>Ga0214473_10002362_pt1 | contig 23207 bp, 29 predicted proteins | sample RVTome_7_FD_203509 | JGI IMG/M metagenome (GOLD analysis project Ga0214473, IMG submission 203509) | Soil microbial communities from uranium-contaminated site in the Upper Colorado River Basin, Wyoming, United States - RVT98D197 | ecosystem: Environmental > Terrestrial > Soil > Contaminated >... | reverse complement strand
TGGTTTGGATTGGTGCATCTTCTGGACAGGATTAACATGGAATCAATACAAGAAAAAAATGAGTGTTGCAAAGATTTCACCAACATAAAGTTCTTACGAACAGAGAAAGTAAATGATCAGTTCACAAAAACTGTTTACTGTTGTAAGATATGTAGCAATACATACTACGGAAGGTTAACAGAGATCTCACAAGATTCACAATCGTTTCAGGTAATAGACGAGTTAAACAAGAAAGGATTTTCACTTGATACCTTGATTCTTAGTGGAAAATCTGCGATCAAGTATTTGGTTCCAGATATGTCGAAATTAATTGAAAAGACAAGAGAGATCGCAAAATCAAAGAATATACTATGTGAAAGTCATAGCATCAAAGATATTTTTGTTGATGAAAGTGGAATTTTCTGTAAGACATGTGGAAAAGAATTGGTTTTAGTTCCTGCATGGATTGTAGGACAGAAAAAAAATACTTTTAAGGAAGAAGTCTGAGTAAATTTTAATGAATATCTCTGGAATGGTAGTAATAATATTGCTACTAGTTTCGGTGGTTTCAATTTCTGATTCTTTTGGAGATAGTTCAAAGAGAAAATCTAGGCTTTGGGGAACACATGAAATGAAACTTTATGGAGAACCACAAATTGATTTTAAGGTTAATCCACTAATAGAAACACCATACGTAGTAAATGCAGATGTCCAGATTGGAAACTATAAAACCAATCTTTTCGGTGGTGGCTTCATAAAACCAACTTATGGATATTATGATAAGCAGTGCAAGAGTCTGACTGGATTTGAGTATCTTTTTAGTGAAAATGGAGATTTTGTAAGAGTTGATTATAAAGGAAAAGTATGTTACATTGGCATGAATGTAAAATCAGTAAATATGATTTTTACTGGTAGTAGTGCAAAAGGAATATTTGAAAATGCAACAATTGATGGAACATTGAGTGGAAATTCAGATAGGTATGAAACTTTATACGATCTTAGAATGAATTCAGTTTTAGTGTATGAAGATTGAAGAAAAAAGACAAACCGATAAAATACTTGTTACCTGAATCAATTGAACATGAAATTAAATGGTCAGAGAGAATAGCAAAAACATTATTCATTTTTGCATTTATAAATATGGGTTTTATTTTTTATTGGATATTTCATGCTGATAATTTTCAAACACCACAGGGATTTAACGTTATATTTCTTTTCATGTTTTCATTATTTAGTTGTAGATATTTTTTCATGAGTAGAGAAGAAGAAGCGAAGAAATTAGATACATGGATGAAATAAATATTGAAAACTCACAGCAGATTGGATCCGATAGACAAGGAAGGATTTTCAGACGATTGTTTTAGATCACATCATGATAGATGTAAGAAATATTTAACTGGGAATTGTAAATGTTCGTGTCATACAAAAAAAATTGATTTATAATTTGAACCAGAAACTTACACTGATCATGCACAAGTCTTTTATTGAACTATCATTAGTGGATGGTATGAGTGGACAACAAGTTATCCAAGCATATTGTGTAAAGTGCCGACAGAAGAGGGACATGAAAGATCCTGAAGTAGTAACCTTGAAGAATGGAAAGCCAGCAAGAAAAGGAAAATGTACTACATGTGGCACTAATATGTTTAGAATAGGAAAAATCTAGAACCCAATAATTTTTTTTTCAAAATTTTTACAATTGATCGCTGTTTTGAGGCATTTTACCTCTATAACATATTTTCAGGATCAATTCCAGCAAATTTACAAAATAATTTGTATTCAATAATACCACCAATCTTTACACAATCTTCTCCATAAATAAGACACTTGAACACCATTTCTGTTTGATTAAAAACAATGGCTTTGTGTTTACATTCTTCCATATCATTGACCTGCAAGATATTCAATGTAAACTATAACAACAACAAAAAGAGCAGACAGATATGCGATAGCACCAAAAGCAACTTGAGAAATCATTTTTAGATCTTCCTTACTAAACCAATTTTGAATTTTAGAAATTACAATTTTCATTTCTTCCTTCCAAATCTATACTTATTTTTACAAATTTCACATTGATCTCTTTTCTTGAAGGTTTTACGAAGGTTTACTGCTGAAATTCCAATTGCGATAACAGCAAGAAAATGAAGTGTGATTTTAGATTGAAAATCACTTCCGCTAAAAGCAAAATAGGAACCTATCAAACCCATGCCAAATAACAAATATGACAGAGCAAATCCATAGATAAGGTTAGTGTGATTGTGTTCCATAACATTCTTCCATAACTAAATCATAGAAAAATCTTTTTAAAAAACTTTAGAATCTGGTAGTCTAGGACTGCCAATCCTGATCGCAACCATTTGATCGCTAAACGCTTTTAATCTCATAGATCTTTTACCTTCTAATGGATCAGAAACTTGCTGAACAAAAAGTTAGAAAACCATTGAAAACAACGACACAAAATTACAAGATCACCGAGATTTGGAAAAAACTAGACAAATCATCATTTGAAAAAGAGAAAAATGAAGATATGAAGGAACAGAAAAAAGGTGATCTATACACTCTAGTTAGTCAGAGGTATGAGGAAAAAGAGGGGATAAAGGTCAGTCGTTCCACAATACGAAGATGTGTTAATGATTATATCAACCAAAATTCACAAGGCTAGATAATAGCCACCATTCCTATTTTTTATCATGCCTACAATAAAATTCTATGATGTCAGAGCACGAAAATCAGTGAGAGTTGAGAAAGCAAAAACAAAGAGAGGTACAGTAGGAAAAGGTAGCAGAAAAAGGAACGTTCTTCGTGCAATTAGTTCTGGTGGGACAAAACTAATCAAATTCGTTAAGTGATTAGCGAAATAGTTTTGCTCCTATAGTTTTTTTTACTATTATAAGACCATTTTATTATGTTGGAGGGAAAATTATTAGTAAGACCTATGTTCATTGGTTTGTGTGTAGTGCTTCTATCCATGATTTTCTCTCCTTCCAATGTTTTTGCTCAAGAAGTTGAACAACCAGTACCAACAATTCTTCCAGACAGTATATTTTACGGTTTAAAACTTGCAATTGAAAATATTCAGGAGGCATTTACACTTCAGGAAGAAAGACGTGCAGAGTTAATGCTCAAACATGCAGAAGAACGTGATCATGAAGCAATTGGATTGGAAAAACAGGGGAAAACAATTCCGCTAGATAAACTAAAAGAGATTCAGGCAAAAAAACTGATGAAGGCAGAAGAGATTATCAGACGATTAGAAGCAAGACAGATTATGATTGAAGAGCAACAAAAAGAACTTGAAAATAGACAGGAATTACAGGGTGCTCAAAGTGAACAGGAGAGAATGAGAATTATGATTCAACAACAGGAGGAAGCGAGGCAAGATAAAGGAGCATTAATTGAAACTGATTTGTCAAAAAAACCAAGCCTTATTGAACCAACAACACCATTCAGAACAGAAAAACCATTGACGATTAGACCAGTTGATGATATTAAAGAAAGTGACGATGACCAGACAATATTGGAAAAATTACAGATAAGACTAGAGAATACATTTTCAACATCAGAGATTACAGAGATCAGGGCAAAATTTGCAGAGTTGAGAGCAGAAGATAACATTGAAGAAAAAACCCTGCTTGCACAACAGTTGGATGATCAGGTAAACAATCCAATAGTTAGCATCGCATGTCTCGGAAGGGTAAATACATTATCGCTGTCACTTGCAGTTGATCCAGTAAAAGAGATTCAAGAGCAGTGTCCAATATTAAGACCAATACCAACTGAAGATCTAAGAACACTTTCAAACAACGTGGGTTAGTTTGGCATTCAAGACAAAAACAATCCATGTTTTTGCAATAGTGACTACAATTTTTTTCTTTTTGGGGTGGGTAATATTTGATGGTTATAAGATCCAATTTTTCGGGTTCCCAGTAAACCCATTCATAGTAACTGGCTTCGGTTTTGCCTTTATATCGATAATGATCCAGTATAATACAAAAATTAAGAAAATATTTGAATTTAAATGACATATACAAAAAAACAATCAGCAATCATAGGTCTTATTGGACTAGGCTTCTTTGCAGGAGGATTTGTGATATTCCCGAACGCATTGATTAAAGGAATCAATGTTTTTACGCTACTGGGTTTTTCATTTTTTGCTCTGAGCATAGCACAACCCTTATTGCCTAGAATTAGGAATGTCTTTGGTAGGGCATGATTAGTAAAAAACTTAGAATATTATTTGGCATTATATTTTTTGGTGGGATGATTAGTGTATTAGGTATTGGATTAGAAGCATCACAGGCAGAAAAAACTGGAAACGAAGTAAATTTGATTCAAGAAATTTCAGTAGATGATGAGGTAACTAAAACAATCACAATTAAACTGGAAGATGGAATATCATCTTCAGATGAAATTCATTAAATTTGACCATTTTATTGTAACAACCTTCCATGAGTTACTTGGGGAGTTGGCAACAACACAATTAGGTGGGAAAGAATCTCCTTCTTTCCCACACAATTTTAAGGTATGAGAACAAGAATTATGATCCTCATTGCAGTGATAGGAATAGGAGTTATTTGGATTGGTGCTTCTCAAGGTCTCAAATATGTAACTATAGCAGGCATTGCATTTCTAGTAATTGGTCTTGTAGGTGGACATTTTGCTGTTAGAAATAAGAGAGGTTTAGGATTCCTAAAGAGATTATGATTTGGTAACTTACAATTCAAGCCTAATGGACTGGGGACAGGTAATTTTTAGTGAGTTAGATCCGTTTTATCAATCAATTATTCATTCACAGTTTTTCCTAAATTTCGGTCTTTTGGCATTATTTCTAGTATCAGCAATACCGCAAATACTTACAATTACAAATGAAATAATTTTTGTTCCTCTACTAGATGTAGGCATTCATCCTTTTTACATTGTACTAGTAGCAGGTCTTGGAGCAGTTCTAGGTGATTTTATTGAATATAATATTGGCAGAGGAATAAACATACTACGAGGAAACAAAGGAAGTGAGAAAGCCGATCATTTACTTCACAGGTATAGATTTCCAATATTTCTAGTTACACCATTTTTATTAATTATAGGTGATATTGTATTGATTGTTGCAGGTCATGAAAGGATAGGATTCAAGAAAATTTTTCCAATCGTACTTGTTTCACAGTTGTTAAAGAAATCATTGGTGATGTTAGTAGTTCTAGAACTTGTAAAACTACCAGATTTTTTGAATTTTTAGTTAATTTTTCTTTCCAAAAATCTTAAATGCTAATAAATTATGAAAAAAGTGTTGCAAAAGGAGATCCAAGTAATGAGTGTTAACAATAAAAATTGGAATTCATACAAGAAGTTATGGAAGAGATTAAAAATTGTTAGGAATCAGGCAGAAATAACTGCTGATCCACAGATTAAAAGAGAATCAAAGGATGAAGAAATTGAGATTTCAAGAAAAATAGTTGCTATTGCAAAAACACTAACTGATGGAAAAGGTATTCCTATAGCAATACCAATGTTTCCTATTTTGGGGAGCAATCAATGACATCTTCAAATAACAAAAGATTGTTTGGACTGTTAATTTTGATAGCAGTTTCAGTTCTAATGCTATCATTAATGCAGGGTGAAAATGTAGTAAAGGCTTCTCAAGTTATAAAAAATGTCAGAGAGTTTGATCTCGGTGAGAAAATAACAATTTATGAAACCCCTCAATTGTTAAGTAAGGAAGAAATTGAGGCTATGGAAAAGTTTGCATTGGTAGAGTTCTTCCAAGATGACCTTCCATCAGCATTTACACAAAAAGCAGAAGAGCAGAATCAGATCATAGGTCAGAGGGATCTTCTTGCAGAACAGGGTGCTACTCCACAACAAACCGCAAATCTGACAGAACTTCAGACACAGACAGATCAACCAGTACAGGCAAAAGAATTTACAAATATAAAGACATCAGAACTTACTGCTAGCACTACTGAGGCAAGGCTTATAGAAAATTCTGCACAGGAAAATATATTTGTTCGTGGTTCAATAGTAAAAATTGTAGGCAAGATTGAGATGGCAAGACCTGCACCATATTTCCTTAATATCAATATTACATGTTGTGGCATGGATTCATTCAGGGCAATGTCTGCCTTTGAAACAGATGCACAAGGCAATTTTGTAATAAAATTTGCAACAAATATGAAATTCCCATTAGGTGACTGGACTGTAACAATAAGTACGATAGGATTGGATAATAAAATTATAAAACATTTTTATAACTTCAAGTTGGTTGCACCACCAGAATAATGACAGAAGAAGAGTCAAAGATCAATAGGAAAGAAAAAAAAATAACACTGATAATATGCTGTATTGTAATTCCAACCCTGTTAGTTTTTGCAGGTCTCTTTGTTTTACAAATCATTAAGATTGAACTGATAACAGCACAGGATATTTTAGAGGCAACAGAAATAAAATGTTATAACATAAACTGGTTTGGTACTGAAGGGACAGGATTCCAAGTTGTATTCAAGGAAAGTATTAATGATATTAATTCAAAATTAAAATCAAGTGGAAAAATTGTTGATGAAAGTTTCTTTAAGGAACCAGATGTGGTAAATTATTTAGTAAATACATGTCCACATCTTGATAATAGAGATCAGATTCCAGAAAATTATGATCCAACAATTGGTGTATCTGCACTAGACAAATGTATTGAAAGAAAAAAATCACCAGAACTTTGCATAGAACTTATTAGTTAGGGAGACAAGGAGACACTATGACTTTTTGGAGCAGGTTAAAAAAATTTAGGATTAGAGATTTTCAGTTTCAAAACGTTCCACCGCAGACTGCATACACAATGATTATTCTAGGTATGATTCACTTTATGATAATTGCAACAGCATTGACAGATTTGAGAACAATAGAGCAGTATAATTGGGGAATATTCAAGAGTCTAGGTCTTGCAGATTCATTTCAATTGCCTTTGATGGCAGGTCTGATGATTTTTGATGCAATAGTAATGATTTATGGTGTATATCTCTTAAAACATGTAGCACCTTCAATTGATGAAGAAGATAGACAGTTCAAAGAGAAGCATGGAATTGACAAAGATGACAATAATAACGACTCATAAAGTGTAAGAGCAGATTTTCTACCATTTTAGAGTAATGTCAGGAGAAATAACGAAGATAGGAAAACGAGCAGTCAATAGAATAGCAATAGGAATACTATTCCTGATCATCTTCGGAATAACAGGTGGGGTAGCAGTATTCTTACTTGGAGTTCCATTGAGAGGCGACATAGCAGATCTAGGTACAGGCATTTCAAACATTTGGACAGCACAAGGCTTTGGGATAGTCCTTTGGTGGGCAGTATCAACACTGATAATTGCAGGAATTGCAATTTTATCGGTAACAAAACTCAGAGCATTAATGCCATTCAAAAGTGTTGAGGAAGAACCAGATATTCCACAAAAGACATTCATTGTAACAGCAATAGTATTAGGTGCGATCATATCGGCACTAATATACCTTGCAAATTCCTTCTTGGGAATATTCAAAACAAATCTATCATCAGTTGACATTGTAGCGATTTACAATGCATTGATTACAGGCAATTTGACTACACTATTCGTAGGACTAATCTTCGCAATGATAGTTGGAACAATTATTGTTGCTGTAGCAAATAGAACACGTTCAATTCAGAAAGCGGAAGAGGAACTCGGCTTACCAAAATCTGCTCAGGTATAGCCAATTCTTTCTTTTTTATTTATTTTGTTCCTAAAACTATAATAGATCGCAAAAATCTGGTTTCGGTTACTTTTCCGCAGAGGCTTTTGTGTATTACCGAAAAAAAATACAAAAATCTACCATTTTATAGTAACAATGGCAAAAATGAATCCAGCATACATTGTCTTGGCAGTTGTTATAATTGCTGTACTGGTAGGTTTCGGAACTGGTGCGATTAGTCCCCAGTCACTGAACATCGGTCAACCAGCAGGTAATGGAGGGGTACAAACTCCACCAGCACCAACACCAACTACTGGGACAGAGTTCGCAGGGCAACTTATTGTGAACGTGATTCACAGAGATGCTCTTGACAATGCAGAGACAAGAACTGAAGGAACAAACTTGGTAACTACGTACTACAAATCATTTGACGGAGTAAACTTCTTCACAATTGGTTCTGGTACAGGAAATCAAGTAACAATTGATCAAGCACAAGGTAGCGTACTTTATGCATCAGTTACAATTCCATCTGGACAAAACTTTTTCGTAGCACCCTCTAGCACATCAGATCAAAACTTGAATCCAAGAATAACAGATTTCGGTTTCAGTGATCTCAACGCTGACGGTCAGAAAGAGTGGTGGTTCAAATTCAATCTCAGAAATATGGATCCACCAATTGCAGGACAACAGGCTTCAACATTGAGTTTCTTCATAAACTCTTACAATGACGGAGCAACAACTCTCAATGCACCAGCAGACATAACTGCTGTTGGCACAGCAACTGGCGTACAAAACTACATCAGATGGGAAGCCACAGTAGCACAAGAAACTGCTGATCCAATATTTGAGATCCAAATTGGCATGAACCAGTCTGCAACAGAAAGATGGGATAGAGGTCAATCTAACCTAGACATTCCAAACATTGGTGTCAAGGCATTGACAGACTTTGATGAACAGATCCAAACAAGTTCAGTCTTGTATAGATACAAGATTGGCGACACTGCAACTTTAGATAATGCGAATTATCTAACAACTGCACAAAACGGAAACGCTGTACATCCAATTCCATTCAGATTTGTAACAAACTTACAAACTGCTGATGTGATTGAAGTCACACTAACTGTCAAATCATTGACTCCTGCTCAGGGAACAACATCGGTAGCCGATGTAGTCCTAGTTTCAGAAGCATAAGCGAACACAACCTCCCTTTTTTTTATTTTTTTTACTTTTAGTGCAATTTTATTATGTAGAGTGTAATGGATTCATGTCAACAAAGAGTTTTACAGTGTTTGGAGACTCGTAGTTAATGTCACTGCTAGGAAAGACAGCAACATCACAGGTTACAAGGGTTTCAACTGTAATTTGGGTTCTAGCACTTCCAATGATTCTTGGCTTCTTTGCATTATCAAACATACAAAATGAGATTGAATTTAGAACTCTACAAACATTTTTCTTCCTTTACTTGGGTTCTGGTGTTGGAATTTTATTTGCACAGGCAAACTTAGGTGGAGTTGGAGAGAAGGCAAAGGATCTCAATACTTTCTGGACAAATGACATTGATCTTAACGGACTGATGTGGATTGCAATAGGAATATTTACAGTAATACTATCAATCTTTGCTCTACTTTTCATAATTGCAGGTGCAGACGAAGATACAATAAGAACAGGTCAGTTTGCTGGAATATTTATCGGTGGAATTATCATGATGATTGCATTTTTAAAAACAAATGCACTGCTAGTTCCAATAATAATTCATGGGACTTACAACTCACTAGTAGTTTATCTCGATCAAACAAAGTTTGCATTGGTTGGTGGGATAGATCAGTTTACAGTAGAGGGAACTGACAGGGTTCTTCTTGGTGTAAACGAGATCGGCATTGGTTTTCAGGGGATCTCAAATATATTCTCAGAATTTATTTGGCAGTACACATTAGTAGCAACAGCAGAAGAGTTTCTCAAACTGGCAATCCTAGTTTTTGTAGTTGTACTCATCAACGGTCACTTTGTTGGGCGTGGACTTAGTATAGTTATAGCAGGGGGAATAGCGATTTTGTTCTGGTCTAGTCTCCATTTAGTAAATGCAATTTAGTATAATTTTTTCAATAAGATAATATATTTAGTCAATGCTATTGGTTCTGTCTTATCTTTTGATTAGACTTCGATACATCTACTCTAAGGATTAATGGCATTTCCATATTCCTTTTCATCGCTTCAACTGTACCGCCTCTAGGCAGGATAAACCTAGACCTGCCCTTGTAAGCGATGTTCATTGATGCAACCACATCTCTGTCCATCGATCTCTTACAATTACTGCACCATAATTTACGTCTGTTCTGTCTGTCCTCTTGGATTCTATCTCCGCATATTGGACAGAGTTTGCTTGTGCATTTTGGGTCTACGAATATTACTGGAATTCCTTCCCATTTTGCCTTGTATTCTATTTGTCTCTGTAATTCGTAGAATGACCATGAATTTAATCTCCTTCTATACTTGTTGCCTTGACCGTTTCCTTTTCTATAGAGTTTTCTAATTCCCTTCAAATCTTCAAATATTATCATTGATTTTGTTTCCACTGCATTATTAACAACATCTTTTGATATTTTATGTAGGAATTGCTGTACTCTACGAGTTCTTCTATTACCAAATTTCCTCTGATAGAATCTCTTTACCCTGAAATCATTTCTTTTAAATGAAGCAATAACATGTGATGTATTTTCCTTGATTGATAATAATTTGTTTGTATTATAGAATGTGACCAGTTTTTCATTTCCAACTGTAATATTACGAAGGTTTCTGTCTATCCCAATCACATTTTCATATTTAATCTCATTTACCTTCTTTTTAATACAAATTGATAGTAATTTTGGTGTAATTACAAATGATCTTGGTTCTATTCCACCTTCTGATAGTTTGGATACTGTATGTTGGTTTAGTAAAATATTGGAATAACTTCTATTACCAATTGGAATAGACATCAACATTCCATTTATCTTGAATCTATAACAGGAAATAAGATATAATTTATTTATGTATGGTGGTTTTGATTTTTTCCCCCTTCTGATTGAGTTTTTCATCTGTGCAAGCCTTCCCATAGCCTGTGAGATCGCAGTAAGTTTGTAGTATGATTGAATCTCAAATCTATCAAGATCTTTATAATGTAATGATGAAAATTTTCTTAATGTTGTTATGTTTTCTTCAAGACCAATTCTAATACAAAAATTAACCATATTTTTGAACGTTTCCATCATAGATTGGAGTTCCAATGATGCTAAAAAGTCCTGCTTAATAGATTTTATCGCATACAAGAATTTTGAGTTAAATATATTCATATTTTAATCAACCTAAGAGTGGCGATACTGACTTTAGGCGTAAATTTTACCATTTTAACTTGTGGCAAGAGGAAAAAATAGGTTTACGTTAGCGACTAGACTGATAATTGGAGCAGTCATATTTATAGTTGTAATGTTTGCAGTAACAAATTTTGCAGATCTTACAATATCAGATCCATTTGTTGACAGGAATTTTGGTTTTCAGGCATTAGATTTAACATTCAATATTTTTGATGATGCACCTCAATTTAGGGTTGGTGGGTTTGCTTCTGGAACATCAACAACAACAGTTTGTACATCAGAGGGGGTATGTACAAATGTGGTAGTAGGTTCAGGTGAAACCACAACTGGAACTACAACTGGAACTACAACTACATTTTTGTTTTCAAATTATATAAAACCTAGTACAGAAGGTGGTTATCCATTTACATGTAAATTAAAACTAAATACTTTGGTAAAAGATAAACTTGGTACTAAAATTATAGAACTGAATTCAGCAAATTTCCAACAAGTAAGCCCATTACTTGGTTTCTCTGTAGCAACAACATCATTAAAAGTAATAGGTTCATTTGATACAGAACCAAGACTTGCATGTGATGTAATACAATCAAAAGATGGAACTAGACTACCATACAAAGTAACTACTTCAAATTTACAACTAATTGTTGCTTCATATAATGACAAAGGTGTAAGATTCGTAACAAAATCAAATGTAATTTCATTAGCAGTAGTAACATTTGATGACCAACCAACACTAAATAAGTATATAGGAACTGAAAGACCAATTGGGCAAAAAATTACAACAACAGCATCAGAGATTGAAAATATATTAGGTGGAACAACATCATTTGATGCTAGAGTAACATTTGATGTTGTAGGTTCTGTATTTATTGAGGTTCCATATTTAACGCAACAATCTGGTGCTCCATATAAAACAAGGCTTGACATAAATTCAAATCTTCTAACTAACTCCATGAACTTAAAAATTCTAAAAGGAACAACACAAGCACCTACTGACAGTGGTACTCCAACAATATTGATAACGGAGATAAGACCGCAAATTAGGGTAACAGATGGAATTGGTACTGAATTAATTCAGGTATTTACAAAATTAAATAACTGGAATCAGAACGAAGGCACACCAACATGTGAAGTAAGGAGAAGTACAGGTCTAAGTCAGTTGACAGGTGGTACTATTAGCCTACAAGGAATTGTACAAACAGGCACATCGGTTTTAAGAAGTTCTGATGGAGTAAATTCAAATTTCGAGTGCAGACTATTTATTCCAGCAACACTTGATCTAGGAAAATATGAAGTTTTAGTAAAAACATTGGCAACAAATAGACCTCAAGCAGTTGGTACATTCACTCTTGCAAAAGACACGACTGCTCCATCTGGTACAGATGGAACTACTACAGGAGATACAAGAAAATGCTACGATTGTCAAGGTACATTCCTCAGATCAGTATCAATCGATAACGCATGTCCATACTTTAAATGTCCAAATGGGGAAACTATTGGTGGGATTGGTGGTGCACCAGTATGCACAGGTGGAATACCAGCAGTAAAGACAGGTGAAGGAACCTATACTTGCCAAAAAGATGACGGTACAGATGATGGAGGAATATCTGGATTCCCTAAATTTGTTGAATGTCCAGAAGGAGTACAGGCAGATGTATCAAGGGCAGAGATATGTACTCCACCATTTCTAATATTCTTGTTTACAGGGTTTAACTTTGTTTGGGTTGGGCTTGGAATAATAGTTTTCATAATAATAATTGCAATCATTGCTAGTGCATTAAAAGGAAGAGGTGGTGGAGGGGGAGCATTCCTTCAAGGATAGGGGACATGGCTAGAAAAAAATCTGGAATTGGCAAATTTGGTCTAATTGGAATAATTGTTGTAGTGATTTCTATAGTTGGTTTAATTCTGACAACTCAACAGAGTTTCATTTCTTCTGCACAAGAAAATTTTGGCTTCTTTGTAGAAAGAATAACCATACCAATGACACTTGTAAAAAATGTAAACATACTTTGTGTGGTTGACCCAAATATTGAAATTTTAGATGTTAACAATGTCAAATTTCCATTTTCAAACGCACAACCAAGTATCATTGATCTTTTCACAAACTTCCAAGTTACAGGCTTGGTAACAACATCATCAACAATTAAGGAATTGATTCCAACTGTTAGTGTAAAATGTGATCCACAAGTTGTAGATGTAAGTATAAATCTAGCAGGTGGTTGGACAAATACAAAATGGGAAGTTGAAGATCAAAATGGAGTTTACAAAACAATCAGTCAGATTACACAATCAATTCCAAGTACAGTTAGAAGTATAAAATCTACGACAGTAAACATTCCATCGGATCCAGTAACAGCAAGCGAAATTGAGAAAATAGCAAATCTTCAGGGAATTTTAAGCAAAAACGTAAAAGTTAGGATGACATTTTCAACAAATTTGGTTGTTCTTACAAGTGCAACTGGTACTCTACAAAATACTGGTGGGGTATCAAGTGCATCATCAGGTTATGTCAAAATTATTGTATCACAACCACCACCAACTAGCAGTCAAGGAAAATTAGTTGATATTACTGCTGTAAATCCATCAGCAGGTTTCTGTTTTGACGGAGGTGCATCAACATCTTGTGCAACATCTACAACAAAAGAAGTTCCAAATGGTGGTACAATGACTCTAACTGTTACTGGAAAACTTGATCAATGGACTACAACAGAAGGTCTGCCTTTCATTAGAATTTATGGTTCTGATGGAAGGCAAGTTGGCACAGATATTATAATGACTACTCAAGGTGCTACAGATTCAACTGGAACAACATTCCAAAGGATAAACTTTGATATTGCAAAAATAATTTCAACAACAAGCATTGCAACATCAAAGGGAACTTGGAATATTGAAATGCATTCTAACAGTGATATAAGAAAATCATCAACAGGTACAGCAATTGTTGATAGGTATCCATTTACGTTAAAGGATGTAACACAAGTTACAGCACCAATATGTACTGGCGGTCAAATTGTCGATACAACAACAAACAAATGTGTAACACCAAGCCCTGAACCACCATCAGAACCAACATGTGATGCAGATACAGTGTACCAAGCAGAAGCAGACAAGTTAACTGATGACGTTTTGAAATTAACAATCACGACACTAGAAGGAATTACATCAAGAACCACATGCCAACAAAAACAACTAGATATTTACAAAGCGGAAGCAACATCTAGAGGTTTAGATACTGGTGTAACAACAGGTGCTGGAATTACCGAAGCAAAAGTTTTTGCAAATGTTATTGGTCAATTTGCACCGTCTGGTGCAAGTCCTAATCCATGTCAGGATATTAGACAGGTTCCAGAAATTGGGTTGTCATTACCTACTGCATTTCAACTAACAGGTACAGGTGGTAAGTGCTCTGGTTACAGATGGGTTGAAACAGAGATAAGACCAGTAATTGACTTTGGTTCTGTTGTAAAAGATGTAAGCATTTCAAGTGTTGTAATGGATCATGATTTATTTATTTCAAAGAATAGTCCATTTCCTGAAAAGGTAGAATTTGATTGTATAGGAGGTTCAGCGACACCACTCACACCCAAAACATGTGTTATCAAAAATTATGATGCAACAAAATTAGTCCCGATTGCAGGATTAAAATTTGATCAAGTTACAAAGATAAATCAGTTTACTGATCAAGCAACATCTGGTCAATACCAATTATCATTGGTAAAGTTTACTGAAGGTGATATAGTTGATCAGATTAGAATTGCTGGTCAGACATTACAGGTAAATGATATTTATTCATACATGTTAGTTGCAAATGGAGTGTTTACAGGAACATATCAGGGAAAAAACATAGTTGGTATAGTTGCTCCGTTAGCAATAACACAAGACTTTACATTTACAGAAGGGGTATTAGGTTGTAATGCAAACGAATCCTATGATCAGGCATCAAATATTTGCAAACCTATACAAAAAAGAACATGTGTTGCACCAACGGTTTATGATGAAGCAACTGATTCATGTGTTGGTGGTACAGATCCACCAGTAGAATGTTCAGAGATTCCTGAATGTATAATAGGAGAAACACTTGAAAACACTGGAAGAAAAGACGCATGTACTTTTGATATATATGAATGCAAACCAGTTGAAGTTGGAATAAATTCCCCACTTCCAGAGGATCAACCAAAAATTCTTTCTCCAAATCAAAGTGGCGGTTGTATATCAGGCTATGTATTGAATACATTAAAACAATGTCAGTTAATTGGAAGTAGCATCGATGATCCACCAGAAGGTACATCAACAGGGGGTGGTTTCTGTGATGCAGAAACATACGACTTTGGTAAATGTTTTGCATCATTATTCAAACCAAAAGGTGATGAGACAGGAGGATTCCAGATTACAGGAGCAACACTTCTAGGAATTATAATCTTTGTAGTTGTAATAATAATTCTAGTTATAGTAGCAGTGGTAATCAGACGAAGAAGAGGCGGTGGCGGTATTATCCCCTAAAGAACAAAGACCATTTTTTGCAAGAACAACACTTGCAAACATTGAGATCTTTGCAGTCATAGGAATATTTTCACTTTATGTACTGGAATTCATAGGGATACATACATTTTCCCAACTAATTTCACCAACAAGTACAACAGCAACCATTCCAGCACTTTCCTTTACATCTAGAGTTGGGGATGTAATAACAATTAACGCAGGAACTGCATTCATAATGGTAATTATTCCAGTGATAATAATTTTTTATTTTAAAGTTATCAGTCCAAGACTAAAGAGGAAGTAAAAATGAAAATCAATCCACTAGTCATAGCGGTTCCTATGGTTGTTATTTCCTTAGTTGGTGTAGGTTATTTTTTAATTTTAGAAGGGATTGTAAGTATTAGTTTAGAGGATCAACCAGAACTGGTACTTCCAGTTGCACAGATTCCAATAATTATTGATGAGGGAAATACAACAGAACCAGAACCAGAGGTTATTGAAGAACCAGTAGGGTTCAAAGCATCAGATCAGGATCTAATATCTGCTTTTCTGGATTCAATTGGTGCAAGAGTTACAGAAACATTCACAGTTGATGCTAAAGTAATACTCTCAGATGCAAACCAAGTTGAGACGATTGAATCTACAACATTAAGAGTTCAACCACTGGATCCAAGAACCGTACTTACGATACCAGAAGAAGGTATTCCACAACTTCGGTTTTTCATAAATACAGATTTTTCAACACAACTTAATGATGAAGGAACAAACCACCACAAATTTACTGGGTGGGATATTGTTAATAACTTTGGAGGCGGTGCATCAATTCCTGTGTATATTACAACTACAAGCAGTTGTAGTCCTTTCCCAAACCAAAAGATTTGTGTCCAAGTGTCGGGTGCAAAAAGTAAGGAGGATGATACAGCAAACGGTTCTGTTTTACATGGTCTCTCAAAAGATATTGATATTTCAGACTGGACAAAGGAAGGTGAACTTATTGCAAAGGTAGATTATTCTTGTAATCCACTACTACAAAGAAGTTCTTCATATTATGCAGTAGTAAAAGGAGATTTAGTAAAAGAATTCCCACTTCAATGTGTAACAGATGGAATATTCAAGGCAGATGTATCACAACTTATTGTAACTTCTAATACACTTACATTCCAGTTTGGTGCAAGAGCAACAAATGTAGATAAATTTAACATAAATATTTTATTCAATAACCCACAAGTAGTTGGGAACTCTGTAATTAAGAGACAGGCAATTGAAGCAATCCAACAATTGAGTATTATAAAAAATGAGGCAGATGGAAGGATTCTAGATCTTGGTTTTATAGAAACATCACTAGTAGGTAAAACAATTTTTGATAACGAAAAAGTGTTACTTCAAGGAACATTAGAGACAAGAATAGATGACAAGACAATATCAACGCATCAGGTGACTGGAAGTGATATAACAGTAAACAAACAACTTCCATTGAGAATTGATGGACAAAATGAATTTGTATTCAGTCTTGACAAACAAAACTTTGTTACTGATTCATTTCACACTTTCAAACTAATCCTTAATGACTTTGTTGTAAATGTTGGTGAAGGGGATAAACAAAGGACATTTGAGTATCATACACCATTTCTGGTTTATGTTTTAGAGTTTAATGTTAGGTCAGGAGAGATCCTAGCCTATTCAGTGCAGGATAAGGCAATTTCTGTCCTCAAAAGCGATTCAACATTTGTCACTTGTGGTCTAAGCAGTGGTGAAGATCCTATAAAAGAACCAAAGGTCTTGCCACCTGTTGTATCTGTTATACAAAATGGTTTCACCATTGCTACCACAAATCCAGAAGCAGGTCAGAACATACCAAACTTGGGCAAGAATGCAGAGTTTTGCAGTACAATACCAGATCTGCCTAGAGACACAAAACTGACATTCAAGGTTGGTAATAATTTCTTTGAAAAACAATCACTTGCAAGTCAAACTAATTTCTTCTTAAAGTGTACAAGGATAGGTTGTTCAAGCAACATAGGATATGTGAGCACTGGTGTCTAAGCAACTTACAAAAAGCAAACTTGCTGTATTAAGATCAAGAACAACAGGTATTATTCTTATTGCAATAATGCTTTTTCTAATAATAGGTGTAGTATTTACTTTTAATGAACCAACTATTGTACAGTTGACTGATGATATACAGATTCAGGTATGTCCACCATTATGTGACGAATTTATTGGAGAGGCAATTGGTCTTGAAGTGCCATTACCTGAATTTGCTCCAAGAACTTTGATAATGACTCCTATAATTACAACCACAGATGATCAGGGAAAAAAGGATGTGATAAGAGGTGAAGGATCATTTTTACAAAAAATTACAGGTCTTGCAATAACAAAGGCAGGAACAGAGGCAACATTTGACAACGGAAGATTAAAGATTGATCTTGAGATTGAAACTGATTTAGAAGAAGAAAAACAAATTTCGCTTTTAGGAAATTTGATGATAAAACAGGATGTTGATGTAATAATAGACACTCTACCAATTTCTGCTGTTGGATTGACTAGTGGAAAAATTTTCACATCTACGATTTATGATGAAAGAATTGATAGTTTTGTACAAGATGGGATGCAGAATTACGAATTCATAGTAAATGATTTGACTATTACATTTGATCTCAACGAATTCCAATTGGCAAGCCCAACATCTGTTTATCAGGTTACATTTACAAAAGAAACTGTACCACCAGTACCACCACTTGTTGTTCCTACAATTGAATTAACTATAGATACACAATTAGTTAATTTTACGCAACCAGAAATTATTCAGATAGTAGAGGTTGATACGCCAAATGTTACGTGTCCAGATGTAAAGTATGATTCGGTAACATTTCTATTTCCAAGTGTTGCAATTTCAGGAACAACAAATCTATGGAACAAAACACCAGAAGGCTTTGACATAATTAACATTGACTTGAGAAATAACAGAAACTGTGATTTGGATGTCGCAATTGGTTCAAAATGGAGATCAACTGCTGGTACGCAGTTCAGTTCAAAGTTAACAGACATAAAAATTCCAACAAACGGTACAATTCCATTCAAGTCTATTCCTTTTGACAGCAATACAGAATGTGGTCAGAGTTGTGCAGGCTTGGAGATCCAGTGGTGCTTCTTCGGGCAGGTCTCTACAACGGATCCAGTTGAAATTATCAAGGAATTCTGTGGTAAAAAATACTACAGATGATGATTAATGGCTAAAAAAAATCAATTTAACAAAAATATTATCTATGGAGGACTTGGAGCAGTTACAATTGCAGTAATATTTATTCTGTTTTCACCAGTAAGTACACCGCCTGAAACTACTGGTCTGTTTGAAATTCCATTTGTACCAGAAGATGGAGATATTTTACCCAAAGTGAATGTAACTACTATTGAAAAATGTATATCAGAAGAAGAAATTATTCTTGAAAATGGTAAAATTCCATCTGGTATTATTATATGTCCACCACCAGAAGCAGAAATTATAATTGAAAATATAACTGAGGTTGTTCCTATAATTGCTGAATCTATTACTGATCCATTCCAGATATTCCTAGAAGAAATTGGTTTTTCAAGCATTGATCAATTTGGACTGGTCACAGTAGTAACACTAGAGGATGTTGCTGGAAATAACAAAACATTCAATTCAATTTTACCAGTAGTTCTATTAAGTGCTCAAAAAGTTGATGATAAATTTCTTTTAGAGAATACAACAGTACAATTTTATGGAGTATTAAAGGAAAAGCAGATAGCAAACATCAATTTAGAAGGAACATTTAATGTTTTTATTAATGAGAATAAAATAGTTACAAAAAAACTGTTTACAAGCCAATTTGTTTCAGATTCAAATAATATTCCTTTGAATATTGTTAATGTTATTCCTCCACCACTTGGAGACAGACCATTAACCTATGAATATGAATTTCTTGATAAGAATTTTGTTGATGGTTCAACTAATACATTAAGAATTATAGTAACTGAATTAAAGGGAACTTATCAAGCAGGAGGACAATCAAAGATCATTGGTTGGACTGGTGAATTTATCTCTTACGAACTTACATTTAGTGTTAATGAAGCAAAGGTGAATATTGTAGATGAAAATGGAAATGCTCTATCTGTTTATAAGAATGATTCAAAATTAATTGTTTGTGGAAGTCCATCTATAACAAGTACAAGATATGTTAGTGGTACTTATCCATTTCAATGTAGTAAAACAAAACCAGCAATAGGAAAATTATTTGATATTGAAATTTTTGAAAACATAGGAAACAACGTTACAGGAACAAAGATAGGTGAAATTTTAAAGACAGATGATATTGCATGTCAAACTGTTGAAGGATTATCACGAAATCATGATTATATTATAAGAATAAATGGAAAAGAGTTAGTAGTGTCAACACCTCTCACTCAGCACAACTATAATGTACAATTTAGTATTTCTGGTGGTGATCCATTAATTAGTTCTAGAAATGGTGGTTCATTTGCAAAAGGTACATTTGTTGGATGGGAATGCCTTCAAACGCCTATTTTACAGACTGCAACAAGTAACTTTGGATGGAAGTATCCATAATGGCTAAACATAAACCAATATCAAGAATAGTAATTGCAGGTCTAGGGATAGGAGTTCTACTGGCAGTTATAGTTCCTGTTATGATTTTTGTTTTTGGGGTTGGGTTTGACGTTGCACCAAATTTTGAAAAGGAGTTTGAAATTCCTTTCATTACACCAGAACAAGAACAAGTAAATCAGGATATTATAAAACAGATTGATGAAGTAATTTCTGATCCTCAGATTAATCCAGAAAACAAACCAGAATTAATTAAAGTTATAGCAGATGAAAGCACAATAATACCTCTACCATCAAACGAAACAATATTTTCTGAAGATCCACCAATAGTACAGATAGGTGACATTACGAATAACCCAGTTTTACCACAATCACCTTCTTTAGATTTGGTTACTAGAATTACAAAGCAAGATTCACAAGGAAACAGAATTGCTGTTGAAAAAACAACAGCATTTAAGTTTGCATTTTTAGTAGAAGATACTTCAAACATTGATTATAAAAATGGATTTTTAGAAATTGAGATGTTTGTAAATGGGAAACCAAATACAGCGTATTCAGGTACTGGTACATTTGATATACAAATTTCAGGGCAATCAATTTTCCAGACTCCTATTACAATTAATTTGGATGAGATTTCAGATATTAATGGAATGATCCCTGTTCATATTATCAGTCCAACAGGTTCTACATCCAACTTGTACACATTTGATTTTAATGCAAACTTTAACAAATTTGTAAATGAGGCAATTACAAAAATAGATGTAAAAATAATAACTCTTGATGTAACAGATAAAGATCTAAACAAGTTTTCAATACAAAACACATTGGTTTTTGAAATGGATATAGCAAGAGATGACATTCAATTGATTGTGACAGACGAAACAGGAGTTATATCAAGGATTTATCCAACAGACTCACGAATAGTTGTAACAAGTGTTCAGGCATCAAGTCAGGGTGCGTATTGTACGATCGGTATTATTTTCGGTTCAACAGTTACAGGTAAAACATCAGGTAGTAGTCCTGCTGATTGTCTTTACAATTTTCCTCCACCAAATTATGCTTCTGGTGCATCACTAAATACTTGGCATAACTTATATCCAATTTCCTATGTTTCAGCAGGAACTGCACCAGCACCACAAATTTTAGGATTGAATCTGTTTGACCAAGATGGAAAGATACTAAAATCTTCAGGTGGTGGAACAGGAACAGTTTTTGATAACTTAGTGACAAGAAATGAAAATTATACACTAAAAATAAACACACCAGTAATTTCATCTGAACTCTCATTTGGAAAGGCACAACAGACACAATCATATTCATGTCAATCCAAAGTGACTACTAATTACAAAATTTCAACTACTACAGTTCCAGCACAAAGCGGATGCGGTTTTACAAATTCATGTTTCTCAACTACATACTATACACTAGCACCAAATGGAATTTCTATAGGTGTAACTCAATGCAATTTCCCATGATGATGATTAATGGCTAAAAAACAATTTCCAAAATTGTATGGAGGAATAGGAATTGGAATAGCGATAGGAGTGATAATACCAGTTATACTGTTTGTACCATTTTCATCATTTTTGCCAACCAGTGAAGGCAAACTTCAAGAGATACTCAATGATGCTAACGAAATAATAAAAGAAAATGTTACTGGTGGTTTGGAGATTAACTTCTGTACTGATCCAAGTAAGTGTACAGATGTAATTGGAGTAATAAATAGAACAGTAATTGAAAATATTTTAGATCCGTTACCAGAAGGAGAAGTTATAGTAAATGAGACTACTGTGGTAATAGAAACTCCAACACCATTACCAGAACCAGAACCAATATCAATGGAAATAGTGTCAAGTGTGATAAAGGTTGACAATACAGGAAAAAGAACAGAGTCAAAGACAAACATAGGAATACCACTGTTTGCATTTTTTGTAGAGGATACATCAAACATCGATTTTGATAATGGAATATTAGAACAGACATTAATGATTAAAACAAAACCTAACATCGAAGTAACAGCAGATGCAAAATTTGATGTTATAATTGGTGAACAGTCAATTCTTCCAAGCCCGATTTCAATATCAACTCAGGGAGTTACAGACTCTAATGGTGAACTAACACTAAATTATAAACCGACACCGAATGTTTCATCAAAGGAATACTTGTTTTATTTCAGAGATAATATTGCAAAATTCAACACTACAGGTCTGACAAAGATAGATTTGATTTTATCGGAAATTACAGTTGATGCAAACAACCAAAAGTTTTCACTATCAAACTCAACAGTTTATTCAATAGATATTGCAAGAGATCCAAATCAACTCCTGATAAAGAGTGAAAATGGAGTAATTACAAGAGCATATCCAATAGACAGTTCACTAAAAATTAGTTCAAATACAGGAAGTTATAGTTGGAAGGTTTACACATGTGTTGATGGAAGAGCATATACATGTTATAGGATGGGCTATGTGACATATTCATACTGCCTTGAAGCACCTGCGATGGGTGGTGGTAAGGTCACAAACATAAAACCTGATGGGACTAGTAGTGGATTAGCACCAACATTTCCAGCAAATAGTGTAGGAACTGGAACTGGAACTCAATCTTGCAGTCAGATACCAGTAAAACTGGACATCAAACTGCAAAGAAACGAAATATATAAAATAGATTTCAGTAATCCAGCAGGTTCTATAACATTCAAGACACCAAAGGACAAGCCTGTTACCTATGCATTTTATTGTGCAAATTCAGGATCAACAGGAGCATTAACAAAATATTGTAATTATACTGACAAGGCAGTTATTGATCCACTTACTGCATCATTAGGACAATGATATGGCAAAGAAAAAACCAGTAAATAGAATGATAATTGTAGTAATAGCAATTGCAGTAACAATAACATCAGTATTATTTTTTCCATTAAATTTCATAGGACTACCTGATCAACAAACATTAAAGGATATTTTGCTGAGATCAAATGCAGAATTAGAAACAATTCCTAACGGATTAACGCTTCCTATATGCACTGAACCTACTGACTGTCTAGAAAGTTTTCAAGTTGAAAATAGATCATTGTTTGAAAATATAGTAGATCCAATTGAAGAAGGATTACAAGAA
>Ga0214473_10002361_pt1 | contig 23210 bp, 22 predicted proteins | sample RVTome_7_FD_203509 | JGI IMG/M metagenome (GOLD analysis project Ga0214473, IMG submission 203509) | Soil microbial communities from uranium-contaminated site in the Upper Colorado River Basin, Wyoming, United States - RVT98D197 | ecosystem: Environmental > Terrestrial > Soil > Contaminated >... | reverse complement strand
GACCTGGCGTATCCTCTACCTGCGACATCTCAGCCGCGTCGATCCCGAGGCTCCCTGCACCGTCTACTTCGCTGCGCACGAATACCAAGCGCTCTACGCCGTCACGCATCACGGCAAGGCTCTCCCCGAGAAACCTATCACCATTCGTCAGGCAACCCATATGGTGGCCATGCTCGGCGGCTTCCTCGGCAGAAAGGGCGATGGCGAACCCGGAACCGAAACACTCTGGCGCGGCTTGCAACGCCTCGATGCAATCTGCATCGGCTGGCTCGCCGCTCATCAAACCTTCCGCCGAGGGCCATGACCTGTGTCCACCTCATACTTGTGGGTAATCGTCAGCTGTTTGGGCGGGTGAGCAGATTCATTCTGGTAACCGCCAACAGCGACTTCCGCGACACCACGCCTGCCAGCGCAGGCCACCCGCAGGCGCCACTTTGGCGCGCCAACGGATCAAGCCCAGCGTAGCGGTCGCAACCAGCGCATTCGCGATCGCCGCGCATCAGGTCAGGAGACGCCGACGTATCCCCCGGCGCGGCGGCCGGTGGCGCCTGGCGCCAGTCCCTTGCGCGATGGCCCTCTGTCGATTGCCCGGCTCGGGCTCGCTCGGACGCACCCGCTCACATTTCCGCACTCACGAGTTCCAACGAACCGGGTATTACACACAATTGGACGCGGGGAGTTTCCGCGTGTGGAAACCGTGCCCCGAAAATGTGAAATTTTTCCACCGAGGCCATGGCGAGGGGCTACCCCCGTTTCAGCCCCCCCCTCCCGTCACGGGGCAGGACACGGCTATCCCCCGTCGCGGTATTTCCTGTCCGCCTTCGCTAAGTTCTCGGCGCCGACCTTCCATGCCTTGTCGATGACACTCGATGGAATCTTCCGCTCTCTTGACCGCGTTTCGTTGAGGATGCCATACTTTACAAGGAGCGGCTCCACGGACGCGAACGTTTCGGCGTCCGCAACGTCCCCCACGTCCAACACAATCCACTTTCCTCCATCCGTCAGGAGTTTGTACTGTGCATTCGAAACGTTCTTGGCGTTCCAAAATTTGGCGCTATCCTGATAGTCCGTCAGTGCGGTACCGTAAAGTCGTGCTAGTTCTTTTTCACTTTCTGTGGTGGCGTTGTCCTCCGCTATCAAGAATTCGGTCCAGAACGATTGAAGCAACTCCACGAACTTCGGGTATGTAACGCCAACCGTGAGCGCAGCTTCGACGGCCTTGCCGGCGCGGTGCAAGCCTTCGAGCTTTTTCCTATCGATGGCGGCGTCGCCTAACATCGGCAGGCGACCTTTAATCGCGGGCCAGTTTGCGATTCCCGCGGCTATCAGGTTGAGGGCGGTCGCAATCGTGACCAAGCCTGTCAGCCACTTCATGGTTCTCGTCGCCCTTGTGGCTTGCTTGGTCGCCGCAGTGGTCTCCCGCGCATGCCCTTCCATTTCTTGATTCAAGCGCACCAACTCCGGCAAGCAGTCTTGAATCGCTTTGGTCATGCTGTACGTTGACACGCCGCCGCTGTAATCTGTGTGCTGTCCTTGTGGCTCGTCGGGCATTTCTCGTCTCCCTTATGTGCGTACTCGTAGGCCGCTTTTCCCGGCCGCGCTGAACGGTCGAACAGTCGCCCCTTGATCGGACTTGATACTACAAGCGGTGTTGCCGCGTAAAGTGTTGAAGGTGAAGCCGTCGTGCACACTTGCACGCCGACGGTTTGACGTGACGTTCTAGGTGAGCGTCTTTCGTTCCGCTCGCGACGCGCGCGGTTTCCGAGCCAGGCAGGGCTCGGGAGGTCGCGGAACACCACGCCTCATCCGCGAGCATCGTCTAGGACGCCAGTTCGCCGCGGAAACGGCCTCCGGACCGCTCTTGATCTTCGACGGCCTTAAACCACCGCATTGCCCCGCACTCGATTACCGCCCCCGGCGCCGCCCCCGTCCGCAATAGTGACGTGCTTACTGTAAGTAATTCTCTAGAATTACCTTGACGAGCCACTGAATATTACGTATTGTCCACCTACTATGACGGTTCAGGCAAAACGGAGGGAGACGACAATGACCCCAGCACTCGCCTATTTACGAGTTTCCGGCAAAGGACAGGTCAACGGCGACGGGTTCCCGCGACAACGCGACACGATCGAACGATATGCCCGCGCAGCCGGGTTCGAGCTGGCGGGCGAGTATCGTGACGAAGGGGTGAGCGGGACGAAGGACCTTGACCACCGGGAAGGGCTCTCCGACTTGCTGGCGCGGATTCGTTCAAACGGGGTGCGCGTGGTGTTGGTGGAGCGCGCGGACCGGCTGGCGCGTGACCTGATCGTGGGCGAGCTGATCCTGAGCCAGTTTCGCGAGCTGGGCGTGCGTGTCGTTGCTGCGGACGCCGGAACCGAGTTGACGGCCAGCGACGACGATCCGACCCGGACGCTTATCCGCCAAGTCCTCGGCGCCGTGGCGCAATTTGAAAAGGCCGTGATCGTCTCCAAGCTGAAAGCTGCACGGGTGCGCAAGCGGAAGGCAACGGGGCGGTGTGAAGGGCGGAAACCGTTCGGAACGAAGGCGGGGGAGGCGGAGACGCTCGCCTTGATGCGTCGGTTACGTCGCAAGCCGCGCGGCGGAGAGCGGCTGTCGTACGACGCGATTGCGGCAAGGCTCAATGCGGAGGGACTGTCGACGCGGACGGGGAAGGCGTGGATGGGGCCGACGGTGTGCGGGATTGTCAAGCGAGGCGGATAAAAACGAGACGCGATCCGTTGCCGACTTATATGGACTGCAGGGCATCGACTCTGAGACAAACCGCCCGCCTGGCGTTCTTTCTTTCGACGCGATCGCAATGCGACCTGACACTACGTTACCCTTGCGGGGTTTCGTACCGCCTGATAGGTCGGTGCGGCGAGTAAAGGGGACGTATGAACGACGTAAAGGCCGTTGGCCGATTCGTGATAATGCTTCTCCTGTGGACAGCCCCCTCATTGAGCAATGCCTATTGGATGTCCGCTGCCGACAGCAAGCCAGTCACTGAACTGCAACTTATGAATGATCTTGAGCTTAGCGAAGAGGCGTTCGGCGCCTGCAACTGTCGCACTTTCTTTAAGAGGCGCGGGACGATTAATGATGACGTCATCGCCGCGCACAAGTATCTTGAGCGAATCAGACTGGTGGTACGGGAAAAGCACCGAGGGTCTGTGCCGCAGTGGATGACGGACTACCTTGCCGCTGCCCCCGACAATGCCTCACGACCGGCTACCGACTTTGATCCAGAACAATGCAAACGTATTCGCGAGGCCCTTGTAAGTGCTTCAAAAGAAGCGCCCAAGAGGGCCTCTCGACAGGCAGCCCAACCTATGAAGTAGAGGACTACGGGGAGGGGTGACGTTCACGCCGCAAACGTACCTCGCCCAGCTTCCGGGGCGAACCCAGCCTATATCGCCAATGCACGCGCCGCCGAGCCGAGCCGTTTCGCCGCCGTCTCCAAATTGGCCTCCGGGGGCCAATTTACGCAACAACACGCAACCCGGCGCAACACGAGGTGTTGAATTCCCTAGTGTTTTCAAGCCGCGCTAAGGGGTTCGAGTCCCCCCTCTCGCATTTCCGTGCGGTGGGCCTCTTCGGTAGTTTTCGATGTTGCCCGTTCATCCTTGCCTCTGACCGATCAAGTGCACATGGCGGCCGCATCTGGGCCGAGGGCGCGGTGGAGCAGAGCGCCACATTCTACTTCACACTTCCGGAATCCACAGCGAGCCACGCGCATGGGGATAATTCCACCGGAGAGGCAGCTCCTGGGCAACTGCCGCTGTTGTAAGGGCCTTGTGGGTTTGAGGTCTGACGCCCAAGCCCCCAGGCCCTCACGCCGGCGTTGCCGAGGGCGTCGGCGTCTCCGTTGGTGTGCCGCTGGCTGTCGGCGTCGGTGACTCCGACGGCGTGAGGCTCGGCGTCTGGCTCGGCGTCGGCGTCACAGTAGGCGTATTGGTGATCGTCGGGGTGCGGCTCGCCGTAAAGGTGAAGGTCGGCGGTGGCGTGTGTGTAGGCGTGTCCGTCGGCAGCGGCGTAAGAGTAGGAAACTGCGTCGGGACGCGCACGACGATGTGGCGCGGGTTGCCGACAACGTTGCTGGAGCTCCCGCGCACCTGCACGCTCAACAGCGTGTCGCCGGAGGGAAACTGCAGTTCCATCCCAATGCCGCCTGGATTCGCGGTGCAATACTGCACCGTCGTGCTGCCTTCTACGAACTTAAGCCCTCCACATACGCCGTTGTCGTTTGCACAAGTGCAGGCATCACCGCTCGCCAGCTTGGTAATGAAACGACAACCCAGGTCATTCAAGATATGTGCGACGGTGACCAGATCCAGGGAAGAATTTATTCCGCGAACGCCGCCGGGTGTAACACCGGGCGTCGGCTCGAGCGAGTTGTCACATACCAGCGCGCTGCCGTTTCCGAGATCGCGGTTGGCTTGGATCTGCAAATCCGGAGCTTGATCGACATTCTCGTTCACCACCATCTGACCGGGTTGTAGCACGCCTCCGGCTGGATTCGGGCCCGGTCTGGCCTCCACCACGATGTTGAAGTGGATACCGAGCGTGTAGCCAGCCAAGGTGATATCGTAGATGGGGTTGTCTTGGGGATCGCTGCCGGCGGTAGGCAGCGGAATCCCCTGAGCGTCGGCCAAGCCGAAATATGTTATATGCGGCCCGATTGGTGGAGGTGTCGGCGTCGGAGTGTTAGTCGCCGTAGATGTAGGGGTGCGGGTGGGTTCGGCGGTGGCTAGCCGAGCAATCATGGCGGTCACATCGGCGCTGGTAACGCCGCCGTCAACATTGACATCAGCGCTCCCGCAGCTGTCGGGGGCGCCCGAAACAATCTCCAGCAGCGCCGCCAGGTCAGCCGTATCGACAAGCTGGTCGCAATTGACGTCACCCGCAGACGCGGCCGCCGCGCTCCCAGGAGAGACCTTGACACCCAATGCGAATGCCGCCACGGCGGCACACAGGAAGACGCGACTTGAGCTGCAGAACATCTTGGTTGATCTCGCGAGCAGGGCAATTCTTATCAGGCGAATAGCCGCGCGTCGACTTCTTAAGCTCGCCAATTGAACATTCGAGTCACAGCTCGCCCACTCCGGCCTATCCGAACAAAGGCGAGAATCTTCCGCGCTTTCCTGCGCGGCCGGCCATGGAATCTATGACGCTGGCGGTTCCCTCCGCTTTTGGTTAAGAAACTTACACCAGGAGGAGGTTGCTGTTGCCTTCGCGTCAGTCCACTCGCGTTTTTCGCTCAACGCCGACCGGCTGGCAGCGGGCGTTGAGTTTCCTTGAATCGCCCCGGACCGTGTGATTAGGTGACCACCAGGTAGCGAACTCATGCAAGTCAAAGTAGATGTGGAGACGGTGGACTCTGTCCGCCGGCGCCTGGCGGTAGAGGTGCCGGCGGAGACGGTCGCGGCGGAACTGGACAGAGCCTTTTCAGAGTTGGCGCGTGGCGCGAAGGTGCCGGGATTTCGACCTGGACGGGTGCCGCGGCACGTACTCGAACGTATGTTCGGTGACCGCTTGCGAGCAGACGTGTTTGGAAAGCTCATCCAGGATTCCTACGCCGAGGCCTTGGTCGAGCAACGTATTCCGGCGGTGGGTCAGCCCGAGATCGTCACTGAGCAGACCGAACCGGGGGCGGCATTGCGTTATCGCGCTACCGTTGAGGTGAAGCCCGAAGTGCGAGTTGAAGGCTACGCCGGGCTGGGGGTCGAGCGCCCGATCCTGCGGGTCGTCGAGGATGACGTGAACGCCTACCTCGAAGGTATGCGGGCCGCGGCGGCACAGCTGCATCCGATTAGCGATCGCAACGAAGTGCGGAGCGGAGATGTGGTGACCCTCGACTACGAAGCGCGCGTCGATGGCCGGGTTATGAGCCGCGGCGAGAGCCGCGAGGTGGAAGTCGGTGCCAACGGCTTTCCTCCGGCCTTCGACCAGCATCTTGCCGGAGCGCTGGTCGGTGCTCGGCTCGAGTTCGACGTCATCTATCCGGCAGACCACGCGGCAGCGGAGCTGGCGGGGAAGACCGTTCGCTTCTCGGTCCTGCTGCGCTCGATCGCGCAGAAGGAAATCCCGGCTCTCGACGACGACTTCGCCAAGGACCACGGCGAGTGTTCGACCATCGATGAGCTGGGCCAACGTGTGCGAGGCCAGCTCGAGGAGCATGCGCGCCGGCAGGCGGATGAGGCGATGCGGCGATCGGCCCTGGCCGCCTTGGCCAAGCAGCACGACATAGTGGTACCCAGCGTGATGGTGCAACGGCGGGCGCAAGCCCTGGTTGACGATGTGCTGCAGGACTGGCAGCGCCGGCGCGGACGGATCAAAGACGAGGTCCAGGCCCGGGCGCATCTGTACAAGGAACTCGAGCCACGTGCGCTGGAGCAGGTGAAGGCCGCGTTGTTACTGGAGGCCATCGCGCTGCAAGAAGGGCTGAGCGTGAGTGACGAAGGGTTGGAGGCACACATCACCACCGTGGCGCAAGCGGCGGGATCGGCCGCGGAGCGCGTGCGTGCGTTGTACCAGAATGAAGACATGCGGCAGCAGTTGCGCGCGCAGTTGCTGCAATCGCGCGCTCTCGACGTGGTCGTGAGCCGCGCGCACGTCACCGAGGTCGAACCGCAAGAGCACGTTGCTGATGCGGCGCAAACTGGCTAAAATCCTTTGCGGGATGAAGAGGATATGCTGAACTTATGAATCTGGTCCCCATAGTTATCGAGCAAACGGGCAGGGGCGAGCGAGCCTACGACATTTTTTCTCGCCTGCTGAAGGACCGCATCGTCTTTCTCGGTTCACCGGTAACCGACGACATCTCCAACCTCATCACCGCGCAAATGCTGTTCCTGGAATCCGAAGACCCCGAGCGGGACATCCATTTCTACATTAATTCCCCGGGTGGCTCGATTACGGCGGGGCTCGCCATCTACGACACCATGCAGTACATCAAGCCGCACGTCTCCACCCTCTGCCTCGGCCAGGCAGCCAGCATGGGGGCGTGGCTCTTGGCAGCTGGAGCAGAGGGCAAGCGCTACGCGCTGCCGCATGCGCGCATCATGATCCACCAGCCCCTCCTGATGGGTGGAATGCAGGGCCAGGCCTCGGACATCGAGATCCACGCGCGTGAGATCCTGCGCATCCGGGAGCAGCTGAACAACATCCTGGTCCGGCATACCGGTCAAAGTCTGAAGAAGATTGAGAAGGACACCGACCGGGACCTGTTCCTGACGAGCAAACAGGCGGTGGAGTACGGCCTTATCGACGAGGTGATTGCGTCGAGGCCGCTGAAGAAAGCGTGAGGGTGATGTATGGCCAAGCACAGTGACGACCGCAGCGGCAACCTTGTATGTTCTTTTTGCGGCAAGAGCCAGGACGAGGTCCGCAAGTTGATTGCGGGGCCGACGGTCTACATCTGTGACGAGTGTATCGACCTCTGCAACGACATCATCGCCGAAGAGTGCGATCAGGAAGAGGGCCTGGCATCGACCTCGGCCGTGCCCAAGCCAGCCGACATCAAGAAGGTCCTCGACCAGTATGTCATCGGCCAGGAACGCGCCAAGAAGGTGCTGGCGGTTGCGGTCCATAACCATTACAAGCGCATCGATACGCAGCTGGTGACCGGAGAAGTCGAGCTGCAGAAGTCCAACATCCTGCTCATCGGTCCGACCGGTTCGGGCAAGACCCTGCTGGCGCAGACCCTGGCACGCTTTCTTCAGGTCCCGTTCACCATCGCCGACGCCACCAGCCTCACCGAAGCGGGTTACGTCGGCGAGGATGTGGAAAATATCATCCTCAGCCTGCTGCAGAATGCCGACTATGACGTTGAGAAGGCGCAGCGCGGCATCGTCTACATCGATGAGATCGACAAGATCTCACGCAAGGGCGACAATCCGTCCATCACCCGCGACGTCTCCGGTGAAGGAGTGCAGCAAGCGCTGCTGAAGATCATCGAGGGAACCACTGCCAGTGTGCCGCCCAAGGGTGGGCGTAAACATCCGCAGCAAGAGTTCCTCCAGGTGGACACCTCCAACATCCTCTTCATCTGCGGCGGAGCCTTCGTCGGCCTGGAGGAAATCATTCGCCGGCGCATCGGCATGAAAGGCATGGGCTTCGGTGCCGACATCCGGCGCAAGGAGGAACGCAGCGTCAGCGAGCTGCTGCACGAAGTACAGACCGAGGATCTGCTCAAGTTCGGCCTCATTCCGGAATTCGTCGGCCGGTTGCCGGTGATCGCCACGCTCGACGAGCTTGGCGAACAGGACCTGGTGCGCATCCTGCGCGAGCCGAAGAACGCCTTGACACGTCAGTACCAGAAGCTATTTGAGATGGAGACTGTCCATCTCAAGTTTACCGATGGCGCGTTGATAGCGATCGCACGAGAGGCGCTCAAGCGCAAGTCCGGAGCGCGTGGTCTGCGTGCCATCATAGAAAACACCATGCTCGACGTGATGTACGAAATTCCTTCGCAGCCTGCCATCAAGGAAGTCTTGATCTCGGAAGAAGTCGTCACCAAACGCGAGCAGCCGATCGTTCTGTACCAGAAAGCCGCCGAGACCGCCTGAGACGGATCGCGCAAAGAGGAAAGTAACCTATGCTCTTCCGGAACGACAAACGCGACACTCCTGGCTTGAGTGCAGGCGGCTTGCGCGTGCCCTTGCTGCCATTGCGCGACATCATCGTGTTCCCGCACATGGTGGTGCCTCTGTTCGTCGGACGCCAGAAATCGATCAAGGCTCTCGAAGAAGCGATGAACAAGCAGAACTACGTCCTGCTTGCGGCCCAGCGCGAAGCCAAGACCAATGAACCGAGTGAGGACGACATCTTCCGGGTCGGCACACTGGGAACGGTGGTGCAGCTACTGCGGCTACCCGACGGCACCGTCAAGGTGCTGGTGGAGGGCAAGAAACGCGCCCGCATCGTCCGGTATCTGGAGGAAACCGAGTATTTCCTGGTGGTCGCCGAGGAGATCGAAGAGCCGAGCGAAAAGACTACCGAAGTCGAAGCGCTGATCCGCTCGGTCAATTCCACCTTCGAGAACTACGTCAAGCTCAACAAGAAGATCCCCCCCGAGATGATCATGTCGGTTGCTTCGATCGACGAGGCGGCCCGACTGGCGGACACCATTGTCGCCCATCTCGGCATCAAGCTCGAAGACAAGCAGGCGCTGCTGGAGATCATCAATCCCGCCGAACGCTTGGAAAAAGTGCTCGGCTACATGCGTTCGGAAATCGAGATCCTGGAAGTCGAAAAGCGCATCCGTACTCGCGTCAAGAAACAGATGGAGAAGACGCAGAAGGAGTACTATCTCAACGAGCAGATGCGCGCCATCCAGAAGGAGCTCGGGGAGAAGGACGAGTTCAAGAACGAGATCCAGGAGCTGGAAGAGAAGATCAAGCAGAAGAAGATGTCGGCCGAGGCCAAGGAGAAGGTCGAAAAAGAGCTGAAGAAGCTCAAGATGATGTCTCCGATGTCGGCCGAGGCCACGGTGGTGCGCAACTACATCGACTGGATCATCTCCTTGCCGTGGCACGAGTACACTGAAGACAAGCTCGACATCAAAGAGGCTGAGAAGGTCCTCGAGGCCGACCACTACGGCCTCGAGAAGGTAAAGCAGCGGATCCTCGAATACCTGGCGGTGCAGTCGTTGGTGGGGCAGCTGAAAGGCCCTATCCTCTGTCTGGTTGGCCCCCCAGGAGTCGGGAAGACTTCGCTGGGAAAATCCATTGCTCGCGCCACCGGCCGCAAGTTCGTGCGTGTCTCGCTGGGCGGGGTGCGTGACGAAGCCGAGATCCGCGGCCACCGGCGGACCTACATCGGCGCTTTGCCCGGGAAGATCGTCCAGTGCATGAAGAAGGCCGGCTCGGGCAACCCCGTGTTCCTGCTCGATGAGGTCGACAAGATGTCGACCGATTTTCGCGGCGATCCGTCATCGGCGCTGCTGGAAGTCTTGGATCCCGAGCAGAACTCCACATTCAATGACCACTATCTTGATATCGATTACGATCTCTCCAAGGTGATGTTCATCACCACGGCCAACACCCTGGACCGCATCCCGCGACCGCTGCAGGATCGCATGGAGATCATTCGCATCGCCGGGTACACCGATCTCGAGAAGCTGAACATTGCCAAGCGTTACCTGGTGCCAAAACAGCTCGATGCCAACGGCCTGAAAGCGGAGAATCTCGAAGTCTCCGACAACGGTATACTGGCGATGATTCGCCATTACACCAAGGAGGCGGGCGTCCGGAATCTGGAGCGCGAGCTCGCCTCCATCTGCCGCAAGGTGGTCGTCGAGGTGGTGAAGTCGGATCGTAGCGCCAAGGTTCTCGTTACCGGTAAGAACGTGGCAAAGTATCTCGGTCCGCCACGATTCCGCTTTGGCAAGGTGGAAGGTGAAGAGAAGGTGGGGGTCGCCACCGGTCTGGCATGGACGGAACTGGGTGGTGAGTTGCTCGCCACCGAGGTGACCGTCATGCCGGGCAAAGGGAAACTCATCATCACCGGGCGCTTGGGCGACGTTATGCAGGAATCGGCGCAGGCCGCGCTGAGCTACGTGCGCTCCCGCGCCGAGGAGCTCGGACTCGACCGGGACTTCTACCAGCGCGTGGACATCCATATCCACGTCCCGGAAGGCGCCATCCCGAAAGACGGCCCCTCTGCCGGCATTACCATGGCGACCTCCCTGGTCTCCGCTCTTACTAAGATCGCCGTGCGCCCTGATGTGGCCATGACCGGCGAGGTTACGCTGCGAGGCCGAATTCTCCCCATCGGCGGGCTCAAGGAAAAAGTGCTGGCGGCGCATCGCGGCGGCATCAAGACAGTGCTGATCCCGGCGGAGAACGAAAAGGACATCAAGGAGATCCCTCCGGCCATTCTGCGCAGCATCAGCCTTCGCCCGGTCGACCACATGGATCAGGTACTCCGGCAGGCGCTGGTTCTCGACCACCCCGACGAGTTCTTGCGCAAACAGGCTGTGCCCGCAGACGTCGCTGTGCCGCCACCTTTCCAGGCCCCGCCGGCGGCGGAAAGCGACGTGGTTACGCACTGATAATTCCTTGACTTCACAAAAGGTGGCTGTTATACGGCGACTCTACGCTTTATGGGCGTTGAAAGGGTTGCCATGACAAAAGCCGATCTGATCGAATCTGTCGCGAGCAAAGTAGACCTGCCCCGTGCGACAGCTGAGCGTGCAGTCAACACGCTTTTTGACGACGTGGTTGCGGCTTTGAAACAGGGCGACAAAGTCAACATTTCCGGCTTTGGAACCTTCTCGGTGTCAACGCGAAAGGCGCGTACAGGAAGAAATCCTAAAACCGGCGAGAGCATCGAGATCTCCGCTTCCCGCGCCGCCAAATTCAAAGCTGGTAAGACTCTGAAGGATTCTCTCAGCTGACGGCTCGGCGGGCGGTTAGCTCAGCGGGAGAGCATCGGCCTTACAAGCCGGGGGTCATCCGTTCAAATCGGATACCGCCCATTTTCGCAGGACGATGTACGGTGGTGGAGAACTGTGCTAGAAACGAACGCATTCGAACGGAAAAAGGTTGTCAGGTTTGATTGAAATTGGGGTGGTAGTTCAGCTCGGTTTAGAACGCCGGCCTGTCACGTCGGAGGTCGCGGGTTCAAGTCCCGTCCACCCCGCCATATTGGCCCGGCAGAAAACCCCTCGGCCGAGGGGTTTTCTGCTTCACGGAATATTTCAGGACGCTCATTATGAAAACAACGACCCACATGCCGAGTCGCGAGGAAGCACTAGCTGGCCGTCGCTGGTATGTCATCGATGCCGAGGGAAAGGTGCTCGGACGACTGGCGACGCGCATCGCCAGCGTCTTGCGCGGCAAACACAAGCCCACCTTTACACCGCACGAGGATGTCGGCGATTTCGTTGTGGTCGTCAATGCCGCAGGCGTTCGACTCACCGGCCAGAAGCTGGAAGATAAGGTGTACCGCCGGCACAGCGGTTACCCTGGAGGGATACGTAGCATTACGGCGGCTCGCGAGCTGCAGCAGCACCCCGAACGGGTCCTGCGCCATGCCGTCGAAGGCATGCTGCCAAAGAACCGATTGGGCCGGCAGTTGGCCACCAAACTGAAGATCTATACCGGCCAGCAGCATCCCCACGCCGCCCAACAACCCCAGCCGCTGACCGAATAGGAGCAGGAACATGGCCGAACGAAAAATCACCCATGACGCCACCGGTAAACGCAAGAGCGCAGTCGCCCGCGTCCGCATCTGTGCTGGCAGCGGCCAGGTCATGGTGAATCGGCGGCCGCTCGACGATTATTTTGGCCGTCCTACTTCGCGCATGGTCGTGCAACAGCCGTTCGAGTTGACCGGGACCTCCGGCCAATACGACGTGTCGGTGAATGTCTCCGGCGGAGGCGTCTCGGCGCAAGCGGCAGCCATTCGCCACGGCATCACACGCGCACTCATCGAGGCCAGCGCCGAGTTCCGACCCGCGCTCAAGAAAGCCGGTTACGTCACGCGCGATCCGCGCGAGGTGGAACGGAAGAAGTATGGCCGCCATAAAGCAAGAAAGCGGCCGCAGTACTCCAAACGCTAGCGAGGCAGGGCCTCGGACCGTAGGTTCGGCAGGGCCGCTCCCCGTTGGGTCGCTGGGAGCAACTCCGAATGTAAACCTGACTCAACGGCAACGGATTCTGGATTCCAAGCAACAATGAGCGTAGCTGGGCCACTAGGCCCCGGCTTTCAACTGCTGGCGCCGAAGACTTTCGGCCGATTCGACGCGACCGACTGGGCGATTGCGCAAATACCTGCCGCAGGAAGTGCGTACGGTGCCTACCGAAGTTTCGACAGCGGCAACTACGCCAGCGGTGCGGTTGGGAGCATCGCAACCGTCTACGAAGCGTTCGCGATTTACGAGTCATACGATGCCGACATCCAAAGCCGAAGCACGGGACCCCCGGCGCCGGGCCACCCCTGGAGCACGCCCACGAACCCCGCTCAGGCTGAGGAGGCCGCGTATTTTCCGCGGCCGGGTTCATGGGCAGGAGGCGCCATCTGTCCAGGCGCCGAAGGATGCAATCTTGGCACACTGCCGCTTAACTGAACCGGCATTGAGGCTAGCCATCGTTGGGTCTTTATCCCCGAGAGACCCGCCGGGGAGCGGGATGCGCACGCTTCGGCTTGAGCGTCACCAGTTTTCTCCTCGACCGCCTTTCTTGTTTGCGGATGTCCTCACAAATTGCGTGGAGGTCGTAGCTGAACTTCTTCGCATGCTCCTCACGGATTCTGCGAACTTCCTCGACAATAGGATCTTTCCACATGGCTAACCTCCCATGAGTTCTTCCGGGGTACAGATGATGGGCAGAACCAACCCCTCTGCCGAACACGTCGCACTCAAGTTCCCCCGAATTTCCGCATTGCCGATGTGCTTGCAGTTCCACGAACCACGAGTTGCGAGCAGTATGCCGTGAACTCGCTTCGCCGGTCCCGCCACCACTTGCGCGTAGTCTCCTGGTGCCCGGCAACGATCAAGTCTGTAATGCGCCGCGCTGCCAAGTAGTTGATGACGCTGGCCTCGATGTAGACTTTGTCCGTCACGGGTTCCCTTAGAAGCGACCTTTCCGGCGTTTCTCCACCAGCCCTCGCACAAACTTCCGTCCGGATCCCTCGGACATACGCCCGCCCCCTGAAGCCAGGCCGTTGCTGTGCCGCACGCCAACGTACCCCTCCAGAAAATCAGCGCGCGTCTGATGGCTGCCATTCTCTTCCCTCTGGCGCCAGTAAGTCGCGGATCCGCTGAGCGCGGGAGACAGATCCCTTACTCATGAGTTCTTCTTTTCAGCTTCAACTTACCAGCACACCTCAGTAAGGCGCACCGGCACATCACGTCCCTCGGGACTCTGTCTTCTTTCAGAACTCGTCAAACGGCAGTGGTTGCTGCTCCTCGTACATGATCGCGATGACCTGTTTGCCCGGGTTGGTCGCGTCTTCGGCAACCGTGACATTGGCCACCATGTTGCCCTTCTCGAACTTCAGGAAGGCGTGGCCCTTGCGCTGGAACTGCTCGCTCACTCTCCAGCCCTCACGACTCATTTTGTCCTGGTAGAAGCTGAAGACTTCGGCCACCGGCGCAGCGGTCTTGAACAGCACGTTGTGCGCGTTGTTGGGAAGATCCTGCACCCGTGCCAGCTCAGCATCCTTGTAGATGGGCACGTCCTTGGGGAAATTCGCCGGCACCTCCACCGGGGGCGTGGGTGTGACGAAGCCCTGTGGCAAAAACGCCGGCGGGCGTGTCGGTTGTGCTGGCGTGGGTGCTTCCACCTTCATCTGCGGTGTGATCTTCGGACCGGAAGCATGGAAGCCACTGGGTCTCGATGACTCCTCAAAGGCCGGAGGTTGACTCACTTCCTTATGGCAAGTGCACGAGGTAAACATCGTCGCGCCCAAAAGGACGCCGCTCGCCGCCACGCTCAAGTACCGCATCTGTCTCTCTCCTCACGCCGCGAATTGAAGCGGACTATACAAGTGCATTGCACTCGGAACAACACCCGTCCGCATCACCCTACTGACTGGCGGCCGGTCTCTCTCCGAACTCACAGACGCGCAACCCCGCGGCTATATTCGATGGCAGGCTTGAGTCTTGACGACCTGGTATCAGCCCAAGCCTCAAGCCCACATGCCCTCCCCGCCGTTGCAGTCAGCACAATGAATCGGTATCACAGAGTCACTCTCGAGAATCGAGTTGCATCCCGCAGACAGGACAGCAGCGAATGGCGAATCAATTTTGTTCACAGTGCGGCGCCAGACTCCAAGCCAATGCAAGCTTTTGCGCCGAGTGCGGCACGCGCCAGAAAGGGAGGGCCACGGCCCGCAGCTCGTCCGCAAGCTGGCAGCGCTACGCGCCTTTTCTGATTGTTGTGGCAACCTTGGTGATCCTCGGCGTGGTGGTCGTCATCGGCACCATGCATCCGAAGACCACCACAACCGTGGCGCGCCGTGGCAACCCGCAGGCCGGCAGTGAAAGCGGCTTGCCAGAGGGTCACCCGCCGATCGTGGTCCCGGAAGAAGCCAAGCAAGCCATCCGGGAACTTTCGAAACAAGCCGCAGCAGCTCCGGAGGACGTGGCGCTTTGGCAGCGCCTGGCCGATCTGCAGTATCGCACTGGCCAACTCGATCCCAGCTATCTGGCCGAAGCCGAGAGCTCCTACCGTCACATCCTGGCGGGCAAGCCCGACGACCTGGAGACATTGCGCAGCTTGGGCAATGTCGCCTTCGATCAACATAAACCCGACACCGCCATCGAGTTCTATCGCCGCTATCTGAAGGTCAAGTCAGATGATCCTGATGTCCAAACCGATCTCGGTACCATGCTCCTGACATCCGGGAAGACCCAGGAAGCGATCCAGGAATTCCAATCAGTGGTGCAGCAGCACCCTTCTTTCTTCCAGGCCCAATACAACCTCGCCATCGCCTACAGCAAAGCCGGCCAGCGCGACAAGATGATAGAGGCGTTGGAACAGGCGCGCACCGTGGCCAAAGATGACAAAACGCGCAGCCAGGTGGAGCAGGTGCTGGCACAGGTGAAGGCGGCGCCGCCACCTGAAGCTGCCGCCGGGGGAGCCGCGTCAAGCGGCGCCCAGGCACCCGCCGCCACAGTCCCGGCCGGCGCGACTTTCAAGGAAGGCATGGACGCGTGGCTGCACCAGCATCCGATTCTCGGACCGAAGATCGCGCGCATCGAGTGGAGCGGTGCACAGACAGCGAAAGTCTATCTGCGCGACTTTCCCATGGACCAGATGCCGGCGGACATGACCGCGATGTTTACGGACCGGGTGAAAGCCCAGGTCCAGGAACAGAAACAAGCTCACAAGGTGACGCAACCGGCGACTGTGGAACTCGTCGACAACGCCAGCGGCAAGGTCATGACGACCATCACCGACTGACGAGTCTGGCTATAGGAGCGGGGATGGGCGGCATCGGCCGTGATCCGCAGAGCCTGCAACGTTCACTTTTGACGCCCACCGTCACCGCCGATTGGAGAAGGAGGTGCGCGATCAACTCGAGGCGGCCCAGTCGCGCGGTGATCTCTGCCGCCAGTGGGGTCAGGCCTAGAAAGCACTACTTAGCCGGCAGCCCCTCACTCAGGCGTACGAAGTAGCTCCGAGCGGGCCTTGCCATGCCAACCGTTCCAGGCTGTCCACCATCGCCACCTCGAGGTGGCTGTTGCTGACCTGATTGATCTGGCGCGTCGCCGATGGGCTGGTGACGTTGATCTCAGTGAGGTAGCCGTCGATGACGTCGATGCCTGCCAACCAGATGTGCCGCTCCATCAGCAAGGGGCGCACGGCCGCCAGGATCTCGCACTCGCGTGCGGTGAGGCTGGTGGCCTCCACTCGGGCACCCTGATGGATGTTCGCCAGGTGTTCGGCACTGCGGGGCACGCGGTTGACGGCACCGAGCGGCTCGCCTTCGAGCACCAGGATGCGCTTGTCACCCGCTGCCACGCCGGCAAGGAACTGCTGCGCAACCACGTGCCGGCGACCCGTGGCCGCAACGTACGCCGGAATGCGTTGTCGGGCCTCGCGATCGATCAATTCAATGCCGCGGCCACTGCAGTCGTCCAGGGGCTTCACCACGATGCGCCCATGGTAATCGAGGAACGCCTGCAGGCGCTCCGGCTGGTTGCTGACCAGGGTCGGGGGAGCAAACTGTGGGAACTGCAGCGGCAGTAGCTTTTCATTCAGCAGGCGCAGGCTGACTGGATCGTTCACCACCGGCACCTGCTCCGCGGCACGCTCCAGTACGAACGTGGCGACCAGGTACTCCGCATCCACCGGCGGGTCCTTACGCATGAGCACCAGGTCGAAGTCGCTGAAGCGGTGATCGGACGGCGCACCGAGGCGGTAGAAGGGGGTGCGGTTCAGATCAACTTCGATGGGCTGCGCGCGCACCCCGGCCTCCACCTCACTGAGGTAGAGATCGCCCAGGAAGGCTACAGAGGCCGCATACCCCCGCCGTGCCATTTCCTCGATGAGCAGCAGCGAGGTGTCGGTGCTCAAGTTCAAAGTGTCAAGGACATCAATGATGAAGAGGAAATGCATGAGTCACGGCGGGCACGTCAAGAAGTCACCCAGCGCTATAACCAGACCCGCAACAACGCCGTGATGATGTGGCGCCGTAGCATAATGTGATCATAGTCATGGTGTATGGTCAGAGACGCCAGTAAGGCCATCTGCCATTCGCCATATACCCTCTTACTTCGCTGCTTTGGCGTCCGGCCTTGTGATCTTGGCGTCCTCGATGATGATAGGGTAGTTGTATCCCGCGCCGAAATCCCTATCCAGGCGCACCGTGCCCTTGGCGGTTACCACGTCGCCGACGGCTGCCTGGTCTTGAGTGGTGATGGTGATGTCGTTGTCGCCTTTTTCCGTGCTGCCGCTGCCATCTCGCAGGTGGATCCAGTTCCTGCCCATGATCCCGGCATTGAACTTGACCACCTTGCCCTGAACGGCAACCGGCTTTTCTTTCAGAGTATCGTGGTGCGCGTGGATGTCGGCAACCGTCTTGCCGTTGGGCCCGCTAGCCTTTGCGACTTTGACGTCCTGGACCGCGGTAGAGCCACTGGCTGCAGCACTCTGCGGCGTCGCGCCCACTGGGGAATGTCCCGGAGGCATTGCACCTGCTGCGGCCGGCGCACTCGGCTCGCCCCCGCTGAGTGTACCGAAGTAGACCACGTCGAACTTGCGCTTCAGGGTCTTGCTTTCGAAGTCTTTCATGGGGAAGGCGTTCGCCACCGTCACTTCGGTCCCCTTGTCCGCGTTCGTCTGCGGCACGGCCGCCCAGATCTCTCCAGAGTTGGTCGACAGCCTGAGATAGCTATACGGCGCCGCGTCGATACGCTCGGCGACCTTGCCCTTTATGTTCGACTCCTGGACCGGCGCGGCCGCTTGGGGAGCAGCCGGTACACCACCACCATCACTGTCCACCGCTCGCGCTTCACCGAGCTGCAGATAGAGCGCCGCCGCCAGGAGCATGACCAGTAGATTGCGCATCTCTTACCTCCATGTTTGGCGGAGAGCCGCCCTTGAAAATATCGCGCGTACCATAGACCGGCATCCAGGGAAATGCGAGCGACCTAAGGAAGGTCCAAAGTCCAAGGTCCAAAGTCCAAGGTCGAGCATACCTTGGACTTTGGACCTTGGACTATTTTATCAGTTCCAGCACTCGCTCCGGCGGCCGCCCGACGATGGCGCGGTTGCCGCGCACCACGATCGGACGTTCCATCAAGATGGGGTGCTGCGCCATCGCGTCCAGTAGCTGGTCCTCAGAGCTGTTGGGGCCGAGACCGGCTTCCTTATAGGCGGCCTCGCCTTTGCGGATCCATTGAGTCGGACTGCTGCCAAGCTTCTTGCGCAAGCTCGCGAGCTCCGCCCGGCTCAGCGGCTCTTTGAGGTACTCGACCACGCGCAGTGGCAGCTCATGCGCCTGCAAGATGGCCAACGCCGCGCGACTCTTCCCACATCGGGGATTGTGGTAGATGATCAGCTTTCCCATTTCCGCCTATCGCTTATCGCCTATCGCGTAGCGCCACAGAGGCGGCACGAACGGCGCTGCGTGACGGTGCCATTCCTACTGTAAAGCCTCCAGGACTGCGGCGCAGAGCAGCGGGAACATGATCTCGTGGTGTCCGGTGAGCCGGTATCCGCGACCGTTGCCGGCCGTCGGGCGCTGCACGACGTTGACGCCCGGGCGATAGTGGCGAATGAAGTCCATGTCAACTGTAACCAGGCGGTCGACGCGCTTGCCAACGTTGCGCGCCAGGTTTAGCGCTTTCACAAAGACCTCCGGAATCACCACCGCCGAGCCGAGGTTCAGGAAGACGCCGCCACGCAGTCCGCCCACCACCGCGGCCAGACGGCGGAAGTCACGCAAGCTGGCCGCTCCGCTGGCGGCGCCGTCGGCGCTCGGGTGCATGTGAATGATGTCGGTGCCGATGGCCACGTGCACCGTGACCGGGATACCGAGGCGGGCACCGGCCGCCAGAATGCTCAGGTGCGTGTTCTTGAAACCCGCCTGCAGAATCTGCCTGCCGACGGCTTCGCCCAGCCCCTGCTCCGGACCGGACGCTCCGATGGCGTTGTTCAGAAACCGGCCAGTTTCCTCCGCCATCCCGAACTGCCCGTCGGCAAGATTGGCAGCAACATCCTCGGAGGTCTCGCCGGCATACGCCATCTCGAAGTCATGGACGAGAGACGCCCCATTCACGGCCACGGCAGACAGTATGCCACGTTCCATAAAATCGATGATCAGGGGGCTCAGCCCAACCTTGATTGGGTGCGCTCCCATACCCATGACCACACGCTTGCCGGCACGATGACGGGAAGCAATCGCCTGCACCACAACACTGAAATCCCGCGCGGCAAGAATGTCCGGCAGCCCCGCGAGCCAGCCAGCCAGCGACATGCCCTTGCGCGGCGGGGTGGCAAGAAATTGCTTGGCAACCTTACTGCGCCGTGTGCGCAAGGGGTAGGTCCGCACCCGCGAGAGGTCGAGCGCGGGCAAGACTCCAGAAGCCCGGCGTTTCATCCGCTCCTCGCCTTGGAAACCGAGTGTGCTTTCCGTTTATCTGCCACCCTCTTGCGGGAAGGAGGGCCTGGAGGCTCAGCCGCGGGCGCGCCGCCGAACAGCAAGGCGTCCACCTGCTCGCAGATCACATGGCCCACGAGAATGTGTGTCTCTTGGATGCGGGCGGTCTCGGTGGTGCCGCCGGCCAGCAGCACGAGGTCTGCTTTGTCCACCAGTTTGCCCCCGCTTCCACCGGTGAGCGCGACGGTGCGAATGCCGATACGGCGGCAAGCATCGACGGCCCGCAGCACGTTGACGGCGTTGCCGCTGGTCGAGATCGCAATCGCGACATCGCCCTGCCGGCCCAGGGCGCGGACCTGTTTGGCGAATACCTCTGCATAGCCGTAATCGTTGGCTATGCTGGTCAACGTGGAGGTGTCGGTGGTCAAGGCCAGGGCGGGCAGCGGGGCGCGTTCGATCTTGAAGCGATTGACGAATTCGGCAGCGATGTGCTGCGCATCGGCGGCACTGCCGCCGTTGCCGAACAGCAGCAACTTGCCCCCGGCGCGCAGCGCCGCCGCTATGGTTTCTATGACTTCGACGAGGGTATCGATATTCCCCCGCAGAAAATTGCTTTTGACCGTGACACTGGCCACGAATGCCCTGGCAATGCCCTGACGCATGCCGCGCACCTTACACTATGGCTCCGCGAGCGTCCACTAACGTGAGCAGCACCATGGTTGCTTACCGCCAGCTCTCCGATTAAACCGCCCAAGAGAATGTCTCATCAAGACCCCAGCCCCAGCCCCTGCCCCAGCCCCGTCTCGGGCTCGGGCTGGGGCAAGGGCTGGGGGTTCAGGCTTGCGATCTGCTGTCTACTGATCATCCCCTTCCCTGCCCTGGCCGCCTGGGCCGCCCGCGGCATGGTGGCCGCGGACCACCGGCTGGCATCGCAGGCCGGGATCGAAATGCTGCGGCGTGGCGGCAATGCCATCGATGCGGCGGTAGCGACTGCCTTCGTGCTCGGCGTCGTCAACCCAGCATCTTCGGGGATCGGCGGCGGCGGCTTCATGGTGATCTATCTGGCTCGCCCCCAGCGCATGCTGGCATTGGACTACCGCGAGACGGCGCCGGCCGCGGCTTCACGCGAGATGTTCATCCGCAACGGCCAGGTCGTCCCCGACCTGAGCCGGAGTGGCGGGCTGGCCGTCGCCGTTCCCGGCGAGGTGGCAGGCCTCACGACCGTGCTGGCGCGCTACGGCAAGCTGCCTTTGGCTGCTGTCCTGGAGCCCGCCGTCCGCTATGCGCGTGATGGCTTCACGGTGGAGGCGCACCTGGCCAACCGGATTGCCGAGACCAGCTCCGACCTTCGGCGCGACCCGGCACTCGCCCGGACTTTTCTGCGCAGCGACGGCTCGCCACGCGGTGCGGGTGAGACGTTGCGCCAGTCCGAGCTCGCCGCCACACTGCAGCGCATCGCCAGCGAAGGGGCCCAGGCATTCTACGAGGGCACCGTCGCCGATCAGATTGCGCGCAGTGTTCAGTCTGCCGGCGGGGTACTATCGCAGAGCGATCTGCGCGCGTACCGCCCCAAGTGGCGCGCGCCGTTACGCGGTTTTCACGGGGGTAAGACAGTCTTCACCATGCCGCCGCCCGGTTCCGGCGGCGTACTGCTCGAGCTCCTGGGCGTGCTGCGCCGCGATGATCTGGCGGGGCTCGGACAGAACTCTCCGACATTCTTGCACTTGCTGGTGCAAGCCATGCAGCACGGGTTTGCCGACCGCGCTCGGCTGTTCGGTGATCCGGACTTCACGCCGGTGCCCCTGGACTTGCTGCTGGCGCCGCGGAACACGGCGCTGTTGCGGCAGCGGATCCGCGCCACCGGCACCCTGCAGCACTCGGACTATGGCAGCATGATAGCGAGCGGCGGGAGCGCGCCGAGGGATGGCGGCACCTCGCATTTTTCGGTCATGGATGACGACGGCAATGCCGTGGCTTGCACCACCACGATCAACACCGCTTTCGGTGCCGGGCTGGTCGCAGGTGAGACCGGGATCATCCTCAACAACGAGATGGACGACTTTTCCGCCCAGCCCGGCGCGCCCAACGCCTACGGCTTGATAGGCGCCGAGGCCAACGCCATCGCACCGCACAAGCGGCCGCTGAGCAGCATGGCGCCGACGATCGTGATCGATGACGGCCAACCGGTTCTTGCCCTCGGCGGTTCCGGCGGGCCGTTCATCATCAGTGCCACGACCGAGGTTATGCTCAACCTGCTGGAGTTCGGCATGGATGGCGCCGGCGCTGTCGCCGCCCCGCGCGTGCACCATCAATGGACGCCGCAGGTGCTGGCAGTCGAGCCCGGCATTCCGTCAATGACGCAAACCATACTTGCGCGCTATGGCTATATCGTGAAAGAAATAAGAGTGATGGGTGTCGTGCAAGTCGTCCGGCGAAGCGCCGGGGTATTCGAAGGTGCGTCGGACCCGCGCAAGGGCGGGGAAGCGGCGGGCTGGTAGGATGTCCGCAGCCTCTTCCTCATCGGCGCAGCACTGGTGGTCCTCGCGCTGGTTCAAGATCGGCCTGAGTCTGCTGTTGCTGGCCGGCTTGCTGTACAAGACTGACCTCTCGGACCTGTTGCATGCTGTCACCAAGGCGAATGCCTGGTGGATGCTGCTGGCGATCGTGGGGTATGTTGGCAGCCAGGCGGTGAGTTGTTTTCGCTGGATGATGTTGGCGCGTGCCCTCGGCTTCAGCGAGCCATCGGGCTATTTCTACGGTTCCTATTTCACCGGCATGTACATGAACCTGTTCGCGCCGAGCACGGTGGCGGGCGACATTGGCCGGGCGCTTCTTCTGGCGGGGACCCAGCGGCGCAAGACGCTGGCGTTCACCACCGTGCTGGCCGACCGTGCCCTGGGCTTCATCGCGCTCAGCTGGATCGGCGCCTTCGCCATCTTCACGCAACCCAACTACCGTCTGCCGGCGATATTGTACTATGGTGCCTGGGTCATTCCGCCGGCGACGTTGTTGGGTTGGTTATTCGGGCCGCCGTTGGTCGTACGCCTATTCGCTCCCGCCAACCGCTGGCGAGAGCTGGTCGAGCACGATCTCGCTCCGTACTGGCGCGACTTTGGTCTGCTGGCGAAGACCAGTGTCGTAGCCGTCGTGTTTCACAGCATCCAGATCGTCACCCAGATCTTCCTGGCGTGGGCGCTCGGGTTGCGCGTGCCGTTTTGGTATTTTTTCATCTTCATTCCGGTGGTCAACGTAGCCGGGATGTTGCCCATCAGCTTCAGCGGCATCGGCATACGCGAGTACGGCTACATGTATTTTCTGGCCAAGATCGGGGTAGCGCGGCACGCGGGGGTGGCTGTGGGTCTGCTGTCCAGCGTCGTCGTGCTCATTGCCGGCCTGACGGGCGGATTGGTATTCATGCTGTGGAAAGCAGAGGCGCCGGCGCCATCGATTGCAGGCGTCGAGCCGGCAACCCCGGAAATGGGCACCGAACCAGAACCCCAGCCCCAGCCCTAGCCCCAGCCCCTGCCTTAGGCGCTGCCGCCGAATAAGCTGACGATTTGAAGAAGCCGCTGGACATTTCGAAACTGTGCGGATAGTATAGCGACGGAGAAATCCGTGGCGCAGGCGGCGACAATCACATTCAAGGGGCGGCG
>Ga0214473_10002359_pt1 | contig 23218 bp, 21 predicted proteins | sample RVTome_7_FD_203509 | JGI IMG/M metagenome (GOLD analysis project Ga0214473, IMG submission 203509) | Soil microbial communities from uranium-contaminated site in the Upper Colorado River Basin, Wyoming, United States - RVT98D197 | ecosystem: Environmental > Terrestrial > Soil > Contaminated >... | reverse complement strand
GCTGGTGGCGACCACCGCCTCCTGCAGCGCGCCGAGCAGCGCCTCCGCCGCGGTGCGCAACGCGGGGGTGGGTGCGTCCGCTTGCACCAAGTCGGCGAAGAAGCGAAGGTCCACGGCCGTGCCGTCGCTCTCCGTGTGGGCCATCTCCCACCAGGTGTGCAGATTGTCGCCGTAGGTGGGAACCGAGCTGCTCGCGCTGGCCAACTCGTCTGAGAACCCGGTGAGGGCCGAGCCCACCGCGGACATCTGCGACAGGTCCACCGCGGAGAGCGTGACCCGGGCGCTCCCCTGCGAACCACCGTGGTAGGAGGCGACGTACCCATTCACCATGACCTGGGCCAATTGGGCCGGCGACAGGGAGGGGTTGGCGGCAAGGGCGGTCAGGAGCGCATCATAGGGGAAACCGGTGTCCGGTATGTCCTCTTGGGAGGCGACGTAGTAGTCGACGCGATCGCGGAGCGGATAGGCCAGCTCCAGCACTCCCATCTGGCAGGCGTCACAGGCAACGATGTCCACGTTCCGGCCCAGTCCCGCGCGGATCTCCGCGAACGCCGACACCACCTCGGCCGTGGTGAGCACGTCGAAATCGGTGTTGTCCTGGCAGATCGCCTTGGTGGAAGAACCGGCGGCGGCCGTGCGCCAGCCATTGCCGTGATCCCAGAGGATCACGAGGTAGTGATCGGCCGGGTACTGTTGCGCGCCCCAGGTGAAGAAATCCACCAGGGTGGCCGGGGCGCCCATGTTGCGCTCACCGAGGTCGGCGAGCAGCTCCGAGGTGATGGTGAGCGGGTCGTCGTCGGGCACGATGCGGTAGCGCCGGGTCTCGGTCCAGTTGCCGTTGCTCGTGTCATAGAGGGGCGTCCGATCGAACTGAACCAGGACGTTGACCTGGGAGCTGGCGGGAGCGAGTTCCATCTCGTTGACGTCGAGGATCGCCATGTCCTCGAGGTTGTTGTCGCCATCCAGGTAGACCAAGACGGTCCAGGAGGCGGCGGTGGCCGTCTGGGCGACTGCACCGAGGAGCAGGACCAGGCAGAGGCAGAGGAGGGTGTGGGCGGGCTTCATGTCCAGTCTCCCTGGGCCACGCGAACGGGCTGCCCGAACGCAGCTTCTGCGAGGAGCAGCCCGTGACCTGTTTCAGGGAGAGACACTACCTGGCAAAAGGAGAGGCAGCGATGGGCGGGAGGAAGGCTCTCGCCACAAACACGGCCATCTGGTCGCGAGTGCAGGTCAGATCAGGCCGATAGGTGCGATCGCCGTAGCCGGTGGAGACTCCCGCATTCGCGATGTACTGGACGTACTGGCGCGCCCAGTGGTTCACGGGGACGTCCCTGAAGACCCGGCCAGAGAAGTCGTCCGGGACACTCGCATCGCCACCCGCCAGGGCGCGGGCGATAAACACGGCCATCTGCGCGCGGTCCACGGGTTTGGTTGGGCGGTACTCGCCGGTCGGATAGCCGCCCACAACCCCCTGAGCTTTGGCGTATTCGATGTACTTGTAGGCCCAATGGTCGGCCGGCACATCTGGGAAGGAGGGGCTCATGGGGCCCTCGGGCACGTTGGCGTCGCCCTGGCATAAGGCGCGGGCGATGTAGACGGCCATCTGCTCGCGGGTCACGGCCAGCCCCGGGCCGTACACCCCTCCGGGGTAGCCGCTTACCAGGCCCTCCAACTGGCAGACCGCGACCTGACGGAAGGCCCAGTGAGAGGGCGTCACGTCCGCAAGCCTGATCGGCACGGCCCAAACGCTGTAGTAGGTCCACCCGCCGGTGGCGTGAGGCCGATCTTCCAGGTCGCTCTGGGAGGTGACGATGTAATAGGTGCCGGATTTCGGGCACAGCCACAGCAGAAAGGTGGAGGGCCAGTGGCCCTCGGCCAAGAGCCGGTAGTCGGAGGTCATGATAGCCATGTACGGGAAGGAGAGAGGGCCCTGATGGGACGTGCCCACGGCGTAGAGCTGTCCCTCCTGGGCCGCGAAGGAGGCAACATCCATGTCATCGGGGCGGTCGAACCAGTGCCACCCTTGGTCATATCCGTAGTTGATGGGGGTGGCGGACTCGAGGGACCCGTCCGGCTCGAACCGATCCGGGTAGTACCCCCAGCCGAGGGGCTGGGTGAAGATCCACTCATCCCAGGTGGTCTCCCCGGCCAGCCACGTGTAGCGGTACTCCACTGGAGGCATGATATTGAAGGGGTGCATAATCGCGAGCCCCTGGAAGGTGGAGGTGGGAATGGTGTCGGGACTGGGGAACAAGACCACGCGCTGCAACTTGGAGACGAGATCGTTGGCGGCGTTCCGCAGGGCCTCCGTGGGAGCAGTCGTTGCCATCAACTCGGCGAAACACCCCAGGTCAATGTAGTCAACGGATCCGAGAGGAACGTTCGGACCACTCAACTCTCGCGGATCCCACCAGGCGTAGGCGATCTCCCAATAGGTGTGCACCATGCTGGCAAGCGGGCCGTTCGGGTCGGTGTTGAACGCGTTCCGCATCTCGTTGGCAAAGGTGGTGAGGGAGTTGGTCAGGGCCGGCATCTGCGCGGCGTCAAGCGTGACGGTCCAGCCGCCGCTGTACCAAGCCGTCATGTCTGCAAACGTCCTGGGCGGCATATCGGGGTAGCTCACCAGGTCGTCGAGAATCCAATCGTACCAGAAACCCCCGGCTATGCCGTAGACCTTCCCGTCCGTGCCAGAGACCGCGTCCCCCATGTCCCACCACCACAACGGCTCGGCGGCAACGATGTACTGCACGTCATCGCGAAGACAGTGGATAGCTTCGACGGTGCCCATCGCGTCTGTGTCGAGGGCCAGCACGTCGAGCTTCTTCCCCAAGACGCGGCGTACCCCGGAGAGCGCGTAGTTGAGTGTGGCAACGTCGTAGTAATACCACCCGAAAGTGTCCGGGGGAGGAGTCTCGTCCCACATCAGCCACCTCACCGGTGACGCGCCGTAGGGCCGGCTGACCCAATCATCGGTGTAGTCCCACAGGAAGAGGGCGTAATGATCGGCCGGGTAGGTGGTGCTCGCCCACTCGACGAAGTCGATCAGCGAGTAGGGGGAGGCCATATCCACCTCGCCCAAGTCGTTCCACAGGGCCTGATCGCTGTCGGAGAAGATGTCGGTGAAGGGGTTGCCGCTTCCGTCGTCCTGGATGACCCGGAACCGATGGCAGGACTCCCAGTCGTTGTTCGTATTGTCGTCCCAGGCTGTTCCCGAAGCAGGGATGATACGATCAAGCTGCACCACGGCCTTGACCGGGGCCGGGCTGATCCCATCCACGTCGTACATGCTGAGCGCGGACATCTCCATCAGATTGACAATGCTGGGCAGGTCGTTGGCAGGAGGGGACACGCCACAGGAGCCGACGGCCGCACCCTCGGTCGAGTTGTCCGCGCAGATGTAGACCATGATCGTCCATGTGCCGACCACCGGCTCCTGGGCCGTCCCGGGCGTGGCGATCAGGGCGGCTCCCACCGCCAGTAGGAGCAGCGCCATCCAGAGTTGAGATCGCAGTCTACGCTTGACCATCATGCTATCGCACTCCTTGCGGCAGATTGGACTCTTCTCCGATGCCGGACAGTTTCGTGTTTCCCCACTGGGTCTCTGCTCTCCTGCAATTCTGCCATATTAGACGCAGGAAATCATGTTTTGGTTCGCCGCTGTGTTCGCGAGTATACCAGATTTTGTGGGGGGGCGGACCAGTGGAAAATCGTCCGCCACCCCCGGCAGGCCCGGAGGGGACTCGCTCTAGTCCACGAACCGGTACTTGAGCAGCGCCCAGAGGGCCTCCACCCCATCCCACCAGCGGATCTTCTTCCCAGCGCTGATGGGTCTGGCCTGGTAGCGGATGGGGACTTCATGGATACGGAGACCGCGCTTGCGGACCTTCGCGGTGACTTCGGGGCAGAATTCAAAGCGCGTGCACCTCAGGGGAAGGGAACGCACCACCTCGGCGCGGAACATCTTGTAGCAAGTGGCCTCGTCGCTGATCCCGGCGCGGTAGAGTAGATTGGTCAGGGCCGCGGCGATGCGGTTGAACAGGCGGTTCTGCCAGCGCATCCCCCGAAATTCCGGGGCGCGGGTGCCGTAGACTACGTCCGCCTTGCCGGCTGCGATCAGGGCCAGCAGGTTCGGAAGATCGGCCGGGTCGTACTCGAGATCCGCGTCTTGGATAACCACCACATCGCCCGTGATTTCCTCCAAGGCGCGGCGGATCGCCGCCCCCTTTCCCCGGTTCCGCGGCTGGCGAATCAGCTTCAGCTCAGGGCCCACGAGCGGCGCCACCAGATCGGCGGTGCCGTCGCTACTGGCATCATCTACGACCAGGATCTCCTTGTTCAGGGGCACGGCGCAGACCCGGCCGATGGCCTCCACCACGGTGTCTCGCTCGTTGTAGACCGGGATGAGGATGGAGAGCTTGAGGTTCGGGATTGGGCTGGTCATCCGGTTATCTATTCGGCGGGGCTAGCATTGTGCCTACAAATGGGCTAAAATAACGGGCAACTAGGGCGATTTTGCGAACTTTCCGCGCTGCAAGCGCGTCCAATCTCGACGGAGGCAGGGATGGAGGAGGCCGTTAGGCCGAACCCAGCGTCGGCGGACCATCGTCTAGCATGGGGGAACGACGCGGAGGTAGCGCGCGCGTGCCTCCGGGGAGAGCCGGAAGCGTTCCAGGAGCTGCTCTCGCGCTATCGCAAGCCGACCCTGAGCCTGGCCTACCAGATGCTCGGAAACGGAGAGGACGCGGAGGATGTGGCGCAAGAGGCGTTCGTCAGAGTGTTTCAGTCCCTCGGGGGATTCCGAGGGCAGGCGGCGTTTTCCACCTGGCTCTATCGCATCGTCACCAACCTCTGTCTAGGCAGAATCAGGAGCCGCAAGCACGCGTGCGTGCCTTTGGGTGACGGGCCTGAGCCGGAAGCGCCGGAGACACCGTCGCGACAGGTGGCGGAGGCGCTGGTGACGCACCAAGTACTGGCAAAGATGTCGCCCGAACTGCGCGCGGTGTTGCTGCTGAGAGAACAGGGCGAGTTGAGCTATCAAGAGATCGCGGCCTCCCTGGCGCTGCCACTGGGTACGGTGCGGTCCCGCTTGAGCAAGGCGCGCGCCTGTTTCCGAGAGATCTGGTCCGAATTTCTGCTGAGTAGGGAAGCGACGCCATGACCTGCAGAGTGCATGAGGACGAGCTGTCGGCCTATCTGGACGGTGAGCTACCGGCCGCGCGCAGGGCGCGACTGGAGGCCCACCTGCGGGTGTGCCCGCACTGTCAGGGCGAACTCCAGGAGTTGAGCGGCATTTCCGCGCCGCCTCTCAGCAGTTGAGGGTCAGCCAGGAATTCGACCAACGCGTGCTGCGGGCGGTTACCTCGTACCAGGTAGCCGCGCGGGTGCAGCGGCAGCAGCGGTCCCTGCTGCGGCCGCTGATCGCGATCGCGATCGTGCTCCTGGCCCTGCTGGGGATGGCTCAACACTTCCTGTTCCAGCGCCCGCCTTCGCCCCTGCCACAGCCGAGTGCAGCCGGCGCGATGGTGAGTCCGGCCGCGCCGGCGCCGACGGCGCCTGACGAGAAAGGCCGCCGGTAGCCCCCGCACCCGAGCAGGCCTGCGGACGGAGCCGCGAAGGCTTCGCCTGAAGGGCGCGCTCGGATCCCCGCGACCCAGCTCTCAATGGAGCGTGACGAGGAGGAGGCAGCGTGCGGGAACGCGCCCGTTGATCTCCGTCCCCGAAACTCTGAGAGTGGCGGCCGGGGCATCACCGTCCTCTGAGAAGGTTCGCCCGACGAGATGCAGCGGGAGGTTGAGGATCATCCGACTGGGGCGCAGAAGCGTGGAGAACTCCACCGGATGATCGTGGATGTTTGCGATCACCAGCGCATTGCCGCCCCCCGGGAGGCGCCACGCCGAACCTAAGACAGGGAGGATTCGCTTCCGGGTGACGCGTGGCGCGACGGCCCCGCCCCATGGGTTGATCAGGAACTCCACCTCGATAGCCGGGGTGTCCACCGCGAGTAGCCCCAGACACTCGGCCTCGGGGAGAAGGGCGCCCAGGCCCCAAGTCTGCGCGCGCAGCGCGGCTGCGAGGAAGGCAAGCTTGCGCCGGTTGCGCTCATCCCTCGCCTGTTCCGGCGCGAAGGTGGTGAGAGCGAGCTGGCGGCCCCAGACGATGCCGCGTGCGATCTCCAGGCAGAACTGGGCCTGAAAGTCCTTCGTCCCCAGGCCCTCCGGCAATCGCAGGGCGGCTGTCTCCTGAGGCGGCAGCTCGAGGTCGTGCGGAGCTGAACCGAGAAGCGACGGGCCGCTGGCGACATGCGCGCAATACTCATGGTACACCGCGGTGAACCACGGGATGGGCGACCAGCGCGCCCCGAACCACTCGTCCGGGCACTCCAGTCGCTCCGCCGCGGTATGCTCCGAGACGAAGGCGTCGAGGAACTCAAGATAGGACTCGGCCGGTCCGTCAGTAGCGAGGTGGTAGCTCTCGCCGAGAGCCTGGCGAACGGCCGCCAGCAATCCCCCTACCGCATGAGCCCAGGACAGAGGGCCCTCACGGGGATGACCGTGCTCTGTGGTGCTGCAGATCTGGGGGGGCTTCCGTCCCAGGCCCTGGAGGTAAAGCCCCTCAGCTCCTCGCGCCGCCCCCTGGGCGGCGAGTGCGGCCAGGCGGCTGCGCCAGTAGTCCGTGGCCGGGCAGATGACGGGAGACGTTGCGTCGCCGTCCGCGACTGCGCCCTCGGCCTCTCCAGTTTTCCAGGCCTCCGATTCGCGGCTGGCGCGGAGACCGTCGAGGACGAGTTGCACGTATACACCGGACTCGGCCAGCTCCCGCAACGCCTGCGCGAAGCCCTGATCGCCGTCCCGGGGTGGGAAGTAGCCCGGCGGAGGGCTCCCATACCAGCCGCGCCAGTCCAGCCGGATGGGGGCATTCACGTATCGAACCAGGTCGCGCACCACGTGGTTCGCCGACTCGCCGCTACCCCAGTGTGACAACCACATCCCCTGCGCACTGGTCAGTGCCGGGAGATGGCGCTCCCGAGGATGGCCGCGGCTACACCAGGGCTGGCGGATCGCCCACAGTCGGTACTCCCTGGCCACTTCATACCAATCGCCGGACACCACACCGATAGTGGTTTGATAGCCGAGCTCCCAGCGTCCCTCCCCCCCGCTCTGCGGGTAATGGATCAGCCCCAGAGTCAGGCGGTTAGAGTGTGGCATTCCCCCTGCCACCAGCGCCTTGTGCGCGCCGCTGACATCACGGCAGGCCAGCCAGAGCGCCAGGCCCGGCCCGCGAGAGTAGCCGATCATCTGCATCGAGGCCGGGCCGGGGTACTCGGCCTCCCAGTTCCTACCCTCCAACCGTGTCGTCAGTGCGCGGGGATCGGGGATGAGCACGCCGTCGCCCAGCGGGACAAACAGATTTTCCTCCGTCAAAGAGTCGGTCGCGCCTAACGAGACGACGCGTGGAAACTCCACCGCGCCAACCGAGATTCCTTCCGGTAGGGTGAAGCCAAAGTCGGCCGCGACGGTGGGCGAATCCGGAGAAGCGGTAAAGTCGGCTACCACCTGCCCGGGAAGATGGGAGGCTCCGGCCCGCAACCCGGTCCAAATCAGGCGCAGGTGCAGATTGCCGGCCGAATCCGCGGAAGCGGAATGGGTGAACTCATCGCAGGTGCGGCTGGTGACGATGACGGTCGCACCGGTGCGGGAGACCAGTCTGATCACCCACAGCATCCCCTCCGCGGCTGCTTCGCCTGACTCCACCAATTCGATCGCGGTGCGCTGGTGATACAGGGAGATGATGGCGCCGTTTGCCAAGGTGGAAAAGGCGAGGTTGAATGACGAGCCGACCAACGTCAGCCGGTCCGGGTCTTCCCGGTAGCGAGGCGGCCCGCTTGCTCGAACGTCAGCCCCCTGCCCGTCTTCTCTTGGGCCTGTCACCATGCGCCGCTAACTCCCACTATCTCACAGGTTAGACGCCCCGCGCGGGATCCTCTTCCCGCCGGTTCACCAACCGCAACGTACGCCGCACGAGTTCCGCCCTGGCCTCTCCTCCCTCGTGATATCGGGTCCTGAGCAGTTCCATAAGGCCACGGACGTGCGCATCGTCCGAGGAACCGTACATGACTATCCGCCCCGTACCGATGGGGAACTGTTCGATCAGTTTGGCCTCGGCCAATTCGGAGAGCGCCCTCGCGATCACGTCCGAATGCCGATGCACTCGGGCCGCTATCTCCTCCGGCGACTGAGCCATCTCTGGATTCTCCTGGAAATGGACCAGGAGGCTCAGTTTTGCCAAACTGTCTATCACCGTTCCTAGGAGCAGATTGAGTTCGTTGTCCAAGTGAGGTCTACCGAGCCATCTCGGCAAGGATCCGGGCAACCGCCTGACGGGGGTCCTTGGCGCGTGTTACCGGTCTGCCAATCACCAGATAATCCGCCCCTGCGGCCAAGGCCTGCGCGGGAGTGGCAATCCTACTCTGGTCTCCTCGCGCGGACCACACGGGTCTGATACCCGGCGTGACGGTCAGGAAACCTGTTCCACACCTCAGCTTGATCTCACGCACCTCCTGCATCGCGCATACCACCCCATCCAGCCCAGCTTCCTTTGCCAGAACGGCCAGCCGCAGTGCTGCTTCGCGCGCCGGTTCCTCCAGGCCCAGCTCCTCCCGCACCTCCCGGTCGCCGAGGCTGGTCACGATGGTCACCCCAATCACCAGCGGCGCGGGGAATCCCGCCTCTTGGGCGCCCCGCGTCGCGGCTTCCTTTGCGGCTGTCATCATCACCTTGCCGCCGAGGGCGTGAACGTTGAGCATGGAGAGGCCTAGCCGCCCCGCCGCGGCCGCCGCTCCGGCGACGGTGCTCGGGATGTCGTAGAGCTTCGCGTCGTAGAAGATCCCCGCGCCGAGCTGTCTGATCTCTCTGATCGCGCGTGGCCCGGCCGCGTTGAACAGCTCCAGGCCGACCTTGAGCAGGCCCACGTGCGGCCCTACCTGCTCCGCCATCTCCACTGCGGCGGCGAGTCCCGGGAAGTCAAGTGCGACGATGATGCGATCCTTTGGCTCCATGGCGGAACTTACAGTCACGTCTCCCTCCTTTCGGGTCGGTGGCTTACGGCTCGACCCCGAGCTGTCCCAGGAATTGCGGATCGGCAATACCATCGTCTTGGCTGAGGGTCAGGATCAGGCTGATGATGTGCGTGGTGAGAGAATCGGTGCTCTCGGTGATTGAGGCATCGGCCGAAGTCAGGAGCTCAGGTGGTAGGTGAAGGTGTCGGCGACTTCCCTCCAAGAGCACCGAACCGCTGCCGAGATGGATCCGATACATCGCTCGTTTTCCCTCGACGAGGACGTGGGAGTGGTCTTCGCCGACGTAGACGGTGTTCAACCCCATGGCGCGCGCCAGATAGCGCACCAGCGTGGCGCGCAGGCGGCGCGTCTCCTCGGGTGTGAATCCCATTTCCCCGAAGGGGGCGAGTGAGACCGTCAGGTCTGCGTCGCGCATGGTTTCGCTGAAGATGATCGGAGGAACCCCCTCCAACCGAATCGGCGTTCTGTTGCCATCTTCGAACCACACTCCGCCGGAGGTGACGGGGAACTCCGGGTCCACTTGGGCGAGCATCTTGCCCGCGTCCTCATTCGGTCGCGCCCATTCGATATGAGCGCGGACCCCGCCGGGCCATACCTTCGCGGCATCGCCGTGCCCAGGCGAGTAGCCGCGTCTCCGCAGCAGCGCGAAGGCTCGCCGCGCGTCCAGCGGCCGGCCTGAAAGGCGCTCGCATCCGGTGGTGTGCCACTCCCCCTCCTCCACCAGATAGATCTCCCGAAACGCCTGCTTGAACGGTTGGGCGAGATGCTCCTCCGCCACTCTCTGCTGCCACTTCTCCAGCACGCCATCCAGGTGCAGGGCCGCGGGATGCGCGATGGTGACGCGTGTTGCGTCTCTGATCTCTGCCGGGAGATCCGCCTCGCGCAACGGGTCAGCAGGGGCCCAGTGGTAGTGTTCGCCCTCGACACTAAGCATCAGCCGTGACGTCAGAGAGCGCACCACCGGGTTAGCGAGCAGCACCGCGAAGTCTCGTCCGGGATACTCGATGTGCTCCACCATGGCTTGCTCGAAACGGCGGCGAAAGTACCGGTAGCATCTCGCCAGTTCCTCGCGCGCCTGTCGGATCTCCTCGTATCCAGGGTCCCGCCGCAACCGCGGCGGGATCGCCGCCAACCGCTTTGCACCGGAATAGACGTGCAGTTTCACCTCCCCGCTGATCACGGCCAGCCGCACGTGGAACCCGCAGACATCCCACCAAACGCGGGCCAACTTCCCTGCGGTACCCTCCTCCGACCACGCCGTGGCGAGGTCCACCCGCTTCTCGAGACGCGCCAGATCGGTGAGGCCGGACTGCTTGGCGAGCAACGAGAGCGCGTCTTCCGCGGCCTGGCGCGCGGCGCGCCGACCTTCGCGCGCGAGCATGAAGAGAAGCGGAGCGGTGTGTTCAGCTCGGTCGGGCCGTAGCGCCAGCGCCCGCACCGCCGTCGCCCTTCCCTTCCTCGCCTCCCCGCATACCACACCGAAGCTTTCATCACCCAGGGCCAGGACATAGAGCAGATTCGCGATGGCCCGCTGGAGTTGCGCGCCAAAGTGAGTGGTGTGAAACGCCCCGCGGCGGCTCGGCTCCGGTAGCTCCGGCAGGAAGTCAGCCGGCGGTTCGATCGCGCACAGCGCCCCCACCGCCATGGTCAGATCACCGCCATGCACGCTCGCCCACGGCCGCAGGCACTCCTCCACCCAAGTGAGATCCACCGGCCTTGCCGCGGTCATCGTGGTGAGCCAGTGGATCACCTCCACGTGCTCTGCACTGGGCCAGGCCGCCGCCACGGCCGGGCTGAGATCGGGGCGCACCAGGGAGAGGAGACAGCAGGTGGTCGGCGAGAAGCCGCGTAGCTTGGCGGTAAGCTCGGGGTCAGTCACGGAGACCCCAGAGGTCCACCGCAGCAGGTGCCGCGGCCACCACGATTCCGGGTCCCGCTCCATCATCCCGAGGGCGTCGAACAGGTAGTCTTCCCCGGGGAAATCCCTGATCCAGCCGCTCGCGGCGAATGACAGGGAGGCGTCCGGCTGGGAGGTCACCTCGTACACCACCTGCCGATACCACTTCGCGAACCTCGGGTCCGACCAGAGGCCAAGACGCTCCAGCGCCGCGCGATAGCCCCCGGCCTCGGTGGCGGCCTCAAGCGCGCGCGCTGAGGTGAGGGAATCCCTGAACTCGCGAAACGTCAGCCAGTGCTCCTGCGCCGCCCGCGCGAAGGCGAACCACGCCGCGCGGGAGCCGGCAAGTGCAGGCGAATCCGCGCACCGGCGCAGTTCGTCCAGCCAAGCGGCACGCACCGCCGCGGTGTCGGTCCCGGCGAGCGCGGTCAGCGCCCAGAAATGCACCGCGTGATCGTAGGGCCGTGGGTCAAGAAGGAGTAACAGGCGGTCGGGGTGGCGCAACGGCCTACAGGCGAGTAGCGCGCAGACGTGCTCCTCGCTGGGCCCGATACCCCTGACCGCCGCCCGCTGAATCACCTCGGCGGCGTGTTCCGTCCATGCGGGAAGAGCCCGGTCCAATTGGTCGGCCGCGCGCCGCAACGCTCGTGCGACCCTGCCCGGACGGATGAGTTCGGCGGCCCAAGGGGGTAGGCCGGCGATATCTCGCGACGGGAGGGACGGCGGCCAGACGCGCGCGACCAGCAAGAGCAATTCTCGCGCTCGGAGGCGATCCGAGGCGGAGTCGGCGCGCGCGGCAGTTCGCTGTCGGGTCTGGTCCATGGCCCGTCCCTGCCAGCCAAGGCCAATTCCACCGCGGCCGCGGGCCTCCTGGCAGAGGATTCCTACATCCGCTCGGGCGCCGAGACGCCCATCACCGTGAGTACGATACGCAACGCGGTCTGCGTCGCCGTCACCAAGGCCAGGCGCGCGGCGGTCAACTCGGCGTCGTCGCCAAGCACGCGGCAGTTGGTGTAGAACACGTGGAAGGTCGCGGCCAGCTCGCGCGCGTAGCGCGTCATCCGGTGTGGCTCGTACCTCATGGCGGCCTGCAGTATCTCCTCCGGCAGATCGGCCAGTTTGCGCATCAGCGTCGCCTCGTCCGGGGCCTCCAGCCGGTCCAGGTTCGCCCCGCCGATTTCCGGCCGGGCTACCCCGCGGCCCTCCGCCTCGCGCAGGATGCTGCAGATGCGGGCATGCGCGTACTGCACGTAGTAGACTGGGTTGTCGGCCGCCTGCTTCTTCGCCAGTTCCACGTCGAAGTCGAGGTGGCTGTCCATGGACTGCATCAGGAAGAAGAACCGGGCCGCATCTACGCCTACGTCCTCGATCAGTCTCCGCAACGGAATAATGTCGCCCGCGCGCTTGGACATCCGCACCATCTCCGACCCGCGGAAGAGCCGCACGAACTGGTGTACGAGGATCGCGAATCTCGCCACCTCGCACCCGACGGCTTGCACGCCCGCCTTGGTCCGGGTGATGTGCCCGTGATGATCCGGCCCCCAGATGTCAATCAGCCGGTCAAAGCCGCGCGCGAACTTGTCCCGGTGGTAGGCGATGTCGGCTGCGAGGTAGCCCGGGCGACCGTCGCTGCGCACCAGCACCTGGTCCTGCTCGTCGCCGAACGCGGTGGCGCGAAACCACAGCGCGCCCTCGGACTCGTAGGTATGGCCTCGCTCCTTGAGCGTCTCCACCGCGGCCGTCACCGCGCCGCTCTCATAGAGCGAACTCTCCTGAAACCAGGTGTCGAATTTGACCCCGAAGGCCTCCATATCGCTCCGCTGGCCCTCGAGAATCTTGCGCAGGGCATAATCGTAGAGGAAGGCCCTTCTTTCCGGCTCCGCCATGGTGAGCAGCGCATCGCCTTGCTCGGCCACTAGCTGCTCTGCCATCTCGATTACGTAGTCGCCGGCGTAGCCGTCCTCGGGGACGATCACCTCCCGGCCGAACTTTTCGAAGTAGCGCGCCTCCAGCGTCTCCGCAAATCTTCGCACCTGCGTGCTGTTAAGCGCGTCGTTTATGTAGTACTCACGGGAGACGTTCCAGCCGATGCGGGTGAACAGGTTGGCGAGCGCGTCTCCCAGCGCGGCCGCGCGCCCGTTTACCACCGCCACGGGACCGGTGGGGTTCGCGCTCACAAACTCCAGCAGTAGCCGCTTGCCGTCACCGACGTTCGCGCGGCCGTATTCCGGGCCCTTCTCTCCGATCTCCCGGACTACGCCGCGCAGCCACTTGAGGGAGAGAGTGAAGTTGATGAAGCCTGGCCCGGCCACCTCCACGCGCTCCACCACCCCCTCGGGGAGCGCGAGATGGCGAAGCATGATCGGCGCGAGCTCCCGACCGGAGCGACCCGTCCGGCTGCCGAGCACCAGCGCCAGACTGGTGGAGAAGTCGCCGTGCCGGGCCTCGCGCGGAACCTGCAGTTCGGGGGTCACCGCGGCGACTTCCGGCAGATCCCCGGCCTCCTGGGCCTTTGCCATCGCCGCTATCAGGGCCTGGATGATGATCTCTCGTGCCATTTGGACTCCACCATTACCGCAGGCCCACGGCCTGCCCAATCTCGTACACCGTCAGGAACCCTGCAAGGACCTGGAGGAAGCCCGTGTTCCAGAGCCGCCGGACGAATCTCACAGGCGCACCACGGGGCTCGCCGGCCTTTCGCAGCAACTCCTCCCCCGCGCGAATCGCACGCTCCAACTGCCGATCCGATGGGGTCTTCGTCGTGACCAGCCGCTGCAACGCGTGACCCAGCCGCCGCCACGCGATCACGACCAAGACCACCAATCCGAACAGCGCCAGCATCCCCGCACCTTCATCAGCCTCTATGATAGCGTCAAGCAGCGAATAGCCAATCGCCACCATTACCAGCAGGGCCACCAGGTTGGTTCCGCATCGAGGATGGACGCGCGGCTTCGCCTTGACTTTCTCCAAAGCCAAGTCCTCTCCTTCCTCAATGGCATGCACCACCATGTGCTCGGCCGCGTGCGTACCGGTGATGGGCGACAGGCGGAGTAGGAGGAGGAACACGGCCAGTGACGCCACTCCCGCCGTCACGGCTTCCACGAGTTCCCCGGTCGAGCCGCGCGGGGTGAATGCGTTGAGCGCCGGCCATACCTGATGCGCCTGCCTTCTCACCCAGTCAAGGCCATCCACCGCAATCAGGTTCATGAGCATCAGCGCCGCGCCGGTGGAGGCCAGCGCAAGATCGTTTGCTCCCGCGCGCAGCGACCCCGTGGTGAGATGCACGCCGAACGGTGTCGCCAGGCCGGCGATCTGCGTTAGCGCGGGCTCGCCGGCGATCGCCACCAGCAGGTCCCGCCGCAACAGCACGCCCAGGTAGCCGCCGTCGCTCACCGCCACCGGCGCGAGGGGTAGACCCGTGTTCTTCAGCTCTCGCGCGGCTTCGCCGACAGGCTGATCCAGAGAGAACACGACGCTCACCGGCCGCATCGCCAGTTCCACCCGCGTGTTCCGCATCAGCTCCGCCGGATTCGAGGCTTCCGCGGCCAGGGCCAGCACATCGGCCTCGTAGACCAACCCTACCAGTTGGCGGCCCTGCGCCACCAGCAGGCCCGGCAGTTGACGCGCCCGGAACAGCCGCGCGGCCTTCGCCAGACTGTCCTCCGGTGACAACGGCTGTGACGATCTGATCGCGTGCAAAAGGTCACGAACCCGAAGGTCAGCGTTCACCGCAGCACCCAGCTTGCAGTGTTATCAGCCAATATGCTATCATTAGCGTTCGAGCAGCACATCTCTCGGGAGCTTCCTTGATGGCAAGAATCTGCGAAGTCTGTGGGAAAGGCCCCCAAACCGGCCATAACGTAAGCCACTCTATCCGGCGGACCAAGCGCCGCTGGCTGCCCAATCTCCAGCGGGTCAAGGCCGTCCAGGGCAAGTCTTCGGTCACTCTGCGCGTCTGCACCAAGTGCCTCAAGGCGGGCAAGGTGACGCGCGCCGCCTAGCGTTCTGCAGTTCTCCGGCGGAGTGCGGTCGCCCCCTTTCTCGGGGCGGCCTTTTCCGTGGCTCGCGCCAGAGCCTGCACTTCCTCCGGCGCCAAGTGACGCCACTCACCGGGCGGCAGGCGCCCCAGCGTGAGCGGCCCCACTCGGGTGCGCGTTAGCGTCAGCACCGGATGCCCCACCGCTTTCAGCATCCGCTTCACCTGCCGCTTCCGCCCTTCGTGGATCGTCAACTCCACGCATGAGGTCTGCCCTCCTCTCCGCAGCAGTCGCACCTTGGCCGGCGCGGTGGGCCCATCCTCCAGCACCAGGCCCTGCCTCAGCCGTTGCAGGGCCTCCGCGGAGGGCGTGCCTGAGATCTCCGCCTCGTACACTTTCTCTACCTCGTGGCTGGGGTGCGTCAGCCGGTAGGTGAGGTCGCCATCATTGGTGATGAGGAGCAGCCCCTCAGTGTCCGCATCCAACCTGCCCGCGGGGTAAAGACGCGCCTCCATCTGACCCAGTAAGTCTACCACGGTCTGTCGCCCGCGCGGGTCCACCACAGCGGAAAGCGGGCCGCGCGGTTTGTGTAGCAGCACGTGGACCAGCGGCTGGGGGCGTACCGGCTTCCCATCCACCGTGACCTGGGCCCGCGGTTCGTCTACCAGCGCGCCCGGGGAATCCACCACCTTGCCGTCAACTTGAACCCGCCCGGCCTTGATCAGGTCGGCGGCCTTGCGGCGGGAGGCGACGCCCGCGGCGGCGATAAGCTTTGATAACCTTTGCATTCGTCCGCACCAGCACGGCGACCACCGCGAGCAGCCCCACCGCGCGGAGTCCCCACACCCCTGTGACGATCAGCCACGACTTCGGCACGGCCTGCGTCGCCAGCAGCGGGGTGCTGGCAATGGTCCGTCCCTCCAGCACCAGCCGCGCCTCCCCCACCCTCTGCCCCACCTTCACCGGGGCCGCCAGCCTTCCTGTCTTCACCTCCAGCCGCGCCCCTCCTGGCAGGCCGGGGCCGAGCACCGTGCTCAACGGGTATTGGCATACCGCCGGTACCGCGCGTCGCCGGCCATAGGCGACCCGCGCCCGGCCCACCGCGTCTCCGCGACGCGCGAATACCTCTTGGTGGAAATTTGTGAAACCGTAGTCAAGCAACCGATGACATTCAGCGTACGCGTCCTCCGCGCTGGAGGCGCCCAGCGCCACGGAGATGAGCTGCCATTCGTCTCGCGTCGCGGAGGCGACCAAGCAGTGCCCGGACTCCTTCACATACCCCGTCTTCACCCCATCCACGCTGTCATCGCGCCACAACAGCTTGTTGTGGTTGATCATCCGCTCGCTGAGGTTGAGGTCCGGCCGCCAGATGTCCACCGCCTTGGCGCTCACTAGCTCCCGGAAGCGGGGGTGCTTCATCGCCTCCCGCGTGATCAACGCGAGATCGTAGGCCGTGGAGTAGTGCTGCGGGTGGTGCAGGCCGTTGGGGTTGGCAAAGTGCGTGCGCTTGGCCCCCAGCTCTTGCGCGCGCCGGTTCATGCGCGCCACAAACCCCTCGACGCTTCCATTCACGTGCTCCGCGATCGCGACGGCCGCGTCATTCGCGGACTTGAGCATCACCGCGGTAAGGAGATCGTCCAGCTCCACCTGCTCGCCGGGCTTCAGCCCCAGACACGAGCCCTCGACTTTGGTGCAGGCCTCCGTGCCGACAATGGTGTCCGCAAGATTCGCCGACTCCAGGGTCACCAGCGCGGTCATGACTTTGGTGGTGCTGGCCATGGGCCGGCGCGCATGCATGTTCTGATCGTACAGCACCAGGCCGCTATTGGTGTCCATCAGGACCGCGGCGCTGACCGTGGGTGCAGGCGGCTCCTTCGCCGTGGCGCAGGGCGCGGATACCAATATCCCGAGGGCGGCGCCCAGGAGCGCTGCCCAGCACCGTCTCGCTAACCCCATCAGGCCAACTGCTCCTGCGAGTCCACAGGATCGGAGGGCGTCGCTTCGCCTTCCCCGAGGGCCGGCGTCTCTGCCGGGACGAGCTCCTCCGGCAACTCCACCGGGATGGTGTCCAGCCCCGGCAGGTCGGCAATGGAGTTCAGACCGAAGTGCCCCAGGAAGTTGTCCGTGGTGCAGTACAGCACCGGCCGGCCGGGGGCGTCCTTGCGCCCGGCCTCACACACCAACTCGTACATCAGCAGCGTATCCAGGGGCGAATCGCAGTTTACGCCGCGGATGGCCTCCACCTCTGGTCGCGTCACCGGCTGCTTGTAGGCCACAATCGCCAGGGTCTCCAGCGCGGCGCGCGACAGCCGGAACCGCTCCGGCTTGTGGAGGCGGGCCACGATGTGGCCGTACTCGGGGCGAGTGGTGACCTGATAGCCCCCGGCGATGCGGCTGAGCTGCAGCCCCCGATGGGTGTACAGCAACTCCAGATCGTAGGCGAGGTTCTCCAGCGCGACCGGGGTGACTTCCAGGATGTCGGCCAGCTCGCGGGGCTCCAGCGGCTCGGCGGCCATGAACAGCACCGCCTCCAACGCGGCCAGCTTCCTGAGCCGCTCCGCCTCGCTCTGCTCGTCCACCTCCGCCGGCCGGCTATCCCCCTCCTTGGGCTCCAACTCCATCATGGGTGACCGCATCCCTCCCAGGGTAGATCCAAATGTCTCCGAGCAGCGCCTCTTGCACCACCCGCACCCGGCGCACTCGGATCAGTTCCAGCAGCGCCAAAAAGGTGACGATCATCTCCGCCCGGCTGACATCCTCCGCGAACAGTTCGACGAACCGCACTCCTTCCCTTGACCACTTGAGCTGGGCCGCGACCGCCGCGATCTTCTGCGCCACGGTGAACCGGGGTCGGACCACCTCTCCCGACACCGGCTCCTTGACACGATTCAGGACGCTCTGGAAGGCGGCCCACAGATCGAAGGTCGAGACCTTCTCCAGCGCCAGAAATGGCCGCTCGTGATGGCCGTTCCCGTTCCCATTCGTGGGGACGACCTCGGCGCGGGAGAACACGTACTTCTGCGCCTCCGCCCGCGCCCGCAGCTCCTCCGCCACCGCCTTGTAGCGGCGGTACTCGAGCAGCCTCTGGATGAGCTGGGCCCGCGGATCCCCGACCTCCTCTTCCTCCAGCGCCGGCTGCTCCGGCTGCGGCAGCAGCATCCGCGACTTGATCTCCATCAACTGGGCCGCCATCACCAGGAACTCGCCGGCCACCTCGATGTTCATGGAGTCCAACGCCCGGAGGTACGCGAGGTACTGCGAGGTAATGCGCTCGATGGGGATATCGAAGACGTCAATCTCTTCGCGGTCAATCAGGTAGAGCAACAGGTCCAGCGGGCCTTCGAAGACGGGAAGCAAGACGGGATGACCGGTGAACACCCGGTCCGGCGGCACGGTGGGGGACACCACAGAGCATATCGCGACAACTTCTGGTGCAATCATTCCTAACTCCACTGCTGGGACGAATGCTAGGTCATCTGGTGCGGACGCGCGCGGTCTTTGCGCTGTAAGTGTGGGTAAGTATGCCTCATTCGGGCGAGGTTGTCCATAGGGAGCTGCACATAGGTGGAGGCGCCTACCGCAACTTCATCGCCCGCCACACGATCTCCATCGTCTCCTGGGACTTGGCGTTGGCCCGTCGTGCGCCTTCGTCCAGGATCTCGTCGAGCCGCGTGGGATCGCTGGAGAAGTGGGCGCGGCGCTCCCAGTGCGGCGTGAGCCGCGCCACCATCATCTCGGCCACCGCCTTCTTGTGATCCACGCAGCCCAGCTTGCCGGCCCGGCAGTCCGCCGCGAACTGAGGCGCGTCGCCAGGCGAGTAGGCGACGTGATAGGCCTGCACCGGGCACTCGTCGGGGTGGCCGGGATCGGTCTTGCGGATCTTCTCCGGGTCGGTGAACATGGCGCGGACCTTCTCTCGCACTTCGGCCTCGGTGTCCGAGAGGTAGATGCAATTCCCGTAGGACTTGCTCATCTTCCGGCCGTCAAGCCCAGGCAGCACCGCGAACTCGGTGAGCAGGGCCTGCGGTTCCGGGAACACCTCGCCATAGTAGTGGTTGAAGCGCCGCGCAATTTCCCGGGTCAGTTCCAGGTGCGGGACCTGGTCTCGCCCTACTGGCACGGTGTCGGCGCGATACACCAGGATGTCGGCCGCCATCAGCACCGGGTAGCCGAGGAGACCGTAGGAGGGCATCGCGATGTGGAGCTGTTCCTTCTTCTCCTTGAAGGTGGGGACTCGCTCCAGCCAGCCCAGCGGCGTGACCATGGAGAGCAGGACGTGCAGCTCGCAGTGCGCGGGAACGCGGGACTGCAGCACCAGCGTCATCTTCTCCGGGTCCAGCCCGGCCGCGAGGTAATCTATCGCGGCCTCGCGCATCAGCAGCTTCAGCTCGCTGGTGTCCTCATAGGCCGTGGTGAGCGAGTGCAGGTCCACGATGCCTGCGTACAGCTCGTAGTCGTCCTGCAGCCGGACCCAATTGGCCAGCGCACCCTCCAGGTTGCCGAGGTGCAGTCGGCCGGTGATCTGCATCGCGCTGAAGATGACTCCCTGCTTGGTTCCGGACATGGCGTTTTCTGTCCCTCGTACTGGGGTGGGGGCTACGACTTGGCGCGCTTCGGGCGAGGGCCTGGCGCGCCCTTCATCATCTGCTCCAACTCCACCAGCGCGCTCTCCAGGCGCTGTTGGCGCACGGCGTTGGTGATGTCGCCGCGGGTGCGCTCGATCAAGGAGCGGGTGACATCGGCCGTGCGCTTCAACTGCCCGCAGATCGCCGGCGGGTAGTCGAACGACACCATCGCGTAGTAGATTTCGTCCATCAGCGAGAGGATGTTCTCGCCCCACGCGAGCTCGTTGTGCCGGATGCCGTCCAGGGCGTGGCGCCGCAGTTCCCCGATCGCCTCGCCCAACGCATTCAGGTAGGCCGCGTACTCAACCTGGAGCTCACCGGGGTCCGGCAGCGGCTCGCCGCGGATCAACGCGTAGGTCTGTCTCGCCTCCGCATGCTCCTTCTGCGCGTCCTGCAGGAACCCGGCGTAGTGCACGTCCGGATAGTCCTTCAGCGCCCCCGCCGCCTCCCGCAGCAACCCGGTGCTGGCCTCCATCAGGGCCGCCGCCTCCTCGTACTCGCTGCGATGGATCGCCCGGATGGCGTTTGCGCTGTTGCGGATCACCTCCCGGGCCAGGGTCAGCCCCCGCTCCCGCGCGACGTCCTTCGCGTCAAAGACGACGCGGATCCTGTCGCAGATCCCCTTCAGCTCTTTCAGCGGACGGTCTGGCATGAGTGCGACCTCCCATCAGATTAGGGCTAGAGGCGGCGCAGGGAACGCATCCCATCCTTCGCCACCACGATCGGGTCCTCCAACCAATAATCCTCGTTGTACAACTCCAGCGAATAATACCCCTGATAGCTCTTCTCGTACAGCGCCGCGAGCAACGGCTCGAACGCAATCGCTCCCATCCCAGGGTGGACGCGATGCCGGTTCCGTAGTTCGTACTTCGGCATCTCCATGCAGTCGGCGACCTGGATTAGAAGAATTCGCTCTCCCGGAATAGGATCCAACATCTCGACCGATGACTCGCCCTGGTAGAAATGGAAGGTATCAATCACCAGCCCGCCGTTCTCCATCCCCGCGGCCTCCACCACCTGCCAAGCTGAGGCAAGATTCTTGACTTGCGCGGCGGAGCCGACGAATTCCAGCCCCACGCGCACCCCATGGGATTGGGCGACGCGGCACAGTTCGCCGAATCTGTCGGCCAGCATCACGTCGTCAAGCGGCGTGGCCGGCGCCTCCGCCACTACCAGCGCCGCACGCACCTTCGCCGCCAGTTCGAACGCCTCCTCGGCCCGCCGTATTGCCACCGCACGGGTGGCGCGGTCTAGGTCTGCCCAGCCCGCCACCCCCACAATCTCCGCCACTGCCAGTTGGCTGAGTCTGAGTTCCTGCAGGGCGGCCTGTCCCTCCCGCACCAGGTCGCTGAGCAGCAGCCCTACCGCGCGGAACCCCGCGGCGCCGGCGGCGTAGAGTTTGTGCTCCATGTCCGCGGGGTAGAGCGTGGCCAAGTTAAGTGACAACCGCTTGCTCATGCCGGCTCGCTCAGCTCCTCCGCGAGGATGGTCTTCAGCCGCAGCATGTCGGCCTCCAAGATGGTCAGCAATTGCTGTTGGTGCAGCGCGGCCGCGGGGTGGTAGAGCGGGAGGTAGAGAAGGCCGTCCACGCGCCGCGCGCGGCCATGCTCCCGGGTGATGGAGAGCGACTTGTCAATCAGCGCCTGGGCGGCGATGCGCCCCAGCGTGCAGATCACCTTCGGCCGGATCACGGCGATCTGAGCCCGGGTGTGCTCCATGCAGACTGCCATCTCTGCCGGCGTCGGCTCCCGGTTGCCGGGTGGGTGACACTTGACCACACTGGTGATGAATACATTCCCTCGATCAATGCCGGCTATGCCCAGCAAACGGGTGAGCAACTGACCGGAGGGACCGACGAAAGGACGCCCTTGCCGATCCTCCTCCGCGCCGGGGGCCTCGCCGAGGCACATGATCCGCGCTTCGGCCGGGCCTTCGCCGGGCACATGGCGGATGGCGGAACGGCCCAGACCGCAGGCGTCGCAATCTTGAATCGCGTCGCGAACCCGGTCCAGTTCGGCCTGGCTGTCAGATGAGGCCAAACTGCTCCAACTCCTTGCGCAGCGCCTCGCGGCAGGCCTCGGTCGCCGGCACGAGCGGCAGGCGAACGCCACCGGGCGTCACCCCCAGCAGCTCCAGCGCCGCCTTCACCGGAGTCGGGTTGGTTTCCAGGAACAGGGCTGTACCGAGACCCATCAGCCGATAGTGAATCGCGCGCGCCTCGGCTAGATTCCCCTCCGCGATCAAGCTCACCATGCGGCGCCATTCTCCAGGCAAGAGGTGCGCGTCGGCCAAAATCCCGCCCACACCACCGAGACAGCAGATCAGGAAGGTGAGCACGCCGTCTCCGCTCAGCACCGCAAACCCCGGCCCGGCCTGATGGATGATCTCCATCACCTGCTTCAGGTCTCCGCTCGCCTCCTTCACCCCGACGATGTTGGGGATCCGCGAGAGCTCGGCCGTGGTCTCCGCCTCCATGTTCACGCCGGTGCGGCCGGGGATGTTGTACATGACGATGGGCAGCGAGGTGTGCTCCGCCACAGCCGAAAAGTGCGCCAGCAGACCGCCTTGCGTGGGCTTGTTGTAGTACGGGCAGATGACCAGCGCTCCATCCGCGCCGGCCTCCTCCGCGTGCTGGATCAGGGCGATGGACTCGGTCGTGCTGTTCGACCCGGCGCCGGCGATCACCGGTACGCGGCCGGCCGCGTACTTGATGGTGAGCTCCACCACGTGGCGGTGTTCCTCGTGGCTCAGGGTGGCAGACTCCCCCGTGGTCCCGCATGGCACCAGCCCGCTTGCCCCCCCCTCAATGAGGTAATCCACCAGTCGCGCCAGCGCGGACTCATCAATGCCCTGAGCCGTGAAGGGGGTGATATTGGGGACGAAGACGCCTTTCAGGTCCAAAGACACGTGCGCCTCCAGAGGTGTGTGGGCTTCAGCTATCGCACGAGTTGCTGGTGCAGACAAGTGACGGCCTTGATGCGATCGGACTCCGCCACGAGATAGGATAGGCTGATCTCGTCGCGACTGGCACCGTGGAGGCCGATCTTCGCCTCGGCCAGGGTCTTCCGCGCCCGGTCGTCCCAACCGTCGAGCCGCAGACGCAGGGACTCTCCCACCACCGATACCATGGCGAGGTTCCCCACATTCACCTCAGCCGAGACACCACGCGTCTCGAGCACTCGCCGGACTATCCCCTCGACGTTGCAGTACTTCAGCGGCCGCACCGCGAACCGGACGCCCGGGGCACCGGTCGCAACCTCGAAGTACGTCAGTCGCTCCCGGCCCAACCGCTCACCGATCTGCATCGCCAGGCGTGGGTCGGCCTCGGCCGCGTCGAACACAATCAACTGAGCCTGATCCGCCACCGCGGTGGCGCAATCCGGCCCCGCAGCCGAAGACGACGCGCCCACGTGAGTGCCCTGGTGGTCAGGGATACGGAAGTTGCGGACGTTGATGGCAATGCGATGCTCGCGCGCCATTTCCGCGGCCTGATGTTGGAGCACCTCCGCGCCGAGGCGGGACATGACGACGCATTCATCATAGGTCAGGTGGGGGATGGTCTGCGCCGACTCGCCCTCCGCCAGACTCTTCGGGTTGGCGCTCATCACGCCGTCCACTTCCTTGAAAATCTGGAGCGTCTCCA
>Ga0214473_10002358_pt1 | contig 23218 bp, 17 predicted proteins | sample RVTome_7_FD_203509 | JGI IMG/M metagenome (GOLD analysis project Ga0214473, IMG submission 203509) | Soil microbial communities from uranium-contaminated site in the Upper Colorado River Basin, Wyoming, United States - RVT98D197 | ecosystem: Environmental > Terrestrial > Soil > Contaminated >... | reverse complement strand
CCAACCGCATGCGCTACCACCTGGACCACCTCACCGTGGTGCAGAACGGCTTCGGTGATCGCATCGTGGTGGGCGACGGCGACGAGGTGCGCGACGTGGTCCACCCGGCCGCGCCGGGCGCCGACTCGGTCTACGACTACCGCCTGGTGGACTCCCTGACCATCCGCCTGCCCGGGCAGGAGGAGGTGCGCGCCTACGAGGTGCAGGTGCGCCCGAAGCGGGCCGATGCCCATGCCATCATCGGCTCGGTCTTCGTGGACCGCGCCACCGCCGACCTGGTGCGCATGACCTTCACCTTCACGCCGGCCTCCTACGTGGACCGGCGCCTGGACTACATCAACATCTCGCTGGACAACGGCCTCTGGCAGGGCCGCTACTGGCTGCCGCGCGAGCAGACGGTGGAGATCCGCCGGCAGATCCCGGAGCTGGACTTTGCCGCGGGCGCCGTGATCCGCGGCCGGCTGCACGTCACCGGCTACGAATTCAACCAGGATTTGCCGGCCAGCGTCTTCTACGGGTATCCGGTGGCGGCAGTGCCCGAGCGCGAGCGCGAGGCCTATGCGTTCGAGGACGAGCTCTACGCCGACCTGAACGAGCACGGATTGGAGCCGCCGGACCCCTTCAGCACGCTGCGCGAGGACGCGGCGGAGCTGCTCGGCGTCTCGTACCTGAGCGGCCTGCCACGCCTGCGGCTGAACATCCCGGACGCCTCGAGCGCCGTGCGCTACAACCGTGCGGAGGGGGTGCGGCTGGGGGCCGGCGCCACCTACGCCCTGGGGCCTATCTTCCGGGCGGACCTCACGTTGGGCTTTGCCTTCGGCTCCAGGAAGCCGTCGGTGGGCCTGGCGCTGGACAGCCGGGTCGGGGAGCGCGCGCGCATCGGCGCGGCAGGCTACCTGAACGAGCTGCGGGACACCCACGTGCGCCCGGCACTCTCGGGCGTCATGAACACCCTGTCCGCCGCCGTGCTGGGGGAGGATTACCTGGACCCCTACCTGGCCAGCGGCGGGCGGCTGGGCTACACCCGCACGCTGGGCGGACCATGGGAGAGCGCGCTCGGCGGACGCTGGGAGGCCACCCTCGGCGCGAGCGCCGAGGCGCACCGCTCCATGCGCCGGGTGGAGGACCACGCGCTGCTGGACGACTCCGCCGCCTTCCGCCGGGTCTGGCCCGTGACGGAGGGGACGCTCACGGCCGCGCACATCCGGCTGGATCGGCCCGCGCCCGTGGCGAGCGGCCTGGTCTGGGAGGCGCACGGTCAGGTGGAGGTGGGGCAGCTCCATGAGCACACGTTCGGCCGCCCCACCGGAGAGGCTGCGCTCCTCTACCGCACGCCCTCGCGCGCCTTCGACGCCCGCCTGCGGCTGGCGGGCGGCGCGGCGTTCGGCCGCGAGCCGCTCCAGCGGCGCTTCTACCTGGGCGGACCCAACACGCTCCCCGGCTTCCGCCACCGCGCCTTCGAGGGTGACCTGTTCGCCCTGGCCGACGTGGCGCTGGCCCGCGACGTCTGGGCCCCCTGGCTGCGCCTGCGCGCGCTGGCCGCCGCGGGCGCGACCCGCTGGCTGCCCGAGGACAGGCCGGACACCCCCCTGATCCTGGTGCCAGAAGCGCCCACCCACACCGCCGGGTGGAAGGCCAGCGCAGGCGGCGGCCTGGGCCTCTTCTGGGACATTCTGCGCGTGGACGCCTGGCGCCCACTGGAGCGCGGCGGCGAATGGGTGATACTGCTCTCGGCCCACCCGGACCTGCACAGCATCCTTTAGGGCGGGCGCGGTTACGCGGCGCGCGCATCCCACCGCCTGCAGCCGCCGTCCGCCTCCGCCGCGGCCGCTATGGCGCGGCGGAGAGCGGCGGCCGGCCCCTGGCCGACCGCCCTCCCCGACCGCCCTCCCGCCCGCTCAGCCGCGCTGACTCAGGCCGGCACCTCCTCCAGCTCCGGCTCCACCGCGTCCGCCGCGTCCACGGCGGCGGCCCGCCCGTTCGGCGCCCCGAGCATGACCAGCTCGCGCACGTGCACCTCCGCCGTGGGGATGGTCACGCCGTTCTTCTCGTAGGAGTCGTACTCCATGCGCCCCTCCACGTAGATCCGGTCACCCTTGCGGATGTACTCCTCGGCGATCTGCGCCAGGCGGTCCCAGAGCGTGAGGCGGTGCCACTCCGTGCGCTCCTCCTGCTCGCCGTCGCGCGGGATGCGCCGGCTCGTGGCCATGGAGAAGTGCGCCACCTTGGTGCCCGTGGAGGTGGTCTGGATGTCCGGGTCCCGGCCCACGTTGCCCACCAGGATCACCTTGTTGATCGAGCGGCCCATGTCTGCCTCCAGCGTGTGAGGGAGCCGTCCGGCAGCGTTCGGAGCGCCGGAAGCGGACGCCGGGCGAAGCACCGGGATGCGGCGCCGTCGCCTGACGCACACACAGGATGCGTCCGGTCGTGGGGCAAGTGAATGGCGGGATGGGGCGAGATTCTCAGAGGATGCCACCCATCTGCACGTGCAAGCGCCAACGGCCCCCGCTGCCGAGTCCGCGGGCCAGGTCCACGCGTACGAGACCGTCCATCTGGCTCAATCCCACCCCGGCCGAGTAGAGCGCTCCGTCGGGGCCGAGGGGGGCGTCGTCGGGGCCGAAGCGGCGCTCGCCCCCCGTCCAGGCGGCATCGCCGAAGAGCACCGTGCGCAGGGCGGGCGCCCCCCACCCGACCTCGGCCCGCCCGCGCGCGTACTCCTGGCCCAGGAGGGCGCCGGGGGCGTAGCCCCGCAAGGTGGCTGCGCCGCCAAGCTGCCACAGCGCCTGGAGCGGAGTCCGCTCCCCGAGCACCGTTCCCGCGGCCCCCTCGACCCCCACGCTGAGCGCGGCTCCGAGAGGTGCGGAGAAGCGCACCAGCGCCTCCGGCCGGAGCAGGTCGAAGTCCCCCACCTGACCGCCGATAGTGACCTCACCGGACAGGCGGACCCTCTCGGGATCCGCGCCCCACACGCCCCGCAGACGAAGCCGGGCGCCGAGCTGGTCCGCCGCGTCGGCGGGGGCGTTTTCCCGGAAGTCCCGGTCCCCGTCCACGAGATGGGCCACGCTGAACTCGGCGTGGCGCGCCACACCACGCTGGCGCTCGGCGTAGAGGCGGAGGTCGAACCACTGCGAGCCTGAGGCCCGTGGCCGGAGCACCACCTCGGCGCCCGTGGCGTCGAAGTAGTCCCGCTCGTCCCGGCCCAGTAGGAGGGCGCCCAGGAAGGAAGTGGCCTGGGGCATCCCGGTCGTGGCCCGGGCCAGCTCGAGCCGGCGGTACGCCCCCACCTCCAGGCGCGGACCTGCGCTTCCGGCCGCGAAGCGCACGTCCCCCCGTATCGCCTCTTCCGCGAAGGCCCAGCGCGCCTCCGCGGAGAGGCGCGCGCGGCCGAAGTCGTAGAGGACCCGGGCGCCCAGGGACAGCCCCTCCACCCGGTTGTAGCGCACCAGCCCGTTGCCGGTGGGTCCTACCTGGAAGCGGAGGCCGGGGCAGCACGGGGCGCGGGGCACGTCCGCCATCCGGGCCACGATGGCCTCCAGATCCGCGGCGGAGAGGAGGCTCAGGTCCCCGGCATACGGATCGGCCGGCAGCTCGGGGCTGGCCAGGAGCACCGAGTCGGAGGGCGCCGCCACCACGAGCTCCTGGGGGCACGGCGGGACCGCGGGCACGTGCCCCGCCTCCACCTGCCGCTGCCGCCGCGCCACGGCCGAGTCGGCCCGGGCTTGCCGCGCCGTGTCGGCCGGCGCCCCCGTCTCCAGCGAGCGCACGAAGCGCACGACCGGGCGGCACCCTCGAGGCAGGGAGTCGGGGCGGGGGACAAAGGACGCGGTGGTGTCCCCGCGTACGGTGTAGTCCTCGTACGTCCGCTCGTAGGCGGCGGGAAAGGTGGCGGCCACCACCCGCACGGCGCCCCGCCACGCCAGCCGCCGGGGCAGCCACCAGGTGAGGTCCCAGAGGCCGTACTCCAGCGCGATGAAGTCCAGGTCGGCGCGAATGGGCCTGAGGAAGCCCGGGATCACCACCCGCTCCCCCTCGTCGTCGGGGTCGCCATCGTCGGTGGTGATGCCGATGAAGTGGGCCAGCGCCGGGAGGTCGGAGGCGTCCAGGTCGGCGTCGTAGGGGGCGGCCAGGCGGAAGTAGGCCTGCACGAGGGCGTGCGTCTCCGCCTCCAGCCAGAAGGAGCCCGCGATGAGCTGCGGCTCCGGGCGCCGGGGCAGGATGCGCAGTTCCCGCACCCGCACGCGCGTGCCGCCGGGGAGCACGATCACCGCCGTGTCGCCGCTGGCGAAGCGGTAGTCCGCCTCGCTCCCCGCCACGAGGGGGTGGCGCACCACGGTGCTGTCAAAGAGGAGGAGCGTCTCGGGGTCGGCCGGGTCCCAGCGCAGCCCCCGTAGGAAGGCGCCCGGCTCCGCGGGCGCCCGCTCGCCCACGCCGGCCACCGGCATGAGCACCCGGGCGCCCAGCAGCTCCATGCGCGTGGGGCCGTCCCGCTCCCACGCCACCCGCGTCACCGACTCCCGCCGGTAGAGGAGCTTCTCCAGCACCGCGGCCTGGGCGCGGATGGAGTGGCGCTCCCGCACGGTGGCCTGGTAGCCGAGGATGCGGGCGTCCACCGTCTCCCGCCGCGCCCGCGCCAGGCGCACCAGCTCCCGGGCCGCGGCATCCACGTACGCGTCCTGCGCCACCTGGCCCGCCGCGGGAGCGGCGGGCACGCCAGCCACCACCAGCAGGGCCAGCAGGGCCCCGCCCCTCACCACGTGCGCCAGGTCGAGCCGTGTTGTCGTCATGATCCGGCTATGGGACTCCGTGCGCATTGCGGACGGTTGCCCTACCGGGGACCGGCGGGGGGACGCGGCTTTCCGAGCTGTGAAGAGGCGCGGCTGATCCGCCTGCGGGGAGGCCCACCTCATGAGCGGTGCGCCGTGTCCAGCAGCCAGTCCGCGGCCGCGCGCCACTCCAGCCGCCCGGGCAGTGGCCGGGACGGCGGTGTGGGGTCAAGCGTCACCAGGTACGGCCGGGCGTCCGGATACGCCTCCGCGGCAGCGCTCAGGGACCGGACTTCGCGTTCCCACGTGGCTTCCATGGCCGTGTCCAGGGCCACCTGCATGAGCAGGGGCTCATGCGTGGGGTGCTCCGCGAAGAAGTCCACCTCCCGATCCTCACCCACCCTCACCCACCCCGCCTTGTAGCCGCGACGCTCCAGTTCCAGGAGCACCACCGTTTCCAGGCTGCGGCCATGGTTCTCGCGCCCGCCGCGTTCGTACACGGGGATGATCCCCTGATCGATGGGATACACCTTGCGCGGATTCCGCATGCGCTGGCGCTCGGACGCCGTGTGCATGCTCACCGTGCGGACCAGGAAGGCGTCTTCCAGGTGGGCCAGGTAGTTGTGCAGCGTTTCCTCTCCCACGGCCAGGCCCTGGCCCTTGAGGTCCCGGTGGAACCTGGAAACGCTGAAGGGCCCACCCGGATTGGCCAGCAGGTGACGCTGCAGCCGGCGGAGCGCCTCGATGTTCGATGCACGGTGCCGCTCCACCACGTCCCGTAGCACCATGAGGTCCACATAACCGCGGAGCAGCCCCACCCGGTCCAGCGCTTCCAGGCCCTGGGCCTCCGGGAAACCGCCGACCTTCAGGAAGCTGCGCAGGCGAGCGTCCAGCTCCGCCCGCTCGTTCGCCGCCAGATCGAACCACGAACATACAGGCTCCTCTCCGGCGTGGCGAAGCACTTCGCGGAAGGAGAAGGGGTGCACCAGCACCTCCATGGAGCGGCCCCGCAGGGAGGTGTGGACCTCCGCGCTCAGCAGGCGGGCCGACGACCCCGAAACGAACAGCTCCGTATCCGCGGCATCCAGGTGACGACGCACCACCAGCTCCCACCCGGGCACCACCTGCACCTCGTCCAGGTAGATCGTACGCCGGCCGCGGTCGCGCACCGAGTGGACGAGGCGCCGGTGCTCATCCAGGAGCCATCCCAGGTCTGCCGCAGTCATTCCCACCAGGCGCTCATCCTCCAGCGTCAGGAGGAGGTGCGTCCCCGCAGGCTCGCCCGCGGCCAGTCGCTCAGCTATGCGCCGCTGGAGAAAGGACGTCTTGCCGCCGCGCCGCACCCCGATGACGGCGAACGCCTTGCCCGGGACGGCGGGCAGGCGCAGGTCCCGGGCGGTGCGCGCCGGCACGGCGGCTTCCAGCGCCTCCCGGAGCTTGAGGCGGAGCATTTCGGGAGCGATTGATCTCGTCATAAGTACAATTTAACGATATTTGTACTTCTAACAAGTGCCAAATCGCGTCCTGCCTCACTTGCACTCGAACCAGTTGGCCCCCACCCCCGTGGACACCGCCAGCGGCACGTCCAGCGCCACGGCGTTCTCCATCCGCTCCACCACCAGCGCGCGCGCCTCGTCCACACGGCCCTCGGGCACCTCCAGCACCAGCTCGTCGTGCACCTGCAGGAGCATGCGGATGCCGGGCTCGTGGTCGGGTGAGGCCAGGGCGGCGTGCAGGTCGATCATGGCAATCTTGATGATGTCGGCGGCGGAGCCCTGCACGGGGGCGTTGGTGGCGGCGCGCTCGCCGAACTGGCGGATGTTCCAGTTCTTGGCGTGCACCTCGGGGACGTAGCGGCGCCGGCCGGTGATGGTCTCCACGTAGCCCTGCTCGCGGGCCCTGGCAATCTGCTCGTCCAGCCAGCGGCGCACGTCGGCGAAGCGCTCGAAGTACTGCTCGATGAAGGCCTTGGCCTCCGCCTGACTGGTGCCCAGCTTCTGCGCCAGCATGAAGGGGCCGATGCCGTAGATGGTGGCGAAGTTGACCGTCTTGGCGGCGTCCCGCTGCTTGGGGCTGACGTCCTCACTGGCCACGCCGAAGATGACGGCGGCCGTCTCGCGGTGAATGTCCCGGCCGGCGCGGAAGGCTTCCACGAAGGCCGGGTCGCCGGCCAGGTGGGCCAGCACGCGCAGCTCGATCTGCGAGTAGTCGGCCGAGACGAAGCGGTGGCCGGGCGCGGGCACGAAGCCCTTGCGGATCTCGGCGCCCATCTCGGTGCGGATGGGGATGTTCTGGAGGTTGGGATCCACGCTCGAGAGCCGGCCGGTGGCCGCCACCGTCTGCGCGAAGGAGGTGTGGATGCGCCCGGTCTCCGGGTTCACCATCCTGGGCAGGGCGTCCACGTAGGTGCCCTTCAGCTTGTCCACCTGGCGGAACTGCATGAGCTGCAGCGGCAGCTCGTGGCCCTGCGCGGCCAGCTCCTCCAGCACACTCACGTCCGTGGACGGCCCCGTCTTGGTCTTCTTGATAACGGGCAGCCCCTGGCGCTCGAAGAGGATCTCGCGCAGCTGCGGCGTGGAATTGATGTTGAATTCCTCCCCGGCGATCTTCCAGATCTCCTCCTGGATGAGCTGCAGCTCCGTGCCGAGCTTCTCCTGCATGCGGCCGAAGAAGTCCTCATCGATGGCAATGCCGGCCCACTCCATCTCCGCCAGCACGGGGATGAGCGGCATCTCGATGTCATCGAAGAGCTTGCGCAGCTCGGCCTGCTCCAGGTCCTCCGCGAAGATGGCCTGCAGGCGGAGCGGCACGTCCACGTCCTCGCAGGCGTAGTCCTTGACCCGCTCCACGTCACACTCGGCAATGGGCACCTGGTCCTTGCCCTTGCCGCACAGGTCGCTGTAGGTGGTGGTGCGGTGGTTCAGGAAGGTGAGCGAGAGGGCGTCCATGCCGTGCTCGCGCCGGCCCGGATCCAGCACGTAGCTGGCCAGCATGGTGTCGAAGGCCAGGCCGCGCAGCGTGACGCCCGCGCGCCGCAGCGCCAGCATGTCATACTTCAGGTTCTGGCCGACCTTGCCCACCTCCGGATCCTCGAGCAGCTCCACGAGCGGACGCATCTCCGCGGAGCCCAGCGGCGGCAGATTCACGCCCCCGTGATCCCCCAGGTCCAGCTCGCCGGGGCGGGTGTGGCGGAAGGGCAGGTACCAGGCGGTGCCCGGCTCGATGGCCAGGCTGATGCCCACGATGGCACAGCGCAGCGGGTCCAGCGACGTGGTCTCGCAGTCCACGCACACCTGCCCGGCCGCGCGGGCGGCGCGCACCACCTCCGCCACCTCGGCGGACTCACGCACCAGGCGGTAGTCCCGCTCCTCGAGCGGCTCCGGCGCGTCCTCGGCGCCGGCCGCGTACTCGCGCGCCAGGGAGCGGAACTCCAGCTCCATGAAGAGGTCACGCAGGCGGCCGCGGTCGGGCTCCGCCACCTTCAGCCTTGCCAGGTCCAGCTCGAGCGGCAGGTCCTTGCGGATGGTGACCAGCTGCCGGGAGAGGCGCACGTTGTCCGCGTGCTCCAGGAGCGCCTCGCGGGCCCGCTTGCCCTTGAGGTTCGGCGCCGCGGCCAGGATCTCCTCCACGCCGCCATACTCCTGGATTAGCTTGAGCGCGGTCTTGGGCCCGATGCCGCGCGCGCCCGGCACGTTGTCCGAGCTGTCCCCGATGAGCGCCAGGTAGTCGATGATCCTCTCGGGCGGCACGCCCAGCCGCTCGGCGGCATTGCGCGTGTCCACCCACTCCTCGTCCACGCCGTGGGGGCCGCCGCGACCCGGATTCAGCAGCGCGATGTCCGGGCAGATGAGCTGGTAGAAGTCCTTGTCCCCGGAGACGATCACGCTCTCCACGCCCGCGTCACAGGCCAGGGTGGCCAGCGTGCCGATGACGTCGTCCGCCTCCTGCCCGTCCAGCTCCAGCACCGGCACCCGGAAGCCCTCCATGAGCTGGCGGATGCGCGGCATGGAGGCCGCCAGCTCGTCGGGCATCTTCTCGCGCGTGGCCTTGTACTCCGGATAAAGCTTCTCGCGGTCGCTCATGCCGGCGTCCATGACCACGCCCAGGTAGTCCGGCTCGTGCTCCTCCAGGATCTTGAGCAGGAAGCGCGTGAAGCCGAACGCCGCGGAGGTGTTCTCCCCGCGCGAGGTGGTCAGCGGCGCGTTGATCATGGCAAAGAACGCGCGGTAGATGAGGGCGTAGCCGTCGATCAGGAAGAGGCGCGGCCGGGTCTTGGCCGGGACGTCAACCATGGGGCCTCGGATGCTGTCGGGTGTGCGTGGCGCGTGGCGCGTGGTGCGTGGCGCGAAACGGGCAAACTAGCCTGCGGGCGGGTGTTGCGCAGCCTCGGCGGGGGGGCGGGTCTGGCACCGGGCGCCGCGCTCGCCGCCCCCGCCCGCCCGCCGTCCGCGCTACGAAACCCGCACGCGTAGCGTCCGTCCGCGACGGTTGGGGCGTTAGTAGCGCTATTTGCCACCAACGCCGCACGCGCCGCAGACGATTTCGCGCGTGCGGGTCTGGTCGCAATAATTGTGGTGAATCCCGTATTCGCGGCGGCCGAGGCCCGCGCGTGCGGTTCCGGTAGGGCACCGCCGGGCGCCGGCGGTGGGCTTATGCGGCGGGGCGGCTCCGCCCGCCGGGCGCCGGCCGTGGGCTTATGCGGCAGGGGCCGCCCCGCCCGCCGGGCGCAGGCCGCGCGCTTATGCGGCGGGGCCGCCCCGCCCGCCGCCCGCCGCGCACCGGCCGTTGGCTTATGCGGCAGGGGCGGCCCCGCCCACCGGGCGCCGGCCGCGCGCTTATGCGGCGCCCCCCCGCCCGCCACGCACCTTTGGGATGGACCGGCAATCACCCGCACTAGAAACGCAACGCGCCCCGCCGGCGGACCAGCGAGGTGCGCGCACGCGTGGTGTGACCTGGCGTGCTGTGGCGAGACAGGGGTCAGGCGCTGGCGGCCCTACCTACGTTGGACGCCTGGAGGCCCTTGTCCGTCTGGCGGACCTCGAATTCCACCTCTTCGCCCTCCGCGAGGGTCTTGAAGCCCTCCATGGTGATCGCGGAGAAATGGACGAACACGTCTTCCCCGTCCGACTGTTCAATGAATCCGTACCCCTTGGCGTCATTGAACCACTTCACCTTCCCCCTGGCCATCGAACTGCCTCCTGATTGGGAAAACCCGCAGAAAAAACAGACCTGCAGGAAGCCAAGGTAGGAGCGCGCGTTTCCGGGTGTCAAGGAAAAAATTCAGCGATTCCCTGGTGCCGTACCGGCATCGGGGTACACGTAGAGGGCACGGTACATCCGGGCGTTCTGCTGCACGATCTTCACGTAATCACGCGTTTCCGTGAACGGAATGCGCTCCATGAAGCGTTCGTCGTGGTCGAATTCGGGGAAGGCCCGCCAGCGTTCCACCCGGGTGGGCCCGGCATTGTAGGCGGAGAGCACCAGCGGCAGGCGCCCCTGGTACTCGGCCAGCTGCTCGGCCAGGTAGCGCATGCCCAGGTGCACGTTGAACTCGCCGCGCCGCAGCATGTCAGGATCGAAGCGACGTACGCCGGATCCACGCGCCAGCGTAGCGCCCGTCGCCGGCATGATCTGCATCAGGCCGATGGCCCCCGCGGGGCTGAGCGCGCGCGGGTTGAACATGGACTCCTGGCGAATGAGTGCCGCCGCCAGGAACGGGTCCACCCCGCGCTCCTCCGCCTCCGCCACCACGATGTGGCGGAATGGGAACGGATAGATGATGCGCAGCAGGCGCGGGTTCCAGGCGCCTTCGCGCCGGTAGATGTCCCAGCCCAGCGCGATGCCGGCGGTGCTGGCGCCCCGCTCGACGAGCGCCTCGGCCAACGCGTAGTGGTGGGCCGGCTCGGCGGCGAAGCGCCGGCGCACGCGCTCCAGTTCGAAGACGGCCTCAGCCTCCAGCCCCGCCCGCCGCAACAGGTCCACCGCGGCGAAGGCGGCGCGCAGGCGCTCCTCCAGCGCCGGGTCGTGCGGCGGCGCGGCGGCCATGGGCACGTCCAGCACTCCAACGCCCAGCAGCTCCGCCGCCTGGCCGCCGTAGTAGGAGAAGGGATCGCGCGCGCGCACCTCGCGGAGCAGACCGCGGGCTGTGGCGCTGTCCCCGCGCTGCGTGTGGATGAGCGCCGCCCAGTAGGTGGCCTGCTGCCAGCGGCGCCCGGCGGGGAAGGCGGAGCGGTAGCCCTCGAACGCCGCCAGCGCCTCCGCCGGGCGGCCGCTCTCCAGCAGGAGGCCACCCAGCCGCATCCAGGAGAAGCCCACCTGCTCCACGTCCGCGGGCACGGCCGTGGCCTGGCGGAAGTAATCCTCCGCCGCCGCGAAGCGGCGCTCGTCCTGGTCCAGGTCGGCCAGCAGATAGAGCGCCCGGGCGGCGCCGTCCTGGCCGGGGAAGCGCTCGGCCACGCGACCGAGCGTGCGGCGCGCCTCTGCCACGCCGCCGGCGCGGTAGCGGGCGCGCGCGGCCGTGTAGAGCGCCTCCGCCCGCACGCCGGCCGGCAGCACCTCGCGCTCGGCCACGCCCACGAGCAGCGCTTCGGCGGCTCCATGCTCGCCCGCGTTGAAGAGCCCGCGGCCGAGCGCCAGGCGCAGCTCCTCGCGCTCCCCCGGAGTGCCCAGGTCGGTCGCCAGATACGCCTCGATACCGGAGCGGGCGCGCGCCGCGTTGCCGTGCCGGAGCCAGGTCTCCCCCACGGCCAGGCGCTGGCGCGCGTCCAGGTTGCCCAGCTGGCCCAGGTTGCGGGCGGCGGTGACGCCCGCGGCCGTGCCGGAAGCTTCGTTCAGGATGCGCAGGAAGGTGCGGCGCGCGGCGGCGCTGTCGCCATGCTCGAGCTGTGTCTCGCCGGCCATGGCTAGCGCCTCGCCGCGGGCGCCGGCCGTGCCCAGGCGCCCGGCCGCGTCCAGCGCCGCGGCCACCGCGGCGGCCGGATCCTCCGCCTGGCTGTAGGCCCGCACCCGCGTGCGCCACGCCCAGTCCCAGGCCAGCTCGCGGTCCAGCGCGTCCAGGCGGACGCGCACCGCCGCCGTGTCTCCGGCAGCGGCCGACGCCTCGGCCGCCAGCACGCCCATCCAGTCCGCCGCGGCCGGCAGCAGCAGGCCGGCGCGCTCGTAGCCGGCCCGTGCGGCCTCGTGATCCTCCGCGCGCATGGCGGCGCGGGCGCTGCGCAGCTCGGCCAGCCCGCGCTCGGTGGCCGCCGCGTCCGTGGCCAGTTCCAGGAAGCGCCCGAGCGCCGCGCGCCCGCCCGCCACGTTGCCGGTAGCCAGCCGCGCACGCCCCAGCAGATGCCAGCCGCGCGCGCCCTCCTCGGTGTCCAGCCACGGCCGGCCGTCGAGCAGGCGCTCCACTTCGGCCCAGTCGCCCCAGCCGGCCTCGGCCTCGGCGGCCGTGAGGAGCGCGGCGGGCAAGCTGTCGGCGCGCGGCCGCAGGTAGGCGCGCATGATGGTGGCGGCGCGGAAGTAGCGGCCCTGGGCCAGTGCGGTGAGCGCGGAGTCCGGGACCGCCGCACCGGAGCCGGGAGCCAACCTGGTCGGGACCAGGGCGGCCGGCGTGGCCGGGGCTCCGGGGGCCGGGGCTCCGGGGGCAGGGACTTCGGCGGACGGCGTGGCCGGGGCGGCGGCGCTCGCCGGCATGGCCCGCGCTCCGAGGGTCGGCGCTCCGAGGGTCGGCGCTCCGAGGGTCGGCGCTCCGAGGGTCGGCGCTCCGAGGGTCGGCGCTCCGGCGGTCGGCGCTCCGGCGGTCGGCGCTGCCGGCGCGGCGGCAAGAAGAACGAGCAGGGAAAGCGTACTGCGCACTGCTATGCTACTCCTGAGAGGCTAGCGGCGCGGCTTCAAGCGTTCGGCCACGCGGCGGAACTCCATGTCGGACTCGGGCGTGAGCTCGAAGCGCCCCAGGCCGGACCGGTCGTAGAAGATCAGGCGGACACCGCCGCCCGGGCCCACGCGCAGGTAGCTCCACTCGATGACATCGGGGCGCGCGCCCATGTCACGATCGCTGAAGCGCTCGTAGGACTCGTCGGGCGGGCCGAGCACGATGTAGACCTCGCCCCGGTCCGTCTGCCATCCGGGCCGGCCCGACTCGCCGAAAAGCTCGGCGGCCACGCGCACCCGCTCGAAGAACTCCTCGCGATACTCGTTCAGCGGCGTGGCCGGCAGCGGATCCCGGATGCGCCAGAACTCCTCCCAGCGCTCGCGCCGCTCCGCCGGGTTGCCCGCCTGCAGCGAATCCAACTCCTCACCGGTGCCGATGAAGCTGAGGAACTCCAGCACCTCCTCGAAATTGGCCACCATCCACTGATCGGAGATGGTGAGCAGCAGCGGCGCGCGCGCCTGGTTGCCCGCCACCCCATGCGGAGAGACCTCCGCGGTGTGGCGCCCCAGCGGCAGGGCGTCCGCGTCCACCTCGATCAGGGCGTGGCGAACGGTACCTTCGTCCACGCTGAGGGCGCTCGTGCCCCGCCAGATCGGCTGGCCTTCCTCGTCCAGCACCCGCACCCCCACCGAGTCCGCAGCCGGCGTGCCATACCATTCCACGTACAGCCGGGGCGCCTCCGCGCCGTAAGGCACAGTGCGGCGGGGATTCAGCAGCAGGCGCGGGGGCGCGGCGCGGTCGCGGCGCGGCTCGGCCGCGTAGACCGACACGGGGAGGGTGAGTACGGTGGCGCCACCGCCGTAGGCCGGCACCTCCAGCGTGTCCAGAGCGTCGAACCCCCGGGAGCTGTTCCGATCGCCGGCCTCCACGCTCACCTCGTACGTCCCCGGGGCCAGCGCCACCAGGTCCTGGAAAACCACACTCTCCTCCGTGCGCGCCGTCTCGGCGAAGGCGGGGATGCGGACCGTCTCCTCCCGCTCGCTGCGGCGCACCTCCACGCTGTCACGCCGGAAGACGAGGGACACCTCGTAGCGTGCCGCGAAGGAGCGCTCCTCGCGCTGGAAGCGGAGGGCGCTGTTGGGGAGGGACATGGCAAAGAGGACGTACGTGGAATCGGCGGGACCCGCCAGCGTGGCAAAGGACGCCACGACCGGAAAATGCGCGGGGCCGGCCAGAAAGCCGAGCCGGCTGTAAACCGCGAGCGGGCGCGCGGCGGGGCCCACGGCCGCCGCGTCCAGCGTGCGCTCGATCGTACCGCCGCCGCACGCGCCCGCCACGAGTGCGCCAGCCAGTGCCAGGCCGGCGGCCAGGCTCCGGAAGGCAGGAGGGCCAGCCAGTGCCAGGCCGGCGGCCACGCCCCGGAGGGCAGGAGGGCCGGCCAGCGCCTGGCCGCTAGCCCGGTCCCGGAACGCAAGAGGGCCGCCCCGCGGGCGGCCCTCCAGCATGCCTCGGGTGGAGCGCGGGCTCACAAAGTCAGATGCCCTGCAGATGGAGCGCATCCACCATCTTCTGCGCCGACTCCTCCATGTCGATCACCATACGATCGATCTTGGAGACGAAGTAGTTGTGCGCGATGTTGACCGGGATGGCGATCACCAGACCTGTAGCGGTGGTGATGAGCGCCACCTTGATGCCGCCGGCCACCAGCGAGGCTTCCACCTCACCGGCCAGCTCGATGTTCTGGAAGGCCACGATCATCCCGATCACCGTGCCCAGGAAGCCCAGCAGCGGGGCCACGTTGGCAACGGTGGCCAGCCAGACCAGGCCGCGCTCCAGCGAAGCCATCTCGATCAGGCCCACGTTCTCGATGGCCTTCATCACGCGCTCGGTGCCCTCGTTGCGCCGTTCCAGACCCGCGGCCAGGATGCGACCGGCGGGCGAGTTGGACTCGCGCGAGGCCTTGAGCGCCTCGTCGATCTTGCCCTTGGCAATGAGATCATCCACCTGGCGGAGGAACCTGGTGGTGCGCGTGGACTTGGCGGTGAGGTCGAACAGCTTCCAGACGATGACGATGAGGCCGAGCAGCGCGGTGGCGCCCAGGAAATACATCATCCAGCCGCCGTCGGTCCACGTCTTGGCGATCCACTCGATAGCCGTGAGATTCACGCCTTCCATGGCTTCCGCCTGGAGTATCGCTAGGATGGGGGTGCTGAAACTGGCCAAAGTGACCTCCGTGGGACGTGACCGTCGCCGTACAACGGCGGTAAAGAAGCAATTTGCGGCTCAGGAAACCGAGCGAAGGTACCGGAGCCTTCCGGGGGTGTCAAGGCCCGCGCCGCCTCGTGTATACAGCCCACCGGCCGCCTTTCCGCGCATCGGCGGCCGCTGGTCGGGGACCCGCTTCACGCGCTCGCCGTCGGACCCTCCAGCCGGACGAGCGCGGGCTCCTTGATACAGGCCGCGAAGTGTTCGGGTTCCTTCTCGGCCAGCGGCGGCACGAGGCGGGCGCAGTCCGCGTCCTTCAGGGGATGGGGGCAGCGCGGGTGGAACGGGCAGCCGGGCGGCGGATTGGAGGGACTGGGCACGTCACCCTGCAGCACGATCCGCTCGCGCGCCTGGCCGGGCTCCGGCACCGGCACCGCGGACAGCAGCGCGCGCGTGTACGGATGCCGCGGCGAGCGCACCACCGCGTCCGCGCTGCCCAGCTCCACGATGCGCCCCAGATACATGACGGCCACACGATTGCTCACATGCTCCACCACGGAGAGATCGTGGGCAATGAAGAGGTAGGACAGACCCAGCTCGCCCTGCAGGTCCTGGAGCAGGTTCAGCACCTGTGCCTGTACGGAGACGTCCAGCGCGGAGACGGGCTCGTCACAGACAATGAAGTCCGGCTCCACGGACAGCGCGCGCGCGATGCCGATGCGCTGCCGCTGCCCGCCGCTGAACTCGTGCGGGTAGCGGCGCTCGCTCGCGGCGGGCAGGCCCACGCGCTCGAGCAGGTCCCGCACGCGCCGGCCGGCGTCCGCCCCCCTGGCCAGGTCGTGCACCTTGAGGACCTCGCGCAGCGTGTCTCCCACCGTCATGCGTGGGTTCAGCGAGCCGTACGGGTCCTGGAAGACGATCTGCGCGCGGCGGCGGAGCGCGCGCAGCGCGTCGTGGTCCATGGTGAAGACGTCAACGCCCTCGAAGAACGCCTCACCGGAGGTGGGCTCGTCCAGCCGGAGGATGGCCCTGCCGGTGGTGGTCTTGCCGGAGCCGGACTCACCCACCAGCCCCAGCGTCTCCCCGCGGCGCACCCGGAAGGTGACGCCGTCCACGGCGCGCACGGCGCCCACCTGCCGGGCAAGGAGCCCGCGCCGTATGGGGAAGTGCTTGGTCAGGTCGCGCACGTCCAGCAGAGTGTCCTCGGGGGGCGGCAGCTCACCGGGCGTTAGCCCGCGCGTGTCACTGTTCCCCCTGGCGGGCGGCAGCGCCGCCGTGGCCTCCGGCTCCACCGGCGTCACCTGGAGCGGCGTTCCGGCGGCGCTCACGTCCCCCCCTCCAGCGGTCCGGGCGGCGGCGCGTGCCCGAGCGCGGTCGGATTCCGGTGGGCGGGATCGGCGGGCGTGTCCGCCAGGGCGGGATCGTGGGCGGCCTCGGCGGGCGTGTCCGCCAGGGCGGGATCGGTGCCGAAGCCGCCGCGCTCCCGCCGCACCTCCGCGCGCCGCTCGGGGTGCTCCTCCAGCCAGCAGCGCGAGCGCCGCCCGTCGGGCGCGTCCAGGAGCGGCGGGTGCTGCTCCACGCACAGCTCCCAGCCGTAGGGGCAGCGATCGTGGAAGCGGCAGCCGGGCGGCCAGTCCGTGGCCGCCGGCACGATCCCCGGGATGACGGCCAGCCGCTCGCTCCTGTGGCTGAGGCGGGGGATGGCCTGCAGGAGCCCCTCGGTGTAGGGGTGGCGCGGGTCGCGGAAGATGGCCTCCACGGGCCCCTCCTCCACGATCTGGCCGGCGTACATGACCAGCACCCGGTCACATACCTCCGCCACCACGCCCAGGTCGTGGGTGACGAGCACCACGGCCATGCCCAGCCGCTCGCGCAGGTCGGCCAGCAGCTCCAGGATCTGCGCCTGGATGGTGACGTCCAGCGCCGTGGTGGGCTCATCGGCAATCAGCAGGTCGGGCTCGCACGCCAGCGCCATGGCAATCATGACCCGCTGCCGCTGACCGCCCGAGAGCTGGTGGGGATAGTCGTCCACGCGCTCGGCGGGGGCCGGGATGCCCACCAGCTCCAGCATCTCCACGGCCCGCGCACGCGCCTCCTTGCGGTTCATCCCGCGGTGCAGGCGCAGTGTCTCGGCAATCTGCTCCCCCACCTTGAAGACGGGGTTCAGGGAGGTCATGGGCTCCTGGAAGATCATGCCGATGTCATTGCCCCGGACGGCGCGCATCTCCTTCTCGGAGAGCTCCAGCAGCTCGCGGTCCCGGAAGCGGATGGAGCTGCCCTCCAGGATCTGGCCGGGTGGCGTGGGCACCAGGCGCATGATGGACAGGGAGGTGACGGACTTGCCGCACCCGCTCTCCCCCACGATGCCCAGCATCTCCCCCTCCGCCACGGAGAAGGAGACGCCGTCCACGGCGCGGGCCGTGCCCGCGTCGGTACGGAAGACGGTGCTGAGCTCCCGGACGTCGAGGATGCTCATGAGCGCAGCCGGGGATCGAGGGCGTCCCGCAGGCCGTCCCCCACGAGGTTGAAGGCCAGCACCACCAGCACGATGACCAGCCCCGGGAAGGTGGTCACCCACCAGGCGCCGAGCAGGTTGTCCCGGCCGGCCGCCACCATGTTGCCCCACGAGGGGGTGGGCGCCTGGATGCCCAGTCCCAGGAAGCTCAGCCCCGCCTCCAGCACGATGGTGTTGCCGATGCCCAGCGTGGCCGTGACGATGACCGGCGCCAGCACGTTGGGCACGATGTGGCGCAGGATGATGCGCGCGCGCCCGAGCCCCAGGGCGCGGGCCGCCTGCACGAACTCGCGCTCGCGCAACGAGAGCACGTCCCCGCGCACGATGCGCGTGGTGCCCGGCCACTGCGTGAGGCCCAGCACCAGGATGATGACCGCGATGCCCGGGCTGAAGAGCGCCACGATGAGGATGAGCAGCACCAGGCGCGGGAAGGCCAGCACCATGTCCGTGAAGCGCATCACGGCGGTGTCCACCTTGCCGCCGAAGTAGCCGGCCAGCGCCCCCAGGAGCGTGCCCAGCGTGACGCTGATGGCCGTGGCCACGAAGCCGATGGCAAGCGAGATGCGCGCGCCGTACAGGATGCGCGAGAGGACGTCCCGCCCGAACTGGTCGGTGCCCAGCCAGTAGTCCGCGCCGGGCGGGAGGTAGCCCGTGGTGGCTATGTCCTGCTGGGCAATCGGATCGTAGGGCGCCAGGAAGGGCGCCAGCAGCGCGATGAGATAGAAGACCACCACCAGTCCCAGGCCCGTCATGGCCAGGCCGTTGCCGCGCAGCCGGCGCGAGGCAATGGACCACTGGGAGTCCCCGCGATCGTCGGCCGGCCGCCCCATGGCCAGCAGGTCCCGGAGCGCCCACACCCAGACGAGCACCAGCATGGCCACGAGCGTGGCCAGCGCCACCCAGTCCTCCATCGTGCCGCCGCTGAAGGTGGCGGCGATGCGCCCGCGCGCCACGACGGCCAGCGCCACCAGCGTCAGCCAGCCGAAGAGCAGCCAGCCGCCGCGCACCGCCGCGCCCGCCGCCATGTGGCCCGCGCCGGGGAGCACCAGCGTGAGGGCGCGGGCCAGGCCGGACGCCTCCTCCCGCCGGCCACCGCGCGCGCGGGCCAGACCGGACGCCTCGGGACGCTCAGTCATAGCGGATGCGCGGGTCGGCCACGGCGTAGAGCACGTCGGCCAGCAGGTTGCCGATCACCACCATCACGGCAAAGAGGAAGCTGGTGGCCATGACCAGCGGATAGTCCCGCTGGAAGATGGCCTCCACGATCACCCGGCCCATGCCGGGCCAGGCAAAGATCATCTCCACGAAGACGGCGCCGCTGAAGAGGAAGGGGATGTAGAGACCGAGCAGCGTGATCACCGGAATGAGCGAGTTGCGCAGCCCGTGCTTCATGATCACGGTGCGCCCGGAGAGCCCCTTGGCGCGCGCCGTCCGGATGTAGTCCTGGCGCACCACCTCGAGCATCTGCCCGCGCGTGTAGCGCGCCACGCCCGCGGCCAGAGCCAGCGTGAGCGTGGCCACCGGCAGCACCAGGTGGGCCAGGCGGTCCCTGAGCTGCTCACCCGCGCTCATGAAGTCGTAGTCCACGCTCGTGATGCCCGTGGGCGGCAGGGCAATCGGCCAGCCCCACTCGTGCGCCTTCAGCGCAAAGACCAGCATGAGCATGAGCGCCAGCCAGAAGGACGGCATGGAGTAGAAGAACAGGGAGGCCACGCTGAGGGCACCGTCGGTCACGGTGTGCTGGCGGACCGCCTGGTAGACGCCGATGATGACGCCGAAGAAGAAGACCAGCACCAGCGCCACGCCCGTCAGCATGAGCGTGTTGGGGAGCGCCTCCAGCAGGATGTCCGCCACCGGCCTGCTGTGCGCGAACGAGTAGCCCCAGTCCCCCGTGAAGAACGCCACCATCCACTTCAGGTAGCGTATGTAGACCGGCTGATCGAGGCCCAGGTTGGTACGCAGCTGGGCCAGCACATCCGCCGGGATGTTGGGGTTGAGGTAGAGGGAGGCGGGGTCCCCCGGCGCCAGGTTCAGGATGAAGAAGATGAGGGTGGCCACGCCCAGCAGAAGGGGGATGGCACCCAGCAGGCGGCGCAGGACGTACGCACCCATCAGCGGCCCCGGGTCATTGGCCGCGGCACCTGCGCCCTGACGCGTCGGCAGTCCGTCACCGGCGGCGCCTCATACGCCCCGGCGCGTTGCCAGTGCGTCACCGGTGCTGGCTCATCCGCCGAGCGTCCATTGCGGCATGGTGAGCAGCTCGCCGCGCGGATCCATGGTCACCCCGGAAATCTCATTCCGGGTGGCGGCCAGCTCGTTCAGCCAGAACATGAAGGTGACCGGCTGCTCGCGCTGCAGCACGCGGGTGAAGTCGGCCCACAGCTGCCGGGCCTCATCCGGGTCCGTGGCGGCGGCGCCCCGCTCGATGAGGCGGTCCAGTGCGGGGATGCGCACCGCGCTCCGGTTGGTGGACTCGGCCTCGTCGGCCAGGTCGGAGTGGAAGAGGGCGGCGGGTGAGGACGCCATCTGGAAGTTGTCCAGCACCCAGTTGGTGAAGACGGCGTCATAGTCGCGTGACTTGTGCGCCGCCAGCATGGTCTGGAACTCCATGACGCGGATCTCCACGTCGGCGCCCAGGGCGCGCAGCTGACTCTGCAGCACCTCCACCACGGCGCGGCGCAGGGCGTCGTCACTGGTGAGCACGGTGAAGGCCAGCGGCTGGCCGTTCCGCGCGCGGATCTGATCCCCGTTGCCGTCCGTCCAGCCCGCCGCCTCCAGCAGGCTCCTGGCCTGATCGGGATCGTAGGCCAGCGCCTCCACCGCGGGGTTCAGGGGGTGCCAGGGCGGAATGGTACCCTCCGCCAGCTCGCCCTCACCGTGCAGCAGCGCGTCGATGATCTCCTGCCGGTTGATCCCCATGGCCAGCGCCCGACGCAGGGCGGGGTCCGTGAACGGCTCGCGCTCGTTGTTCCAGCCCAGGAAGTAGACGGTGCGGCCCGGGAAGGAGTGCAGCTCCGCTTCCCCGGAGCTCTCGATGCGGCTGGCCTGCTCGGGTAGCACGGGGATGTTCACGTGCACGCCGCCGGTGATCAACTCCGTGAGCAGCGTGGCCGCCTCCGGCACGATGCGGAAGACCACGCGCGTTGCCCGTGCCGGGCCGCCCAACGCCTCCGGGAAGTCCTCCGCCGGCTCCAGCACCAGGCGGTCGTTGGCGCGCCACTCCACGAAGCGGAAGGGGCCGCTGCCCACGGGATTGCGGTTGAACTCGGCGTTGCGCAGGTCGGCGGCGGCCACGTCCTGGAGCAGGTGCCTGGGCATGGGCGCCCACCAGAAGTCCTCCAGCGCCTGCGCGTGGGGCTGGCTGTAGACGAAGCGCACGGTCTGCGGATCCAGCACCTCCGCGCTGGCCACCTTGCCCAGGAACGCCGACCCGATGAGCGAGGCCGACGCCGGGTCCTTGGCCATGTCGAAGGTCCACTTCACGTCCTCCGCCGTGACCGGCTGGCCATCGTGCCAGCGCACGTCGGAGCGCAGCGTGAACACCACGGCGGTGTCCCCCTCCTCGGTCCACGACTCGGCCAGGTAGGGCTCCGGCTGCAGGTTATCGTCATACTGGATGAGCGGCGTGAAGAGGGCGTAGTTGATGACCTCGGAGGTGTAGAGCGACGAGTTGGTGATGCTGTTGAAGCCGCTGAAGTCGGAGCGCATCCCCACGACGATGGTCTCCCCACCGCCGCTACCGCCGCTGCCGCCGCCACACGCCGCGGCCAGCAGCACCGCCGCCGTGACACCCTTGCTCCACCAGCTGCCCATGCTCGCCTCCCAATGAAATCGCCGCGCTCAGCGGCGCCAGGTCCAATCGTCCGAGCGGTAGCGGGCCAGCAAATGGAGGGCGCGCAGCCGTTCCGGGGAATCCATTGGGGCCGGAGCAAAACGGGTGCCGAGGGCCTCACCCAGCGCCACCGCGATGGGCTCCACCAGCGCGGCGGGCGCCAGCACACGTCCCAGTTCGCGTGCTACCGTGGTGCTGCCATGCGACGATGACGCCGCCACTTCCGAGGGCGCCAGCCAGCCAACCGGCGCACCCTGCGCCCCCGGATCCCGCGTGGCGGCGGTCGCCGCCACGTCCACGCGCAGGCGGGTCACCGCGGACTGGCTGCCATCGAGCAGGATGGAGCCGTGCTGCAGGAGGGCATCCCCCTCCCGGCGCTGCGCGCTGCCCACCAGCTTCCGCCCGCCGCACACCACCTCGCCGGCCGCGGGCAGCGCGAAGCACGGCCCCGCCTCCGCCACGCTCAGCCGGCCGGCGCCGGCCGCCAGTTCGGCCGGCACGCCCACGGCGCGCAGGGCGGCCACGAGCGCCTGGTTGATGCGCAGATACGCCTCACGGGGACGGCCCAGGTCGGCCACCCGCCCCACCACGGCGTAGGTGAGCTCGTGGGCGTGGTGCACGGCCAGCCCGCCGGTGGGGCGGCGCACCAACTCCAGCCCCTCGGCCGCCGCGGCGCCCGCGTCATAGCGGCCGCGCGCCGGCTCGTTGCGTCCGAAGGACAGGCAGGCGGGCGCCCACCGGTAGAGCCGCAGCACGGGCGCCGCGCCCGCCCGCACGCCGGCCAACAGCGCCTCGTCCACCGCCATGTTGAGCGCGCCCGGCAGCGCCGCGGGCGTCCCCGGAGACGCGTCCCCCCCGGACGCGCCACGGGCGACGGAGGCGGCAGCGCCCTCGTCGCCCGAAAACGGATCCAGGATGAGGCGCCAGGCGCCCGTGTGACTCATACCGGCGCCGCGGCCGGTGCCACGCTCACCCCTCGATGTGCGTGCCGTAGGCCTTGGCGTCGAGCAGCGCGCCCAGCTCCTCGGGCTCGGTGATGCGCAGCTTGATCATCCATCCCGCACCGTAGGGATCACTGTTGATGGTGGCCGGATCGTCCGCCAGCGTGTCGTTGATTTCCACCACCTCGCCGGTCACCGGGCAGTAGAGGTCACTCACCGCCTTGACCGCCTCCACCGTGCCGAAGACGTCCATCTTGCTGTACGTGCTGCCGGGCTGGGGGAGCTCCACATAGACAATGTCACCCAACTCTCCCTGGGCGTAGTCCGTGATGCCCACCATGAAGACGCCATCCTCTACCGTGGGCTTCAGGTACTCGTGTTCTTCCGTGTAGTGCAGATCCGCGGGAATCTCCGCCATGTCCACCTCCGCTGCCGCTGCGCCAGGGCGGGTCGATCCCGCCGAGGCGGTTAGCTTAGAGGGGGGTCAGGAGGCCGTCAAGGAACGCGGACATCGTTGAGTTCCCGGAGGATGGCGGTGATGCGTCGCAGCTCCCGCTCCACGGTCTCCAGGCTGTCACGCACGTCCGGGTCGTTGGCCACCGGCTCGTCGAGCAGGAGCTGGATGTGGCCGAGCGCCGCGGTGAGCGGGTTGTTGGCGTCGTGGCGCACGCGCCGCACGAGTGCCACGATCGCCTCGAGCCGTTCATCGGACATGCTGCCTCCAGCCGTAGATGGGTGTCATCCGAGTGTAGCGCGGCGCGCGGGGTGGCGGCAAGCGGGGCGGGTGGCGGGCCGCATATGACCCCCGCCGCGCACCTCACTCGAACCCGCGGCGCGCCCCACCACTTCAAGCCGCGGCCCACGACCATCGATCCCGCCAAACACATGCGGTTCCACGTGACCCTCGATCCCGCCGAACGCTGGCGGTTCCACGTGACCATCGATCCCGCCGAACGCTTGCCGTTCCACATAACCCTTGATCCCGCCGAACGCTTGCCGTTCCACATAACCCTTGATCCCGCCGGGCGCTTTCGTTAGCGTAGTCGCGACGACGCCGGCACGGCGTCGCGGGGGCCGGCACCGGGAGGCCAGGCTGAACGGTGA
>Ga0214473_10002357_pt1 | contig 23222 bp, 16 predicted proteins | sample RVTome_7_FD_203509 | JGI IMG/M metagenome (GOLD analysis project Ga0214473, IMG submission 203509) | Soil microbial communities from uranium-contaminated site in the Upper Colorado River Basin, Wyoming, United States - RVT98D197 | ecosystem: Environmental > Terrestrial > Soil > Contaminated >... | reverse complement strand
TCCCAATCTCAGCTTTGAACAGCGGATTGAATGCATCTATGCCAAGCCGGAGATGGCCTCTTTGAACATGGGGTCGATGATGCGGGTTTCAGGCCAATACAAAGGAACGCCCTTTTCAAATATGCGGGAGGATATTGAAACTTATGTGACACGGATGAGAGAGCTGGGGATCAAACCGGAGATGGAAGTTTACAATCACGCGATGCTGCGCGAGGTAGAGAATCTGATCCAGAAGGGGTTGGTGGAAAAGCCATACTACATTAACTTGGTATTGGGGATGATGTACCAGGGGGCGGTCGAGGCAACACCAAAATACATGAATTCCCTTCTTGATTTTCTTCCCGAGGGGGCCATCTTCAATGTCACACCGGTCGGTGCGGCCCAACTTCCACTGACTACCATGGGAATGATACTCGGGGGATGCCTCCGGGTGGGGATGGAGGATAATATCTACTATCGGAGAGGGGAACAGGTGAAAAACAATGCTCAATTCGTGGCCCGGGCTGTGAGGATCGCGCGGGAGCTGAATAAAGAACCAGCCACCCCGGACGAGGCCAGAAAGATCCTGGGGCTAAGAATTTAGTGGTGTCTTAGCGATTTGAAGCCCTCGAACCATGAAAATGGTTATCGGTTTTAGATAAAGGCTACGGCTACGAAGCCCGTATCGTTTAGGGTCTGACGGCTACGTGAAACGCAGGGCAGGCGTCTCGCCTGCCTCATTTGGTCGGCGGGGTCGCCAACCCTACGAACGAAAGACGTTACCGAATGACGATACGGGCATCGTTACCGTGACCCTTAGACAAGCCTTTATTTCCTAACTTATAGAAAGGGGGAAGAGATGGAAATCAAGATTTACGATTTATCCCAGCCCTTTGGCGTGGACACTCCGTTATGGCCATTCCCTGGACCCAGGCAAGACCTTATCTTTCAAAGAACGGAATATCTAGGTCGGTTTCACAAGAGGAGTGTTGTTTACACAGGAACATTGCATGCAGGGACTCATATGGATGCTCCAAGTCATGTCTTGCACCCTTCGGAGGGCGGGGTGATGCTTGATAAAGTCCCCCTGGAGAACTGCTATGGTAAGGGGGTCGTGGTAGACCTTCGGCATCTAAAAAAATGGCACATCATCACCTCAGAGGATCTCGAAAAAGCCAGACCGAAGATTGAGCCGGGAGACTTCGTTGTCTTCAATACAGGCTGGCATAAACTCTGGAGGTATAATAATTACGAATACTACAATCACTACCCCGGGCTTGGGCCGGATGGAGCGGAGTGGTTGGTGAAAAAAAAGGTCAAGGGAGTTGCCGGAACCTGGGGGGCTACCGACAGCCCTCTATGGCATTATCCCCTCTCTCAGACCATGCCCTGGCTGGACAAAGAATACAGGAAGGAGACAGGAAAAGACCCGGATGCGGAATTTCCGGAATATGAACCCTGCCACCGGCTTCTCCTGCGAAACGGCATTGTCACCATTGAGAATGCAGGGGGTGATGTGGACCTCCTGACTGGGAAACGTTGCACCATGGCAGCCTTTCCATTTCGGTGTGAAATAGCGGATGGCGGCATGGTCCGTCTCGTGGGGATTGTGGAAGAATGAGAAAGATAAGGGAAACCCTCTCCGCGCGCTAATCGAAATATTCCCTCCCCTTCAAGGGGAGGGTTAGGGTGGGGATGGGGTAATAGGCCACACAAATGATAGGGAGCCCAGGAACTGCAATTCCATCCCCTTTCCAGCTTCCCCCTTGAAGGGGGAGGAGTTAATGGAGAGGGGAAATAACTTCTGACAATGCGGGTTAAAAACAGGAGGTGATTGTTATGGCGGATATGTTCAGATTAGACGGGAAAGTGGCTGTGGTAATCGGAGGAGCCGGGGGGATCGGGGAGATCATGGCCTCTGGCTTAGCCGTACAGGGAGCAACTGTAGCGATAGCCAGCCGAAATCTACAAAAATTGGAGACGGTTGCTCAAAAGATCCGGTCAGAGACGAAGTCAGCGGTTGCAGCCTTTCAGGTCGATATCATCGAGAAGGAGAGCGTGGCCCGATTGGCCAAACAGGTTGTTTCAAAATTTGGGACCGTCGACATTCTGGTGAATTCCCAGGGGGTAAACACGAAAAAGGAGGCGGTCGATTTCCCAGTGGGAGACTGGGACCTTCTGTTTAATGTCAATGTGAAAGGGACCATGTTGTCCTGCAGTGAATTTGGAAGAGTGATGATTGAGAAGAAGAAGGGAAAGGTGATTAATCTCTCATCGGTTAGAGGAGTCAGAGCCACTCTCTGGGGAGGGAATGAAGGTTACTGCGCTACAAAAGGCGCAATCGATATGATGACCAGGGCGTTGGCCTCGGAATGGGCGCCCTATAATATTAACGTGAATGCGATTGCGCCCTTACTCATTAATACCCCGCTGGCTGCGGCCACTCTCAACAATCCTGAGAAGCTCCAGAAGTACGTAGCGAACGTTCCATTTAAACGAATCGGCCAGCCCCAGGATTTAGTCGGGATCTGTATCTTTTTGGCATCGGCGGCTTCGGATTTTATTACGGGCCAGATCATCTACCTCGACGGCGGGTTGACCGCGGTCGGTTAAAAGGTATTTCATTTTTCAAGAGGAGAAATTAACCATGACCGAGCAGATCTTTACAAACTGCACCGTGGGAGGTCCTGTCTTCGTCCACGTCAAAGACGGCAAGATTGTTCGTGTCCGGCCAATTCGATTGGATGAGAATGACCCTGCATCCTGGACGATTGAAGTCCAAGGTAAAAAATTTTCACCCCCCCGGAAGACCACCTTAAGCCCTCCTATTCTGACGGAGCGGAATCGGATTTACTCCGAGGACCGGGTCGCCTACCCGAGGAGGCGTAAGGATTTCGACCCTGACGGGGACCGTCATCCCGAAAACCGAGGGAAGTCTCCCTATGTCCGGATCGGCTGGGACGAGGCTCTAACCATTGTGTCCAATGAGATCAAAAGGATTCAAAAAACTTATGGTCCAGCAGCCGTCACAGCGATTACTTCTTCCCATCACTGCTGGGGGAATATTGGCTATAAGCGAAGCGCTTTCGGACGATTCTTCAATCTCTTAGGGTTCACCGATATCTTCGACAACCCGGATAGCTGGGAGGGGTGGCACTGGGGATCGGTCCATGCTTACGGATATTATTGGAGGCTCGGTTGCCCGGAGCAGTATGATCTTTTAGAAGATGCGATGAAAAACGCCGAAATGTTCGTCTTCTGGTCTACCGACCCGGACTCTACGCGCGGTGGATACGGCGGCCAGGAATCAGCGATCTGGCGTGTCTGGCTCAAAGAGCTTGGGAAGAAGATGATCTTCATCGACCCTTTCTGCAATTATACTGCGGTTCGCATGGCAGACAAATGGATTGGTCCGCGGCCCGGGACCGATGCTGCACTGGCTGAGGCGATTGCCTATGTCTGGATGGATGAAGAGACTTATGACAAGAAATTCGTTGAGGGCCGCACATCAGGATTTGAGCAGTTTAAGAAGCATATCCTCGGGAAAGAGGATGGGGTAAGGAAGACGCCCAGATGGGGTGAAGAGATTACCGGTGTAAGGGCGCCGGTCATTCAAGCCTTAGCCAGGGAGTGGGCCTCGAAGCGAACCATGTTGGGATGCGGGGGGAAGGTGGGGTTTAGCGGCGCTTGCCGCGAGGCTTACGGCACAGAATGGGCTCGTCTCATGGTCTATTTAATGGCGATGCAGGGGCTTGGAAAACCCGGTGTCAACTTCTGGTCAGCCTCGCAGGGGGCTCCCTGTAACAATGACTTCTTTTTCCCGGGCTATGGCGAGGCATTGAGTCGCATTACCGGCGATGGAAACCCTGACCATGTGGCCAAATTGACGGCCGTCAACCCGGTCAAACAGAGACTCTATCGCATCCTCTTCCCTGACGCTATATTGAATCCCCCCATTCATTGGCTGGGAGAAGGTTTTTGCGGCCAATCGATAGAACAGCAATTCATTCCCTACACCTACCCGATGGAAGGCCACCCGGAGGTAAAAATGTTCTACCGTTATGGGGGTTCTTTCATAGGGACCATGACCGATACAAACAGGTGGGTCCTGGCCTACCAGAGCCCCAAGCTCGAATTCATCGTCAATCAATCCATCTGGATGGATCCGGAGACAAGGATGGCCGATATCATTCTGCCTGCCTGCACCAATTTTGAAAGGAACGATATTTCCGAGTGGTCGGGTGCAGGAGGCTATTCCCTGCACAATTCAAACATCTGCAATCATCGGGTAGTCGTTTACCATAAAAAGTGCATTGAGCCTGTCGGAGAATCGAAGTCCGACCTTGAGATCTTCACCCTCCTGGCCGACAGACTCGGGTTTAAAGGTGACTACACGGACGGAGGAAAGACTGAAGAGGATTGGATCAGAAAGCAGTACGACGTCTCTGACCTGCCGAAGCACATTTCTTATGAGGATTTTAAGAAAAGAGGATACTTCATCGTTCCCCTTCCGGAGAACTATAAACCCTCACCCGCTCTTCGCTGGTTTAATGAGGGCCGGAAACGGGATACGCCGGATATGTTTGCCCCTGACCCTGAAAAGAAAGATGGCTTAGGGACTTACAGTGGGAAGATCGAATTCATCTCCCAGAGCCTCCAAAAACATTTCCCAAAAGATAAAGAGCGGCCTCCGATGGCAAAGTACATTCCAAGCTGGGAAGGTTATAATTCTCCCCTGGCGAAGAAATATCCTATCCAGTTGATTTCCCCGCATCCCCGCTATTCCTATCATACCCATTATGATGCCCACTGTGAATGGCTAGCGGATATTCCCGGGCACCGGATCCGGAAGAACGGGAATAACTGGATTGTGGTACGTGTCCATCCCGAACAAGCAGAAGAGCGAGGGATACAGAATGGGGACATCATCAAAGTCTTTAATGATCGGGGAACCGTTCTTGGTATCGCTCACGTGACGGAGACCGTGAGACCTGGCGTGATTCATTGCTACACGTCTTCAGGAAAATACGATCCCCTGGAACCGGGCAAGGCTTACAGTCCTGACCGGGGAGGGTGCATTAGCATCTTAACCCCGAGCCGGATGTTATCAAAGAATGTTCCGGGTATGGCCAGCAACTCCTGTCTGGTTGAGATCGCCAAGTGGGAGGGAGTAGAATAATGAGCAACTATGGAATGATCATCGACCTAAATAAATGCTCCGGCTGTTACAACTGTTTCTTAGCCTGCCGGGATGAACACTACGGGAACGATTTCCCGCCCATTTCTTTGGCCCAGCCCTTCAAAGGACATTTCTGGATGCAGATCATCGAAAGGGAGAGAGGAAGATATCCCAAGGTCAAGGTTTCTTTCATTCCCAAACCCTGCATGCATTGTGATGATCCTCCCTGCGCCAAGGCCTCGGTGAATGGCGCCATCTACAAGAGGCCGGATGGGATTGTGATCATCGATCCGGAAAAATCGAACGGGCAGAAAGAGATACTCTCGTCCTGTCCTTATCGGGTGATCTTCTGGAACGAGGAGAAGAAGATCCCCCAGAAGTGTACGCTTTGCGCCCACTTGCTGGACCAGGGATGGAAGGAGCCGAGGTGTGTGGAGGCCTGCCCGACAGGGGCCCTTCTCTTTGGGGACCTGGATGATCCAGAGAGTGAACTGTCCAGGGTCTGGGCATCGGAAAGAGTGGAGGACCTTCATCCTGAGTTTGAAATAAAAACACGGGTGAAATACATGGACATTCCCAGACGATTTGTTGCGGGCATGGTTTTATTGAAAGATAAAGATCAATGCGTGGAGAATGCGAAGGTGACCTTGACGGGCGGTGGAAAGAGACAGACAGCCAGAACGAACAACTTCGGAGACTTCGAGTTTGAGGGCCTGGATGAAGGAGAATTCACCGTCAAGATTGAGCATTCCGGTTACGCTCCCCAATCCTTCAAAGTCCAGACGAAGCGAGATGTTTATCTGGGAGAGATTCAGTTGAAACGCGCTTCAAAGAAGTAATTTTATCATACATAACGATATCGGTCATTTATAGCTTGTCACCTAAATCCCGATTTAGAAAAATAAAACCTTTGCCCAATCTGTCATTGCGAGCACCTGAAAGGTGCGCGGCAATCTCATGGAGAAAGTTGAGATTGCTTCGTTTCACTCGCAATGACAATTCCTAAATCGGGATTTGGGTGTCATTCCGGACTTGATCCGGAATCCAGTGTTTTCCTGGATTCCTGTTTTCAACATAGAAGGAATGACGAACTTCGCTGTGATTAACGTCGCCAGGTATGAAAAGAAGTAAGGTATATTCTCACATAAGAATTCAATGATTGAAATCAATTTGAATAATGAGAGGGGGTAATCCATTGGCAGCCAAGAAAAAAAATCGCCATAAGAAAGCTCGTACAGCAGAAGAAGTCCCGCAGGGTACGGAGAAAACCGTTCTCAAAGCGCTGGGCCTTAGCGGCGGGATGTTTGGGGCTGCTCCCTGTGCCGTGGATGTGAAAGACGGCAAAATCGTCAGGATCAGACCGCTCCACTATGACTCGAAATATGACCCTAAGCAATTTAACCCCTGGAAGATTACAAAGAATGGCAAGACCTTCGAACCGCTGATGAAAGCGGTCCCTTCTCCTTTCAGCCTTGCTTATAAGAAAAGGGTCTATTCTCCCAACCGGGTTAAATATCCTTTGAAGAGGGTTGACTGGGACCCGAATGGTGAAAGAAATACACAGAACCGTGGCAAAAGCAAATTTGTCAGAATCTCCTGGGATGAGGCGGTTAATCTCATCGCTGGTGAAATCAAGAGAGTCCATAAGGCCTATGGGCCTCTGGCAATCCTGGTCCAGGGCGACGGGCATGGGGAGTGTAAGTTTGTTCATGCGGCTCATGGCTGTCCTACATTGCTTCTCGATAAAATGGGCGGCTTCACCCAGCAGGTAAGAAATCCGGATAGCTGGGAAGGGTGGTATTGGGGGGCCAAACATGTATGGGGTCCAGGGCTGATCGGTATGATGAGCCCTGCCGATAACATCGTAAAGGATATATGCGAGAACAGCGATATGGTTGTGGTCTGGGGAGGCGATCCGGAAACAACACCCTGGGGATTCAGAGGTCAGCTTGCCAGTCGATTATGCTTTTTCTGGTCAGAGATCGGAATTAAGCAGGTCTACATCTGCCCTGACGTAAATTATGCTGCAGCGATCCATGCCGATAAGTGGATTCCTATTCTCCCCAATACGGATGCTGCCTTGCAACTGGCGATCATCTACATGTGGGTTAAGGAGGGTACGTATGACAAAAAGTATGTTGAAACGCACACCGTAGGCTTTGACAAAGTGAAGGCCTATGTCATGGGAGAAGAGGATGGTATTCCCAAGACCCCGGAATGGGCCTCCAAAAAGTGCGGCGTTCCGGAGTGGACGATTAAGGCGCTTGCCAGAGACTGGGCCAAGAAGACGGTTACAATCGGTCACTATTTTGGAGGCGGTATGGCCCGGGGACCTTACTCTCATGAGCCGGCGCGGCTGGAGGTGATTCTACTCGGAATGCAGGGGCTGGGAAAACCGGGAGTCCATCAGGCCCAGATCGCTTATCAAGGGATGCCCAGGAACATCATGGCCGGTGGAAAGGGCCATCTGGGGATGTTCCAGAGCCTCGCGAATTCTCCTGCGGGAGACCGGCTGCTCAAACCCCATAAGACCACGCCAACCCCATGGGGAAAGCAACTCATCCCAAAAACCCTAATTGAACAGGCGATCAAGAATCCGCCGGTCAATTTCTGGGGGACTGGCGGTCACGAGGTGCCGACAACAGACCAATTTGTGAAGTACACCTATCCTATTTCGGCAGAAAAGGGCGGGACAGAGTTCCATATGATATGGACCGATACTCCCTGCCGCACCACCTGCTGGAATTGCGGCAACGATATCGTCGAGACGATGAGAAGCCCGAAGATCGAATGCATCGTTGCCCAGCACCCCTGGCTTGAAAACGATGCGCTCTTCTCCGATATCATCCTGCCGGCCAACACGACTCTGGAGGTGGAAGATATCGTCCCCTGTATCAGGGATGGAGATAGTTTTCAGAGCATCTTGCTCATGAAAGCAGCTATTAATCCCATCGGAGAATCCAAGAGCGACTATGAAGCGGTTTGCGAGGTCGCCAAGAAGCTCGGTAAGTACAATGAGGTTACCGAAGGGATGGCCCCAAAGGAACTGGTGAGAGCCGTCTTTGACGGCATGGGCTTTAATAAACTGATCAGCTGGGAAGAATTTCATGAAAAGGATTATTACGTCATCCCCGTTGCTCAGGATTGGGAGAAAGTCCCGGCAGGTCTTTACAATTTTTATATGGATTCTAAAGCCAACCCATTGCCTACGCCTACAGGCAAGCTGGAGTTCTATTCAGAGAGCCTGGCCAAACATTTCCCCACCGATACGGAGAGACCGCCCATCCCCAAGTGGATCGAGAAGAGTGTGACACACGATGAAAGAATCTCCAGCAAGAGATCAGCCGTCTATCCGCTGCTGGTCATGTCAAACCATGGCAGATGGAGAGTCCACGCCCAGTGTGATGACATTTCCTGGACCAGGGAGGTCCTGACCTGCAAGGTAAAGGGGTATGAAGGCTACATGTATGAGCCATGTTGGATTCATCCGAAAGATGCCGAAAAGAGAGGCATTAAGAATGGTGATATCGTTAAAGTGTTCAACGAGAGAGGGGATGTCCTCTGCGGAGCACTGGTCTGGGAAAGGGTCATGCCGGGCGTGATCTCAATCGACCACGGAGCCAGGGCTGACTTTATCATACCCGGCAAACTGGACCGCGGGGGTGCGATCAACACCATTGCTCCGGAGGCGATCGTCTCCAAGCATTGTGCAGGACAGGCTACCAGCGGATTCCTGGCAGAGGTTGAAAAAGTCACTCCGGAGGAGATTGGAAAATGGATGGAACAATATCCCGACGCCTTCAAGCGAGAGTATGATCCGGCCTCCGGACTGCGCTTTAACGCCTGGGTTGAAGGAGATAAATAACCATTCCTCAACCTGATCCCTCCCCTTCAAGGGGAGGAAAGGTGTGAAGAAACTGCTCTGGTTCTTTTTCACGTCATTCCGGCGAAAGCCGGAATCCAGTGTTTTCAGGGCATCAGGAACTGACTGGCCCCCGGTTTTCACCGGGGTGACGATTAAAATTCAATTTTTTCACAGCTTCAGAGTGACGGAGGGGATCGGGTAGTCCCAAAGCGATACAAGGAGATAAATGACTATGTCAAAGAAAGTCTTTGTGATTGATGTTGGAAAGTGCAACGGCTGTCATTCATGCCAGATTGTTTGCAAGGATGAACATGTCGCCAATGATTGGACCCCCATCGCAAAGCCGCAGCCGGATACCGGCCAATTCTGGCTTAAGCTTACCCAAAAAGTGAGAGGGACTGTGCCCAAAGTCAAGGTAGCTTACCGCCCTCATCTCTGCATGCACTGCGATCAAGCTCCCTGCATGGACGCCTGTCATGTCGAAGGAGCTATTTACAAGAGGGAGGATGGCCTCGTTATCATCGACCCGGTGAAGTGCACCGGCTGCAGGAACTGTGTCGATGCCTGCCCTTACAGTGTCATCTTCTTCAATGAGGGCCTGAACATCGCTCAGAAATGCACCGGTTGCGCTCATTTGCTGGATAGCGGCTGGAACGAGCCCCGGTGTGCTGATGCCTGCCCGAATCTGGTCATACGGTTCATAGATGAAGCAGAAGCAAAAAAACTAATCCCAAAATCCGAGGTCTGGAAACCGGAGCTGAAGAATAAAGTGAAGCCCCGGGTTTACTATCTAAATCTACCCAGAAAGTTCATCGCCGGGACGGTTTATGATCCCGTCGAGAAAGAGGTTATTATCGAAGCTGTGTGTACCTTAACAGAAAGTCCCGGCGGTAAGAAATATACCGTCCAGACTGACACCTACGGCGATTTCTGGTTCGAGGGCTTGAAACACGGCAAGTTCGATCTCGAAATCAAGAAAGATGGAAAGGTCAAGTTCTTTCCCGGCCTTAATACTGGGGAGAAAGATATTAACCTGGGAGATATTCCTTTGACTTAAAAGTGATTGGAATAATGAGATTTCAGAAAAAGCCCAGAAATCTCTGATTACAACGATAATGAAACGATTACAACGATTAGAAAGGCAATGGAAACAAAGAAAAATCTATGTAATCATTTTTTGGAATCTCTGTAATCAAGAGAGCGAAAAGTGTTTTTCAGAGCTCTCATAATGCATCGATGGTGTGGAAGAGGGTGAATTCAATAACTGAATTTCAGCCAGTCAAGTTGGTACGAAAAATAACTACTTAAAGGAGGGTGATTGTAATGGAAAAGAAAAATATGCTTTCTGGCTGGGGGATTGTTTTGGTATTGACTTTGGTCTTATTGACATTGAACACAGGCGCTTCTTTCCCACAAACTACGAGCAAACCTGTCGTCATCGGAAACCTCGGCGTTTTTACCGGAAGAGACGCCGACACCAATCCTTGGCTGTTGCGGGGGGCGGAGCTTGCCATCAGCGAGTTCGGAGGAAAGGTTGCCGGAAGAGAGATTAAATTGGCAAGCGAAGATTCTGCCAGCGATCCGACTGTGGCTGCAGACAAAACAAAAAAACTGCTGGAAGTAGACAAGGCCGATGCCGTTATCGGTCCCCTTCCGGCCGCTGCCGCATTCCCCGTTGCCACGCTGCTCAAACCGCTCGGGATTCCTCACATGAGCATCATGGATTTTCCAGCGTCGTTGACGGCCATCGGTGACCATGTTTTTGCCCATAGTGGAAACCAGAGAGGAACCGGATATTTTGTGGGTACTTATGCCTACGACGTCATGGGCTATCGAACCGCTACGGTTATCCATGATGACATCATTTTTGCAGAAGAGTACACCCAGGGGGCCATGGACGGGTTTGTGAGCAGGGGAGGCAAGATCATTCAGCGGCAGCGGACCCCGATGAATACCGTGGATTATGCTCCCTACCTTACATCTATGAAACAAGCGGATTGCTGTCTATTCTGGTTCATACCCTTCCATGCCGTCCAATTCATCAATCAGTTCAGTCAGTATGGCTTCAAGATGCCGATGGTACAGGGTGGAGTGAATGTTCTTGGATTACAGAATCTAGCCGAATTAAAGGAAAAAGCACTCAATCTCATTAGCTGCAACCCCTATGATGCCTACATTAAGGGACCGGATGTTAAGAGCTGGGTGGACAGATGGGTGAAGCTGCATGGAAACAAGGCAGAGAAGGATGGGCGATATCCTTATTATTCAGAGGGAGCCGCCATGTACGCTGCCACCTCGATCCTTCTTCAGGCTATCGACTCGGCCAAAGGGGATACTACCCCTGCCGTATTGCGGAAGGCCTTGCACACTGGAAAATTCAAGACCCCATGGGGCCCGGTGTCGTTTAATAACGGTCAGGTAGGCATCGGAAACACTTACATTTTGAAGGTCGTGAAAGAAGGCGATTCTTATGGTCGAACCGATGTTCATAAATACGAGAATGTCCTCCGGAATGAGCCTGCAAGCGCCAAGGATGCGGCCCCTAAGATGTAAGCGTAACTACTACCTTGGTAATCCCCCTCGCTCCCGCAGGGGCGTTATATATAACGCCCCCACGAGGGGTGTAGGGGGGATTTGGATAGCCAACGAATGTAGATTCCACGATGGACCTACTCACCATAAACCTGTTAAACAGGATTTCCTTTAGGATGATCCTCTTCCTTTTAGCTAAGGGCTGCTCAGGGGGCAAGTAAGATGATCGATTCGGAACTGTTAAAGCACATCTGTTACTTTGAAGGGTGCAGTCCTGTTGAACTCCAGTCGATAAAGCAATATCTGTCGAAGAAAGAAGTCAGGAAAAGAGAGGCAGTGGTGTTTCAGGGTGACCCTTGTGACACGCTTTATTTCGTTGTTTTAGGAGCGATTAAGGTGTACAAGACGTCGATCGACGGGAAAGAGCAGATTCTCAACATCGCGCAAAGAGGGGAGTCCTTTGGAGATATCTGTGTATTTGACGAAGGTCCAGCGCCAGCCAGCATGATGGCGATAACGCAAACGGTCCTGTACCAGATTAAGAGGAAAGACATTAATACCGTTATCCGAAAATGTCCGAAGGTAGCCTTCAATGCACTCAGGGTCCTTGCCATGCGTGTTCGCCGGGATTCGCGCTTGGTGGAGGAACTTTCGTTTGGTCAAGTGATCAACCGGGTGGCAAGGTTGTTGCTCAAGCACATGGAATGGGAAACAGGATCAGGGATAAGGTTTACCCAGCAGGACATGGCCAATATGGTGGGTTCTTCGCGTGAAATGGTCAATAAGTCGCTTCGTTATATGGAAGATCAAAAAGCGCTCAGAACGACACGCAAAGGCATTGAAATCATCGATGGAAAAATCTTGGAGAATATTGCGGAAGCCATTCGAGTGCACTCGAATTAGACATACCATTTCGACCCGTTCTTAGATCCCTCCCCACTTTCTTTTGCTCTCCATTTTCCCTAAGTTTTAACCCCACAATAACCCCAAATGTTTTGAAGGCAAAGGTATGCAAAAAAACGCATTATGACAAAATTCACATTGTGAGTAGATTTACAGACAGAATCTCAGGATGACCTTAAGATTTTTCGTAGAAGATATAAAATCCGGCATCCATCGGGGGGACAGGACGATGAAATGGGGGATCGTAGTTGACCTGTCAAAGTGTGTAAGGTGTTACGGTTGCGTGGTAGCGTGCAGGGTTGAGCATTTTTTGCCTATTGGCCATGACTGGGTGCGATTGATGGCTGTGGAACCCGATAGAAACGGGACCCTGCCTGATGTGTCCACCTATCCTGTTCGATGTAATCAGTGTGAGGAGGCGCCCTGCGTCAAGGCCTGCCCAACGGGGGCAACGTATAAACGTGGCGACGGGATCGTGGCCGTAGACCAGGATAAATGTGTCGGGTGTCGATATTGCGTGGTCGTCTGTCCTTATCAAAATAGAGTTTTTCTTACCAAGAATAAGGACAAAGGGTTTTTCTCCGGTAACGACCTGACCGGTTTTGAGAGGGCCGGCAAAAGACTCTATCCTCACCAGTACAGCACAACTGGGAAATGCAATTTCTGCATGGAAAGAATCGATGCTGGGCGGGCCAAAGGCCTGAGACCAGGAGTTGATCGCGAAGCGACGCCTGCATGTGTCAATAACTGCCAGGCCAGGGCGTTAAAGTTCGGAGACCTGGACCGTTTCGATAACCAGGTCTCAAAACTAATCAGAGAGAGAGAAGGGTTCCAGCTTCATCCCGAATATGGCACTAATCCATCCATTTACTATGTGGACAGGAAAAGAATCGGGATGTTCGATTTGCGGACTGAGGCGCAAGCCGATGGCGAAAAGACCCTTTCAGAAAGAATATGAAAATACTATGGAAGCTCATGAATGGATGGTCCGGTCTACGTACCAGACAGAGTGGATAACGCGGCAGGGAATATTCCTCTGGCTTGCCATGTATGCAGGTGGGCTTGGGGGAGGTCTTTACCTGGTCTCTCTCTATTTCAACAGTTTTATCGGTATGCTTGTTAGCCTGTTGATCGTGGCAGGACTGAAAGGTGGCTTTCACTTCGCTTATCTTGGTAAACCCTTGAGGTTCTGGCGTATCCTATTCAGGCCGAAGACCTCATGGCTTACGAGAGGTTTTATCTTTGTTGTCCTCTTTGTTGGGTTTGCTGCCATCCAACTCATGCTTTCTTTCTCGCTACCAGGAACACCCTGGGAAGTCTTATTCAAAGTTTTAACCGGACTGATGGCGATTGGAGTGATCGTTTACACCGGATTTGTACTGAATACCGTTAAGGCCGTTTCACTCTGGAATTCTCCTCTTCTACCTTTGCTGTTTGCCGTGTGCGGTCTCTTGGGCGGTTTTGGGCTGAGCACGGTGATCGCATTATACGGGGGCCATGCGGACCTTCACGCGGCGGAAACAGGCAGCAGCTGGTTGCTCGTGATCAATTTTCTTCTCATCGCTGTCTACTTATGGAGGACAGTTCAAAAGGATGAGACGGGGAAAAAATCAGTGATGGATCAGATGAGAGGGAAGGTCGCCCCTGCTTTCTGGATCGGGGTGATTGGATTAGGTATTGCTGCGCCCCTGGCCGTCACTCTTTTTGGCTATTTTTCCGGTGAAGTGATTCCGGGCATTTTAATTGCCGGCGTGATCTGTGAAATAACCGGTGGGCTCTCATTAAGATATTGCCTCCTGAAGGTGGGGATTTATAAACCCCTGTTTCCAAGGCCAAGTTATCTTAGACCATAACAGAAATTCCGAGAGTTGGCGAAAGTGTGAAAAAGGTAGGCGTACAAGATGGGGAAAAAAGGTACCACTGAAGTAAAAGAGAAAAGAGTGATCAAAACAACTTGCAAGAGTTGCCACGGGGGTTGCGGTGTTTTGGTGACTCTTGAGGATGGCGCTATTACCCATATTGAAGGAAATTCTGAGACTCCCACTTGGGGAACGATGTGCGCAAAGGGACTCTCAAGCATACAGCATGTGGGTCATCCCGACCGGCTGAAGTACCCTTTAAGACGAACTGGGGCGCGTGGCGAAGGAAAGTGGAAGAGAATAGGCTGGCCAGAAGCACTCGATGCCATTGCTCAGAAAATGAAAGAATCCATTGATAAACACGGACCACAATCCATCGCCATATCCCAAGGTACGGGCAGAGGATAAAACAGGTATACTCATCGCCTGGCGAGGTCCATCGGAACAGCCAATATTATTTCACCCGGCTATATCTGCCACAGCCCCAGATATGTTTTATACGGAGAGGTGGTGGGTCAAGGCAGGTTATACTGTGACTATCATGGGTGGGGAGGGCAATACCCTAAGACGCAGATATCCTGGGGAAAACAGCTGGAGATCAGTAGTGCCGATGGCGAAATGGCGGTATGGTTTCAAGACTCCCTCAACTATGTCAAGAATCTGATCTCGGTTGATCCCAGGGCGACGACCCTCACTTCAAGGTCAACCCTGTGGCTGCAAATCAGGCCGGGAACAGATGCTGCCCTTGCGCTGGGTATGATGAATGTCATCATCAACGAGGAATTGCATGACAAGGAATTTGTTGAAAACTGGACCTACGGATTCGATCAGCTCAAAAAACGTGTACAGGAATACCCGCCGGAACGAGTTGCTCAAATTACGTGGCTTAATAAAGAAAACATTATTAAAGCAGCAAGAATATTTGCTCAGGATACACCCGGATGTATTCAGCTGGGTAGTTCGCTCGAACGACAGGCCAATTGCGGTCAGACGGTAAGGGCTATCATCTGTCTGCTTGCCATTACTGGTAATATAGAGAGACCGGGTAGCATGATCAGTTGGGCGCTACCAGAAACCGGACTCATTGAAGATTTTTTCCTTGAAATCCCGCTTACCGAAGAGACGCAGAAGAATATCGTGGGAAGTGATAAGTACAAGCTTGGTGCAGCCCGTAACGCCCATGCCGACACCGTCATCAAGCAGTTACTGTCCGGCAACTCCGTTGTGAAAGTCTGGTTCAGCGTGGGAGGACAGCAAATACTCCATTTAGCGAATACGAAAGAGGTGGTGCCTGCCCTGATGAATGTCGAATTTTTGGCCCATTGCGACCAGTTCATGGGCCCCATGGCAGAAATCGCCGATATTGTGCTACCGGCGGCGCACTGGCTTGAAATAGATGATATTTACAACATGCACCCCCGGTTCATGATAGAGGCACATAATAAGGTGGCGGAGCCGCCAGGGGAGGCATGGCCGGATGCAAAGATATTCAATGAGCTTGGCAGAAGGGTTGCCCCGCCGTACTGGTTTGAAGATGTTGAAAAAATGCTGGACTATACATTACGGAAGGGGAACCTAACCTGGAAGGAGTTCAGTAAGAAGGGCTTTGTGGCGAGGATGGGTAAAGACCAGATCTATTACAAATATAAGACGGATTACTGGCGGAAGGGTGGTGGTTTTCCATCCCCCACCGGCAAGGTGGAACTCTATTCAACCAAACTGGAGAAGCTTGGTTACGACCCGCTTCCTTATTTCAAAGAGCCGGGTGAAAGCCCCTACTCGACACCTGAACTGGCCAAAGAATACCCTCTTATCCTAACATCCGGTTACCGTCAACCCTTCTACTTTCTCTCTCAATACAGGAACATTCCCTGGCTGAGGGGACTGCAGCAATATCCTGTAGCGCAGATTAATCCGGAGACAGCGAAGAACTTGGGGATTGAGGATGGAGACTGGATGTGGATTGAGTCTCCGAGAGGCAGGATAAGGCAGAAAGCAAAGCTCTATCCCGGAATTGACCCGCGGGTCATCATGGCCACAGCGAACTGTTACTATCCTGAAAAGCCGGGCCCATATCACGGATTGTTTAAGTCCAATCCAAATGTCTTGACATCAAACGACCATTGCGATCCTATGTTCGGCTCTCCGGACCTTACCTGTTTACTTTGTAAAGTATACAAAACGAGGAGTGAAGACGAATCTTGACAATGCAGTGAAATGTAGCAAAAAAGAGGCAATCTTCTGCGGGTTAGAGTAAAGAGATTCAAGAGGGGACAAAGCTGAATTCGTGGAGATGTTGCGATCATGTATTTGAGTTCGCAATCAAGGTGCGGAGGATAATCACGTATTGCTGATGGGAAAGGAGGTGATCTGAGTTAAAACCAAAACGGGCACGGCTAAACAAAGGAATAGAAAATTAAAAAAATGAAGGAGGGTGAATGTGATGAAGAAAAAAGGAGTATTCTCTGTGTTGGGCATAGTTCTCATCTTAACCTTAGCCTTATTAGCACTGACACCAGGTGTTCCTTCTTCACAGATGACACACAAACCTGTTGTCATAGGAAACCTCGCTGTTTTTACCGGATCGAGCTCTGACAGCAATCCGTGGATGTTGAGAGCTGCAGAGCTTGCCATAAGCGAGTTCGGCGGAAAGGTTTCCGGCCGGGAGATTAAGCTGGTCAGTGAAGACTCAGCCAGTGACCCGACGGTGGCTGCAGATAAAGCCAAGAAATTGCTGGAAGTAGATAAAGCCGATGCCATTATCGGTCCCCTCCCAGCAGCAGCGGCTGCTCCCGTGGCCGCACTATTGAAGCCGTTAGGAATACCGCATATCGGCATCATGGAATTGATGCCCCAAATACTGGCGACTGGCGATCACGTCTTTGCACATACGGGTACGCATAGGGGAACGGGATTCTTTGTAGGCACTTATGCTTATGACGTATTGGGCTATAAAACAGCTACTGTGATCCATGATGACATCATATTTGCTGAAGAATTTACCCAGGGCGCCATGGATGGGTTTGTGAGCAGGGGTGGCAAGATCATCCAGCGGCAGCGGGCACCGATGAACACGGTAGATTACGGTCCCTACATTACGGCGATGAAACAGGCTGACTGCTGCATGTTCTGGTTTGTACCCTTCCATACCCTCCAATTCATCAACCAGTCCAGTCAGTACGGCTTCAAAATGCCGCTTGTGGAGGGAGGATGCACCACACTTATTGTGCAAAACCTGAAGGATTTGGGTGATAAGGCGCTGAATCTCATCAGCTGTTCCGCCTACGACGCCTATGTCAAAGGACCAGATGTGAAGAGCTGGGTGGATCGGTGGGTGAAGCTTCATGGGAACAAAGCCGACAAGGACGGTAGGTATCCTTATGATGCTGGAGGCACTGCCATGTATTCAGCCGTGACGATACTCTTGCAGGCAATCGAGTCCACCAAGGGGGATACCGCTCCGGCTGTGTTGCGTGCCGCATTGAAGAATGGTAAGTTCAAGACCCCTTGGGGGCAAGTATCATTTAACGATGATAGGGTGGGTGTTGGAAATGCTTACATTATGAAGATCATTAAGGAAGGCAATACTTATGTTCCAACCGACGTCTATAAATATGAGAATGTCGTCCGGAGTGAACCGGCCAAAGCAAGAGACGTGGCTCCAAAGATGTGAAGAAGGTGATACTTTCCACTTTACATGGCGATGCAAGACTTTTACGGCTTATCATTCCGGGCTTGACCCTGTATGGAGTACGGAGCAGGCTTCGCAATCCCTTGCATTTCTGGATTTCGGCTGAGGTAGGGAACGGTTTCAAACCGTTCCCTACTGGATATGGGACACTTCCCATGGTAAGATATATGTCGGTGTCGATGTATGGCGAGACTCGGCAGGTTTAGTAATGCCGGAAGATTGCAGTAAAATCAGACCCCACGATGGACCTACTCACCATAAACCTGCTCAACGGGATTTCCTTCGGGATGATCCTCTTCCTTTTAGCCATGGGACTGTCGATCACGTTGGGTGTGATGGGCATTTTAAATCTGGCTCATGGCGCCTTATTCATGATCGGCGGCTTCATTGCTTTAAGCACAGTGAATGCAGGAGGGAGTTTCTGGCTTGCCATGGCGCTCGGTAGCATCGGTGCTGGAGTCGTTGGACTGATAATTGAACGATTATTTCTTTCCCGCCTCCATCAGCAGTTGGACAACCAAGTGCTATTAACCTTGGGTTTGGTTTACATCATAGGCAATGCGGCACTTTGGATCTATGGGGGGCGGGTGCAACTTTTTAATGCCCCGTCCATACTGACCTGGAGAATATCTGTTGGGAATTATGCCTTCCCATTTTACCGTATCTTCCTGATCTGCGTGGGGGTAATCGCATTTATAGCCCTCTGGTGGCTTGTCGAGAGGACACGATTCGGTTCCATTGTCCGCGCGGGTATGGATTACAAAGAAATGACCATGGGCCTGGGCGTCAATTATAGTCTCACCTGCAGCCTGGTCTTCGCCCTGGGCGCATCCATAGGCGGTTTTGCAGGAAGCGTAGCTACGCCCTTTATTGGCGTCTTTCAATCCATGGCTTTGGATATCCTTCTTTATGCGCTGATCGTAGTGGTTGTGGGAGGACCCGGCTCAGTTCTTGGGACCCTCTTTGGAGCACTTACCATAGGGCTTGTGGATGCCTTTGGGAAGGCTTTTTTCCCTGATTTTGCAATGTTCACCATGTATTTGGTCTTAATTATCATGCTGCTGATCAAACCCTCCGGAATTTTAGGAAGAAGTCATAACGTCGATACCATACTTGGGAATCGGACCCTGATTATCCCTGATTACAGGCCGCGGGCCCGTCTCATCCGGTACATCCCATATCTTATCTGTTTCCTGGCATTTGTGGTTTTACCGCCCCTATTTCCCCGGTACCTTCAAAGCATGATTACCAAGATATTAATTTTCTCTATCTTTGCATTGAGTCTGAACCTGATATGGGGCTACACGGGCCTCATCTCGCTCGGGCATGCAACGTATTTCGGGGTCGGGGCATATCTATCCACAATTATGATCGTACACATGGGAATCGGAAATTTTTGGTTGGGGGCCTTGATCGCTGTAATCATTGGCGGGGTTGTAGCGACTATTTATGGTGTTATTGCTCTCCGGGTATCCGGCCTCTATTTTTTACTGGTTACGCTTGCCCTGGGACAACTCGTGTTCTATATCTCTACCGTCTGGCGGCCGATGACAGGGGGCGACAATGGTATTATCGGTACACCCTACCCAGATATCGGTATTCAGGGGTTTGTTTTCAATCCCCTATCATTTTATTTCCTTGTCTTGATCTTCGCGTCCATGTGTTACTTTCTCCTCCACCGTCTTGTGAATTCCCCTTTCGGACACGCACTGCAAGGCATACGGGATGACGAGAAGAAGATGCGCACCCTGGGCTACAATACCTGGCTGTACAAATATGTCGCCTATATCCTCGCGGGAATGTTTGCTGCGGTAGCCGGAGTGCTATTCAGTTATTTCCTGGTTGTGGTCGGGCCTCCTCAGCTCAGTATCACCACTTCGACCGTGGCTATCCTGATGGTGATCGTTGGCAGCACCCAGGTATTCTGGGGTCCTATCGTAGGTTCGATTGTGGTCATCCTTCTGGAATACATTGCCAGTATCTATGTCCCTGAACGCTGGCCTTTGATCTTAGGTGGAATATTCATGATCACAGTCATGTTTCTCAGGGATGGAATAGGGGTCTCCCTCATACGCCTATGGAGGAGATTAGACTACCGTGATGGAATCGTTAAGAGTTGAAGGGCTTTCGAAAAATTTCGGCGGGATTGAAGCGTTGAAAGACGTCACATTTTCTGTCGCGTCGGGAGAGAAGTTAGCGATCATTGGCCCAAATGGCGCAGGGAAGACGACTCTCTTGAACGTGCTCAACGGTCAACATTCAGCCAACACCGGTCATATCTATTTTATAGGCCGGGATATCACTCACCTGCCTGTCCATAAGCGCGCCCATCTCGGTATGGCACGGGCCTTCCAATCCTCCACGCTCTTTCCCAGCATGAGCGTTCTCAACAACCTGCTCCTTGCGATTCATGGCATGAAACCTTCGCGTCACCATGCCTTCAGGTCTTTTGAAACCTATACCGAATATGGCAAGGAAGCCGAAAGGCATCTGAAATCCGTAAACTTGTGGGAGAAAAAAGATAATGTCGTAAGCGACCTCTCTCATGGGGAGCAGAAGAGGCTGGAGATTGCCATGAGCTTAGCCTTGGAACCAAAACTGCTGTTATTGGATGAGCCGAGTGCAGGGTTAACCACGGGTGAAAGTGCGGATGTGGCAGCCATCATCCGCAATCTTGGACCCCATATCACCGTCCTGATCGTGGCCCATGACATGGACTTGGTTTTTGGGATCGCCGATCACATCCTGGTTCTGCATTATGGACAGGTTCTTTGTACAGGGACGCCTAATGATGTTCAATGTAATGCAAAGGTAAGGGAGATTTATATGGGGGTAGAGAGCGACGCCGATGATCTTGAAGCTTGTTGATATTCATACCTACTACGGCGAAAGCTATGTTCTGCGGGGTGTTTCTCTGCAGATTTCAGAAGCCTCTATTGCCGCCCTGCTGGGCCGCAACGGAATGGGCAAGACGACGGTCATTCGCTCCATCATCGGGTTTACTCCTCCCCGTCGCGGAGAGGTTTTTTTTGAAGGGAAAAACATTACGATGGTCCCGCCCTACAGAATCGCTAAACTTGGTATTGGCCTTGTCCCCCAGGGCAGGTACATCTTCCCATCCCTGAGTGTAAAGGAAAATCTCATTATGTCAGCCCGGGGTGCGGATGAAGTAAACTCCTGGTCTCTGGACAAGGTCTATTCATTGTTTCCAATCTTGAAAGAAAGATCCAGTTGTCGCGGCACCCTTCTAAGCGGGGGCGAGCAACAGATGCTGGCCATTGGACGTGCCCTAATGACCAACCCTCAGCTCATTCTAATGGATGAGCCATCGGAAGGGTTAGCCCCGTTGATCGTAAAGGAAGTGGGCCGCATCATTCGCCAGCTTAAACAAAAGGGGTTTTCTATCTTATTGGTGGAGCAGAACCTGCCCATGGCCTTGAAGGCAGCGGACTACGTATATATCCTGAGTAATGGCGAAATCGTGTATGAGTCGCCCCCCGATCTTCTAAGGTCAAACGATGAAGTCAAAACAAGGTACATCGGCGTGGCAGGATGAAGTCGAATGCCGGTTATTTAACGTACACAATTCTTTTCTATGAGGAGGTGTTGTCATGGCTAATCCAAAAGATCCGATTCCACCCGTGTGGAGAGAGGGAGGGCTTACCTACAGTACGGGCCTCATGTTCGACACAGCCAGGAAGATGATTGATGCCGCTATGGCAGAGGCTAAAAAACAGGGGCTGGCCATGGGCATCGCCATCGCGGATGCCGGAGGGAATCTCATTGCATTTGGTCGGATGGATGATGCGATGCTGGTCAGTATCCAGATTGCCATGGACAAGGCGTTTACAGCTGTATACGGGAAGGTGCCGACTCAAATCTGGCGCACGATTGTACAGGCCGGCCATATTCCCCCGCTTTTTTTCCATGAGCGGTGGACCGCATTTGCAGGAGGCTTTCCATTGATAAAGGGTAAGCAGCTATTTGGCGGCATCGGTTGCAGCGGGGCAACCGCCTATGGGGACACCTCCGTTGCCAGAGCGGGATTACTTGCGGGCGGGTTCAGTGCCGAGGATGCTGACACTATTCTTAAGGAATTAAATGAAGGCTAATTACGGAAAGTGTTCTTGGAGGCGCGATTACCAGGGCATTCATAACACTTTCGGTTGAATGAGAGAAGGAAGGTGCACTTATGCAAACCAGTTTCCCCAGATTGTTTGAACCAGGATGGATAGGAAATGTGAGTCTGAAAAACCGGGTGATCAAAGCTCCCCAACATACCGGGCTTGCTAACCCCGATGGTTCTGTGACCGATAGGATGCTGCGGTATTATAAGGACGTGGCTATGGGGGGTGTCAGCATGGTCATTGTCGAGTATGCCTGGGTCGATAACGATGCCAGTCAGGCATCTCCATGCCAGCTGGGCATTGCCAGGATGGATCATATCCCGGGGCTCTCATTGCTCGCACAAACCATCCAGGCCAACGGGGCGAAGGCGGCCATTCAGATCTCGCACGCAGGTCGCCAGAGGTTTACGCTTGCCAGACCAAAGGCGCCGTCAACCGTTCCCTGGGAGGAAATCTATGCCATGGGCTGCCCGGCTCCGGACGTGCTGAGCTTTGAAGAGATCCTGCAGATCGTCAAATCATTCGGACAGGCTGCGAAGAGGGCGCAGATTGCAGACTTCGACATGGTAGAGATCCACGCCTGCCACGGCTATCTCATCTCAAACTTCCTCTCCCCCCGGACCAACAAGCGGACCGACTGGTACGGAGGGTCCCTCGAAAACCGGATGCGTTTTTTGCTGGAGGTAATAGCAGAGGTTATGATGCAGGTGGGACGTGCTTACCCGGTCTGCGTAAGAGTAAGTGGCAGCGACTATGAACCGGACGGGACGACTATCGAAGAGACGATTGAACTCTGCAAGCGGCTGAAAGCGATGGGTGTCGTTGCGATTCACATGTCAGGGGGAAATCATCATCAGACGATTCATGAAGTGAGTCCCATGGGGATGTCCTTGGCGCACAATGTCTGGGCGGCGGAAGCGGTGAAGAAGGAAATCAGGATCCCCGTCATTGCTTCCGGCTCCATCAACCTTCCGGAGCTGGCGGAAAGCATCCTGGCAGCCGGGAAAGGAGACTTCATTGGGTTGGGTAGACCTCTTTGGGCGGACCCGCAATGGCCTCTCAAGGCCCTGGAAGGCAGACCTGAGGA
>Ga0214473_10002356_pt1 | contig 23223 bp, 18 predicted proteins | sample RVTome_7_FD_203509 | JGI IMG/M metagenome (GOLD analysis project Ga0214473, IMG submission 203509) | Soil microbial communities from uranium-contaminated site in the Upper Colorado River Basin, Wyoming, United States - RVT98D197 | ecosystem: Environmental > Terrestrial > Soil > Contaminated >... | reverse complement strand
TTCGGATAACTTTCTGACATGGTGGTGGACTCCTTCTGATTGAGGAATTACAACTCCCGGAATGTAACCTCCGGGAGAAGGAGCCACCACCTTTTCAACTAGACCAGGGACATCCTCGACCAAGCTCCTCGCTCTCCATCTGGGTAGGGATTCGTTGGATCCTTCCGACGGAGACTTGCTGACGGACCCAGACGTTCTTCGCGAGCAACTCGAGATCGCCTCGTCCGCAGCGGACGCCATAGGCGTGTTCGGGTTTCCATTGGGGATTCATTATATGGACAGTCTCACCGACCCAGTTGCGGACATGCCGCACGAGCAGATCGGGGTCTTTGCCAAACGGGAATCCTACAGGCCTGATTCTGAGATCGTCGCCTTTTGGCCGGGCGTACAGCCGCATTTGGCAGGTTGGTATCAGAGCTGGACGACTGAAGCTCTCACAGGCGATATCGAAATTCAGATCCGTGATACCAATGGCAGCAGTGACACTACTGGGCGTTTATTCCAGCGGGTCTATCTCGAAGGCTCCGCGACGCCAATCTACCAGGAAGACGTAGCGCTCGACGACGGCGCTGGTACGGTTGTCTCCGTCATCCGAAACCTCCTCACGCCAACGAAAGTTACCGTGTCCCTGGAGCTCGAGGGTAATCTGGGAAATTTCGCTTCTCAAGGATTTTTCCGAGTGATTGATAGCTCGGAAAATCCAATCCCTGTCGACGATTTCACCTTTGAGAGCGGCATTCGAGTGGGTCTCGACCCTACCGACCTTAACGACCAAGGGTGGAAGGTCGTCCATACCTACGAGGTGGTCCACTGTGCTTACAAGATCATTTGGTTCGCTTCGACATTGTCACCGCTGGGGCTGCCAGGGGATTACAGCGGTAACGGTGTTGTTGACGCCGCCGACTTCACCGTCTGGCGAGATTCATTGGGATCACAAGTCCTGCCCTTCACCGGCGCTGACGCTGACGGCAGCGGCGGCGTCGATCAATGTGACTACGAAATCTGGCGGATGAACTTTGGAGCAACGCTTCCGAGTCCAAGCTTCGTGACGACAAGCACTGCTGACGCGACAGATTTAGAGATTTCGTATTTGGCGAAGTCGGCGCCACAGGCAAATGATTACGTTCCGCCCGCGGCACGAGCGGCTAGCTTCGCCGTGCTCGAAACCCGATCCCCTTGGCAAGACTCGGGCTCGCGGTCACGCGGGCGGATCAATCGGCACCGGGTCACCGAGTCCGGCGGCGACGATCTGCTATTGCTGGCGACCGACCGCGTCTGGCGTTCCCCCCGGCAGAATGTGTCCGCGAACGCGGACCGCGGGCGCAACGACCAGCACACCGGCACCGCCGCCCTAAAGAGCTTCGTCGACGAGCCGCTTGCCAATCGTAGCAAACCAGAGAATTATGCGACCTTCACCCCGGCCGGTTTGGAAATGCACGCGAGTGGCCGGTTTTGAAATGCACGGTGACAAACACGCGGCTTCTTGAACGCGAAAGTGCAGTCGTGACTCGCTCGATCTTAGGTGATAAATCAGGATCTCATTCGATCATGCGCTCGATTGGGCGTGGTAAGCGACTCTTTGTCGGGGTGCCGGACGTGGCGAGAGGCGATCAGCGGTTGAGTTACGCGATTTCTCGCTGACGGCATGCATCGGACGTTGCTCGTACCCAAACTACCCTTTGAAAAATAGCGCCCCAGAATTCCGAAGGCAGCTGTGAAAGTCGCCGTTGCGGCTAACTCGTAAGGCAGCGGGTATCAGCAGTCTACTGATCAACTATCAAGAACACGGACTGTCGCAACATCGAGAACATTGGTTCTTTGATCCAGGGGAGCGACTGCGGCCGTGAATCCACTGTCGTGACCGTCGAGGCGGCTGCAGCAGAGTTGCCAGACAGCTGAGGTAACGCCGCCGCGGTGCAAACGCCGATTCTCGCCAGATCGTCCCCAATTTAGCCCCAAATCATCCCGTTTCAGACCAATGAAGCATCTGGTGGAGTTACGACGCCTCGTCGCAATCCCTTCGTGCGTAGGATTATTGAAGGGGAAGCCGGAATCCTCATAGGCTTTCGGCCGCTGGATTGGTAGTCCAGAGTGCGATGGCAACTCTACGTGGTGCTGCGATGGCAACTGCGACAAGAGACCCGACGGTCCGATCGCATTGGGCTTGCGTTGGAACGCCAAAGAGTTGCGTTTAGATTGCAGGGGCGAAGCAGTTGTCTTGTATTGGAACAAGCTCCCCCGGTAGGACTCGAACCTAGTTCTCTCGTGTTGGGAACACGTTGGTCAAACGTTTAATTCGTGCTTAAGTCGTTCTGCAGCTCACAGTTGGTCAGTGGAAGTGATTGACGTCGCATTGTAACCGTGTTGGGTTCGCATTGCCAATATTGCCCCCGATGTGCCCCCGATTTCTAAGAAATCATGTTGGCCGTCGGATCGCCCTACAGTTCGACAGCTCGGTGCGAGGTCGCTAACAGGGATGACGGATGAAGCGGCGAGCCATTTTGACATCCGACTCCGGTTGCGACGACCAGGAGCATCATACTAACATTTGTTCAGTAGTCGAACCTGAACCTGCGACCTTTGCATTGCGGCACGCTGTCGCCCTTGCGGTACGGCTGTTACGTCCACGATCAACAGCATCAGGGTCACCGGCTCTGGAACCATTTCCGCCGTGAACTGACCGTTCGTGTGGGAATTTTGCCGCCGATTAGAGTAGGCCCACGTCGATGAGCATTCTGGCCAACACCTTGTCGGCACCGAAGAATTCTCGCGCGATTTCTGACGCGGCTCGACTGTGGCGCGGGTAGTCGTCGGCAATGGACTGAATTGCGTCGAGCGCTTGCTGTCGCGTCTCGAAAGCGTAAAGGCCTTCACCGGTCGGAATATACTTCTCGAAGGCAGTGCTCTGCGTTACCACCGGCCTCCCTGTGGCCAAGTAGCAAACGCTTCGATCGCTGAACCAGCCACTGCGCGGAGCGACGTACTGCTCCTTGGCAACAGTGAATTCTCCGCACGACTGGCGGATGAACCTGCAGTATGCGTCGGGAGAATCAAGCCGGTCGGAGTTGCTGGTGAGCCACCCGCATTCTTCGAGCAAGTCTCTTTCTGACTTACTGATCGCGCCGACGGCAAGTTCGATCGTCAGCGCAGCCGCTGCGGGAATGTCGATGAAACGGAGAAAGTTGTGATGTTTGCTCCACCGCCACGTACTTCCCTGCCACTGGATGTCTTTACCCGAGTGCTTCCAGTTGGCAATGCTTGTTAAGTGTGCATCAGGACCGGGGGATTCGTCCGTGGCCCACAAATCGAGACAAACTGGCGGCCGTGTTTTCTTCCAATCGAAACGTTTCAAGGGCACCAAACAGTCGTCGGCGCCTAAATTCTCTCCGTAGGTAAACAGGAAATCATAGCGGTCGAGTTTATCGGTGAGCCTTTGATTGCCCATTGCGACCGCGACTTGGATCAGCACGGGGTCGGTCTCAACATAGACGCGACGTGGGATCACATCGTGCCGCTCTCGTAATTCCTGAGCACCGCAGAGATTGAAGGCCGCATCGCATTCGGCGTACAGCCGATCTAACCCTTTTTCATCAAGGGAGCCTCGGCATGATTCCGTCATCGGCAAACGAAATACCCAGCGATCACCGAGGCCTACAGAATCCATCACTTCGCCAAGCCGCGCGACGTTTGTTTCGCAGCCGGACGATAGATCGAAACTGATTGGGTCGTACACTAACTCGTCGGAGTCTTCGACATACCACACGTCGAATCCCAGGCGTCGCAGCCCGATGAGATAGTGCAATACCTGCCAGACCATTCCACCGAACGGCGAGTGCCCCATCATACCCCAGACGACGATCTTGCCGTGGTTGCACGGGGAGTAGCTAATTCGCTTCGGCGCAAAGAATTGCATGGCCTACGCTTTGCCGACAGGATGATTGAACGTGACGATCGAATTGTTTGCTTCGTCCAATAATTTCCCGAGGACGTGTTTCGCGTCGAAGAATCGTTCGGCGATTTGACGGGCGCTGGCGGCGTGCAATTCATAGTTCGCTTCCAAATCAGCAACAGCAGCCGCGGCGTCGCCATACGATTGAAACGTGAGCACACCGCGACCGACAGACAGCCAGTCGCCGATACCGGTGTCTTGAACTATAACCGGACGGCCGGCAGCCAAATAGCTTACACTTCGGTCGCTAATCCATCCGCCCCGCGTATCGACGTAGCATTGCTTGGCGATTCCTAGCTCACCGCGCGAGTCGGAAATGAACCGGCGATATGATTCCAGGTCCGGCGTTGCCTCGCCGCCGTCAACAACTTCCCAGCCATTGACTTCCAACGCTGTGCGACCGTCGCCGATGAGCGCGATGCGGAAACGGGCACCAGTCGCGTGAGGCAGGCCAAAGAATTTTGGGAATTCTTGGTCTCGCTGTCCATATCGCACACCATTGTGTTGAACGTCATTGACACCTCGCCAACGGACTATTGTCGTCCATGGCGCGGTTGGGATGGGCGTCAGCGCGGGCCACGCGTCGAGATCAATCGGCGGGACCGTGGGATGCCAGATCCGTTCCGCCGATGGGATCGTGCAATCGGGGCGGCCCATGCGGGTCGCGTAAGTAAACACTGATTCACAGTGCGCCATGGTTTCGACGAATGCCGGCTCCCGATTCGCAAGACGGATTTGCGTGAATCCGGGATCGACGTCGATAAACGCGCGCCTACGTGGTGCGTCATAATCAGGCCGCCAAACGAGTATCGGTACGCCTCGGATGAGCAGTAAATCGGCTTGTTCACACAGTTCGCCGAACTGCGCGATACTCATGCCGCGGCAATCGTCATTGGTTCGGTAGATCCACTTGTTGCCAAAGCCGTGCGCGGAAAGCGCATGATCGATATAATTCGCGGGATGATCGAGCGAGTTCGTGTTGCACTGAGTCCGCCAATCGTAAGTCTCAGACCACTCGCCGACATCCTCCAAATAGTAGGCGTCGTGCCCCAGAGCGCGCAGACCGAGCAAATAGTGCAGGTTGGCCCAGGTCTGGCCACCTGTCACGGATCGACCGATCGTTCCTGCGAGAATGATGATCAACAGTTGTTTCCGAGTTGTTTCAATCAAGTGTTCAAACGGAAGTTGCCTCAATTGCAATGCTTTCGTGAGCGCCGCCGGAACCACCGAGTACCTCGTAGCGAGCGACGGCCTCTTCGTAGAGCTGTACTAATCGGCGATTTAGCACCGAGAGGTCGTGCCGTTGTCCGACGAACGCGCGGCCAGATTGCCCCATTTTTGGCCACAATTCCCCATTGTCGAACATACGGCGGAGCGCGGCGGCAAGCGCCGCTTCGTCGCCTTCCGGCACGAGATATCCGGATTCGTTATCGCGAACGATTTCTGGAATTCCGGCGTGGCGCGTGGAAACGACCGGCAGACCACACGCTTGGGCCTCCAGGAGTGAGACGGGCGTGCCTTCCGTGTCGCCGTCGGCCGCGGTAACGCTCGAGAGTATGAATAAGTCGCTTTCATTCATCCGCTCGCGGACAAAGCTTATGTCCTTGGCGCCAGAGAAAGTAATTCGACTAGAAACCCCCAAATCAGCCGCAAGCCGGCTTAGTGGCGCGCGAAGTGGTCCGTCGCCGACAATCTCGTATTGCAGGTCGCATCCTTCGAAAATCAATTGAGCCACGGCGCGAATCGAGAACGCGATGCCTTTTTTCTCGACCAGGCGACCGACCGTTAAGAGGCGAATCGGTCGCTCAACGGGCGGCTGGCGCTCTCGGAAGCCGAATTCATTGAGGTCAATTCCACATTCCAACCATCGCAAAAGCCGTGTCGGACAACCAAGTGAGCGTAATTTGCTATCGGCATAGTCGGAATGAACGGTAATGAGATCGGCTTCATCGAACAAAGGCGCATACGCTTGGGTACCTTCCCTGAGCGGCCATGTCGAGAAATCATACCCATGAAAACTTACGACGAGCGGCGCCCGCCAAAGCCTGCGAGCAAACCTAAAGCTTTTGCCAACTGGCCCGAAGTGGGCGTGCAGGACGTCGAACTGATTGTCGTCCGAGGCGAGTGCCGAAAGGCGGTAGAGTGCCGACAGACTCGCGGCCTGGTAGCCATAATGACTGCTGCTGAGCGCTTCGTGTGTCAGGCGTGGATGGTTGGCAAGACACTTCATAACTGTCGGCAACGAGCGAATTATTCTGCGGCTGTTCGGAATTCTTTCGCCGGTATCGGCCGGCCAAGCGGCGCCCCAGATCGGCCAAACTGGTAATTCATACAGCCCGCTGTCCGACGGAATGCCCAGATACGTCGTGCGACGAAGTAAGTTGTATTTCCTGACGTCGGGTAGCGGCCCGCCAGACTCGCACGGATACTCGGCGTATATCCGGACGTCGTGCCCAAGGTCAATCAACCCGGTAATCTGGCGAAGTATGAATGTCTCCGACAGTGCCGGAAACTGATGGAGTAGAAAAGCGATTCGCATAGCTATGAATCCATAGGAGACTCAAACTAATGAATGGCAGTAAGTCGATCTTCTACCGCGTTAGATAAGCCGCGAACCTGGGATCGTTCGTTCGGCGCCGTTTGCGCGAATTCTGGAAATGTTTCCCTCAGAATAACTGCTGTTTGCCACACTTGCTGCCGGTTATGATCCACCCTCTGATGCACTATCCGCGCGACGCGCTCATAGTTTTCCACACCCGCCTCGAAAGCGGAAACGAGACTTGCCGACGAGAGAGTTTCAATGCTTGGCAACTCGAATTCATATCCCAATGAGCGGAACAGCTCGACCGTTTTGAACTCGTAGGCGATCGGCGATACGGGCGCGCCGACTCCCAGTGCAAGTATTGCCACGTGCATCCGCGTGGCGACGATCCAATCGAATGTGCGAAGCAGTAGCCGTAATTCTTGCGGGGTGTGAAAGCCATCGTCCACTTCGACTCGACTCTGAACGTCTACCGCCAGTATTTTCCTGATGGCAAATGCAACTAGCGAATCGTCATGATAACCAGGGGCACCTTGGCAAGTGGAGAGAAATGTGACGTCGGCATCGTATCGACGGACAAGATGAGTTGTCAGCGAGGCAAACGCCGCACAGTAACGCGCCATGCCATCCTGATTATTACCACTCGCGAAGTAATTCCATTGCCGTACAGACACGGCAATTCGCGGCCGCGGTTTGGCGAGCGGAAACGGGTTGATTGGCCGCGTGGCAAGATCGTCGTCGGCGAGCGCAAAGGCTGCATCCGGCACGATTCGGAGATGATTGTCCGAAACATTAAGCTCGCGCACGTGCGCGTAGGTCCGCTCGTCTCGCAAGAAGATCAATCGCGCCAATCGGAAGAGGCGAGCCAGACGCCTGCGGTTTTTCGTAAGTTTGAATGGCCCAGCAGATTGGGTGAACAGAACCAGTGGCCGACCCATCGCGATCGCGGTGTTCATATCGAACACGCGCTGATCGATGTTGTAGTTTTCCACAAGATAAGTCCCACCGGTCGCGACCACGAGATCGGCTGAGCGATAGTTCTCCAAATAATCGAATTCCGCCTTGCTGAGAGACTGCCGTGCCAGGGAGCGATCGCCACGTCGAGTCAACCATCGCGCCAATCCAAACCAGGCCAACGTAAGCGTCGGCACGAGATTGCGTAGCCAGCCCTTTCGGTCGGTATGAATCACGTTCCAATAGCAGCTACTTACGACGGTAAGTTCGGGATATAGCTGTTTCACGCGCTGCGGATGGTCGTCCTGCACTACAAAATCGAGGCCAGGTCCAAATGCACGGCGCAAGATCGACATTGCAGCTTCAAGAATCGCTGCGTCGCCGCCGTTTGATGACACGCAGTTGATAAAGAGAACGTTCACCGAACGATTGCTCCGAAGTTCGCCGCATTCTCCGTCAACCGGCTGCTGAGAATTGACATTGATAGTACTTTTGGTAGGCCCCGCCTGCCCGGAGCAGTTCCTCATGCGTTCCAATCTCTTGAATGCGACCTTGATCAAGAACGACAATTTGGCTTGCGTGTTTTATGGTCGAGAGTCGATGCGCAATGACGAAACAGGTTCGCTGTCGCGTCAAATCCCTGATGGCATCCACGACGGACGCCTCCGTGCATGCGTCGAGAGCGGAGGTCGGCTCGTCGAGCACAAGCAGCGGCGCCTCTTTGAGGAGCGCCCGGGCGATGGCGATCCGCTGTCGCTCGCCGCCGGAGAGCGTACTGCCCCGCTCGCCGATGACCGTTTGATAACCGTCTGGGAGCCGCGTGATGAATTCGTGGGCGCCCGCAGCCTTCGCGGCAGCCTCTATTTCCTCAAATCGTGCGGTCGGTCGTCCATAGGAGATATTTTCCGCGACCGACACCGGCAGCAGAAAGGGATCCTGCAGCAAGACGGCAATAGCATCGCGCAGGGCGGCGAGCGGAATTTGCTTTAGATCCACGCCATCAAGCAAGATTCGCCCGTCGCAGGGATCGAAGAAACGTAACAGCAACGACATCAGCGTACTCTTGCCCGCGCCGGTCGGCCCCACGAACGCAACGAGATCGCCCGGCCCGGCCTTCAAGGATACACTGTGCAGCACCGGCGTGTTGAGGTCGTACGAAAAACTAACATCGTCAAACTCAACCGATCCGCGCCATTTGCAATCCAAGTATTGATAATTGTGCTTGCCGGTGTCTTCAACTATGGAATCCGAAGCGTCAATCACCTCGAACACACGAAGTGCGCTACCGTGGGCGCTAGCCAGTCCGGCCGTGAGACCGGCAAGCGTATCGAATGGTTCGTACAGCATGCCGACATAGGCCAAGAATACGACCAAATCGCCGAGCGACATGTGCCCTTCGAGCACGCGATATCCGCCTACGACCATGACGGCCGCGCGGCCGATGGCGCTCGACGCACCGACCAGGGAACGATATTTCAGTTGTGCCCCCAGGCCGCGGAAATACGCTTGCAGTGTCTCATCGGCGGAATTCCGGAAATGTTCTACTCGATCGCGTTCCGCTCGAAATGCCTGTAACATCGGTACGGCCGTCAGCGACTGTTCCGCCTCCGCAAGTAACAAACCCTCGCGCTCTTGTTGTTCATGCAGGCAGCGCTGCATCGGCCCATAATACCGCTTCTGCACGAATACGATGGCGGGCGCCACACACATCGCCACTATCGTGAGCGCCAAATCCAATTGCAGCATCACAACAAACATCGCAACGAGCATAACCACGGCGGTCTGCAACGGCAGGCAGACGTCGATCAGCAAATCCTTCGCGCAACGGCTGTCGCGCGTGACTCGGCGAACCAAGTCGCCGGCAAGGTGGCGGCTATGAAACCGTAACGATTGTTGTTGTAGTCGCTCGAAGACGTCGGCGCCCAGGCGATAGGAGACCCGTACAGCGACCCCGGACTGCACATACGCATGCAGCGTTTGGGCGATCCAAGTTGCAACAAAAATCCCCAGTGTGGTGGCAGACAGCCACGCTACCACACCCACGGATGAGTCGGCGCCCGGAAGTGCAGCGAGCCACTGATCGCTCGATGAGGAATGGTGACCGGCGGTGGCGCGGTCCACCAGCAATTTGAGTGGCCAAGGCTTTAGCGCATTGAAGCCAGCTGTGGCCAGCATCAAACCCACGATTGCCACGACGCTCGGCCAATGGGGAAGCGACAATGCCAGCAATCGCAGCCACCAGCGCTTCATGCGAACACCTCCCCGTTCACCGCGCCGGAGTGTGCGGCGTGATGAAATCGGCGATAGTATCGGCCAGTAGCGAGCAGCTCGGCCGGTTTGCCCGACTCGACCACCCGGCCCTCGCTCAACACGATGACGCGGTCGGCGTCTCGAATCGTCGACAGCCGATGGGAAATGACGATCGAAGTCCGTCCTTCGGTGAGACGTCGAAAACTATCCATCAACTCGATTTCGGTCGCCGCATCCAAAGCGGAAGTTGGCTCGTCGAGAATCACGACGGATGCATGCCGCACAAATGCCCTGGCAATGGCGATTCGCTGCCGCTGTCCACCGGACAGCGTCGACGCTCGTTCTGCGACGTTTGTTTCCAATCCTTGCGGCAGGCGGTCGATGAATTCCATGGCGCCGGCCGCTTTTGCCGCCGCTCGGACTTCGTCCGGCGAGGCGTCAGGCTTGCCAATTTTGATGTTGTCGGAAATCTTGCCGGGCAGCAAGAAAGGATCTTGAAGTACCACAGCGATTCGCGCACGCAATTCATCCGGGTTGAGACGGCGCATGTCGACGCCGTCGATTTCCACAAACCCGATGTCGGGATTGATCAGGCGCAGTATTAGTGAAACGAGTGTACTCTTTCCGGCGCCCGACTCTCCCACAATTGCCACATGTTCGCCTGGTGCGATTTTCAGTGAGACGTCGCGTAGCGCCGGCTTGGCCGCACCATATTGAAATGAAACGTTCTCCAGCCGAAGTGAAGAGCCGCGGCGACTTGTCGGGAGCAGAAAATGCCCATTTTGAATCGTCGAACGAGGCCGTTGATTTAGAATCTCGGCCAACCGCTCGATGCTCGCCTCAGTCGTTTTTACCTTGGCATACACCTTCAGCAGATTTTCGCAGGCCCCTTGCATGGTCCGGATGTAGGCCATGAATACGAGCAGGCTGCCCACGGTTAAGTTTCCCTGCAAGACCTGAAGCCCGCCGACGAACACGACGATAGCGCGTCCAGCGGCCGCAGCGAAACCGTTGAACAGGGCAAATGATTTATTGACGATCACTCCGCGCTGCGTGATGGCGACCACGTCGTCCACAAGCGATTCGAAATGCTGTTGATTGCGATCCTCGGCACCATACGCCTGCACCAAAGGAATTGAAGTAACGGTTTGATGGACAAAGTTCGCGAGATGCGACTGGATCTCTCGTCCCTGCTTCGCGCGGCGTTTCAATTTGGGTCCGTACCAGATGACGGAACCTGCCACGACCGGAGCGGTAATCAAAGAGATTGCAGCAAGTTTCGGATCAAGCTGCCAAGCGACAAAGATGATTCCCCCGAGTGTAAGTGCATTCTGCAGGGGGCCAATGAGCAGGTCGCTGGCGACGGTATATACACTCCAGGTATCGCCCGAAAGTCGTTCGAGATTGTCGCCGACGCTGCGACGCTCGACCATGGCCGGCGTGTCGAGAAGCTGCTTGAAGACGTCGGTTGCAAGATCATAGACCATCCGTTGTCCGGCGGCCATCCACGCCCAGCTCACGACGACGTCCAAGGCCGCGTTGATTAGAAACAGTCCGAGCGTTGCCGCGGCCGCCACCCAAATCATAGTGATTGGTTGTAGTCCAGCAGATCTCTTCGTATCGTCCAAGGCATAATCGACCATCAACTTCATCGGCCAGGGCTGGAGGACGGTCGCTGCAGAAAACAGACACGACATCGCCGCAATTGCCAGCAACCGCCACCGCTGTTGCGCGAAATAGGGCCAAAGTGTGGCGATGCTGCGAATCATGGCGAGGAGTTCCGACTTTCAATGGTGACGGGCTCTCCCACGCTCGATCGACGGCAACCGACCGCCAACGTAAGCGCAGCGAACGTAGCAATTGATATCGTTGTTGGTTCTGGAATGCCGGGGATCCCTGAAGGCATGTCCGCGGATGCGCCGGAAAATGAAGCGCCGAAGTTCAATTTCCAAATATTGTAGTCCAACTGGGTAATGACTCCGTCCTGGTTACCATCCGCACCGTCACCATTCGGTACCGAGCGGCCCAGCGAATTCCGCCAAACCGTGTAATCCGCCGCGTCGACCAAACCGTTGCGGTTGTAGTCACCGGTAGAGAACAGTTGCGGGTTGTCCAGGAGCAAATCGTTGAAAAAGAACTCACGCTGACCAGTCGCGAATGGAGACGATCCAGTCAAGCCATTACCACTTCCGTTGCCGAACATGACAATTTCGAGTGTATCTATGCTACCGGTGCCTGGACTTGCCAAGCTTCCTGTGGCTGAATAGAGCGCACTGCCACCAGCGAGCGGAAGAATGTCGAGGCGGAATGTTTCGGTGGCCAGGAGCGTGACGCGAAACATTGCTCCAGGCGTTGTCGCGCTGGAAACCAATCCCGAGTCGTGCACGCCCAATGCGTCGCTTCGGTTCCAATGACCTTGATTGAATCCGAAGTATGCGAAAAATCCCAGGCGCTCGTATACGTCGGGATTGCTGTCGATCTTGGCCCCACCGCCACTGTTGAAGCGGATTATGTAGCCGGTCTCGTCATTGTTCCCTGGGGAAGCTAACAGCGAATTATCGAACTCAACGCTGAAGCTGCCTCCCACGGCCAGCGGCTGCGAAAAGAGACGCGTCGCGCGGGAAGTGTACCCGGCAAATTCCAGATTCGCATTAGTAAGCCCGAATGCTGGGGCGTCCAGATCGTTATACGAACTGTGAGCAAAGTCCACTCCGTCGATGAAGTGATTGCGGTTGCCGTAAGGAGAAAGCGACGCGTTGTGAATCCCACCGGCAAAACTCCAAGGCAAGAAACCGAAACCACCGTTGTCCATACCGGGGGCATTTTCCGTGGCATCGGGCTCGAGCCCCTTCCAGGCGCCGCCAACTTCGGTGGAATACGCGATCGCCGATGCGTCATCGGACGCAACGGGCACCGCACAGACAGGTTTCGATAGCAACACGGTAAGGATGCTTGACAATAAAAGTTTTCGTCGCATTATCTGGTCAAAGCTCCATATCGCCTGCTCGACAGACCTGATAGGAGAAGACTCAGAAATATTCCGACGAGAGTTGTGAATGGCTCCGGCACGTCTATCGCCGTAGCCGCTATGCCCGACCCCGACGCGCCGAATTGCGATTTCCAAATATCAAAGTCCGGTAGATCAATATGACCGCTGTTATCGCCGTCCGCCCCGGAACCTTGTGCTACGGATACTCCCAGCGTGTTCCTCCAAACGACATAGTCCGCCGCGTCGACGACGCCGTTGTGGTTGTAATCGCCGAGTAGCTGGGCCCCTTCCACGTGCAGACTATTGAAAAAGAACTCGCGCTGACCCGTCGGCTGCGCGACCGCGCCGTTGAGGCCGTTCCCGCTGCCGTTGCCGAACATCGCAAATTCGATGGAATCGATCGAATCTGCGCCCGCGCTCGCCAGAGTGCCGGAGCGGGCGAACAGCGTTTGACCGTCGCTTCGTCGCACGAGTTCAAACGAGTAGCCTTCGCTGCCCGTGAGTGCGAATCGGAATTGTGCACCGCTGGCTGTGGCGGTCGGTGCGACGCCGGAATCGATGAATCCGGCTGAGTCGGTCACCGTCCAATTGTTGAATTCCGTGCTTGGTGACGGCCCAACTGTCACAAACAGTCCGAAGCGTTCGGTGATATTCGGATCGCTAGCGGTCAGCGGGCCGCCACCTGCGTTCAATCGGAAAAGAAAACCGGCGGACGCGAAAGGATCGAGAGGCGCCGGGACCGGGTTGTCAAAATCGATTGTTACGACGTCGCCGGCTTGCAGCGGCGCACTCAGCACGCGGGTTGCTCGCGCCGTGTCGCCGCCGTAGGCCAGGTTCGCGTTGGTCAGTCCAAAGGCAGGCGAGCCGAGACCGTTGAAAGAACTGGCTGGGAAATCCACGCCGTCGATGAAGTGGTTGAGTTCGCCATACGGGGAAAACTCCGGCTGGTGATAACCGCCCGAAAAGTCCCAGGGCTGAAATCCGAATCCGCCGTTATCCGTTCCAGGCGGGTTTTCGCCGGGCGTGGAATCAAGGCCCTTCCATGCACCGCCAGCTTCTGCGGCATAAGGCGAATTGGCGGCATTGTCCGAAGCCAATGTCGTCGACCACACTTTGGATGGAACAAGAATACCACACACGACGACAGTCCAATGCAACGACATGCTTGCCTTGTGCCACAGCCACGGAACTCTTGGTTTTGGTCTCACGGAAAGCATGTTCGATCAAGTGCGTCACTGGGCGGATGCGAGGCGGACCTCTTCTTATTGTTTATTGCGCATCGATGAGGCGGCACGTCCTCATTGCAATGAGACTGTTTGCTCGTCAGCTTTCGCTCCCAAGTATTGGTACGACTGGTGATCGATCGTCTCATCGATGAATTGCACCGCACCATCGCCAAACAGGAATTGAGCTCCGCCCGGATGCGCAGATTTGAATCCAACGTCGGTGTTCCAATTACATGGACGATGACATGGATCGGCGGCGTAGGGGTCGCAGGTATCAAAATTGATGGGGATCAGCGTCGTACAGTAGCCGCTGCCGTTGTTTGTCCATGCCCAACCGGCTTGGGCGTGCACCGAGCAGGCAACACGCACTTCGCCGACAAAAATTGTTTTGGAGACGCCGTCGATGATTTTGCTGGGCTTGGTGTTCACACCCAAGCGGGTGAACGGACCGGCAAATTTCTTTTCGTCGTCAATCGGCGCCAATTCAAACGACTTCCATGGGTGGACGCACGAGCAACTCGCGTTGTCGTACACCTCCGTCGGGCCGTTCGATGCCGCGTAATTATGAACCGCCACGTCTTGAAACACTCCGCGATACTCGTCGCTCGGACAAACGTAGGACGAGATGACTTGGCTGCCGATTTTCGTGCCAGTCCCCGGAAAGACGGCCTTGTCAATGCTCAGTTTCGTGAAATCAAACGAGTCGTAGAGGGCCTGCTGCTCCAAATAGGGCAACAAATGCACAAGAATTGAGCCGTGCCGTCGTCGTTGCTTTACCGGTCGCCAGCGGTCCCAAACTGCCCCGGGTGGGTAGACTCGTGTCGCCGACTCGTAGCTGGCGATGGCAACGCCGATCTGCTTGAGATTATTGGCGCAGGAAGTTCGCCGCGCCGCTTCGCGCGCGGCCTGGACGGCCGGCATTAGCAAAGCGACCAGCGTGCCAATGATGGCGATTACCAGCAGGAGTTCAATCAGGGTAAAAGCGGACCTGGGCTCTCGTCGCTGCATCAGTAGGCTCCAACGTGGCAGCCTGTAATCCATTCGGCGCGCCGCATGTGCTTTCCTACAGTTTACAGCGATCGCATTCCGCTTCCAAGCATTTTGTTCGTGTTCCATCGAAAAAAGACTTTCCTCGCCTGAATTCGGTCGCCATTTGCCATTTGCGGCATGCGTGAAGCTGCAAAAGGCGGACCATAACTTCGCGTGAACTCGTCCATCAATCACGACTGTTCCCTCGCTATGTCTAGTCAAGACTACTACGAACGGGGGAGTGCACCTCGGGCATGGCAATTGCTGGTCCACGGGCTATCTAATTGGGGGATTGTCGCAGGATGCGCGAAAATCGATTACGCTATAGTCGGTGTGTACCGCGCGTTTATCGGCGGGGCGGACGAATTGAACTTGGCCTAATATGAATTCACTAACGACTCACGGGGAATCATCATGCCGCGTCCGCATCGATGGTAAGTTCTTGCGCTTGAACGAGCGTAAGTTCTACGTGAAGGGCTTCTGCTACGGCCCATTTGCCGTCAATTCGCGCGGCGAGCATCTGCCCGAGCCGTCGCAAATGGCCGCCGACTTTCGGCACATTCGCGCTCTTGGAGCGAATACGATTCGTCTGTATTCCATTCCTTCTCCGGCCACTCTCGACTTGTTGCTCGCCTACGATTTGCGCGTAGTCCTCGATGTGCCTTGGGAGAAACATCGCTGCTTCTTTGAAGATTGGGCTGCCAAGGAATCGGCTCGCCGGCAAGTCCGCGAAGTCGCCAAGGTCTGCGGCACTCATCCGGCAGTGCTCGCGATCAGCGTTGTGAACGAAATTCCCAACGACGTTGTTCGATTCCATGGCCATGAACCGATCCAAGAATTCATCGAAGAATTGGGCGACTCGGTGAAACAAATCGCGCCTAGCTGTCTGACGACATTTGCCAACTATCCGACGACGGAGTTTTTGCAACCCGATGGATTCGAGCTGTGCTTTTTTAATGTTTACCTGCATGATCTCGATCGCCTCGGCGCATATTTCGATCGGCTGCAACACATTGCCGGCGATCGACCGCTCATTTTGGGCGAATTCGGAGTGGATTCGTTCCGGCAGGGACAAACACATCAGGCCGAATTATTGGCTGGCCATGTGCGTACGGTGTTTCAGCACGGGCTCGCGGGCTCGATCGTCTTTTCGTACACAGACGACTGGTTTACGGGCGGCGCGCAAGTTGGTGATTGGGGATTCGGTGTCGCTACCGTCGAGCGCGAACAAAAGCCGGCCGCTTCGGCCCTTAGCCGCGCCTGGCGATCTGCGCCGTTCGCCGAGCAAAGTAGTCTGCCTCGGATTTCAGTTGTTGTCTGCGCGTATAACGCAGCCGCTACACTACGCCAGTGCTTGGAATCGTTGATGCGAGTCGACTACCCGGACTATGAAGTGATTCTCGTGGACGACGGTTCCAAAGACGTGACGCCGCAAATCGCCGCCGATTTTCCTCAGGTGCAGTACATTCGCCAGCTGAACCACGGTCTTAGCTACGCGCGCAACGTCGGGGCCCAGCACGCGCTGGGCGAGATCGTCGCGTACACGGATGCCGATTGTGTTGTCGACGAAGATTGGCTCCGATGTTTGGCGCAGGCGATGGAAGACCAAGCGGTGCCTGCCATTGGTGGACCCAACATCACGCCGCATTCGGATGGTTGGACATCTTGCTGTGTTGCTGCCAGCCCGGGAAATCCGAGTCACGTCATGCTTGACGACTGCCATGCCGAGCATATTCCTGGCTGCAATATGGCCTTTCGTCGGCACGTGCTCATGGATTTGGGCGGATTCGATCCCCAGTTTCGCATCGCGGGCGACGACGTCGATTTTTGTTGGCGTGTATTGGACCATGGCGGTGCAATCGGATACGCGCCGGGCGCATTCGTATGGCATCATCGGCGCGAAACAGTGCGCGCCTATTTCAAGCAGCAAATCGGTTATGGTCGGGCCGAAGCTCTCTTGCACTTCATGCATCCGCATCGCTTTAGCTTGTTTGGCCATTGCGGCTGGCACGGCCGCATCTACGGCAGCGGTGCCGCCGGATTGCCGCTGGTGCCAGAACGGATCTATTACGGAACATTCGGATTTGCTCCATTTCAAACCGTGTATCGTCATAATCAATACGGAGCTTGGGCTTGCGTTACTTGGTTGGAATGGCACTTGATCGCGACCTTTTTCTTCGCGCTGGCGTTTTTATTCTGGCCGCTAGTGCTCATCAGTGGCGCCATGTGGTCTGGATCACTGGCTTTGGCGATTCACGCGGCTCGACAGGCAAAATTGCCGACCGACGCGCCGTGGTGGTGCCGGCCACTTGTCGGGGTCCTCCATGTTGTACAACCTCCTATGCGTGGATGGTTTCGCGCAACTTACGACCTGAGGATGTGGCGGCCGCGTTTGACTGCGTCGTATTACGACGTGGCGCACCAAGCCAAGGCCATTTCATCGCGTGAACATGATCTCTATTGGTCCAGTGATCGAGGGTTGGGACGGGAACGATTGCTAGACTCGATCGTCAAAGAAGCGAAGCGACTCAGGTGGCTTGGCGTTTTCAATAATGCTTGGGCCACGTGGGACGTGAAACTCGTCGGAGACCTTTGGCATACGCTGCTTCTGCACACCGTTACCGAGGAACTGGGTGGGAACAAGCGATTCACTCGAGCGCGACTCACTGCTAAACCGACCGTTCTCAATCGAGTTGTGTCGATAGCATCGCTGATTTGGACGGCTGCTGCGCTGCTGACTGTCCAACCGCTCGCCTTGGGCTTGGCATTGCTGGGTTCGGCGGCGGCGTTGATGCAAAACATCAGTAGCCGCCGCGGTTGTTTGCAGGCCGCCGCAAGTCTGGTTGCTCACGCCGGCAAGGACGCGGAACTCGATCCGGTTGACAAGAGCGGCCGGCTGGCCGAACGGCCAAGCTACTCCACTCCTCCTTCTGAGAATGCGCAAGTCAGGCTCCCCACACCCGTGGCGACGTGAAAGAGGTATCGATGGGCAGATCGCAAATTACCTGTCGCCGCGATGCATCGAGCCGGCTGAAGATCATTGTTCTCGGCTATGTCGTGCGTGGACCGATCGGAGGCATGGCCTGGCATCATCTGCAATACGTGCTCGGCCTAAAAAGCCTTGGCCATGACGTGCTGTTCCTTGAAGATAGTGGTGACTACCCATCATGCTACAATCCGTCGACTCACGAAGTCGGCACGAATCCCGACTACGGATTGCGATTTGCCGAGCGGGCATTCGCAAGACTGGATCTGACCGCCTGCTGGGCGTACCACGATGCACATCTGCAACGTTGGCATGGTCCGGCCATGGAACGAATCGCAAATTTTTGCGACGAGGCAGACGTGTTGTTGAACGTTTCGGGTGTGAATCCGCTGCATGGTGCGCTGCAAGAGATTCCAATCCGAGTGCTGATCGACACCGATCCCGTTTTCACACAAGTTCGCCACCTGTTGGACCGTGATGCCCACGAGCGAGCGGCCCAACACAACGTGTTTTTTTCTTTCGGTGAGCTAATTGAGTTGGGTGAAAGTATGGTCCCTGACGACGGCTTCCACTGGCAAGCGACGCGACAACCGGTCGTGCTTGACGCCTGGCCGGTCGACGATGGACCACTCGCGGGTCCATTCACGACCGTCATGCAGTGGGATAGCTATCCAGCCACCGAATTTGATGGTCGGCGGTTTGGAATGAAGAGCGAATCGTTTCATTTCGTGTCTGACTTGCCGGCACGAGTGGCGGTGCCGCTTGAGATTGCCTTAGGTGGTCGATCGGCACCGCGGTGCGAATTAGAGCGGGGCGGCTGGCGGCTCGTCGACCCGCTCGCCGTGACCCGAGATCCGTGGACATATCAAAAATACTTGCGAAATTCGCGCGGTGAGTTCAGCGTGGCCAAGCACGGGTACGTAGCCGGCCGCAGTGGGTGGTTCAGTGAGCGGAGCGCCTGTTATTTGGCGTCGGGGCGGCCTGCAGTTGTCCAGGATACTGGCTTTAGCCGTCATTTGCCGTGCGGTGAGGGATTGTGGGCGTTTACCGACGCGGAAACTGCAATCGAGTCGCTCAATCAGGTCAACGTGGACTATCGATCGCAGTGCCGCGTCGCTCGTGACATGGCGACGCAGTATTTCGATTCAGCGAAAGTTCTGGCTTCGTTGCTTGAACGGGCAACCCCTGTTGCGGAGTACTCGTCGCCAGAGAGGCTCGCAAAATGACGCGCGACTACTCCGCCGATTACTTTCGCCAGCTGAGTCGCGGCAGCCGGGCATCGGCCGAAATCGTGGTTCCGCTTATTGTTGATTTGGTCTATCCGAACAGCGTGGTCGACTTGGGTTGCGGGACTGGTGCTTGGCTCGCCGAATTTAAGCGCCGAGGAGTCAATTCCGTATTAGGCATTGACGGTCCCTACGTCGATACGGGCCAACTTGAAATTGGCACGAACGAATTCCTCGCCGCGGATCTTGCCCGGCCCGTGTCACTGGATGGGCGATTCGATTTAGCATTGTCGCTAGAGGTGGCGGAACATCTAGCCGCCGAACATGCCGAGCAATTCGTCAAGACTCTAGCTCAGATTGCACCCATCGTAGTATTCTCCGCTGCGATCCCGGGCCAAGGAGGCGAGCAACATCTCAATGAGCAATGGCCCTCGTACTGGATTGAGCGATTCGCCGTCCACGACTTCATCGCCTTCGATCCGTTCCGCAGGCAACTATGGCAGCTACCTGCCATCGACTGGTGGTATGCGCAGAACATACTTCTATTCGTGCACCGGAGTTCGCCCTGGTATGCAAAGTTCGATTCGGACCGATGCGAGATTCTGCCGTTGGTTCACCCGCGCAACCTTATTGATCAGGTTTGGCGAAATCGAGTACTTCAACTTGCCGTGGAACTGGCATCGCACGTGCCGACGGGCGAGCAGCTAATAGTCGCGGACGAGAATCGATTCGGCACGATGTATCTGCCGGGTCGTAGAGTGCGGGCGTTCATCGAGCGCAATGGCATTTACTTTGGGCCACCCGAGACCGATGCCGAGGCGATTCGCGAATTAGAGCGGATGAAACAAGAGGGCGCGCGGTATCTCGCAATAGGATGGCCGGCATTCTGGTGGCTGTCCTATTATCGTGACTTCGCCGAACACCTGGAACGCTGTTATCCAGCGGCTCTGAAGAACCAACTCGTGACTTTGTATTGCTTGCGGCCCTGAACCTGGTCGGGATACGCGCGACGAATTGTGAAAGGATCGAAAAATGCGGGCCGTGGTAACTGGCATGATCGCGACGTATCCCGTCGGCGGCGTGGCCTGGGACTACGGCCAGTATGCGCTCGGCTTAGAAGAGTTGGGATTTGATGTTTACTATTTGGAGGACTCGGGTGTCCCGACCTACGATCCGCAGCGACGGTGTTATGGCGACGATTGCCGTTACGCCGTGAGTTTTCTGCGTGATTCTTTGTCGGCTTTATCGCCGCAGCTGGCGGATCGCTGGCATTTTCGCGCGGAATCGGGCGAATGCTTTGGAATTAGGTCGCGGCAAATGGGCGATATCGTAGCTACGGCGGATCTTTTCCTCAACGTCTCCGGCGGTACGCTTTTGCGCGACGAATACATGCCCTGCCGCTGCAAAGTCCTGATCGACACCGATCCGGGTTGGAACCATTTTGTGAACTATCCGCGCTGGGATGCACAGCCTGGTTGGCAGGGCACTCACGGATACCGTGCGCACGACCATTTCTTCACCTACGCGGAGCGACTTGGATACCCCGACTGTTTGCTTCCCGATCTGCGCCTAGCGTGGCAACCGACGCGGCCACCTGTGGCGATCGACCGATGGGAAGCGATTGGTTCTGGGCGTGCCTGGACGACCGTGATGACGTGGAACAATTTTCGCAAGCCGGTTGAATATCAAGGGAGAGTTTTCGGCACGAAAGAAATGGAGTTTGATAAGATCGAATCTCTCCCCGCCAAGCACCCGTCGCTGATGTTTGAATTGGCGACGGGCGGCGGCGGCGCACCAATTGAGCATTGGCAGACGCTGGGGTGGAAGGTCCTTGATTCCCATTCGATATCTGTGACGCCTGAAGACTACCGTTATTACATTCAGACGTCACGTGGGGAATTGAGTGTGGCAAAGAACTTGTATGTTGCAACCGGCTCTGGTTGGTTTAGTTGCCGTTCGGCATGTTATTTGGCTGCGGGGCGACCAGTAGTCGTCCAGGATACTGGTTTCTCGGCGACCATCCCGACGGGCGAAGGATTGTTGGCATTTTCCGACGAACGTCAGGCCGGCGAGGCGGTTGTGTCCGTGGAATCTGACTATCTAAGGCACCAACGAGCGGCCCGAGTGATTGCTGCCGAGTTCTTCGCCACGCAGCGCGTGCTCCGCAGCTTGCTTGAGCGGATCGGATTGATGTGACAGGATCGCGCTATGGGCCTCGATGAACGAGACATCACCGGCGAGTGGGACTACAGCACCCTACCCTCGAACGTACGAATCGGTGTCAATTGTTGGCTCGAACGACGCGATAGTTTCGCCCGTTTTCGCAGCGAACTGAGTCTCGGTCTCATCTTGGGTGATCGCGTACGCGTCTACACTTGGACGACATTCAACGTTGAGCCGACGGGCATTATCGGGGTGGGCGACGACTCTACGCTTGTCGGAGCGGTCTTCATGTGTGCCGAACGAATTACTCTCGGTCGCAATGTCACCGTGTCATATCATGTGACGATCGCCGATTCAGATTTCCATCCAACTGATCCCGAACTCCGAATGCAAGATGCGATTGCCAATAGTCCTCACGGCGATCGAAGCCAACGACCTGCCATCGTCGCGCGACCGGTCGTCATCGAGGATGACGTGTGGATCGGCGTGGGGTCGATCATTCTAAAAGGAGTGCGAATTGGCCGGGGCGCCCGCGTGCACGCTGGTTCCGTGGTCACGCGCGACGTCCCAGCGGGCGCGACAGTCGCTGGCAACCCGGCGCGGCCTGTCCCAACAGAGTGAGCGAGGCGAATGACGTCTGTGCATCTCGAACATGATTGGTTTTCCCGTCAACTGCCAGCCAATATCCGATTGGGAGAAGGATGCTGGCTCTATAGTTCGTACGCATTCGCACACTACGCAAGTAATTCGTCGTCTGGTCTTTGCGTAGGCCAGAATACCGGACTATACCATGGAACTTTCTTCGACCTTGGACCGAAAGCCGAAGTCACAATCGGCGACTTCTGTTCGCTGGTCGGCGTGATCTTTGCCACGAACGGAAGAGTGACCATCGACGACTTCACGTTCATTGCTCACGAAGTGGTTATTGCGGACAGTCCTTGGTCGTTACCCGGCAGCAATGGCGGGTTATCTGAACGTTCACTAACCCCTTCGACCATCGAAATAGGGCGCAATGTCTGGATCGGTGCGCAAGCCAATTTGATCGGCAATGTGCGAATTGGCGATGGAGCAATAATTGGAGCCGGAACCCTCGTTACTCAAGACGTGCCGCCATTCACCCTCAGCGCCGGAAACCCGATGCGGCTTCTGCGCACCCTGCGTGGTGGCCATATCTCGTCGAACTGATAGCGCGTTATGACGTGCATTCTGGGTTGCGACAAGTGGAACGTTTCGAACACTGGGCTTCGTCGTGGGATGTCGTCATCAGCGTCGGAATACTTGGATTGGCGGCACGCGCCGCAGCAAGGCCAGTGGCGAACAAGTCTTCGGGCCACCTCATTTCAAAACTCATGTGCGAATTCGAACTGCCAAACCTCCATCAAGTCGAGCCTTCTCCGCATCGCCGAGATTGACCTGCGGCGACAAGCGTTCCATTGGCAGCTGCCCGCCGCTATCTTCGATCGGGCCGTCCTCGAGAAAGCCATCACCAGTTCTGGTACTTTTCTGTATCACCTGAGAGTATCCATCGACTGCACCACAGCACTACAAACTCAATGCGGCCTCAACGTGCCCCCGATTTTGCCCCCGGCGAAAAGTGTGCAGATCGGGAAACGCAAAAGTTGATCGACGAAAGTCATTCTGCGCCTTCGTCTTGTAGCGACGCAATGATTGCATCGCCCTGTACGTTTCTGCCTACGCGCCTGGAAGTGAGATTCCATCTCGGAAACTCGTGTAGCGAAAGAAGTTAAAGCTCCCCCGGTAGGACTCGAAGGTAAAAAGTTTGCGTTGGTCTTGCGCGGGAATTGCAGGGTGGACACATGGCAAAATTGCCCACGATGCCGAACAGCGTTCTTCGATCGTTCGAGGCGCATGGCGTTAGGGCTGCATCAGAAGGGACTTTGCGTTGCCC
>Ga0214473_10002355_pt1 | contig 23224 bp, 19 predicted proteins | sample RVTome_7_FD_203509 | JGI IMG/M metagenome (GOLD analysis project Ga0214473, IMG submission 203509) | Soil microbial communities from uranium-contaminated site in the Upper Colorado River Basin, Wyoming, United States - RVT98D197 | ecosystem: Environmental > Terrestrial > Soil > Contaminated >... | reverse complement strand
CGGCGAAGAAAGGCATGGGCAAGATCATTGCCGTTGTGGTTGTGATCCTGCTCATCATCGTCGCCGTGGCGGCCTGGCAGCTTCTGTCGGGGACGACCACCCCTCCCGAGGAGAACCGGGCGCCGACCATCACGACGTCGTCGGCGGACCGGGTGGCAACTGATGTGACCACAGCCGTGAGCTTCACGGTGACGGCGTCCGATCCGGACGGAGATGCGCTGACCTACATGTGGGAGTTCGGAGACGGGACGAACGCGACGAGCGCCACCCCTTCGCACACGTACGCGATTGGGGGCAAGTTCATCGCGATCGTGACCGTGTCGGACGGCGAACTGAGCGCGTCAAGCGTGGCGAACCCGATCTTCGTGGACGTAATCCACCCCGAAACGCGCGCGCCACCCCTCCCGACGGACCAGCCCAACCCCGTGGCGATCATGACGGGGGACCGCAAGCTGATCCAGGAAGACCAGAACGTGACCTTCAGTGGCCTCGCGTCCTGGACCTGGGCATACAACGCCGCGGACGCGGCCTGGGAATACCAGACCACGGACAACGAAACCGCGATTCCGACGTTGACGTGGACTTGGGACGACGGGACGGCCGCCACCTCCGGAAACGGGACGGTCGCCGGCGCGCCGGTCCACACGTTCGCGGACGCGGGACTGTACTCCGTGAAGCTCCAGGTGACGAACTACCCCACCAAGCCCGACACGGTCGGTTTCACCGTGCTCGCGACCGCAACGGCGCCGCCAGCGGTGGGCGTCAAGAACCCCTCCGTCTTTACGGAGGTCGTCTTCGGCGAGCCCGACAGCCTGGACCCCGCGTACGACTACGAGACATCCGGCGGACAGATCATCCAGAACGTCGCCGAGACGCTGATCTGGTATGACCGCGAGAACGCGGACGTGTTCAAGCCGATGCTCGCGACGAAGGTGCCGGACCTCACGAACCCGGCGGACGTCACCGCGGATGGCCTGACGTACAACTTCACCCTGAAGTCCGGGGTCAAGTTCAGCTCCGGGACGAATGTGACGTGCTCCGCGGTCAAGTGGTCCTTCACCCGAGCACTCAGCATCACGCCCCCCTCGGGCGCCGCGTACCCGGACCTGCCAGTGTGGATTCTCGACCAGTCCCTGACCGGGTACATCGAAGACGACCCCGGCACGCCCGCGGTCGACGAGCGGGCGGACGCGATCGACGCGGCTGTCTCGTGTCCCGACGGGCCGACGGGGCTGACGGTTCAGTTCCACCTTGTGATTCCGTACCCCGCGTTCCTGGCCACGATGGCGTTCACGGTCTCGTCGGTCCTTGACCCGACCCCCGCTTCCTACCGTGTCACGAGCCGCTGCCCGTCAACGGACCTGACGACCGGCTACTGTCACGACCAAGTCGTCGGGACCGGGCCGTTCAAGTTGAGCACGTGGCAGCCGAACCAGCAGATCATCCTGCTGAGGAACGACAACTATCACCGCTCTGTGGCGAACTTCGAGCAGGTCCACATCCTGAAGGCGAACGACGTCGCGACGCGCGTCCTCATGCTGAAGGCTGGCGACGCAGACTTCATCGACCTGCCCACGAACCACAAGAACGACATCCTAGACACCTCCGGCAACCCGCTATCTGGCATCACGTACTCGAGCGGCGAGACATTCATCGTCCAGTTCCTCGGGTTCAACCAGAACATCAACACGACCGGGGGCGCAGCGACGGACGACGTGCCCGCGGACTTCTTCGCGGACATCAACATGCGGAAGGCGTTCGCCCATGCGTGGAAGTACGCGGACTTCATCAACAACGTCCTGTACGGGTTCGGCTTCTCGCTGTGCTCGGCGGTCCCGAAGGGGATGCTCGGGTACGACGCGACGGTCCCGTGCTACACCACCGACCTCGCGAAGACCCGGCAGTACCTGGAGAACGCCACGGACTCTCGCCCAGGGAACCCGAACGGCGGCCCGGACACCTACTGGGACAACGGGTTCCGGTTCACGGTCTACTACAACAACGGGAACCTCGTCCGTGAAGAGGGCTCCCGGCAGCTCAAGTCCACGATCGAGGGGCTGAACGCGCTCCGGTCGACCCTGCCTCCGTTCCAGATCGACGTGCAGGGCCTGGAGTGGGGGACCTTCCTGACCACCGTGCGCAACAAGGTTCCGGCTATGTTCTTCTTGGGCTGGGCCCCGGACTACGCGGACCCGGACGACTACGTCCTGCCGTTCCTGCGGACCGGCCAGACCTACCCGGCGCGTGTCGGGTACTCGAACGCGACCCTCGACGCGCTGATTGACGCGCAGGCGATGGAGCTGAACCCGACGACCCGGCTGAACATGCTGAAGACGATCCAGCTCGCGCCGTACTACGACCTGCCCTACATCTTCATGTACCAGTCGAAGAGCTTCAACGTCATGCGGACGTGGGTGACCGGCTTCTACGAGAACCCGATGACGACGGCCGGTACCGGGAACTACTACTACGACCTGGACAAGTAGGACGCACTAAGGAAAAGGGCCTTATAGGCCCTTTTCTTCCTTTCTTTTTGGGGCGCCCCGTGAAGCTCCGCGACTACGTCATAAGGCGGCTTCTGCTCCTCATCCCCGTCCTCATCGGGGTCTCCATCATCACGTTCGCCCTCACGCGCATGGTCGGCGACCCCGCCGCGATCTACGTGAGCGAGCGGTGCCTGGACACGCCCGGCTGCGTGGAGGGGATCCGCGCCCAGTACGGGTTCGACCAGCCCATCCCCGTGCAGTACGTGAAGTACATGCAGGGGCTCCTCGCCGGGGACCTCGGATATTCGGAGGCGGCGCGGGGCCCGGTGACCGAGGCGATCGCGACGAAGTTCCCCGCGACCGTCGAGCTCGCGACGGCGTCCATGCTCATCGCGATCACCGCCGGCATCCCGATGGGTGTCATCTCGGCGACCCGGCGGAACCGCCCGGTGGACCATGCGACCCGCATCGCCGCCCTCTCCGGCGTCTCGATCCCGGTGTTCTGGCTGGGCCTGATGCTCCAGGTCCTCTTCTACGCGCAACTGGGAATCCTGCCCGTCTCCAAGCGGGCGTCGATCGATCTCTACGCGGTCCCGGGCGCGGAGGTCCCCGCGATCACGAACTTCTACGTCCTCGATTCCATCCTCGTCCTCAACGGGAGCGCGCTCGCCGACGCGATCGCGCACCTGCTCATGCCCGCCATCGCCCTGGGGTTCGTGACGATGGCCCCGATCGTGCGCATGATGCGGTCCAGCATGCTCGAGGTGCTGAATCAGGAGTACATCAAGACCGCGCGTTCGAAGGGCCTGAGCGAGAAGGTCGTCATCCGCAAGCACGCGCGCCGGAACGCCCTGATTCCGACGACGACCGTGATCGGGCTCTCGTTCGGTGGCCTCCTCGGGGGCGCGGTCCTCACGGAGACGATTTTCGACTGGCCCGGCGTGGGCCAGTGGTCCGCGGACGCGATCACGGAGCTGGACCCCGCGGCGATCATGGGCTTCACGCTCCTGTCGGCGGTCATCTACGTCTCCGCGAACCTCGTGGTGGACGTGCTCTACGCCTACCTCGATCCCCGGATTCGACTGGGGGAGTGAGCGTGGCCGGAACGCCCGCGAAGGGGTCGGCGCTCACGCCGATCATCGAGTCCCTCCGTCCGCACCTCCGGGAGTACCGGTATCGCCTCCACCTCATCCGGGGGAGCGCCCTCGCGATGGTCGGCCTCGGCATCGTGCTGTTCTTCGTGTTCCTCGCGCTCTTCGGGCCGCTGATCTCGCCGGTGGACTACGAGTACGACGCGGAGGAGAAGAACTCGCCGCCGTGGTCGCAGGTGGCGATCCGCCTGAACGGGAGCGCGCTCGACATCTCGGGGCCGTGGATCGGCACGGCGCAGTACCTGAGGGGGTGGGACGAGCTCCAGCGGACAGGCGACCCGACGACCAAGGGCCTAGGCCTGTACGTGCGGAGCGACACGGTGGGGAACGTCCTCGAGATGCGCCGGTTCGGGTTCGTGCCGAAGACGGACGACATCACGTACGTGGGGGTCCTGATCCAGGCGAACAGCACGGAGGGCGCCGCGGGGAGTTACCTGAACCTCTCCGTCACGTGGGACAACGGGGTGACGTGGTCGGCACCCCAGGCGACGCCCCTGCGTTTCTCGGACTTCGACGGCGCGTGGTTCACGTACGAGTTCACGGACGCGACGGACTGGAATGCCTCGAGCCTCACCGACGCGAACTTCGCCGTCCGCGCGGTCCACGAGGTCGACCCCCCGTTCGCGCCTGGGCCGATCGGGATCGACGTCGTGGCGGTCGTCGTGCGCTACAACGGACCGTTCCACGCGCTCGGCTCCACGACCGACGGGGAGGACGTGCTCGCGGGCCTCCTGATGGGCGCCCCCATCTCGATGCGGATCGGGATCATCGTCGTCGTCTCCGCCACGCTGATCGGGTCGCTCCTGGGCGCCCTCGCGGGCTACTTTGGCGGCGCCCTCGACGAGATCGTCATGCGGGTCACGGACGTCTTCCTGTCCATCCCGGGCCTGATCCTCGCGATGGCGGTGGCGGCGGCGATCGGCCGCAGCCTCGACAACGTGATGATCGCCCTCATCGTCGTCTATTGGCCTCCGTACACCCGCCTCGTCCGGGGCCAGACCCTCTCGATCCGCGAGAACACGTACATCGAGGCCGCGCGCGCCTCCGGGGCGAGCGAGATGCGCGTCGTGACCCGCCACGTGATGCCGAACGTGCTCTCCCCGATCATCGTGCAGGCGAGCCTCGACATGGGATCCGTCGTGCTCGTGGCGGCGGGCCTCAGCTTCCTCGGCCTCGGCGCGCAGCCCGGGACGCCGGAGTGGGGCCTCATGGTCTCGCGCGGGTTCTCCTTCTTCCCGCCGGCGGGGCAGAATTGGTGGCAAGTCACGTTCTCGGGCTTCTTCATCTTCATGTTCGTCCTCGGGTTCAACCTGTTCGGCGACGCGATGCGGGACATCCTCGACCCGCGGATCCGGAGGTAGCGGATGCCGAACATCGTGCTCCGGGTCCGGAACCTGAAGACGAACTTCTACACGTACGCGGGCGTCGTGAAGGCGCTCGACGGCGTCAGCTTCGACGTCCGGGACGGGGAGACGGTCGGCCTCGTCGGGGAGACGGGGTGCGGCAAGAGCGTGACCGCGCTGTCGTTCCTGCGGCTCATCCCGCAGCCCCCCGGGAAAATCGAGGAGGGGGAGGCGCTCTTCGACGTGCCTGCGGACGCCCTCGCTCGCATCGAGGCGCTCGAGGCCCGCATACAGGAGATGTACCCGCACGTGTTCGGGGACGCGCGCCTCCCGCCGGACCTGAGCCCGAAGCGGCTCCGGTCCCTCTTGGAGGCGCCGGCGCGGTCCGGGACCCCGTCGGACCTCGCGGAGTTCCGGAAGGCGTGCCAGAAGCTGCTCGACGCGAAGTGGCCGTACGACCTGATCTCGAGGACCGGGGAGGAGATGCGGGCGATCCAGGGGAACGACATCGCGATGATCTTCCAGGACCCGATGCAGGCGCTCAACCCCGTGTTCCCCATCGGGGACCAGATCGCGGAGAACATCCTCCTGCACCAACGGGGCGCGGTCGCCGCCGCGCTCGTGGACCGTATGGAGCTCGAGGAGGAACGGGACGCGATTGGGAGGGAGCTCGCGAACGCGGACCCGCGCGGCGAGGCCTCCTCCACACCGCTTCCGCCGCCCCACGCGCGACCGATCGTGCCCACGGCGCTCGGCCTCCTGTGGTTCGCCGTCACGATCGCGACGGGGGCGCTGTACGGGGTCAGCCTCCTCGGCTCCTCCCTTTTCCTGGCGGTGCCCGGCCTTGTCGGCGCCATGGTTTTCGCGCTCGTGGCGAAGGCGCTCTCCGCGTTCGTCGCTGCGGGGACGTTCGCCCTGAGGCCGTGGGCGCCCCGGCTCGGCGTCGCGGTCGCGGTCATCGACCTGCTCGTGAAGGCCCTGTTCTTCCTCCTGCCGACGCAGGCGTGGTTCCGCCTCGTCCTCCTTGGGGAGGTCGTCCTGGACGGGGCCGCCCTCTACTACTTCCTCCAGCCCCGGACCGCGGAGGTCTTCGGGGGCCGATGGAAGGCGTGGCGGATGCTCCTCCACGAGGCCGAGGGCGACACGAACGAACTCCTCCAGGTCCGCGACGTCGTCGCCGCGTCTCGGCTGGACGAAGCCGTGCGGGAGTCCCTCGCGGCGAGGATTGACGCGCTCGTCGCCCGGGCGAACACCGTCGTGGAGGGGGGGCGGATCTCGGGGAACTTCCACCCCCTCCTCCCGAGGTCCTATCAGCTGTCGATCTACCGCGGCCTCCGGGACAAGCCGCGTCCGGGACTCTTCCACCCCCTCCAGTGGATCCCGGGCCTCCGGCGGTTGATCGACCGCCCGTTGTACGGAGAGGGCATCCGCTGGGCCGTCCGCATGCTCCAGCGCGTCAAGATCCCCGATCCCGAACGGATCGCCAACCAGTTCCCGGACGAGCTGAGCGGGGGCATGCAGCAGCGCGCCCTGAGTGCGCTCGCCCTCTCGTGCAACCCGCGGCTCCTCATCGCGGACGAACCCACGACCGCCCTGGACGTGACGATCCAGGCGCAGATCCTGGAGCTCATCAAGGAGATCAAGAGCACGTTCGGCACGACGGTCCTGATCATCACGCACGACCTCGGAATCATCGCGGACATGTGCGACCGGGTCTGCGTCATGTACGCGGGCATCATCGCGGAGGACGCCCCCGCCCGGACGATCTTCAAGCGACCCCTCCACCCGTACACGGAGGGCCTGATGCAGGCGATCCCTTCCCACACGGAGCGGAAGGACCGGCTCGCGATCATCAAGGGCTCGGTGCCGAACCTGATCACGCCGCCCGCGGGGTGTCGCTTCCATCCGCGCTGCCCCAAGAGGTTCGATCGCTGCGACAAGGTCAAGCCGCCCGCGTTCGAGGTGGAGCCCGGGCACCACGTCGCCTGTCTCCTGTTCGAGGAGGGCATGCCCAAGGTCGTCGCGGAAGGTGCCCGCCGTGAGTGAAGACGTGCTCGCGGAGGTCCGGGGCCTCCGGAAGTACTTCCCGATCCGTGGCGGGATCTTCGCGCGCGAGCTGGGCGTGGTCCGCGCCGTCGACGGCATCGACCTCAAGGTGCACCGCGGGGAAACCGTGGGGCTCGTCGGGGAGAGCGGGTGCGGGAAGACGACGGCGGGCCGCGCGATGCTCGGCCTGACGAAGACGACGGCGGGCCGCGTCTCGTATCGCTTCCAGAACCTCTCGCCGGAAGAGACCGCCCTGTACGTCGCCCAGGAAGGCGTGCGGCCGATGGGCCTTGCGGTGGCCTCGGTCCTGCTGTTCGCGCTCGGGGCCGCGTTCCTCATCGGCGGGCTGCTGATCCTGGGGACCCCGGCGAGCGTGTCCCGCGGTTTCGTGGGGCTCCTCGGGTTCTTCTCCGTCTATCCGCAGTTCTTCGCGGCCGTCTGGGCGGCGACCGGCGCCGGTTTCCTCGTGCTCGGCGGCGCCCTCTGGGACTTCGACTGGTGGTCCCGGAGCACCGTCCTCGCACTGCTCGGGGTCACCCTGTTCGTGAACATCCTCGCGATCCCGCTCGGCGTGGTCTTCGCCCTCGTCCTGATCGGCCTGTTCATCTACCTGTCCAAGGGCTCCGTCCGGGCGGCGTTCCCCGCCAGGCAGAGCAATGTCGCGGCGGCGGTCGAGTTTCCCGCGGCGCCCGGGTCGATTGACGTCGGCCGCTTGGCGCCGAACGCCCTCCGCCACCTGCGGCGGCGGATGCAGATCGTCTTCCAGGACCCGTTCTCCTCGATGAACCCGCGGATCCTGGTGAAGGACATCGTCGGCGAGCCCCTCCGCGTGCATCGGATCGGGCGGTGGTTCTGCGGGCAGTGCCGGACGAGCCCTCTCATGGAGTCCGGCACCGTGCAGATGCCCCTCCGCCTCCGGGACCCGGCGGCGCTCCCGGGGCCGTGCCCGACGTGCGGCGGCCCCCTCCTCTGGACGGAGAGGCCGTTCACGGGCCGCGAGCTGCGGGCCCGGGTCACGACGCTCCTCGATCGCGTGGGGCTCAACCCGGAGCACCTGTACCGCTTCCCGCACGAGTTCAGCGGGGGCCAGCGGCAGCGGATCGGGGTCGCCCGCGCGCTCGCCCTGAACCCGGACTTCATCGTCCTCGACGAGCCGACCTCCGCGCTCGACGTCTCCGTGCAGGCGCAGATCCTCAACCTCCTGAAGGACCTCCAGCAGGAGCTCGGGCTCACGTACCTGTTCATCTCGCACCACCTAGCGGTCGTGCACCACATCTGCAACCGGGTGAACGTCATGTACGTCGGGGAAATCGTGGAGTCCGCGCCGACGGGGGAGCTGTTCCGGGAGCCGCTCCATCCGTACACGAAAGCGCTCCTGTCCGCGATCCCCGTGCCGGACCCGGACCTGAAGATGCAGCGGGTGATCCTGGCCGGGGACGTCCCGAGCCCCGCGAACCCGCCTGCGGGATGCCGGTTCCACCCCCGCTGCCCCGTCTCGTTCGAGCGCTGCGGATGGACCCCGGAGGAGGTCGTCGACGCCCTCGACGGGGTGTTCGACGAGCGACAGGCGCAGGGTGCGGTCGAGCCCCGCCTCGTGCAGGAGGTCGTGATCGACGAGGGTTCCTTCCGGATGGTCGTGGCCCCGGTGCACGTGGAGCGCATCCGGGCGTTCGTCGCGGGCGTCGTCGCGGACCGCGCGGAATCCGTCCGCGGGTTGAAGGCCGTCGCATCCGTGGACGCGGAGGCCGACGGGATCCGCGTCCGGCTACACGCGGGGTCCGTGCCCACCCTCCGTGCCATCCGGCCGAACCACACGGTCGCATGCCACCTGTTCTGAGGGGGTTGCGATGCCCGGCCGGTCCCGGGAGGCGACGGCGCGGCGTCGGGAAGCGGCGCGGCGGCACGCGGAGCCCACCTGGTACGCGTGGATCCTCCGGGAGTTCCTCCGGTACACGTACGTCGTCGTCGTGCTCACCGTCCTCCTCATGGTCCCCCTGCAGATGGTCGAGTCGTGGCTGCCCCGCGGAAGCCCGCCCGTCCTCTCGCCCGTGACCGTGGGGGGCTTCGCCCTGGGCTTCGTCGCGGTCGTGGCGTTCCTCGCGGTGCGCGGGTACCCGGCGCTGTGGGGGGAGGGCGGCGCCGTGGACCGGGCGATCGCCCGGCGGGAGGCCGCCGCCGCGAAACCCTTTAGCCCGCCCCGCCCATCGCCCGCGGGGTCGTCCGTGGACGTGCGCGAGGTCGAGGTCGAGAACCCGGAACACCTGAACGTGATCGTCGGGCAGACGCACTTCATCAAGACCGCGGAGGACCTCTACGAGGCGCTCGCGAACGCCGTCCCCGGGATTCAGTTCGGGCTCGCGTTCTGCGAGGCGTCGGGGCCGTGCCTCGTCCGTGCGGAGGGGACGGACGCCGCACTGAAGGACCTGGCGGCGCGGAACGCGCTGCGGATCGGGGCGGGGCACACGTTCGTCGTCTTCGTGCGGAACGCGTACCCGATCAACCTGCTCCGGGCGATCCGCGAGGTGCCGGAGGTCGTCGGCCTGTTCGCCGCCACGTCGAACCCGCTCACCGTGCTCGTCGCGGAGAACGCGAGGGGCCGCGGCATCGTCGGCGTCGTCGACGGGGAGCGGCCGAAGGGCGCGGAGTCCGAGGCGGACGTGCGGGAGCGGCGGGCGCTCGTCCGGAAGTTCGGGTACAAGCTCTGATGGCGCGGCGTCCCGCGGGTTTAAGTAGCCAGCAGGGACCCCCCCGCGCGGCCGGGCGCACCGCCCCAAGGATGGGGCGTCCATCGGAAGCGAGACAAGGACTTATATACGGGTGAATTCGTAGGTTCTCCTCCGGGAGCGAGGAGTCGTGTTGTGATGCAGGAAGTCGAGGCCCTCACGCGATGTCCCGAATGCAAGGGCGAACACCTGGTCCGGGACTACGAGCGCGCCGAGATCGTCTGCGACGACTGCGGCGTGGTCCTCGACGAGTTCCTGATCGACGAGGGGCCCGAGTGGCGCGCGTTCGACTCCGAGCAACGGGAGTCGCGGGAGCGCGCGGGGCCGCCGAGTACGATCATGAGCCACGACAAGGGGCTCTCGACGTCGATCGGGTGGCGGAACAAGGACGCGTACGGCCGCCAGATCCCGCACAAGAGCCGCGCGCAGATCTACCGCCTGCGGAAGTGGCAGCACCGGATCCGCACGAGCAAGAGCGGGGAGCGGAGCCTCGCGCAGGGGCTCACGGAGATCAACACGATGGCGTCGAAGATGTCCCTGCCGCGCCACGTGCGGGAGAGCGCCGCCGTCCTGTACCGGAAGGCGAGCGTGAAGTCTCTCGTCCGGGGCCGGAGCATCGACGAGGTCGTCGCCGCCACCCTGTACGCGGCGTGCCGGGAGTGCGAGGTGCCCCGCACGCTCGACGAGATCGCCCAGGCGAGCGCGATCGACCGGAAGTCGATCGGGCGCACATACCGCACGCTCGTCCGCGAGGTCGGCCTCAGGCTCCTCCCGCAAAACCCGAGGGACTACATCCCGCGGTTCTGCAACCGCCTCGGGCTGGACATGGAGGTCCAAAGGAAGGCCAAGGACATCCTCGAGCTCGTGGAGCGCGAGGAGCTCGCCTCGGGCGTCGCGCCGTCCGGCGTCGCCGCCGCCACGATCTACATCGCCGCCACGCTGTGCAACAAGCCCGTGACCCAGAAGGAGGTCGCGGAGGTCGCGGGCGTGACGGAGGTCACGATCCGGAACCGGTACAAGCGGATCGCGGAGGCCATGGGCCTCTCGAAGTGACCCGCCAAAGGGTTTAAGGGGTTCCGGACCTTCGACGCGCACGGCGGGGACCGTCCATGGAAGCGAAGCTCGCGAAGGGGGACATCGCCCACATCGAGTTCGACGCCTGGATCGTCGGGCCGGGCGAGCAGCGCACGCTCCACGAGACGACGCACGCGGACGTCGCGAAGGAAGCGGACGCGTTCGACGAGAAGAAGTCGTACGGGCCCGTGACCGTCGTCCTCGGCCACGACCGCCTCCCGCGGGGGCTCGACGAGGCGCTCCTCGGCGCGTCCGTCGGAGAGACGAAGGAGGTCGTGATCCCGCCGGAGAAGGGCGCCGGGGACCGGGACCCGAAGCTCGTGAAGCTGTACCCGATCCGCGAGTTCCACCGGAAGGAGATCGACCCCGCGCCGGGCCTCGAGGTCCACATGGACGGGCGCCACGGGACGATCCTGGCGGTGACCGCGGGGCGCGTCCGGGTCGACTTCAACAACCCCCTGGCGGGGCGGACGGTCCGGTACAAGGTCACCGTCGCGAAGCGCCCGGAGACGGAGGAGGAGCGGGTGCGCGCGGTCCTCGACATGGACTACGGGTTGCCGGAGAAGTTCCGGATCTTCGTGAAGGGGGACGAGGCGGACGTCTTCGTGCCGGACGTGTGCAAGACGGACGAGCGGTGGTTCGTGTCCAAGTTCCGGATCGTCGCGGACCTGCGGGAGTTCGCGGGGTTGGCGAAGGTCCGGTTCGTCGAGGAGTACGAGAAGAAGGAGGAGAAGAAGCCGGAGGCGAAGGCCGAGGAGGCGCCCGCCGCGGCGCCCGCGGAGGAGAAGCCGCCGGAGGAGAAGCCGGAGGCGCCGCCGAAGGCGAAGGGGAGGCGGGGGAAGGCCCCTCCGAAGAAGCCGGAGCGCGCGGAGGAGGAGCTCCCGCCGGAAGGCGAGAAGTCCCCCGAGGAACTCTGAGCGTCACAGCGCGATTCTGGCGGCGGTGGCGAGGAGCGAGGGGAGCGGCAGGACCACGACGACGATCCATGACCCGATTCGGCGCATCCAGCCTCGCATCGGTCACTCGTTGGCGGTTGGCCGCATAAGCCTTCCGCTTACAAGTCAAGCCCCCGCGGCGCTGGCGGTAGTCTTAATGGAGGGCTCCGCCTCTCGCCGCCACGGACGGGTGGCCTAGACTGGACAGGGCAGCCGCCTCCTAAGCGGCAGGTCCCGGGTTCAAATCCCGGCCCGTCCGTGTCCCGCATGCCGCGTCAAGACTGCCGTCTACTGGAGGAAGTCCGGCGGATGGAGATGCCCGAAATGTGGGGCCACCTTCGCCTCCAAGCAGATACCAGGCTCCTCGGGGTAATGTACGAACTATTGAGCATGTGAGGGCAGCCAGCCTCTCAGGGTTGTGGCGAGACCTGCCCAGTGGGTGTACGCCCGTGCTGGGACGGACTCGTCGCCTGGGCGTGCCTCGACGCGTCCCACGCGCTCGAATCCCGTATCCCGGTAGTCGTTCTTGTCCAGGACTTGGACATGGAAGCGGGTCCGGTACCAGGGCGGCGGCGGGTCCAAGAGCCTGGGGCTCCCTTCCGGCCTGTCCGCGAGCGTGCTGAGATCCTTAGACAGCGGCGGTTCCGTGCCTTCGAAGTCAAGAACGACAAGAATCGGGGCAACGGCGATCCGGCTTTCGTGTAACCGAGCGACCCGCAGCAGGGCGCACCGGCCCTCCACCCGAAAGGACAACACGTCCCCGGGAACCAGGTCCGTCACGTGACGCCTTGGTCTCCGCAGCTTCTTACGGGGAGGTTGAGGCCCAACGATCTGAACCTTGACTTTCTCCAGCACCGCCTTGCGCTTTGCCAGAAGCTTGGTGTCGTCCAGCCACATGTGTAGACCTTCTCCCCGCTCGATGACTTGCAGGGCGCGGTCCCGGACTTCCGGGTTGAGGCGGCCGAGCTTGGACTGCGTGAAGGCAAGCGCGAGCCAGAAGGTCGGTCCCTCGTCGGGATCGGCGACCTCTTCGGCGTAGCGTTCAAGGATTCGCTGGTTCGCCTCGTCATCCGGCACGCCGTCCTCAATCAGTTCCCGGTACTCGCCGCGCACGTCGCATGCGAGGTCGTCCGAGAAGAGCCCAGGACCCCACGCCCCCATTCATCTCGCCTCCTCGACCCACGAGATGAACTCTCCATCCGATCTGGCGAGGAAAGGGAAGATCCGGAATCCGTCCCCAAGGATGTTCCCCGTTTGTGGGTCTCGCACAACTTGTGAGATCCATTCGTATCCGAAGTCGAAGTCACCCTGGTTCCACCAGTCGAGGGGGATGACTCCGACCTCATTCGTGCGGGGCGACACGGAGTAGATGGCCTCGAGGTGTCCCGTGTCCACTGGAAGGGCTTTATCGGGGGGCCGGGTGGAAACGAGCATCAGGAACGGGGGGATGTCGTGCATCGCCCTGGGAAACTCGAAGTGGTAGCGACCCCGATCCCAAGTCACTGGCATGTCGGCGGTCGCAGTCACGCCTCCGGCAATCCTGACCTCCCCCGAATCAAGGCTGGGAATGTCTGGCAGAGGTCCCAGCTCCGTTGTATTCAGAAGGATGAGCCTAACCGTGTCCCTCTTGGCGACCGGGCCTGTGTGATGCCATACGAGCATCCTCTCCGGGACGAAGCAGAACACGTAACAGTGGAAGCCCAGGGCAAGGAACGCGGGATCCTCACGGCCTTCGGGAACCACGATGGTCGCGTACTTGGGACCACGGAGTTCACGCCACACCAAGGAGAGGGTCCTAGGCCCGCGAAGCCGTGGGAACGCTGAAGCGTACCACGGGGTCGGTCCGGCGGAGGCGCGAAGCAGCTCGACCAGCCGTCTGTACTCCTTCGGGTTCAAGCGGAGCTTCGGTGTGCCGGGGTGGAGCGGGTGACGAACCTCGGCGGCCACGCGGATTGGAACCTTTCCCGGCGGCTTGAACCCTCGCATGACGCAGTGGCGGTTGAGTCCACGGCCGCGTGAGGGAGCCTATCGGGATCATGGAAAAGGGAGAGGTGCCCGCCCTCCCGGGCGGGCTTGGGGGACCGACGGCGCGACGATTCGCTCAAGGCTACGCCGACCTCCCGCGTCCTTGCGGCGGTTGGAGGCGGATTTCAATCCCCGCTGAATAACGCGGCTATCCACGGGAGTGGGGACTACCCCCGGCCCGTCCGTCCCGCCCCTGGGAAGTCGGCGTCCATCAGACCGCATCGACCGGGCGGACTCCCACGCCTCCCGGGCCACCATGCGGGCCCGGTTCGTCCGCAGGTCCGCGTAGAACGCCTGGAACGTCGACATCTCGTTCCGAAGGCGCTTCGCGCCGATTCTGGCGGTGGAAACCGACCGCGTCGAGCGCGCGCCTCGCGTCGCCACACCGCCAAAACGGAGGGATCTTGCAGGCTGCACCGGGGCCGCGTGGGAGCCGCGGTCCGGGGCGGTTTCTCCCTTACGCGCCCCGAAAACGACGGAAATTGATCCCGCGGACGCGTCCGGGGAGTCCACGGACCCCTCCGGGAAGTTCCCCGACACCTCCGGGAGGGCCCCGGAGCCACCTGGGACCCCCCGAGCCTCCTCGGCAAGCACCCGGACACGTCCGGCGACCTCTGGGACCGGTCCGTGGAGCGCGCGGACGAATCCGCGGACGTCGCGGACGCGTCGCGGGGCCCCCGGTCCCGCCGGGAAGCTCCCGGACGCGTCCGTGAGAGGGATTTCTCTGTCCGTGAAGTCCGTTTCCGTGCTCGCAACCGCGCCATCGGCGCCGGTCCGACGAAGCCCGACGTGGACGGAATGAAGAAGAGTGAAAAAGGGATCCGCCGCGGGTCCCCGACACCCCGTAGACCCAGACGAAGAGCGGGGCGCCGGTCCCGCGGGGGTGGGGGGAGCGCGACTACTTCGCCGGAGGGGTGGATTCAATCCCCGCTGAGCAACGCCGTCATGCGTGGGAGTGGCGGCTACCCCCGGCCTGTCCGCTCTCCCGCGAAGGCGTCCACTCAGCGGTGCTCAAGAGGGTACTTGCAGCCGCGGAGTCGATCTTCCTCGGCGTCGGGATCCTCTCCCTCCTCGTCTTCGCCGCGGGCGACGACGAGGGCCGCGGCCGGTGACCGGAGTCGGTTCACCGCCAGGGCTGGACCCGCCGGGCGCCGATTGAGAGTCGTTCATCCCGCCGCGGCCTCTCACGCAACGGTGCTCCAGAAACCGCTTGTAGTCGGAGGAGCGATGCCGGGGTGGGGTGCCCGTGCTCGGCCCACCGCCGTTCAGTTCGACGAAATCGTTGCACCGGCTCCGACCGCAACTCGCTGGCTTCGGCTTGGTCAGCGCCGGTCTCGCGCTGCTCGTGGTCGCGCTCTTCTCCGGCGCGTTGGCCCTTCTGGTCCTTTCGGAAGACCTCCCTCTGTATGTCTGTTCCGAGGATTGCAGCATAGTTGCGACGAGGGCCACTCGGGACTTCATCGCCCTCCGTGACGCGGCCGCTCCCTACATGGATGCTGCGTTCGCGGCGGCAATCCTCGGGATTGCCGTGACGACGGCAGGGACGATCCAATCGCGTCTCCGCAGACGTCCGGGCTCCTGGGGACTCCGGGCGCTCGGCGTCCTTAACGCAAGCCTCGCGACCGTCATCGGGTTCGGGATGGCGGCAGGGTTCCGTCGGGTCCTCCCAGAATACGAGCTGGATCACGCGCTCCTCGAGTATCGCTTCGTCGGCCGGTTGTGCAGCGAAGCGGTTGCCGGCCTCTGGCTTTTCCTCGTCGTCGGAGTCCTCTCCCTCGTGGCCTTTGCCGCGAGCAACGCGTATGGCGGCGTACGGGCGAGTCGACGAGACCAGCACGCCTCGAACTGATCGTTGGCGTTCGCCTCCGCTGCAGTGCGCCTGCGACGCCACGGCCGTTCGGTCGGCCTAGCGCCGTGCCCTGAGGAGAGCCTCTGCGGCGGTGCGAACGTCCACCTCGCGGTTCGCCACCCGCCCGATCGCCCGTGTGAGCGCCCGTTCCGTCGCGGGCTTCGCCGCCAGGTGGCGCAGGGCCGCCTCCGCCAGCGCGCCGCGGAGCTCCGTCTCCGCCCGCGCCCGCTCCCGCGCCGCCAGCTCGTCGGACGCGTTGAGGTGCCGCCAGTGCCCTTCGAGGGCGTCCGCGACCTCCTTCACGCCGGTCCCCTCGGAGGCGACCGTGCGAAGGACGGGAGGCCGCCAGCGGCCCCGCTCCGGGATCACCTGCTCCAGGTTCGACACCATCCCGCCCGCGCCCTCGAGGTCCGCCTTGTTCACGACGTACACGTCCCCGATCTCGAGGATGCCCGCCTTCAGGATCTGCACGGCGTCCCCGCTCGCGGGCATCTCCACCACGACGGTCGTGTGCGCCCGCTTTGCGATCTCGACCTCGCTCTGCCCCGCGCCGACGGTCTCGACCATCACGAGGTCCGATCCGAACGCCTCGAGGACCCGGACCGCGTCGAACGTCGCGAGCGCGAGCCCGCCGGGGTGCCCGCGGGTCGCCATGCTCCGGATGAACACCCGCGGGTCCTGGGACGCGTCCGTCATCCGCACGCGGTCCCCGAGGATCGCGCCGCCCGTGAACGGGGACGTTGGGTCCACCGCCACGACGCCGACCGTCCTCCCGCGTTTGCGGAACTCCTTGATCAGGCGGCTGATGAGGGACGACTTCCCCGCCCCGGGCGGGCCTGTGAAGCCGACTATGTGCGCCTTCCCCGTGTGGCGGTAGATCCGGCGGAGGGCCTCGCGCGCCTCCGGCTCGTCGTCCTCGATCATCGAGATCAGCTTGGCGGCGGCGCGCTTGTCCCCGCGGCGCAGGTCCGCGACGAGCTTGGAGGTGGACCCGGTGGCGGCCATGCGTCGGGCCGTCATCCCGACCGTCCGGCGTTCGCCTCGAAGAACCCCACGATGTCCGCGAGGGAGGTCCCGGGGCCGAACACTCCCTTCAGCCCCGCTTTCCGGAGCTTCGGCACGTCCTCCGCCGGGATGATCCCCCCGCCCGCGACGACGATGTCCGCCGCCTTCCGTTTCCTCAGGAGGCGCACGACCTCCGGGAACAGCGTCATGTGCGCGCCGCTCAGGCACGAGAGGCCGATCGCGTCGACGTCCTCCTCGATCGCCGCCGCCACGATGTCCTCCGGCGTCTGCCGCAGGCCCGTGTAGATGACCTCCATGCCCGCGTCGCGCAGCGCCCGCGCGATCACCTTCGCCCCGCGGTCGTGCCCGTCCAGGCCCGGCTTTGCGATCAGCACGCGGATCTTCTTCGCCACGTCCCCACCCCTCAGTACAGTAAGGGCTCCTCCCACGTCCCGAAGACGTCCCGGAGCGTGTCGCAGATCTCGCCGAGGGTCGCCTCCGCACGCACGGCGTCGACGATCCGCGGCATCATGTTCTCCGTCCCCTCCGCGGCCCTGTGGAGCGCCGCCAGGGACGCTTCCCACTTCCGCTTGCTCCGCTCCCGGCGGATGCGTTTCAGCCGCGCGGCCTGGCGGTTGTACGCCGCCTTCGCGATGCGCAGGGGCGCGACCTCCGTCTCCTCCTCCGTCTGGAAGTCGTTCACCCCGACGATGATCCGCTCCTTCTTTTCGACCTCCCTCTGGTAGCGGTACGCGGAGTTCGCGATCTCCTGCTGGAAGAACCCCTTCCGGATCGCGGGGAGGACGCCGCCGAGCGCGTCGACCCGGTCGAAGTACTTGTACGCCTCGTCCTCCATGTAGTCCGTGAGCCACTCGACGAAGTACGAACCCCCGAGTGGATCGGCGGTGTTCGCGACCCCGGACTCGTGCGCGAGGATCTGCTGCGTGCGGAGGGCGATCCGCACCGCCTCCTCGTTCGGGACCTGGTACGCCTCGTCGTACGAGTTCGTGTGGAGGGACTGCGTCCCGCCGAGCACCGCCGCCAAGCCCTGCACGGTCGTCCGGACGATGTTGTTCAGCGGCTGCTGTTTGGTCAGGGACACGCCGGCGGTCTGCGTGTGGAACCGGAGCCACCAGGAGCGCGGTCTCTTCGCGCCGAACGTCTCCCGCATCTCCCGAGCCCAGATTCGCCGGGCCGCGCGGTACTTCGCGACCTCCTCGAAGAGGTCGTTGTGGGAGTTGAAGAAGAACGAGAGGCGCGGGGCGAAGTCGTCCACCTTCAGGCCGCGCTCGATGCCCCACCGCACGTACTCGATCCCGTTCCGCAGCGTGAACGCGAGCTCCTGCACGGCGGTCGCGCCCGCCTCGCGGATGTGGTATCCGGAGATCGAGATCGTGTTCCACTGCGGCACCTTCCGCGCGCCGAACTCGAACGTGTCGACGACGAGGCGCATCGACGGCTCCGGCGGGAAGATCCACTCCTTCTGCGCCTGGTACTCCTTCAGGATGTCGTTCTGGATCGTGCCGCGGAGCTTCCCCCAGCGGACCTTGCGCTTCTCCGCCATCACGAGGTACATCGCCCACAGCACGGCGGCGGGCGAGTTGATCGTCATGCTCGTGCTGATCGCGCCGACGTCGATGCCGCCGAACAGGATCTCCATGTCGCGGAGGGACGACACCGCCACGCCGCACGTCCCGAACTCCCCGAGCGCCTCCGCGTCGTCCGTGTCGTACCCGTAGAGCGTGGGCATGTCGAACGCGGTGCTCAGGCCCGTCTCCCCGTGCGCGATGAGGTACTTGAACCGCCGGTTCGTGTCCTCCGCGCTCCCGAAGCCGCTGAACATCCGCATCGTCCAGAGGCGGCCGCGGTGCATCGTCGGATGCACCCCGCGCGTGAACGGGTACTCCCCGGGTTCGCCGAGGTCCTTCGCGGGGTCGAACGTGGGGATGTCGAGGGGCGTGTAAAGCCGCCGGATCGGGATGAACGAGGTCGTCGCGAACTCCGCCTTCCGCTCCGGCGCGCCCTGCAGCGCCGTCGCCAGGGTGGTTTCCTCCCAAGCCTTCACGCGTTCCCGCAGGCGCGCGAGCGGGTCCTCGCCTCCCATGGAATCGCCTCGTAAAGAGCCCCGGATTATATAAGGTGCGCCGCGCGGAGCTACTCGTCCGCGTCCGGCGGCCCGGCCTTGAACCGCGCGCGCACCGCCATCTCCGCGATCTTCGAGAAGGCGATCTCCACGTTCTCCCCCGTCTTCGCGCTCGTCAGCAGGTAGGGGGCCCGGTGGACCTCGCAGAACGCGAGGATGTCGTCCTCCTCGAGGCGCACGTGCTCCGTCATGTCCTTCTTGTTCGCGAGCACGATCAGGGGCACCTCGCCGACGGACGACGTGATTCCCTCGACCCACTCCTCCAGGTTCTCGAGCGTCTCCGGGCGGGTCATGTCGGCCACCGCCAGGATGCCGCGCGCGCGGGAGAAGTACGCCTCCTTGTAGAGGGACATGAAGTCCCGACGGCCCATGATGTCCCAAACGAGCATCTGAAGCTCGTACATCGTGCCCTCGATCGGCCCGATCTCGACGACCTTCTTGCTGACCATCGTGCCGACGGTCCGGAGGTACTTCTCGTCGAACTGGGAGAAGACGTACCGCCGGATGAGGGACGTCTTCCCGACGCCCTCCTCGCCGATCAGGCAGATCTTCATCTTGACGGACTTCACGGGGAGGTCTGGCATCGAGGAGCCTTGCGACGGAAGTCGGAAGGCCTCACATTAACCTTTCCGTCCGATTCCCCGTCGGCACGGCCGACGCACGACCGTCACGGAGGCGGCGGTGGCGCCGGCGGGCCGGGGGGCGGCATGTCCTCGACCGGCGGCGGGACCGTCCCGTACGCGGGCGCGGTCTGCATCTGCTGGAACTGCGGCTCCGGCTTCTTCCGGCGGCGCATCGCGACGGCCGCGAGGATCAGGATCAGGACGACCACGATCACGAGGATGAGCAGGACCCCGGTCGACCCGCTCAGGAAGCCGGGCTGCTCCTCCCACACTGAAGTCACGTTCTTCGGGCCGTCCATCTCGACCGTGACGTTCGACTCGGTCCCGGTCGCGTCCCCGTCCCAGCGGACGAACCGCCACGTCTTTCCGCCCTCCGTGACCTCGCGGGCCTCGAGCGAGACCGTCGCGACGTCCCCGTCCGGATACCATCCGTCGGGCGCCGTCTGCGTCGCGGTCCCGTGGGCGGTCGTGATCGTGAGCTGGTACTCCGTCCCCCATGCGGCGTTCACGACCTTTGGGCCGTTCATCAGGACGTACGCCGGGGACTGGTCGGAGAAGATGTCCCCGGTCCACCCGAGGAACGCATAGCGCTCCCCGGGCGGACCCGCCTGCGGGGACGAAGCGGAGATCGTGGCGGCGTCCCCGGACCCGTACCACCCGCCGCCGGTCACGCCGCCGCGGGCGGAGGTCAGGGTCAAGAGGTACTCGAGCCCGAAGTTCGCGGTGAGGGCGACATCCGCGGTCCCCGCCGCGATCGAGCGGGACTGCGCGCCACCGTCCGTCCAGTTGATCCAGGCGTAGCGGGCGCCCGCGCTCACGGCCTGGGGCGAGACGGCGTTCACCGTGTGCGTCGTGCCGGCGAGCCACGTGCCGGTCACGGGGGCGGGGCCCGTCGCGCCGTCCACGGTCACCTGGAGGGCGCCGGGGTTCGTATTGATCGTGTACGTGGCGCCGGGGCTCGTGAGGAACACGTTGTAGTCGAGGGGCGTGCCCCCGTCCCGGAAGTCCGTCCACGCGACCACGGGCCACCAGGAGCCCCCGCGGGAGGCGGTCGTCGCGGTCTTCTCCGGCCACGTCCCGGACGGCTGGCCCGGCGTGTCGCTTGCGGTCACGATCGCGGTCCAGTCCGCGGGAGCCGTGACGTTCACGGGCGCGGACGTGTGGATGATGTCGCCCGACGCGGCCGAGCGCGCGACGAGGTGATAGCTGCCGCCGAGCGCGAGGCTCGTCGAGCCGGCGCCGTCGACCGTGAGCGCGAGGTTGGCCCCCGCGCCGGTCCAAGATCCGGCGGAGGTCCCGCCGCCCCACGTCAGGTCCGTCGGGTCCTGGTCGACCGCCCACCAGATCTCGTTCGCGGCCGTGTTGAACGCGATGAGGACGGAGTCTCCGTCGTGCGACGCGGCGATCACCGGCGGCGTGTCCATGTTGGACGCCCACCAGCTCGGCCCGGCCCAGGTTGCCCCGTGGTCCGCGGACCACTCCATGTACCCGCTGGTTCCGGGGAACGCAGCCCCGTACCGGTAGAAGACGGCCACGCGGTCCACGCCGTCCGTCCCCCGGAAGACCGCGATGTCGGGCTGGCGGCGCACGTCGGTCGCGGGAACGCTGCTCTCGTACTCGAACGTCCAGCTCGCCCCCTGGGTCTCCGAACGGAGGACCGCCACGTCCCAGTTCGACGCCCCCACCTCCCCGTCGAAGGCGATGTACTGGCGGTTGTTCGAGCCGTTCCAGTACTCGGACGCGATCCGCGGCCGGGTGCATAGGACTCCGCAGGAGAACCCGATGACCGGCGTCCATGCGGCGCCGTCGTCCGAGTACGTGGTCATGATCGTCGTGCCCCCCGCGATCCCCTCCTGGTATGCGACGAAGATCCGCCCGCTCTCCGGGTCGGACGCGATCGAGGGCCACACCTCGTCCGCCCCGCCGTTCGCGACGGGGATCGGCGTGCTCCAGTTCAGGCCGCCGTTCGAGGAGCGGGTGAACATGACGTCCACGTTCCCCAGCTCGTTCGTCTCATAGACCATCAGGAGGTCCCCGCTCGCGTGCGTCGTCATCGACGGCCGGCGCTGGGCGCTCCCGTTGGCCTCGACGCGCACGTCCGGGATCCACCCGGAGCCCGGGTCCCCGAGGCTGCGAGGGGGAGTTTCGCCCGCGGCCGCGGGCGGTGCCGCAAGGAGCAGTCCCGCGAACGCGCCAACGGTCAGCGCGACCGCGAGGGCCGCCACCCACATCTTCGCCGTTCCACTCTCCGTCAAGCGTACAACGCGTCGCGTCAAGAGACTCCCATCCTTCGCCGAGGCTGGCGGGTGTAGGGCCCGTTCCTTCGATAAACCTTGGCCCGCGAGGCTACGGGGCGAAGTGGAGGATGTCCGTGATGTTCCCGACGCGCTCCGACGGGCTCCGGAGGACGGGCCTCACCGCGAGTCCGGGCTTCGCGCGCTCCGGCGGGACCGCCAACCGGTGGACGAGGCCGCCGTGGACGCGCGGCCAGCGGAGGATCGCCCACACCTCTGGCGACGGAAGGCGCGCCCCGCGCTCGTCAAGGTACGCGACGGTGACCGCCTCGACCCTCGCGGCCCCTTCGACGGGGACCCAGTCCGTCGTCGGCCGCAGGCAGCTCTCGCAGTACGTGCGCGGCGGGAGGTACGCGAGGTCGCACGCCGTGCACCGCGCCGCCATCAGGCGCCCCGTGTCCCGCAGCTCCGTGAAGAACCGCTCGCCGGCGACGCCAGTCGTGTAGATGTAGTCCGCCTCGACGTCGCCATGCCAGTGGCGGAACGCCTCCGGGCGGTTCGTCCGCCCCAGGTACGTCATCCCTCTCCCTCCCGCAGCGGGCGCCAGTACCGGATGTCCCGCACGCTCCCCACGCGCTTCTCGGGCGGCTCCCACACCGCCTTCACGCGCATCCCGATCTTGATCGTGCCCGGGTTGACCTCGCCGAAGAAGTGCATGATCCCCATCTTCGGGGAGGCGCCGTCGACGGAGACGACGCCCACGTAGATCGGGTCCGTGATCCGCTTCGCGTCGAGGTCGAGGTACGAGATGCTGTACGTCTCGATCGTCCCCGTGTCCTTGACGTACACCCATTCCTTCGTGGGCCGGAAGCACTCCTCGCAGAACATCCGCGGCGGGAACAGGATCCGCTTGCACGTCGTGCACGTCCGCGCGATCAGGCGCCCCTCCTTGAGCTCCGCGAGGAATCGGGACATCGCCTCCCCCGCGGACCACGCGAACTTCGCCTCGGGGCGGAACCGCACGGACGTGACCTTCTCGTAGAACTCCTTCGCGCCCAGCTCGACGCCGGGCCACTTCTCCGTCGTCATGCGCGCATCACCGCCACGGCGCTGAACTGCATGAGGTCCCCCCACGCGTTCGTCACCCCGGTGTGGATCTCGTGCGGGATCTGCCGCTTCCCGGCCTGCCCGGAGAGCTGCCAGTACAGCTCGCCGACCTTGATCCCCATCGTGGCGGCGATCGGGTTCCCGACGCCGAGGAGGCCGCCGCTCGGGCACGTCGGGAGGTCCCCGTCCCGCTGGGTCACGCCCTCCCGCGTCAGGACCGGTGCCTCGCCCTTCTTGCACAGCTGGAGGCCCTCCATGTGGTGGAGCTCCTTGTAGTCGAACGGGTCGTACGGCTCCGCGAAGTCGATCTGCTTCCGCGGGTCGTCGATCCGCGCCTGCTTGTACGCCATCTTGGCGGCGCGCGCGAGGTACTCCGGGAAGTACAGGTCGCGGTCCGTCCAGAACGTCGTGTCGATCGCCCACCCGACGCCGGAGAACCACACCGGCGGCGACTTCACCTACTTCCGCTAGATGAAGTCC
>Ga0214473_10002354_pt1 | contig 23224 bp, 20 predicted proteins | sample RVTome_7_FD_203509 | JGI IMG/M metagenome (GOLD analysis project Ga0214473, IMG submission 203509) | Soil microbial communities from uranium-contaminated site in the Upper Colorado River Basin, Wyoming, United States - RVT98D197 | ecosystem: Environmental > Terrestrial > Soil > Contaminated >... | reverse complement strand
TCTGGCTCGCCGGATTCATTCTCCTTGGCGCCTTTTTGCTGGCAGCTTTCCTCACCAGACAAACGCATCGGCAAAATAATCCGCCTGCGGATAAAGTTCTGCAGGATTAAGTCCCGCCGAAACGCCGTTCATCACCTGAAGGGTTGCAAGCCCGACACCACGCCCTCCCGCTACATCATGTTCGGCACTGTCGCCAATGCACAGGACACTGCGCGGATTGCCTATGACTTTCAGCGAATGGGTGTAAATTTCGGCATAGGGTTTTCCAATCCACCGCACCTCGCCACCCATTTCTTCATAGAGCGCCGCGATGGCGCCGGGCGCCGGCTGTAAACCTTGCTTCGTCAACATCAGCTTGTCAGGATTGCAACAGATCGCCGGAAGCGACGTGTCGGAGAAAAATTCCCTGTATTGCGCCATGGAGGTGTTCGGCGCATCCGACCCCAGAATGAGAATGACCTCTGCCTGAGCCACGTCTTCCACAAAGGGAACACCATCGAAACCATACTCTTCGCCCGCCTTGCCGATGAGGAAGGCTTTCTTCCTGCCGAGCATGTGATAGGCCACTTCGCCGGAGCTTATGATGTTGATAAAAAGATTGCGCGGCACGCCGAGGCGCAGCAGGCGCTCGCGGTTGGCAAGACTGCGTTTTCCCGAATTCGTCATCACGCCCACGGGAATTTTCAGGCGCTGAAGATTTTCCAGAACCTCAAGCGTGCCGGGATAAAGTTTCTCGCCATCATGGATCACGCCGAACTGGTCGATCAGCATGCCGTCGAAGCGCGCGGCGATTTCGGAGAGTCCCTTAATGTGCATGGCCAATGCCCCGCCATGCCAGTCGCGTCGTTCCCATCGCCGCATGCTCGCTTGCTGATGGCTTTGAAGCAACGCCCAGAGTTTTCAATCTGATCCTGGTCCACGGCTCATTGGCGGCACCTCCGCCAACACTGCGAATAGACTGAAGAGGCGTTGCACCCAATTCCGCCAAACGCTGATATCCCGACTTCTCAATGCTCGCAATTCCTTCAAGCAGGGCTTGAAAAAACACGCGATCATTATCTGGGCGCGGCGAGAGTCGCGGGGCAAAATTGGGATCGGCGATTGGAAAACGTTCACCCGCTTGCGTCAGCGGATAATAGTCAAGGCCGGTTGGCGCATTGGGATCAATCAATTCCGTGAGCCGGGCAATGTCATCCCCGGAAAAATATTTCCGCAACACCCCGCCACCGCTGTTGGAGGCCCCGCCAGCCAGCCACTGGTCGCCAATCCGGTGGCTGTAAATCCCATACTCCGGAGAAAACACCGGACAGTCTGAGAGAAGCTTCAAGGTGAGTGTCGTGCCAAGGGATGTGATACCATCGCCGGGTTCGGACGCTCCGCTCGCCAGGAATGCCGCGCAGCCATCGGTCGTGCCCGCAACGATTGTTGCTGTTTTGGAAAGCCCAAACCTGTCGGCGATGCCCGGCAGAATTGTCCCAATCGCAGTGCCTGCAGGAACCACCTTCGGAAACAGGCCGACATCAAATCCGATTGCTGCAATCCATGACGGCCAGACGCGGGCAATGGGATCATAACCCGACTTCAGCGCATTGTTTTCATCGCTCACATCAAAGCGACCGGAGAATTGTCCAGCCAGCCAATCCGCCTGATGAAGGATGCGTGCGGCACCTTTCTGCATGGACAGGGCGCGGGCAAGCGGCGATGAGCCGCCGCGCGCGGCTGTTTCCATCGGCGCGGCCGCTAAAACCTTGTCCACATCGGCGCGCTCGGCAAGGTCATTATACATCGATGCCAGGCCCAGCGGTTCTCCGCTTTTGTCAACTGCCAGAATGGTGCCCGAAGTCCCATCAATAGCAAGCGCCAAGATATTCAGGCCCTTGAGATCAAGCAATGCAAAGGCCTGTTCAATGGCCTTCCACCAAATCTGCGGATCCTGCAAACTGCGTCCATTATTTTGCACGGGCGCGACAATGGGAGCCTTCGACATCGCCGCAAGCGCACCACTGCGATCTGCCGCAACAATGCGCACCCCCGACGTGCCGACATCAATGCCGAATACAACGTCCGTGGTCATGCCGCATCATGAAACCGCGCATCGGCCTGATCAAGACGTTTGCGGATTTGCGTTACAATCAGCGAATCATCGGGAACGCAGTTGTCATAGGTGAGATATTCACCGGCTTTCACCGGCTTGATCACGCGCGCCTGCTCCGCAAGCCCAAGGGGCACTGCATTGCTCGCCCTTGCCTGCTCGGCCGTCATGGCCCAGGCGCGGTATTCCGTTTCGCCGATCTTGCCCAACGTCTCTCCCGGCTTGAGGTCGCGCTTGGCAACGGTGATCGCTTCTGCCACCGGATGATCAAGCGGGGCCATGTCGGCACGGCCATGCAAAACTGCTTTCGCTGCCGAAAGTGGCACTTCAAGACTGGTCAGATGATAAGGCCGCATGATGGAGAAAAATGGCCCCTTGCCGACTTTCAAGTCAACCATGCGCTCCAGCACGCGCGGATGATCGGTTTCCACGATGCAGAACACGCCGGGAGCAACACCCTTGCCGATGGAATAATCAACGCAGCCGGATTTTGACAAAATACCGCCATGGGATTTCGGCACCAGAACCGAAGCCAGTTCCTCGCGCGTGGCCGCGGGCCCATGCATGCCCGGCACATCAGGCACCAGGCCCGTGCAATTGGCGATCGCCACCATTTCAATCATCGTCTTGGAGCCATCGACAAATTCAACCAGCATGCGGGCATTCATGTTGCGTTGCTGCGCCTCCGCTTCATATTCTTTTGGCACCGCATCAAACTTGAGCGGATTGTTCTTGCCCTTTCCGGCGCAAACAATTTTCAATCCCAGCGATTGCGCAAAGCCGATGAGCTCAAGAGCACAGGCCGGTTCATCGCCCATGGCACCTGTATAGACAACGCCTGCGCTCCGGGCCTGCGCCTTGAGATGGCGGCCGATGGTGATGTCGGCTTCCACATTCAGCATCACCACATGCTTGCCATGGTGAATGGCATCAAGGGCAAGCGTGGTTCCGGTATTGGGATTGCCCGTGGCGTCAATCACCACGTCAATGTGGCCCGCCGCAACAAGGCTTCCGAGATCATCCGTAATTGCCAGCTGTCCACGCCCGATGGCGCGGTCAATGTCCGCCACCGTTTTGGCGATGACAATATTTTCTCGTGCGTGCCCTGCAAGAAGCGCCGCATCAATGGCCCGGGACGGATTGACTTCCGAAATGGCTCCCAGCTGCAAGCCCTGCATGAGCGACAATTGCACCACGATGTCAGTTCCCATCTGGCCGGCACCCGCCAAGCCAATGGTCACGGCCCTTCCCGATTCAGCCCGCGCTTTAAGTTCATTCACCAGGGCTGAAACATTGGCAATCATGACTTGCCCTTCTTCTTGTTTTTTGTGGGAATGAAGCGCGGCGCGAGAACGGTTGAGGTTTCACCTCTGGCCAAATCTTCCGGCTGCTTGCCATAGGTTTTGAAGCGCTTGAGCACACTCACCATTTGCGCCTCGTCAAGAATAACCGGCTTGCCGGCCAGGCACGCGGCCCAATACTGGTGGCACAAAGATTCAATTTCACCCGCCAGCCACAGGGCCTTTGACAGGCTGGGCCCAAAACAAATCTGCCCATGATTGGCAAGCAGACATGCGGTGCGCCCTTCCATGGCCTTGAGCATGGTATCAGACAGTTCCTGCGTTCCAAATTCCGCATAGTCGGAAACGCGAAGGCTGGTGCCGCCGGTTACTCCAATCATGTAATGGAATGCAGGCACCTCCCGGCGCAGGCAGGCAAGGGCTGTTGCATAAGTTGAATGCACATGGACAACGGCTTTCGCTTCCGGTCGCGCCCGGAAAATATCCATATGCATGCGCCATTCGGTTGAAGGCAGATAATCCCCACGATAATTGCCCTCAAGATCCATTTCGATGACATGGGCGGGCTTCATCCTTTCATAGGCAATCCCCGATGCGGTAATGAGAAACCCCTCATCGCTCCGCACGCTCACATTGCCGGAGGTTCCCTGGTTAATTCCTTCCGCATTCATTTTCAGACAGGTCTCTATGACCTCGCGGCGCAGGTCGAGATACTTCAGCTTTTTCATTTCAGTTCCGCTTGTGAAGGATTGACTTCAAGGCATTCATTTTACAGTGTCGCAGGCATCATAGGAAAGCCGAAATGGATTTACAATTACCGCGTGGAATAGCCGTTGTTGACGCCGGAAAGACCAATACCAAAATTGTCCTGTTTGGGCCCAATGGCAAGCCCGTGGCCGAGCGCAAGGTTGCAAGCCTTAACCATGAGGGCCCGCCCTATCGCAGCATTGATCCCGCTCCCCTGATTGCGCTTTGCCAGACCGCGCTTCCCGAACTGGATGCCATTTTACCCATAGATATCGTGGTTCCTTGCGCTCACGGGGCAGCGCTCGCCTGCCTGGAGGCCGATGGGTCGCTTGCCTTGCCGGTCATGGATTACACCTCCGAACCGCCATCGGAAATCATTGCGGGCTACCGCCGGATTGAACCGCCGTTCGAGGAAGTCTTTGGTCCGCTGCTCCCCATGGCGTTGACACATGGCTTGCAGCTCTATTGGCAGCAACAGGCATTCGCTCATGATTTTGCGCGTATCAAAACCATCGTGCCTTGGATTCAATATGTAGCATTTTGCCTGAGTGGAAAACTGGTGACGGAAATTTCCGGCATGGCCTGCCAGTCCCACCTCATGGATATTCGCAGCGGCGGCCCTTCATCATTGGTGAAACGCATGGGATGGGAGCCATTATTTCCGCCTCTGGCAAAAGCCTGGGAAACTATTGGAACATTGCGCGGTAAATTTATGGGCCGAAATTTTCGCGGGGCTGCAAAAGTTCTGGCGGGAGTTCATGACTCCAACGCAAATTATTTGCGTTACCTCGCCGGTGGCCAGAAAAAATTCACCCTGCTTTCCACCGGAACCTGGATCATAGGTTTCGATACGGAGGCAAAACTCGAATCCCTCATTCAGGAAAAGGATACGGTTTCCAACACCGATGTTTTTGGCAACCAGGTAGCCTGCTGCCGGTTTTTCGGTGGCCGTGAATTTGAGGTTTTGAGCGAAGGAGTACCAGGCGAGGCAGCAACCGTGGCTGCCTTACAGCACACCATCGACCAAAAGACCTGTGCCTTGCCGAGTTTCACCGATGGCGGCGGGCCCGTGCCCCACAGCGGTGGAAAAGGAAAAATTATCGGCGAAAAGCCCGTATCCCCCGAACAACGGGCGTCCCTTGCCTCGCTCTATTGCGCCCTTATGGTTTCTGAATCTCTCGATGCCCTTGGCTCGAAATACGACATCATCGTGGATGGACCCTTTTCAAAGAATCTAGTTTTCCTGCAAGTACTGGCGCAGTTGCGGGAAGGGCAAAGGGTTCTGGCTTCCGATCTCAGGGATGGAACCACCGCAGGTGCTGCGTGTCTGGCATTGATGCCTGATGGCAAGTTGCCCCATGTGCCCCTTTCGCTCATCACGATTGTGTCGCAAAATCTTGCCAGCTTGGCCGAATACCGCGCCGCCTGGCAAAGGATGACCCATGAAAACGCCCGCTAGCATCTGGTTCTTCAGCGCTCTTATTGCAGTCCCATCGCCTGCCCTTGCCTTTGACTGCAGCAAGGCCGCGACCAAGGTTGAAACCACGATTTGCGCCGATGCAAACTTGATTGAAGCAGATGCGGACATGGCCAAAGCCTATGCCTCCGTGCGCGAAACTTCGACTGCAGCTGAGAAGAAAATGCTGGCGCTTTCGCAGCGGCGCTGGATTGAACAGCGCGAAAATGCCTGCGCCTATGGAGAAGAAACAGAATTGGCCTCGTGCATCTTCAAGGAAACAAACGGGCGCAGATTGCTGTTGCTCGGCGCTCCGGAAAGCGGCCCCGGTGCGGCGTCGCCACTCGTTCCTGTCTTCCTGCAGCAAGTCGGCACGTCAAAAATTTACGATGTCGACTACGCCCTGTTGCGCTTTGCCAATCCCCAAAATGCCGGAGAAAAATTGTTCAACGCGCAAACCAGGAAAATCCTGAACGAAGCACCGTTGGAACCCCAAGGCCAGGACGAGTTTGAGGATCGTGTTTTGACCCGGGAGGAGACATTTGCCATTTCCTATGCCTCACCCGTTCTGCTCTCTGTTGCCGACAGCTTCTATAGCAATGATGGCGGCGCCCATGGCAATGGCGGGGTGAGCAACATCAATATCGATATGCGTTCGGGCAAGGAAATCAAGACCTCCGATGTGTTTGCAAGCGATACAATCAAAACTCTCACATTTGAGTGCCGCGAACAAATCCTGCAGCACAAGCAGGTAAATGACAGCGCCGAAAAATATGTGCCCGAAGAAGATGCAAATTTTCAGGAGAGCACCATTGCCGATCACATCAACGATTTCCGGCGCTGGACAATTTCAACTGACAAGGCAATTGTGACCTTTGATTCCTATGCCATAGGGTCCTATGCCGAAGGCCCTTATGAATGCGAATTTGATATGCCGAAGCTGAAAGCCCTCGCAAAACCTGATGTCCCATTACCTTGAGGAGATAACGCATGCTGGATCACATTGGTTTCGCCGTAAGCAATATGAAGAAATCAAGGGCCTTCTATGAAAGCGCCTTGAATCCGCTTGGCATAAAGGTGGTGATGGAGGTTACGCCGGAAATGACGGGCACCGATGATAGCTACGCGGGTTTTGGAACAGACAAGCCTTTCTTCTGGATTGGCGCCTATAAAAAACCATCACCGGGCATGCATGTGGCCTTTGCCGCCCAGAACCGGAAAATCGTGGATGAGTTTTACGCCGCTGCAATTGCCGCAGGCGGCAAGGACAATGGCAAGCCTGGCTTGCGGCCCGAATATCATGAAAATTATTACGGGGCCTTCGTGCTCGATCCCGACGGTAACAACATTGAAGCCGTTTGCCACAAGCCCGGATGAGATGATTAACGGAACAGCAACAATCGACGTGCACACTCCAGAAATGTAAAAGGTGTACCCCATGCGTAGCGAAGCCCACTCCCAAGATGAATTCCCGGTATTCACCCTGACTTGCCCCAGCTCTGACAGTTCCGATGAGAGGGTTCACGATATTCAGCTCCGTGGGAACCTGCCCCTGCTGATCGGCGCGGATGTTCTGGCCGAAATCAGCCACGCGGACCTGCTCGAAAGCTGGGAAACCGCCATTTCCCTTCCCGTCATGGACTTGAATGCCATGACTGCTCTGGCAGGCCAGCGTTTGAGCGACATGCTGGGAGCGAATCTGGATGCGGAAGATTTAACTGAGCTCGTCTCCGATGCTGCCGTTCTCTTTCTGCTGGCCATGCGCCGCTTTGGAATTTCGGAAGCCGACCGGATTCCCGCCTGCACCGTGAAGTGGAATGGACAAGAGGCTGCCGAAAGCGTTCAAATGCTGGCATGAAAACCGGCAATCCCGACCACCAGCCGCCCGTTTCCGCTCCCGACTATGGCCGCTCGCTGCGCGGTCTTGGTTTCAACCTGATTGTCAGGGATGTGCCGCGCGCCGTTAAATTTGCGGTTGACGTGCTGGGTGCCACAGCTTTTTTTGCCAATGACAGCTTTGCCGCCATGAAACTGAACGGCGGCGACTTCATGTTTCACGCCGATCACACCTATAAAGGCAACCCTCTCTCAGGAATCGTGAAGGGCGTTGAGGCGCGCGGCATTGGCGTTGAACTCAGGGTCTATGGCGGTGATCCCGATGTGGCCGAGGCCAACGCCAAGGCGGGCGGCTGGACCGTGCTTTCAGGGGCCCTCGACAAGCCCCATGGCCTCAGGGAATGCATGATCATTGACGATGAGGGCTATGTCTGGATTCCCTCGGTTCATCTGCCGAAGGAAATCTAGATCCGCCAATCCAGCACTGCCGTCATGAATCCATGGGTCTCACTGAGCGCCTCCTCGAAGACCGAGACCGGCGTCGGCGAGGTGGGGTCGATCCGGCCCGTCACTTCGCCGGATTTTATCTTGAGCCGGGCCCCAAATTTTCCAGCGAGATGCTGCATGCGGTCATTGTCTCGCAGGCAGATCATGTAGAGCTGGCTGATGCTCCGGTTCTGCGCGGCGGTGATGATGCGGTTCATCAATAGCGACCCCAATCCCCTGTCCTGATATAATTTTTCGACCGTGAACGCGGCTTCGGCCATCGCCTCACCCACCACTTCAAGCGGCCGCAGTTCGGCGGAGGCCCGCACCTCCCAACCGGAATAAGCGCCATAAATCACTGTTCCCAGGCGATGGGCCGAATCCGCATAGGCGTCGAGAAACTGGTCGTTCACCGGCGAACCGAAGCGGGCCTGGCGGGTTTCCCCGTCAAGGCGCTTCAAATGGCGGCGGAAAGCAGCGATATCAGCCGGCCAGAGGCGGCGGATGTGGTGGCGTTCAGCAGCGTCATAGGTCATGGATCACCTCACGTGGCGCGATTCTGGCTGCTAAATGTGAAATTTATGCTGCACTGCAGCGAATGCAAGTGAGGGGGAGGGATGCGTAAATCGCATGACATAATAGAAATTTTATTCCAAAAATAACAATTGAGATAATTTTATTCCATTTTATGGCTGGATATGCTAAGACCCCGGTACTGTCACTTGCAGGCTGGTCTAACGATCTTTAGCTTGCAGCAATTCAATTTTACAAGGGAGCGCGGCAGCTTGGGCACCAGGCCCCGCGGGAATTTACAATGGTCAAGGAAATCGGGCATTTCATCGGTGGCAAGCAGGTCAAGGGCACGTCTGAACGCTTTGCCGATATTTTCAACCCCAATACGGGCGAAGTTCAGGCCAAGGTGGCCCTTGCCTCTAAGGCGGAGCTCCGCGCTGCGGTCGAAAACGCCAAGGCGGCACAGCCCGCCTGGGCTGCCAAGAACCCCCAGTTCCGCGCCCGCGTGATGATGAAATTTTTGGAGTTGGCCTCCAAGCACAAGGAAGAACTGGCCACCCTCATTTCCATGGAACATGGCAAGACCGTGCCTGATGCACTCGGCGATTTGCAGCGCGGCGTTGAAGTGGCCGAATTTGCCTGTGGCGTGCCCCATCTCATGAAAGGCGAATTCACCGATGCCGCAGGCCCCGGCATTGACATGTATTCCATGCGCCAGGCCCTGGGCGTTGTGGCTGGCATTACACCCTTCAACTTCCCCGCTATGATCCCCCTGTGGAAATGCGCACCGGCAATCGCCGTGGGCAATGCCTTCATCATGAAGCCATCGGAGCGCGACCCCTCCTGCCCCATGCGCATCGCCGAGCTTTTCCTTGAAGCAGGCCTGCCGCCTGGAATCTTGAATGTGGTCAACGGCGACAAGGAATCCGTTGATGCCATTCTGAATGACCCCGACATCAAGGCCGTCGGCTTTGTGGGCTCCACCGCAATCGCCCAATATGTCTACGCAGGAGCAACGGCGACAGGCAAGCGTGCCCAGTGCTTTGGCGGCGCCAAGAACCACATGGTGATCATGCCCGATGCCGACCTGAACCAGGCCGTCGATGCCCTGATCGGCGCGGGCTATGGCTCGGCCGGTGAACGCTGCATGGCGATTTCAGTGGCCGTGCCCGTGGGTGAAGCCACCGCAAACGCGCTGATTGAAAAACTTGTTCCACGGGTTGAGAATCTCAAGATTGGTCCGTCAACCGATCGCGACGCCGACTATGGACCATTGGTTACGAAAATGGCCTTGGACCGCGTCAAGGGCTACATTGACATCGGTGTGAAGGAAGGTGCAACGCTGAAAGTGGATGGCCGCGGCTTCAAGATGCAGGGCTATGAGAACGGCTATTTCCTCGGCGGCTCGCTCTTCGACAACGTCACCAAGGACATGCGGATTTACAAGGAAGAAATTTTCGGCCCCGTGCTCGGTGTTGTGCGCGCCAAGACCTACAACGAAGCCCTCGGCCTGTGCAATGACCATGAATACGGCAACGGCGTTGCGATCTATACCCGCGACGGCGATGCGGCGCGCGACTTCGCGGCCAAGGTGCAGGTCGGCATGGTGGGTGTGAACGTGCCTATTCCGGTGCCACTTGCCTATCACACCTTCGGCGGCTGGAAGGCTTCGAGCTTTGGCGACCTGAACCAGCATGGACCGGATTCCATCCGCTTCTACACCAAGACCAAGACGGTTACTTCGCGCTGGCCCTCCGGCACCAAGGAAGGCGCGCAGTTTTCAATTCCGACGATGCGGTAATTGATGCAAAAACTTGATCTGCCCCTGGGTTACTACGAGCTGCCAAAAGGCAGGCTCGCCAATGTGGTGACCTGCCTTGAGATGACATTCAAGCCGCAAAGCAAGGATGCTTCCCTGCCTGCGGGCTATTCGTTGCGCCGCGTCGATGTGAAAGACCTCGACAGCTATCGCAGCATATTCCGCAAGGTGGGCGAAGATCTCATGTGGTTTTCCCGCCTCATCATGCCCGATGAAAAGCTGGCCGCAATTCTCGGCCACGTGCAAGTGGAATCCTACGCCCTCTATCAGTGTGAGACGGCGATTGGCGTAATGGAACTTGATTTCAAGGACATGCCCAACTGCGAACTCGCCTTCTTTGGCCTGGCGAAGGAAGCCATCGGTAGCGGTTTAGGCCGTGCACTGATGAATATCGCAATCCAGAAGGCCTGGGAAAAACCCATCATACGCTTCTGGGTCCACACCTGTCACTTCGACCACCCCAATGCGCTTGGCTTCTACCGCCGCTCAGGCTTTGAACCCTATAGCCTGATGGTCGAGATTCACGACGACCCGCGCCTGGCCGGCAAACTCCCCCGCCACGCCAGCCCCCATGTGGCCCTGATCGATCCGAAATAGACATCATCATTTAGGGCGGCGTGAAGACAAACTCCTTGCAGGCTGAGGTGGTCTCCATCTTGGGAGGCAGATCGAAAGGTTCGCCAATGGCAGAGATGCGTTTCACAAAGACCTCCGCTTTACCACTATTATTAGCGTAGGTTTCAAACAAGCCATCTGGCCGGAAATAAATAATTGCATCATTCACGAATAGAAACAACTCGCCTGAGGATTGCGCCGTGAAATCGCTGACCAGGCAATCACAGCGTTTCTTCGATGAAAGGAAAGTCGGGCTGAGGACATATTCGTCCTGGCCGGCATTCCGATTTTCCGCATGAGTTCGAATGCGGGCGACGGGCGTGTAGTATTTTTCCCAGAGATAGCGCTTGGCCGGCCAGGCAGGAATGGCGATCCAGGGCCAGTGATTTTCTAGATTGCCCTGAAGGTCGGCCTCCAGCGTACCGTCTTTCCAGCCTCCCATCGTCTCGGCGATGTTCATGACGACCCGATAAGTAGCGCTCTTTTCCGCCGCAAGTCCCGAGGGCCAGCAAGGATCGGAAGGACCAAACGTCAGCGGGCCCGCATATTCTAATGTTATTGCGGAGGCTTGGGCCTTGGCCTCCACGAAACAGAATACCCCATAGGAATCGGTAACCGAAAAGTAAATCCGGCTGGCGCCGGATATGCTCACGAATGCAATTGTTGCAAGAACCGCCATCCCGAAGAAAAATGGCAGCATGTGTTTCTTGATAAAGCGCAATGTCCCTTGATACGCCTTGCTCTCTCGAAAATTGTGCAAGCAAGAGAATGCCGGATCAAGCGCTACGGTGGGATGCCATATCGTGATCATGCGTGCTTGCTTCTTGCCGTCCAGCCACTTTCCAAGCAGCATTAAAACACCGACAGTCACTGCCAAGATTGAAAAGACTCCGGGATTGGCGCTGAACGTGTCCACCCACCGACTGGCAAATGCTGGCAAAAAAACACCAAGCAGCTTTGGAATGCCTGACGCGAAGCACAAAACGGAATCGACACATTTCTCTCCGTCTTTGGTAAGCGACAACGGCCACATGTCTCTCAGCACAGGAACTGACCTTATCCAAGGGAGGAGCACGAGACATGTCGTGGCGGATAGCGTGCTGAAATAGACTATCCGCCTGAACCAGACGATGTCCCAAACTTTCTCTTGGGCCATTGCGCGCAACTTGGCTTTTGCCGCCGACTCAAAAGTACTCCCACCGGGATTTACGATCTGATCGTTACGCGTAACAACCGCATATTTTTCAGGAATCACAATCGGGGCGTAGCCCAGGCCCTTGGTGCGAATTCGCTCAAACACGCTGTAGTGGATTTTCGGCTGTTCGATCCGCACAACGTTGTCAACACCGATCTTTGGAACAATGCCGGATTGCATCTTCAAAACAGAACGTCCCGTATCGTTGAGTTTTTCCAGCTTTCGCGGCAGCAACCGGTAGTAGGACGCCAGACCCTGGCGCGAGTCATGCAAGGCTCCTGTAATACGCGCAGCCTTGATATAATCATCGCGCTTCTTCTTGTTGAACTTGAGATGCTGCCCGGAATGGGTAAGAATCCAATTCAACGGCACGTAGGACAAAAAATCGTCCGGATATCCGCCACCAACATCGGCGTGCATGCCAGCAAACCAGACTTGGCTCAAACGTTCATCTGCAATGTGCTTTGCGTTGGCACGCTGTCGCATGGGGGCGACTGTGGCAGTACCAGGGGAGTTGCCTGACTCGTTCCACAACAATGGATGAAACGAGTTCCGCTCATCGTCGAGGCTCAGGGCATGGGCCGCCTTTTTCACCTTTGAAGAAAGATCACGGTTCCGCATGGACAGCGGCCAGACCCATCGGTCCCATCCAATGGTCATCTCGTCGATTGGGAGGCCGTAGGCGTCCACCGTATCCCACAGGCCGAGGAATTCAATGGGCACATCAAGGTGAAGGTTTTCGGCTGTGTAAAAATCGGCAGGCAGTGACTGGCCCGGAAAACGATCTCTTATTGCGCGGACAACAAGTGCAAGAAGCGGTGTCATGCCGTCGCCGCTCGCCTGTTTTCGATAGGCCCGGAACAACAACTTCGTTTTTTTTCGCAAGTCACGATCATCTTTGAAAGTACCGCGCCTCAAAAGTCCGTACCTACAGACAAGACCGGCGAGAATGCGAATGGTGAACGCGCCCCGGCTGAAGCCGAATCCATAGATGCGGTCGCCCTCTTCATAGTTCAGGCACAGAAAGGCATAAAGCTGCCGCACATTGCGCGACAGGCCGATGCCGAGCGCCCCGCCCAGCAGCGCCAATGGCTTGAAGTTGGAGTTGCCAACGCCGTCATCATAATAAGCGACTTGTTTTACCGGATCAGAGAGATCCAGCGCCTCATAGGTTCGCCACACGTTGGTCTTAAAGAGCTTCGCCGCGCTGTTTCCGGTTCCGTCAGAAAGAACAATGATGTTCTTGGGCATGGCGCACCTCAAAAACGATTTGATGTTTTGAGCCGTGTGAACAGAAAACAGGGCTGGATCACGCGCAAAATGCAAATGATCGAGCCAATAAAAATACCCGCGATCTGGCTGTACTAAAGCCATGATTCCCGAAGATATGCAACTCTTGCGTTTAAGTTCTTGATATTTCCCGCAATGCCCATGGATATCACCTCGGCGATCTCGGCAATTTCCGTTGCCATGGTGTTTTGCCGGGAACTGCTCTATGAGGCGCCCAGCACGCGGCAACCTAGGACAAGGCGTCCTGTTGGCCAGCCCTCAACTCCGTTAGAAAAGCACTTAATCAATTGGCCTTTCCCTTAACCCCTGCCCCATTCGCGCGCGCCCTTGCCGAGCGCAATTACGAAGACCCGACACCCGTTCAACTTGCCGTTCTTGAGGCCAAGGCCGAGGGGCGCGATCTCGTCGTCTCGGCCCAGACCGGTTCCGGCAAAACCGTGGCCTATGGCCTGGCCATTGCTGCAACCCTTCTGGGAGACGCGGAACGGTTTTCGCCGGAAGCCTCGCCCGTTGCCCTCATTGTGGCGCCTACGCGCGAACTCGCCATGCAGGTCGAACGCGAGCTTGAGTGGCTCTACCATTATACCGGCGCGCGCATACTTTCCTGCGTCGGCGGCATGGACCCCAAGCGCGAACGCCGCAGGCTTGGCGATGGCGCCCATATCATTGTGGGAACGCCGGGGCGCCTGAAGGACCATCTTGAGCGGGGCTCCTTGAATATCGCCGATCTCAAGGCCGTGGTGCTCGATGAAGCCGATGAAATGCTTGATCTCGGTTTCCGCGAGGACCTCGAATTTATCCTGGAAGCAACACCAGCAGAGCGTCGCACACTTCTGTTCTCCGCCACCATGCCAAAGACCATTGCGAACCTGGCCAGGCGCTATCAGCGCAATGCCTTGCGCATTGAAGTCTCAGGTAGTGAGCGGGCCCATGCTGACATCGAATACCGCGCCATTCGCGTGGCACCCAATGAAGTTGAACATGCCGTGGTGAACGTGCTGCGTTTCGTCGAAGCGCAAAGCACCATCGTATTCTGCAACACCCGCGACCATGTGCGTCACTTGCATGCAACCCTTCTTGAGCGCGGCTTTGCCGCCGTCTATCTCTCTGGCGAATTGAGCCAGGGCGAGCGCAACCACGCGCTGCAAGCCCTGCGTGATGGCCGGGCCCGCGTCTGTGTGGCAACGGATGTGGCCGCCCGCGGCATTGATCTGCCGAACCTCGGACTCGTCATCCATGCGGACTTGCCCAATGATGCAGAAATATTGCAGCATCGCAGCGGACGCACCGGAAGAGCTGGCAAGAAGGGTGTGAGTGTTGTGCTCATTCCCTTGTCGCGCCGCCGAAAAGCAGAGCAAATGCTGGCCGCTGCAAAGGTGAACCCCCAATGGAGCGGCCCGCCTTCGGCCGATGACATTCGCAAGCTCGATCAGCAGCGCATGCTACTGGACCCGTTGCTGACCGAGATCAGCAGCGAAGAGGATTTGGAAATGGCACGCGCGGTTCTGGCCATGCGGTCGCCGGAAGAAATTGCTGCCGCGTTGGTGCGCGTTTATCGTGCAAGACTTCCTGCAGCGGAAGATGTGTTTGACCCCGGCCCCGGCCGTGATTTCAGGGAGGCAAAACCGGCGCGTCGCGATGCCCATTCCTCCGAGCCCCGCAATTTCACCTGGTTCCGCCTTGATATCGGCCGCAAGAATAACGCCGATCCGAAATGGCTTCTGCCGATGATTTGCCGGCGCGGCAAGATTGTGAAAGCCGACATCGGTGCCATCCGCATCACCGACAATGAAACCCGATTCGAAATCGCCAACGCCGTCGTTGAACGTTTCACCATCGCCAGCCTGGTTGCCGATGACGAGGACGTGAAGATTGAATTGCTCGGCGGCCATGACGCTGGCAAGCCATCCCGCAATTTTGACCACAAGCCAAAATTCAAACCAAGACACGACGGCGAATCTACGCGCTACGAAGACAGAAAGCCTCATGCAGACGCTGCCAAGCCAGGAGGCGAAGGCTACAAAGGTAAAAAATCATTCACCAGTGGTGGCAAACCAAAATTTGAAGGTGACAAACCAGCCTTCAAGGAAAAAAAGGCCTCCTGGAAAAAGAAGAAGCGGTAGATTCCACATCTCTCCATGGTCGCCCTCAAGCCTGTTCTCGGGCTTGACCCGAGAATGGCGACTATCCAGTGGTTGTCACAAGCTCGAAGCCTGGGTGATCGGGTCAAGCCGACCATGGAGAGTGTGGGGACTAATTCCCAATCGGTTTCCGCTGTTTCCGCTTCTTCGCCAGATCGATTTGTTTCTGCCGTTCCCGTGCCGAGGCCTTTGATTTCTCGCTCAGCGTCGCAAAGCATTTAGGACAGCTCACGCCCGCTTCATAAAATGGCGAACTTTTTTCTTCCACTGCTAAAGGCGTGCGGCAGCCATGGCACATTTCGCGTTCGGTGGGGACAAGTCCATGCCCCACCGCCACACGATGGTCAAAGACAAAGCATTCGCCCCTCCATTTGCTTTCATCGGCGGGGACTTCTTCAAGATATTTGAGAATGCCGCCCTTCAGGTGATAGACCTCGCGGAAACCTTGGGCTTGCATATAGCTTGAGGCTTTCTCGCAGCGAATGCCGCCGGTGCAGAACATCGCCACTTTCTGGTGCCTCGCGGGATCGAGGTTCTCGCCAACAAATTTTGGAAATTCGCCGAAACTGGAGGTCTTGGGGTCCGCCGCGCCTTCGAATGTGCCGAGCGCCACCTCATAATCATTGCGCGTATCGATGAGCACAACATCCGGGTCCGCAATCAACGCGTTCCAGTCCTTTGGCTCCACGTAGGTGCCGACCTGCCGGTTCGGATCAATCCCTTCAACCCCGATTGTGACAATTTCCTTCTTCAGCTTCACCTTGCTGCGGTAGAACGGGTCTTCACCGCAGTAGGATTCCTTGTGATCGAGGTCGGCAAAGCGGGCGTCCGATCTGAGGTAATTCAGGAACCCGTCAATGGCGCTGCGCGCCCCGCTGATCGTGCCGTTGATGCCTTCAATTGCCAGAAGCAGCGTGCCCTTCACCCCATGGGCATTCATGGCCGCAAGCAGGGGCTGCCGGAGCGCTGAAAAATCTTTCAGCGTGACAAATTTGTAGAGAGCGGCAACAACGATGGTCTGCGACATGGGCCAAGCTTTTATTAGGCCTGTGATACTTTTTCAATTGCACAAAAAGCAGGGCCTCCCGTAAGTAACGGCAACCCCCGAGGACAAATGCCAGAATTCATACTCAACGCCGGCCTGGAGCTTCCCTTCATTCTCATCCTGCTTGCTCTCCTGGGCTTTCGCCGGGCAGTCCACCCCAGGGCATGGGTTATGGTTAAGGCACCGCTTGAAAAAGTGTTTTCACTTGTCGATCTCTATGACGGAAAAGTGCAGAACTGGAATCGCACCACGGTAACCTCGAATCTCATTGATCCCGTACGGCAGATCTTCCGCATGACCTATGTGACAACCCTGTCAACCGGCAGCCAGCAAAGCTCCCAGGCCGATTTTCGCGTGGCCGAACGGCGCGCTCCCAACTATCTTGAGCTCAGGCGCGAGGGCCTGGAAGGAAAATCCCTCAACAACGAACTCATGAAAATTATCTTTGAAACTTCAGCCGAAGCGGATGGCACGAGGCTGCGCCTGAGCTATGACTGGGGCCCCCGCCCTCTCATTGCGCAAATCCTGGCGCGGGCCGATCTCTGGGGCGGAGCCTACCGCCTGAAAGGTCTCGCCGAAACCGGCAAGCCCGACGAGAAAACCCACACGCTCATTTCCGCAAGCGTTGCCCTCGTCACCGGGCTTTTGACCCTCGCGGCCTTTGGCCTGATGATGGGCTGGGTTGTTTCGGGCCTTCTGGTGGCAGCACTTCTCGTTCATGAATTTGGCCACCTCCTGGCCTTCCGACTGATCGGACAGCCCTGGGGGCGGCTCGTGTTTCTGCCCTTTCTCGGTGCGCTCGCCATGCCGCGCCTGCCCTATGAAACCCAGGCCCAGGCCGTATTCGCAGCCCTCATGGGGCCGGGCTTCAGTGTGCCCCTGGCCTTCTGTATCGCTCTTCCCCTGGTGCTGGGCGTCGCCCTTCCCGGTTGGCTGGCCTTATTGGGCATCGTGATAACCGGGCTCAATCTCGTCAATCTCCTGCCCGTGGAACCCCTTGACGGCGGCGTGGCGCTGCGCTCGGTTCTGGCCAAGCTCATGGGCAACTATGCGCGCTTTGGCCTGCTTGCCATTGGCCTATTGATTGTTGCCGCGGGCCTCGCCTTCGAACAGCTGATCCTGCTCGTCTTTGGCGGCATTGCGGTTCTTGCCAACATCAGGCCCCGCCTGATCGACCATGGGCTGAAACCGCTGTCCTCGCTTCAGGTGTCGATTTCAGCTTTTGGCTTCATGGCAATTGTTTCCGCCTATATCAGCATGCTCAGCTATTTTCTGGGTTTTCTTGGATGAGCGGATTGCCCGAAGCCTATGCGGAAAAAACCGGCGGCGGCGAACTGCGTGACGATCCCGCGCAGGTTTCCGTTATTGCCCGCCTGGAAAAACTGGCAGAGGCCCTTGAATCTCAGGAGCGGCGCGGCGTTCTCGGAAAATTCCTGAAGAAGAATGGCGCGCCCAGGGGCGCCTATGTTTACGGCAATGTTGGCAGCGGCAAAACCATGCTGATGGATCTGTTCTTTGCGGGTCTACGGGTGCAGCGCAAGCGGCGTATCCACTTCCATGCTTTCATGCAGGATGTTCACAAGCGCAGGCAGGCTTTGAAAGATGGGAATGTGGTAGGCCAAATTGCCAGGGACCTGGCCCAGCAGGCGCGCGTGCTGTGCCTCGATGAAATGCAAATCAGCGACATCGCCGATGCCATGCTTGTGGGGCGGCTGTTGCAGGCCCTTATGGCCAATGGCACGGTCATTGTAACAACATCAAATCTGCCGCCCGATGGGCTTTACAAGGATGGTCTCAACCGCAGCCTGTTTCTGCCCGCCATCAAGCTCATGAAGGAAAATTTCGAAGTGGTTCATCTGGCAAGTCCCACCGACTACCGGCTGGGGCGCGTAAAATCCTGGGAAAGTTTTGTGGCACCCCTGGGAGCAAAGGCCGATGCCCATGTTCAGAAAATCTGGGAACGCCTGACTGATATGCCGAAGGGTGAGCCGGAAGAGCTTCCCGTACTCGGACGCAGCCTGCATGTACCGCAAGCCGCCCATGGTTGCGCCAGGTTCTCGTTCGCCGGCCTCTGTGAAGCGCCCTTGGGGTCACCTGACTATTTGGCGCTCGCCGCCAATTTTCAAACCATATTTGTGGAAAAAGTCCCGGCCCTTAAAATCAGCCAGCGCAATGAAGCCAAACGTTTCGTTCTGCTCATTGATACGCTCTATGATGCGAAGCGGCACCTCGTGGCCTCCTCGGCTGAAGCCCCCGAGCGGATTTATCCCCAGGGCGACCATCAATTCGAGTTTTCCCGTACGGTTTCACGGCTTCAGGAAATGCAATCGGCGGCTTGGTGGGGTCAAAAAATCGTCGAAACTTGAAAAATCGCCACAAAATGCCAATTAGTCATTAGTAGTTCTTGAAGCCCCATTATATCAGGCCTAGAAAACCCCCGCTTGTGCAATGCAATAGAACCTGCATCCCAGCGGGTTGAGAGGGAAAGCGAAAAATGGCTCGTAAGAAGATTGCAATGATTGGTGGCGGCATGATTGGGGGCACTCTGGCCCATCTCGCGGCCATGAAGGAACTTGGCGATGTCGTTGTCTTCGATATCGCCGAGGGAATTCCGCAGGGCAAATCCCTCGACCTTTCGCAATCAGGCCCCGTCGAAGGCTTCAATGCAATGCTTTCCGGCACCAACAAATATGAAGGCATTGCCGGAGCCGATGTCTGCATCGTCACCGCAGGCGTTCCCCGCAAGCCCGGCATGAGCCGTGATGACCTCCTCGAAATCAATTTGAAAGTCATGGCGCAGGTAGGCGCTGGCATCGCCAAATACGCGCCCGAGGCCTTCGTGATCTGTATTACCAATCCGCTCGACGTGATGGTCTGGGCCCTGCAGAAATATTCGGGCCTGCCGCCTAACAAGGTTGTGGGCATGGCCGGTGTTCTCGACAGCGCCCGCTTCCGCCACTTCCTCGCCGAAGAGTTCAAGGTTTCGGTTGAGGATGTGACCGCGTTTGTGCTCGGCGGCCACGGCGATACCATGGTGCCGCTGGCGAGATACTCAACCGTCGCCGGAATTCCCGTGCCCGATCTCGTGGCCATGAAATGGACCACCCAGCAACGCATTGAAGAAATCGTCCAGCGCACCCGCGACGGTGGCGCTGAAATCGTGGGCCTGCTCAAAACTGGCTCCGCCTATTACGCCCCAGCATCGGCCGGCATCGCCATGGCGGAAAGCTACCTGAAAGACAAAAAGCGCGTGCTTCCCTGTGCTGCCCACCTCACCGGCCAATATGGCGTGAACAACACCTATGTCGGCGTACCTGTTGTCATCGGCGCCGGCGGCGTTGAGCGCATTGTTGAAATCAAGCTTGATGGCGAAGAGAAGGCGGGCTTCAAGAAATCCATTACTGCAGTTGAAGCATTAATGGATGCTGCCAAAAAAATCGCCCCCGATCTCGCTTAAGGTTTATCATCAATGAACATTCACGAATACCAGGCCAAGGAAGTTTTGCGCTCCTTTGGTGTGCCGACCGGCAAAGGCCATGCGGCTTTCAGCGTCGGTGAAGCCATGAAAGCCGCCGAGCAAATGCCCGGCCCCGTGTGGGTGGTGAAAGCCCAGATCCATGCGGGTGGACGCGGCAAGGGCGGCGGCGTGAAGGTGGTGAAATCCGTAGCTGATGTGAAGACCGAAGCCCAACGCATGCTGGGCATGACGCTTGTCACTCATCAAACGGGGCCACAAGGAAAGCTTGTCCAGCGCCTTTACATCGAAGAAGGTACCGCAATTGCTAAAGAGCTTTATCTCTCCTGCCTCGTAGACCGCGAAACCTCAACCGTTGCCTTCATTGCCTCCACCGAAGGCGGCGTGAACATTGAAGAGGTTGCTGCCAAGACGCCAGAAAAAATCGCAACCATCCACGTGGACCCCGCCAGCGGCTATTCACCTTTCGTGGGCCGCCGGATTGCCACGGCCCTCAAGCTTGAAGGCGACCAGGTCAAGCAGTGCGTGAAAATGATGGGCCAGCTCTACAAGGCCTTCACCGAAAAAGACATGAGCCTTCTCGAAATCAATCCCCTGGTAATCACCAGGGACGGTCAGCTCATCTGCCTCGACGCCAAAATGAATTTTGATGACAACGCCCTCGATCGCCACGCCGACATCAAGGCCTACCGCGACTTGAGCGAGGAAGACCCCAAGGAAATCGAAGCGTCGAAATATGATCTCTCCTATGTGGCGCTCGATGGTTCCATCGGCTGCATGGTGAACGGTGCAGGCCTTGCCATGGCTACCATGGACATCATCAAGCTCTACGGCTCCGAGCCCGCAAACTTCCTCGATGTGGGCGGCGGTGCAACAAAAGAAAAAGTGACGGCCGCCTTCAAGATCATCACCGCCGATCCGCGCGTCAAAGGAATTCTGGTCAACATCTTCGGCGGCATCATGAAGTGCGATATCATCGCCGAAGGCGTGATTGCTGCTGTGAAAGAAGTGGGCCTGCAGGTTCCCCTGGTCGTGCGCCTCGAAGGCACCAATGTTGAATTGGGCAAAAAGATCATCAAGGATTCGCAGCTCAACGTCATCTCCGCCGACAACCTCGACGACGCGGCCAAGAAAATTGTTAAGGCCGTAAAGGAAGCCGCCTGATGTCCATTCTCATCAATAAGAAAACCAAAGTGATCTGCCAGGGCATTACCGGCAATAACGGCACCTTCCATACGGAACAGGCGATTGCCTATGGCACCCAGATGGTGGCAGGTGTCACACCGGGCAAAGGCGGCACCAAGCACATTGGCCTTCCCGTTTATGACACCGTGATGGAAGCCCGTGAGAAAACCGGGGCCGATGCTTCGGTGATCTATGTGCCGCCGCCTTTTGCAGCGGATGCCATCCTAGAAGCCATCGATGCGGAAATTCCGCTTGTCGTGTGCATCACTGAAGGCATTCCAGTTCAGGACATGGTGAAGGTAAAGCGCGCCCTCACAGGATCGAACACTCGCCTCATCGGCCCGAACTGTCCCGGCGTGCTCACTCCCAATGAATGCAAGATCGGCATCATGCCGGGAAATATTTTCAAGAAGGGTTCTGTCGGCATCGTCTCGCGCTCAGGAACGCTCACGTATGAGGCCGTATTCCAGACCACCCAGGAAGGCCTGGGCCAAACCACCGCCGTCGGCATCGGCGGCGATCCCGTCAAGGGCACCGAGTTTATCGACATCCTTGAAATGTTTCTGGCCGACCCCAAGACCAAATCCATCATCATGATCGGCGAAATTGGCGGCTCCGCCGAGGAAGACGCCGCCGAATTCATCCGCAAATCCAAGATCAAGAAACCCATGGCAGGTTTCATTGCCGGCCGCACCGCCCCTCCGGGCCGCCGCATGGGCCATGCAGGCGCCATTATTTCTGGCGGCAAAGGGGACGCTGAATCCAAGATCGAGGCCATGAAACGGGCCGGAATCGCGGTCTCAGATTCGCCAGCAATGCTTGGCAAAACATTAATGAAGAAACTGAAACGGAAGTAAGACAAAGAAAACTTTGGGTAGTATATCTCTAGGGCCGGACAGAGTTACCGGCTTTCGGAAGTGATGGCGATGAACAAGACAGATCTGATTACGGCTTTTGAACAATCCTCGTTCCTCTATGGTGGCAATGCCCAATTCATTGAAGGGCTCTACGCCAAATATCTGGAAAACCCCGCCGCCGTGGACATCCATTGGCGGCAGTTTTTTGCAGGACTTGACGACGACCCCGCCTCCGCCAGGAAGCAGGTTTCCGGCCCATCATGGGCCCGCAAGGATTGGCCGCCAGCGCCTACTGGTGATCTCGTTTCCGCCTTTGACGGCAACTGGACCGCAGTCGAGAAAGCTGTTGACACCAAGATCGAGGCCAAGGCCAAGGAGGCAGGCAAAGGCCTTTCCGTTGATGAAGTGCGCAAGGCCACCATGGATTCAGTGCGCGCCCTCATGATGATCCGGGCGTTTCGCATGCGCGGCCATCTCGCTGCCGACCTCGATCCCCTGAAATTGGCCGAGCGCCCCGCCCAGCCAGAACTCGACCCCGCTTCCTACGGATTTTCCGAAACTGACCTTGACCGCCCCATTTTCCTCGACAAGGTTTTGGGCCTTGAGCAGGCAACCATCCGCCAGATCATCGACATTCTGAAACGCACCTATTGCCACACGCTCGGTGTGGAATTCATGCACATCTCCGACCCCGTGCAAAAAGCCTGGCTGCAGCAGCGCATCGAAGGCGCCGACAAGGAAATTTCCTTCACCCCCGAAGGCAAGAAAGCCATCCTGCGAAAGCTCATCGAGGGCGAGGGTTTCGAAAATTTCCTCAACGTAAAATACACCGGCACCAAGCGCTTCGGCCTTGATGGCGGCGAAAGCATGATTCCGGCCCTTGAACAGATCATCAAGCGCGGCGGGCAATTGGGCGTGCAGGAAATCGTCCTCGGCATGGCCCATCGGGGCCGTTTGAATGTACTGGCCAATGTGATGGAAAAACCCTTCTCCGCCATTTTCCATGAATTCAAGGGCGGCTCCTCAACACCCGACGAAGTCGAAGGCTCAGGCGATGTAAAATATCATCTGGGCTCGTCGTCTGACCGCATGTTTGATGGCAACACTGTTCACCTGTCGCTCACCGCCAATCCCTCGCATCTGGAAATTGTTGATCCCGTCGTGCTGGGCA
>Ga0214473_10002352_pt1 | contig 23236 bp, 18 predicted proteins | sample RVTome_7_FD_203509 | JGI IMG/M metagenome (GOLD analysis project Ga0214473, IMG submission 203509) | Soil microbial communities from uranium-contaminated site in the Upper Colorado River Basin, Wyoming, United States - RVT98D197 | ecosystem: Environmental > Terrestrial > Soil > Contaminated >... | reverse complement strand
CTCAGCATTGTACTTTTCGAGAAAGTCTCTATTACACAAGTACTTACGAAAATTATGTCGCAAAACGATTTTAACCAATTTCATAACCAGTTGTCCTTGTTCGACTTATAACGGGACAGTAGTGAAAGGAAATGATATCTCAGAATAAAAACAAGATGCTTGCTGCTCATGAAAAGATATATGGATTGACTATAAAGTGGCTGGGAGGTGATAGTTTTCCTTTGCCTTTCATGATGTTCGGTGAAGAATTTCAAAAAAATATGCCTGATTTGAACTTATTAGATTTAGGATTAAGTAGCGTCTCTAAAATCAACAACTAATAACTCTTTTACTTCTCGGACTTTCTGGTTCGACACTTCGACAAAGCTCAGGGCGGACCGCAGGCTAAATATAAAAAAATCGACCCACGCGTTCGCCGTTGCAAAGGAAAAAACCCTGCCATTCCGCCAAACAATAGACGGTAAGTGGCAGGGCTAAATATAACGGAAGTGCCGTGATAAATTAGCTTGCAATGTTTGTTTGACGAGGCAGGCCGTTGATTTAAGGGGAACAATCTGGTATAAAAGCGTACCCATAATCTGCTGTCCGTTTACGAAGAATTAAAAGGCGCCGAATATGCGAATAGTACTGGCACAGCCTAATGTCTCGGTAGGAGACATTAAGGGCAACATAGCGAAGATGCACAAGTTCTACGAGGAAGCGGTGGAACTTAAGCCCGACGTGGTGGTATTTCCGGAATTGTGCGTCTGCGGTTATCCCCCTGAAGACCTTTTGCTGAAAAATCATTTCTTCGAGAGTACCCTCAAGGGTCTTGAAGAATTCGCGAAGGATTGTTCCGACAAAGACATTTGCGTTATCACGGGTTTTGCCGAATCGAACGCGAGGGGATACTTCAATTCACTGGCGGTCCTGCAGCAAGGGCATATAAAACAGGTTTACCGCAAGCGTATTTTGCCAAATTACGGTGTGTTCGACGAGCGGCGGTATTTTCGCCCGGGTACGGAGTCGGTAACAATCAACATCAAGGGCCTTACGATAATTCTTACGATTTGCGAGGACATCTGGAGGCCCGAGTGGCTGGATGTTTTTCTGAGGGATTTTCACCGCAAGGACGTGATTTTGAATATTTCGGCGTCGCCATATCATACGGGCAAAATCGAACAGCGAAAAACCCTGCTCAGTTATTGCGCGAAATATTTCGATTGCGCGCTTGGCTACTGCAATCTCGTGGGCGGGCAGGATGAGCTTGTATTTGACGGCAGGAGCATGTTTCTCGATTCGACAGGTACGGTTTTGAGCCAGGCAAAGGCGTTTTCCGAAGATTTGCTGGCAGCGGACATCGAGCTTGGAGCAGGCAAAAAGGGGGTAAGAAAAGTAGAAGTAACTCCTTTAAAGATTTCAATGGAACATTTCCCGGTAAAACCTATGAAGGAGGTGGCGGAGGTTTACGAGGCGCTGGTTTTAGGGACAAAGGATTACGTTTTAAAGAACCGCTTCAAAAAGGTCCTGATAGGCATAAGCGGCGGGATAGATTCGGCGGTAACGGCGGCAATAGCGGTTGACGCCCTCGGCGCTGAAAATGTGGTTGGAGTCACGATGCCGTCGAGGTTCAACAGCCCGGAGACGATAAGCGATTCGGAAATAATCGCAAAAAATTTAGGTATAGATTTTCATGCCATCCCGATTTCGAATATGCTTGAGCAATTTAACAATACCCTGAAATCGATGCAGGGCTGGACGGACGCCGGGGTGGCGTATGAAAATCTTCAGGCACGGATTCGCGGAACGATTTTGATGTCGCTGAGCAACCAGTTCGGCTTTTTGGTGCTGACGACGGGCAATAAAAGTGAAACGGCGGTCGGGTACTCGACGCTTTACGGTGATACGGCGGGGGGATTTGCGGTGATAAAGGACGTGCCGAAAACTATGGTGTATAAAATCGCGGAATATCTGAATGAAGTGCACAAAAAGGAAATTATTCCGCAGTCGGTAATAAAAAGAATTCCGACGGCAGAATTGCGTCCCAACCAGAAGGACACGGATACGCTTCCTGAATATGACATACTCGACAAAATCATTAAGATGTACATCGAGGAGGATTTGAGCGCTGAAAAGATTATCAGCGAAGGAATTGCGGAAAATGTAGTGAACAAGGTAATCAGGATGATTGATTCGAATGAGTATAAGAGAAGGCAATCACCGCCGGGTGTTAAAATTACACCGAAGGCGTTCGGCAGGGACAGACGCATGCCTATCACGAACCTTTATAAGCAGTAGTCAGTAATTAAGAATGAAGTTACACGCAAGGATGCAATAGATGCCCAAACGCCAAGCTAATCGGTGCGGATTTGCCTGCAAAAAGAAAAAGACCTTTTGCATCCAGCATCACCCCGAAGCATCCCCCGGTCCCCACGATTCCCGCTACTTGTTCGAGAACTTCACCAAATTAATGGGCGGCTAACCCCTCCAAAATTCCCCCAAAAAACCGGTAAATATTTTTCTTGCAATTGTAACGTGGGGGGGGTATAAGCATTCCGTTTAACGATTAGCCGAGAATTTCGGAAAAATTACGTTTGGAGGCAAAATGGAACATAAAATTTTACTGGACGAAAAGGACATACCCAAACAATGGTATAATCTTGCCCCTGATTTGCCGACCCCGATGCTTCCACCTTTGGGCCCGGACGGCAAGCCGGTGACACCGGATATGCTGACGCCTGTTTTCCCGATGAATCTGATTGAGCAGGAGGTCAGCCAGGAACGCTGGATTAAGATTCCGGAGGAAATTCTCGATATCCTTTACCGCTGGCGGCCGGCGCCGCTGCGCAGGGCGGTTTATCTCGAAAAATATTTGAAAACGCCTGCCCGGATTTACTACAAGGACGAAAGCACAAGTCCACCCGGCAGCCACAAGCCGAACACCGCCGTGCCCCAGGCGTGGTACAACAAACAGTTCGGTATAAAGAAAATCACGACTGAAACCGGCGCAGGCCAGTGGGGAAGCGCACTCGCGTTCGCGTGCAAACTGATAGGCCTCGAATGTAAGGTGTTTATGGTCCGAATCAGTTTCGACCAAAAGCCGTTCAGAAAAACAATGATGCAGGTATGGGGCGCTAATTGCGTGGCAAGCCCAAGCAATGAGACCAATGCCGGCAGGGCGATACTGGCGAAAATACCGAACACACCGGGCAGCCTCGGAATCGCCATCAGCGAAGCCATTGAAGCGGCTGTGACCGACCCGACAGGCAAGACGCGGTATTCATTGGGAAGCGTTTTGAATCACGTGCTGCTGCATCAGACGATAATCGGTCTCGAGGCGAAAGCGCAGTTAAAAAAGGCTGGTGAAAAACAGCCGGATGTTGTAATTGGTTGTGCCGGTGGCGGCAGCAACTTCGCGGGGCTTGCGTTCCCCTTCGTATATGACAAAATTAACGGCGCGAAAATAAAAATCGTACCGGTTGAACCCACGGCCTGCCCCACGATGACCCGCGGGCCGTTCGCATACGATTTCGGTGACACGGCCTGTACCACCCCGCTTCTGGCGATGTACACGCTCGGACATGCGTTTATCCCTGAGCCAATACACGCGGGCGGTTTGCGCTACCATGGAATGGCGCCGCTCGTCTGCCAGGGCATAGTCGAAGGCCTGCTGGAACCGATAGCGGTCCAGCAGTTGAAGTGCTATGAATCGTCCTTGACATGGGCGAGTACCGAAGGTACGATTTGCGCACCTGAGACAAGTCATGCGATAGCTGCTACAATTGATGAGGCGATAAAGGCGCGTGAAGAAGGCAAGGAAAAGGTCATCCTTTTCAATTACAGCGGACACGGACTGATGGATTTGTCGGGCTACGATGCGTATATGTCGGGCAAGCTCAAGGATTACGAACTGCCGGACGAAGAATTATACAAGTACACAAAGGAACTCGAAGCCTTGCCGAAGGCTGCGATGCGCAAGAGTGGAAAATGGTAATTTAACGTATACACGGTAACAAGGTTATATTTTTAAGGAGAGAAATTATGTTACGAAATGGTTTTTTGTTGATGGCAGTGTTGCTGGGTATTTGTGGAGCAGCGTTTGCTGAAGGTGATGCCAACCCTGCTGTACCGCCGCCGGCCGGTGAGATTCACGGGACGGTAGGTGTTACGTACGACAGCCTGTACGTATGGAGGGGAATTCTGGTGTACGGCGCCGACAGCGCGATACATCCCTTCATCGACCTCGACCTTATGGGCTCTGGTTTCCACCTCGAAGTGGTTGGCCATCGCGCCAATGACAGCGGTAACGAGCTGGGCGAAAGATGGGACTACGCCCTGTATTATGCCGGCGCTGTCAATCCCGAACAAGCCTATGAAATGAGGTATATGGTCGGTTACAGATATTTCAACTTTCCCGACCTGTCCAGCCACACAGCATTCAAGAACGCGAATGACATCGGCAGCGTTGACCTGCAGGAAGTATTCGCGGGATTTTCATTTCCAAAACTGCTCGGTGTTCCGGGACTTGTCCCTACCTATGTTCTGCTGAAGACATGGCCGAGCAACAGCGGTACTCTTGTTGGTGCCGCAAATCCCAACGGCGGAACTTACGCAGGTTGGGCGCACGTATTCATGCTCGATTATGGCGTGCCAATGAATGAAATTTGTCCGGACCTGCCATCGCAGGCATTGAACCTTCACGCTGAGACGGTTTTCAATGATGGTGTGGACCCGCGGCCAGGTGGCGGATATACAGACAGCGACTGGACTCATCTGCTGCTGGGCGCATCAACTGATTTCGACCTTGGCGACGGAATGACTCTTACGCCAGGTCTGTATTATCAGACTACGTTCGAAGATGACCCTGTAAAGGGCGTCAGTCCGGACCACGACATAACATGGGCAAGTTTAACATTCAAATATAAATTCTAATTTCAGCAGGTTTTTGCGTAAAAAAGGGCCGCGTAGCGCAAGTTTCGCGGCCCTTTTTGTTTTGTGGGATATAATGTATAATTCATGCGAATGGGCAAGCATATTAATGGCCAAAAGTTAATCGTAATCGGCGCGGTGTGCGCTATCGTGGCGGCTGCACACTGGGCTGCTTTAGGGTCGAAGGCGCTATCGTTCGATGACCAGCAATATTTAATCGATAATTCGCTGGTGCAAAATCCAAGTTTGGCATCTGCGAAGCGTTTTTTGACGGAGGTACTTGCGCCATCTACGGTTGCGGGATATTACCAGCCTTTAGCGATGATATCGCTGATGCTGGATTACGCGGCGGGCGGCAGGGACAATAACTTAAGGCCTTTTCATATAACAAGTTTGGCGTTTCATACTGCCAATACGGCGCTGGTAATTGTGCTGCTTTATATGCTTTTTGGTAATATCTGGGCGGCGGCAGCGGTGGGGCTTTTGTTCGGGGTCCATCCGATGACGGTCGAGCCGATACCGTGGGTGGGGGAGCGCAAGACGTTATTAGCGGCGTTTTTCGCATTATGGTCGTTGATACTTTACGTTCGCTATTCGCGAGGCGGGGGATGGAAGTCGTATGGGGGGTGTTTGCTGATGTATTTATTAGCATTGATGTCGAAACCGACGAGCGTGCCATTGCCTGCGGTGATGCTGCTGATGGACTACTGGCCTTTGAAGAGATTGAGCGTGAAAAGTATTAGGGAGAAACTGCCATTATTTGTGCTGGCGGGGGTCTTCGCGGTCATCACGTATATTTCGCAGCATCGCACCGCCAGCACGGTGTCGCCGATAGAATACGGTCCCAGACATGTCCTGCTGGTACTATGCCATAATATAATTTTTTACCTGTACAAGATTATTTTACCTGTGAATCTGTCATCGCATTATCCGTTTCCGAAGCCGTTCGATTTGTCGCAACCGATGGTTTTGGCTGGCATTATCGGGACGTGCGTATTGATTCCGCTCCTGTTTATTTCGCTTCGGTGGACGCGGGCGGCATTAATGGGGTGGCTGATTTTCTTTGTCGCGATTTTTCCGACGCTTGGGGTGGTGGGATTTACCAATGTTATCGCGTCGGACAAGTACGCGTATCTACCCGCTGTCGGTATATTAATGGTGGTGACGGCGTTTTTGATATGGGTCGGCAGGAGTAAAAAAAGCGCAATAGCTTTAGCTGCCATTGCGCTGGCGGCGGCTGGCGCCGAGGCGGTTGCGACACAGCGGTATCTGGCGCACTGGAAAGATACAATTACGTTAAACGAATATATGCTGCAACTGACTCCGGAGGCACCATCGTTATATAACAACCTCGGTTTTGCCTACGGCAGGCTGGGTTGGCACGAAAAGGAGATAGAAGCTTACCGGCAGGGGATAAAGGTTGGTCCTGAACTGGTGGAGCTTTATTATAATCTTGGTTGTGCTTACAGAAGCCTTGGCCGCATGGATGAAGCAATAGAATCTTTTCAATCGGCGATAAAAGTAAGCCCGACTTACGTTAAATCGTACGGTAATCTGGGCGCCATTTATGCTGGGCAGGGCCGCTGGGCGGAAGCGATAAAGATTTTCAAGGAAGCAATAAAAATGAGACCGCAGGATGCCGAAGCAAGATACAACCTCGGCGTCGCTTACAGCAGGCAGGAGCGCTGGTCTGAGGCTGCGGAACTGTTCAAGCAGGCGGTGGAGCTCAAACCTGGCGATGCAAGCGTATACTTTAATTTAGGCGTGGCCTGCGAGCAGCTCGGTCGCACGGCCGAGGCGATAGATGCGTACGAACACGCGATAAAATACAATCCCAATCATGCCGGTGCGCGGTTTAATCTGGCACAGGCATATCTGAAGAAAAATGAAAAAAGCGCCGCGAAGCGGCAGTAGGCAGTGGTTGGTGTTAAGTTTTAGGTAGGGGTTGAGGAGCATTTCTGCCTGACCCTCCTTCGCCTAAGGGCTTCATAGAGGCCGCGATGAGCAGGAAATAAGTCAAAGGTAAAAAGTTAAAAGGTAAAACTGTATAAAATCTTATTGCAAAGCCGATAAATTAAAATAGAATATAAACAGCCGAGAGATAACGGCTAATTAGAACTAAATAACACTGAGATTTCAGACGTTTCATTCGAAACCGCAAGTTTGTATGTGAAGGAACGTTTGGGAGGCTCGGTGCTCTTTGTTTACGGTCACATTGTCTGCAGAGAGCACCGTTTGCTTTCGCGTCCTTCAAAGGCTCTTGCGGGCCTCGAATGAGCGTGATTGCGGCGGTGCTCTTTTTTTATTGCGCCACCGATGGACGAGACACTATGTTCTTAATTTGGTATGCGATAGAAAGAATCGCCTGGCTTGTTACGTATCTATTTATGGTGGTAACGGAAGGACTTGTGTCCCTGCATGAGCGGCTTATGCTGATGCGAGTGATTTCTTTTATGAAATGGAATAAAAAGGAAGACCCGTCTTCGCCTAAGGGCTTCGCCGAGGCAAACCGAAGGCAGAAGAGAGAATAAGGAATTTCGGGGGAAATATAAAATGTCCAATATTCAATGTCGAATGTAGAAGTAATTTTGGCGAGGCGGTAAATAATTTAAGATTTAAGATTTGGAATTTCAGAGGGCAACCCCCTGCAGTGCCCTTCGATACTTCGACAAGCTCAGTACAGGTAAAACTCAGGACAAGCAGGCAGGAAAATGTTAAGATGGGTAAGATTTTGGAAAAATGTCGCTTTATGGTGACATACGTATGTCGCAGTCTCCTTGCCGGTTGTGCTTTTTCAAAACCCTCATGCCCGGAGCATCAGGTATTTTCTTATAATTCCCTTCTCGGGCAGGCCGTCTCGCAGGTCTTAAACCAACTCAAATCAATGGCGCCGTGAAATTCACCGCTCCTGGCTTTACTAAACATTCAGGTGTAATTTTAACTACTTTAACAATTTTAGGAATTTTGCCGAATTTAACGAAAAAAATTTGCCTTACTGTCTGATTGGCGCATAGTTTAAATAGAGGAACAGGGAATAAGTAAGATAACTTCGAAAGTCATTGTAATATTTTTTGCTTGTCGTCGCTGACCCATATCTACTTGTTCTCGAGGGTTGCCTTCAAAATTCGGCGGTTAACGTTGCTGTTAGTATGCTGCGGTCATTGTACGCGCTGTTTTAAGAAAATTTCAAAGTTTTTGAAAAGTTTGTAAAGGAGTAAATTGCGGGCCTTAAATATGCAGAGCATTAGCATGGTGCTGATGCCATCATAAATACATTAATCATCGTTTTTGAAAGGGTGGAAACATGAAAACTAAAAGGATTTTACTAAAAGTCGGTATTTTGGTTTTGGCCGTGTGTATAGGGGCTGTAACTCAAGCGGCGCCGGTAGGTACGGCTTTTACGTACCAGGGCCGACTCCTGGACGCTAACATACCTGCCGACAGACCCTACGATTTCCAATTCACGCTCTACGATGACCCCAATGGGGACATCCAAAAGGGAAACACAATCAATAAAAACGACGTCGATGTAATAGATGGCTACTTTACAGTGCAATTGGATTTTGGAAGCGGTGTTTTTGATGGTAATGAGCGGTGGTTAAAGATTGGCGTACGGCCAAGTGAGGCGAACGACCCTACTTATACCGCTCTTAGTCCACGGCAGAAGGTCACGCCTGCGCCTTATGCGATGTATGCTTTGTCTGGTACGCCAGGGCCCAAAGGCGATACCGGACCGCAAGGGCCACCTGGTGATTCGCACTGGCAACTAAACGGCACAAATACATACTACAACAACGGCAACGTCGGCATCGGGACAACGAGCCCTAATAATTCAAAAGGAACAAGTGGTTATCTTGACGTAAAAGATGTTTATTTAAGGGATGTGAGCAAATGGGCAAGTGAAGGTGGAAATCAATATTCATATAATCCGAGTTGGTTTTCAAGTGACAGAAAAAAATTTTATTACTATATCATGAAAACTCAGAATGCTGCTGCGATGGAAAATCCTGGAACTTGGTTGCAAGAAAACACTGACCAATATTCACAAGCCACTACTTTTGGTTGGACTAATAAATATACCATGAGAGTATATAAAGAATCTTGGTGGAATAGTGTTGAGGCATATATAGATTTAAGGCCAAGTGATAACGGCGGTTGTAGAGTTATAAACGCAAGATTAGAGGTTAATGGGAGATATTCTAATGTGGTAGAATTTCGTTGTGACAATAGTTGGCATAACGACAACAGGGTTGTTTTGGACTTAAGCAGTTTACCCGAAGGCTGGTATAACATAAACATGCAAATTCAGGGCTATAAAATTGGTGACGACGAGGGAATGGTTTACTGGAGGAATTACAGGATGGGATTATATTGAAAATTGATAATCTATACAAAATGAGGTCGACTCTTAATTAACGAAAATTTATTCAATTAAAAATGTGTTTCAAAAAATCAAAGCTTTGGTTTTTAAGGCCCTACCAGTCATTATTACTGCTGCTCTTTTAGTGGTAGGTTTGGTTTATGCCTTTAATGGTCCTCCCGGTAGTCCGACAACCGACCACTTGGGACATCGGAATAGGATATTGAGAAATAAATATGCGGATTAGCAAAAGGAATAGTTATAGAAATAAGGGGAAAAGGGCTCATGGCTCCAAAAAATGTTCCCCCATTTTATCGGCTATAGAAAAAGCTTCCAAGCTGTTTCTTGAAATAAAAGGAGGTGGTTCAAGTGAAAACAATTAGTTCAAAAACATTTGTCCGTAAAATGATGGTCATGTCCCTCGTAGTTTCTCTGTTCCTAATCGTGCCTGTAGTGGGTCAAACTGGCGGTGGCTACGACCTTAGCTGGAACACGATTGATGGCGGTGGCCGGACGAGCAGCGGCGGAACTTATACACTGACCGGTACCATTGGCCAGCCGGACGCTGAATATTCAGCCGGTGGTAATTACGAAGTGCTGGGCGGTTTCTGGGTCGGTGGGTCTATATGCATAGTCAACTTCGATGATTTTGCAAGGTTTGCCGACTGGTGGCTTGAGAGCGGGCCCGGTTTGCCCGCCGACATTAACAGTGATGAAGTGGTTGACTTTTACGACCTTGAACTGTTCGTCCGCGTGTGGCTTGCTCCCTGCCCCCATAATTGGCCTTTGGCAATCAGCACGCCCATTTGCTTCCCGAGAGACAATCCTGCTTACGCCGACTGGAAAGCACTTGGCAGACCGCCTTGCTGGTGCGCTCCACCTTACGGTAGCGGCTATCAATGTGACGGCGATGCAGATAACAAGACTCAGGATATTATCGGCAAGTATCGCGTTTACAGCAACGACTATAATCTGTTAATGTCAAACTGGAAGAAGAAAATCACGGATCCGACGCTGTATCCATGCGCGGATATTGACCATAAAGAAGAGGGGGCATTGAAGTACAGGGTTTACAACAATGACTACTGGCGGATGATGAGCAACTGGAGGAAAAAAGATTCACAGCTTGCGGGTAATTGCCCGAGAAACGAATAGATTCACTTCAATATCATTATTACACCAAAGGGCTGCGGGCGGAAGTTCGCGGCCCTTTTGATTTGAATCACGCAGCATTTCTGCCGAGGCCGCGACCCGTTCGACTGGATTCGACACTTCGACTACGCTCAGGGCAGGTGAGCAACATACAGCAAGAACAAAATTCGGGTTATTGCGGGAGGAGTTGGCCGCCGGTGTCGATGTTTTCCTTGGTAAAGACCCGCGAGGAGAGCGTGATTTCCTTCGGGACCTGTTTGTCGTTCAAGATTTCGAGAGCGGTTTCGATGGCTTCTTTTCCGCCCGTGGGGTATTCGAAACTGGCGGCTAAAATCCCTTGTTTGACATAGGCCTGGCCTTCCTGCGGGAGTGCGTCGATGCCGACGAACTTTATATCGTTTTCGCGGCCTGCGGCTTTGGCGGCAAGGTACGCACCGTGAGCACCGGGGTCGTTGTGGGCGTAAACCAAATCTATTTTATCGAAACGGGCAAGGGCGGATTCCATTTCCTTTCGGGCGTTGGGTTCGAGCCATTTCATATCGGCCTCGAAAATGATTTCGATATCCGAGCCTTCGATGCCTTCACGGAAACCTGAGTTGCGGTCCTGGCCGGGGGTGGAGGTCATCAGGCCTTTGAGTTCGACGACTTTGCCTTTGCCACCGAGCTGTTCGACAATCCATTTGCCGGCAGCCTTACCGATTTTTTTATTGTCTGCGCCGATGAAGCAGGTGTACCGGTCACCGAGTACGCGGCGGTCGAGGACGATGACGGGGATTTGCTTTTGGTACGCAGCAGCGACGACGGGAGTGAGCGGGGCGGCCTCCTTGGGTGAAATGATAATCAGGTTGACGCCTGCGCTTATGAATTCCTCGGTCTGGGCCTGCTGTTTGAGGGTATCGTTCTGGGCGTCTTTGAAGACGACTTTGATTTCGGGATGGGCGTCGGCGGCTTTTTTGACATCGGCGTTCATCTGGACCCGCCACGGCTCACCGAGATTGCACTGGCTCATTCCGATGGTCCATTTTGCTTTTGATTGTTCGGCGGCGGGTTGTTCTTTTTTGGAGCAGGCGGTGAGAGTTATTATCAGGGTCAAAAATATAATTCCGAAAATCAGCGTCATCTTTTTCATTTTTGGTCCTTTCGTTATTTACGGGTTTTTTGGAACAACACGGCGGCGACAATAATTGCACCGGTAAGCATCAGTCGTTTATCTTCACCGACGGCGTTAATGCTGAGAATTTTTTCGAGGTAGCCAATCGTCAAAACACCGATGAGCGTCAGCCATATACCACCGCGACCACCCTGCAGGCTCGTGCCACCGATGACGACCATCGCGATAGCGGAAAGTTCGTAAGCGATGCCCGCTTCGGGGTCACCCTGCAATTCCTGTGCGGCCTGGCAGATACCGGCGACGGCACAAAACAGACCGCTGAGGCCGTAGGCCAAAATCTTCACCGCTGAAACGGGCACACCTGATAATTTAGCCGCGGCTTCGTTGCCACCGATGGCATAAATATATCTTCCGGGGCGTAATTTTACAAGAAGGATGTAGCTGATAATAAGACAAGCGAGGAAGACGACGGTAACGACGGAGATGTTGTTACCGAGAATTTTTGAATTGAGCAGGTTGAAGATTGCAGGTACGTGGACGTATTTGTATGAGCCATTGCTCTGCAGGACGGCGGTGGAGATTTTTTGTCCACCGGAAACCCATTTGGCGACACCGCGTGCGAAGACCATCATCGCGAGAGTCGCGATGAAGGGTTGGATGCTAAAGTTGGCGACGAGCAAACCCGAAGCTGCACCGCAGGCAGCGCCGACAATCAGACAGATAATTATGGCGGTGAGGGGCGACCAGCTCCAGTGGATGGTGAAAAGTGAAAAGGCGACGGCGGTAAGCGCGAGGATGCTCGCAACACTGAGGTCGATACCGCCGCTGATGATGACGAGTGTCATACCGCAGGCCAGGATTCCGTAAACGGAGACTGCGCGGAGCATGTCACGATGCGTGCCCCATTTGAAAAAGGCGCCGTCGGCGTTAAAAATCAGGCCGATGACAAAAACGATGGCCAGTGCGCCGAGGGCGCGAACGGTCGGCGAATAAAGAATTGATTGTCTCGATTCGAGTTTTAGCTGTTCGGTCATTTAGCGAATCCTTTCAGTTTTGCATTTCCTCACCCATAGCGGCCTTTAGGATTTTTTCCTGTGTTGCGTGGTGTCGAGAAAATTCGGCGGTGATTTTTCCACGGTGCATAACGATGATGCGGTCGCTCATGGCGAGCAGTTCGGGCATTTCGGAGGTAATCAGGACGATGGCGATACCCTGCGATGTCCACTGGTTCATAAGTTCGTAAATTTCATGTTTTGCGCCGACATCGACACCGCGAGTGGGTTCATCGAGCAAAAGAACTTTGGGCTGCGTTTCAATCCATTTTGCGATGACGACCTTTTGCTGGTTGCCGCCAGAAAGGGATTTAACGGGCTGCAGGAGGCTTGCGGCCTTTAATTTCAGGGATTGCCTTTGGTTTTGTGCGGCGGCAAGTTCCCGTTTTGGTTTTAGCCAGCCTACCGGAGAAAATTTTCGCAGGGCGGCAAGTGTCGTATTGTGGACGATGTTCATATCGGTTACCAGGCCGGTTGCCTGCCGGTCGTTAGTTAATAGCGCGATTTTGTGTTCGATGGATTTTTGCGGGGAATTTGTTTTGAAGGTTTGGTTGTCTATTTTTATTTCACCTTTTGTTTTACGACCATAAGTTCCGAAGATGCCGTTTAAAAGTTCGCTGTTGCCTGAACCGCTTAATCCAGCGATGCCTAAGATTTCGCCTGCGCGCACAGCTAACGAAACATCATTGACGGCTGGTGCGGGTTTGCCCGATGGATCTGGTACGGTGAAATTTTCAACTTCGAGACGAACGATTCCGAGTTTTGGCAGGTGTCGCGGGAACTGCTGATTTAATTCGCGGCCAACCATCCACTGGACTAATTTGTTTTGGGGAAGTTCGGCGGTTTCTGCGGTTCCGATGTATTGGCCGTCGCGAAGGACGGTGATTCGGTCAGCGATTCGGTAGATTTCTTCCATCTTGTGTGTGATGTAGATGATACCGCAACCGCGTTGCTTGAGCTGGCCGATTATCGCGAAAAGTTTTTCGACTTCGGGTTTGGTAAGTGCGCTCGTGGGTTCGTCCATAACGATGATGCGGCAGTCGAAGGCAAGGGCCTTGCAGATTTCAATCATCTGCTGGATGCTCAAAGGGTAATCGGCGACGTATTTTCCGACGTCGATGTCGAGACCGAGACTGCGGAGCAGTTCGCGGGATTGTTTAATCATAGCGTTTTGCCGCAGCCAGCCTGCGGCGGATTTTTCCTTGGCGAGGAAAATATTTTCGGCGACGGTCATAGGGCCGACGAGCGAAAGTTCCTGATGGATGACGGAAATTCCTTTAGCGGCGGCATCGTGGACGGAATTGAAGCGGACGGATTCGCCGTTGATGTGGATTTGACCTGAGTAATCGGTGTGGACGCCCGCGAGTATTTTAATCAGGGTGGTTTTTCCCGCGCCGTTTTCACCTGCGAGGACGTGTACTTCGCCCGCGTACAGGTCGAAGGGGACACGGGTGAGGACCTGCACGCCGGCGAAGGCCTTGCAAATCCCGTCCATTTTCAGTAGCAGTTGTTGATTTTTTTCCACCAAGCCGACCATCCTTAATCTTTTAAAGGTTTTTATTATACAGAGTTTTGCTGGTTTTGTGAGGTTTTTCGGGAGCGGAATTTTAGAATTTTTGCAAGACAAAACGAGCAATAAAAGGTATAAAGACAGGCAATGAATTCGTAAAAACTCTAATAAGGAAAGGACGAGCGATGGGTAAGAACACAAAATTCACGGGGCTGGTAATCTGTATTATTGCCGCTGGTTTAGTTTACGCTGAAAAGACGGAATTCGACGGGTTGAATATGGGAATGGGTAGTCTGCCCCTACTTTCGAAGGCCAAGACGCGGTCGATAAGTCCGGAGAACCCAACGGGTGAAAAGGGCAAAGGTGCGATGGCGAAAATCGGGGAAGGGACGGCTTCCAAAGCCGCTTCTGATTTGGGGCTTGGCTGGAAGGTCAATCCGTTTATCAAAATTGAGGCGGGACAAACTTTCACATTAGCGGAAATGCAGGGGCCGGGTGTTGTCCAGCATATTTGGATGACGATGAAGGGGCATCAGAGGTTCGGCATTTTGCGGATTTACTGGGATGGGGAGCAGACGCCTTCAGTGGAGTGTCCCGCGGGAGATTTTTTCGCCAATGGGTGGGGTGAGTTCGCGCAGGTCTCGTCGCTGGCGGTATGCGTCAATCCTGGAAGCGGGTATAACTGTTATTGGCCGATGCCGTTTCGCAAAAGCTGTAAAATCACCATGACGAATATTTCGCAGGCAGAGATGATTGTGTATTATCAGGTCGATTACGCTTTGACGGATGTGCCGGAGGACGCGGCGTATTTTCACGCGCAGTTCCGGCGGACCAATCCGCTGCCTTACAAGCAGGTTTACACTATAGTTGACGGCATCAAGGGACAGGGACATTACGTGGGGACATATATGGCATGGCAGGTGAACAACAACGGATGGTGGGGCGAGGGCGAAGTGAAATTTTATATGGACGGCGACGCGGAATTTCCGACGATTTGCGGGACGGGTACGGAGGATTATTTCTGCGGGTCGTATTGCTTCAAAGTGAATAAAGAAAATCCGAAGGAATTTATGAAAGGAAAATATACGGAGTATACGACGCCTTACGCGGGGCTGCCGCAGATTATTCGGCCTGATGGGGAGTCCCGTGCGAATACACGGTATGGTTTGTACCGCTGGCACATACCGGACCCGGTGAGGTTCGAGAAGGATTTGAAGGTCACGGTTCAGGCGCTCGGGTGGCGCAATGATATAAAGAAATACCTGCCTTTGCAGGATGATATTTCGTCGGTGGCGTACTGGTATCAGACGGAGCCGCACGCGGAGTTTCCGAAATTACCCGATAAGGATTATTTAGAAGTAAGGTAAAAAGTGAGGAGCAAAAATATGGCGAAGAAAATGTCAGCGATAAGTTTACCTGGGATAAAGAATGCAAGTCCTAAGATGCCGGTGATTGGCGTATTCGCGGCGGGCGACCCGCGGATTGATGCGGCGAGCAGGACGCGGTGCCAGAATATTATAAAAATGGCGGCGGACACTATAAGCGGGCAGGTTGTATTGCCGGATAAAACGGCTGTGCCGGTGGTCTATTCGACGACACTGGTCGATGGCGAGACGCAGGCGGACATTGTCGCGCAGCAGTTCCGCGAGGCGGGGGTAAATATCTTAGCATGCGTGCCGGACACGTGGGCGTTTCCGCAACTGACGACGATTTCGCTTTTGCAACAGTTTCCGAAGGAGACGCCGATAAATATCACCTGCGGCAACAGCGCCCCGAAACCGGGAGTGGTTTATGCGCACGCGACGGCGGGGGCAATCAGCCAGTACGGGAAATTGGTCAGTCTCAACGTCGGCAACTGGGCGGACACGGGCGCTAATCCGAAGATGAGCGAAAAGACGGCGAAGGATTTGATTGACTGGTGCTACGCTGCGGTGACGGCGGTTGCCCTGCGGGGAAGACGCGTTGTGATATTCGGGCACGATTCGATGGGGATGGAGACGGCGCTGGCGCATGTTTTGGCGACTCGAAATACGTTCGGGCTGGAAATCACAAGATTGGATATGAAGCTTTTGGCGGATATGCTGCATAAACAGGCATACGACGAGCAGGAATTGAAATCACTTCGCAGGTGGATTGAAAGATATGTGAACGATAGATTAGAACTTCACGATGAGGACGACAGCATCCGGTTCAATCTGGAACTTGCGATGTATCTGATTGTGCGGGATTTGATGAAGGATTTGAACGCGGTCGGCGGCGGGTTTATGAGCCAGCTCGAATGGGGAAGCGACAAGAGGGGACTACCTTTGCCGGTAGCTGATGTGATGGAGTCGTTTTTTAACAGCACGTTCGACCATAGCGGCAGAAAGGCGGCTCTGCCTTACGCGACCGAGGCGGACGTGCAGGCGCTTTTGACGATGCTTTTCATGACGTATCTTAGCGGGGGAAATCCCCCGTTATTTATGGACTTCCGCAAGGTCTGGGAAAGCTGGGAAATAAAGGCTCTGGCGGAGAAAAACGGCGTAGCGATACCGGATAAAAAGGCGGACTGGTACGTCAAGGGTCTCGTTGACGGCAACAATTCCGGTTCGGCATCGTTCGACTGGGCGGCGAAGCCGGGGACGCCTGTGAAGGAGATTATGTCGGGCGTCAGTATGGCTCTTGCTAATAACGAATATTTCCCCGGCGGTGGAAATTCGGTCACGTTCGTAACACCGGGCGGAATCGAAGGCATCGCGGGGCGAATGGCGTATTGCTCGGCCAATGACAAGTTCAGCTTCATCTGGGATGAGGCCCGGACGGCGGAAGTGCCTGCGAAGTTGTCGGAGGCGATGCGGAATTTGTCGGATGTGAACTGGCCGCACACTTTTGTCGTGCCGAAGTACGCCAGTATGGTTGAGTACAAGCAGTACCCGCCCGCCAATCATCTGCATATGGTCTGGGGACTGCCGGTTGCGCGCCTGCAGCACTGGATGGATTTGACGAATGTGCTTAGCGTTACGCCGTGGGCGGCAAGGCCGAAATTTATCGAAGGCACCGACCGCCCCCAGCCGTTAGTCCACTTACTCTGCGGTGGTGAAGATAATTACAAATTGGTGAGAAAATAAATTAACATGTATTTGTTGAATCTTTCGTTGTTGGTATTGATATAGCGATGGATGCGATTGAGAAAGAAATCAGAGCAGAAAACTGGTTAAAGGCACGAAAGCTTATCAGGGCTGCGTTGAAGAATAACCAGGATGACCATTGGCTGCTTACTCGTCTGGGTTTGACCTACTATGAACAATATCAGTACAAACGTTCTTTAATTTATATAAAACAGGCTCTTGCTATTGCGCCGAGATGCCCTTTGGTTCTTTGGGATTATGCTGGAAGTCTCGAGATGCTTGGAAATTACAAAAAGGCAATAGCTGTCTACAGAAGTCTCGTGCGTCGCGGTGTGAAACGAATTGCTTACGGGGAATGTGGCGAAGGAATAGCTTCCGCAAGAGGCCTAATATGCGATTGTCATTATCGGCTGGCAGGATGTTATAAGGAGGCCGCAAAAATTAAAGAGGCACTCAAGCAATTCGATGAGCACTTGAAGATGCGTGGTCCTGGATGTCGGTCAATATATTCCATCGTACAAGTGAGAAAGGAAAAACAGAGATTGCTTCGTTAGCCGCAAGGCGGTTTCCTCGCAAGGATAGAAAAAGAGAAAGGGATAAATATATGAAATGTGCGATAGGATTGGATTACGGGACGAATTCGGTAAGGTGCGTAATCGTTGATGTGGCCAACGGCAATGAACTGGCGACTTCGGTGTTTGAATATCCGACGGGAAGTGCGGGAATAATACTTGACCGGTCGGACCATAATCTGGCGAGGCAGAATCCGGCGGATTATGTAAAGGGAATCGAGGTTACGGTAAAAAGCGCACTTGCCAAGGCGAAAAAGGCCAGCAAGAAATTTAAGCCGGAAGACGTAATTGGTTTCGGTGTTGATACGACGGGTTCGACGCCACTGCCGGTAGATAGAGACGGGACGCCTTTAGCGTTTAAAAAGGAATTTAAAAAGAACCCCAATGCGCAGGCGTGGCTCTGGAAGGACCATACGGGCTATGCGGAGGCGGCGGAAATTACGACGCTGGCGGCACAAGAGCATCCGGAATATCTGGCCAAGTGCGGCGGGACGTATTCGTCGGAGTGGTTCTTCAGCAAGGTCCTGCACTGCCTGCGGGTTGACAGGGAGGTTTTCGACGCGGCCTATAGTTGGGTCGAATGCTGCGATTATATACCGGCTGTGCTGGTCGGAGACACCAAGCCTGAAAACATAAAGCGAAACAGATGCGCAGCGGGTCATAAGGCGATGTTCAATTCCCAGTGGGGAGGGCTGCCAGCGAAGGATTTTTTGAGCAAATTAGACCCGAAGTTGGGCGAACTGCGCCACAGGCTTTATGACCAGACTTATACGGTGAAAGAGGCAGCGGGGAAATTGTCGCAAGCGTGGGCGGACAAACTGGGACTACCCGCCGGTATTCCGGTCGCGGTCGGTGCGTTCGATGCTCATTTAGGCGCGGTCGGTTCGGGCATCGGGTCGGGCAAATTAGTGAAAATAATCGGCACAAGCACCTGCGATATGCTTGTAGCGCCGACGGACCAGAAGCTGCCGGATGTTCCGGGTATATGCGGGATTGTGGATGGTTCGATTCTGCCGGGGTATTTCGGCCTTGAGGCGGGCCAATCCGCGGTGGGGGACATTTTCAACTGGTACGTAAATTACATTCAGCCGGGCGGGAAAAAAACGGGCTCGCACGATGAACTGACGAAAAAAGCGGCGAAATTAAAACCCGGCCAATCGGGACTTTTAGCTCTCGACTGGAACAACGGCAACAGGACGATATTGGTTGACCAGCGTTTGACAGGATTACTTTTGGGGCAGACTCTGCATACAAGGCCGGAAGAAATTTACAGGGCGCTGATTGAGGCGACGGCGTTCGGGGCACTGACGATTATAAACCGGTTCGAGGAATACGACGTGAAGGTCTCGGAGATTATCAACTGCGGCGGCATCGCGGAGAAAAACGCGACATTGATGCAAATTTATGCGGATGTTACGGGCAGGGAGATGAAGGTTTCACGCTCGGCGCAAAGCTGCGCATTGGGTTCAGCGATAGCTGGCGCGGTCGTAGCGGGAAAACAGAACGGCGGGTATGATAATTTCGCGGACGCTCAGACAGCGATGTGCGGAGTGAAAAATAAGACATATAAGCCGAACGCGGAAAATCAGAAGGTTTATCAGCAGATTTACACGTTGTATAAGCAAATGCACGACGCGTTCGGGGTAAAAAATTTGACGGCGCAATTGTCGAATGTGATGAAGGATTTGCTTGCGATAAAAGATAAAGCGAGTTAAACAAAAACCCCGCACCCGTTGGGTGCGGGGTTAAATTTCAGATTAAAAAGGTTCTCAACCCTTCTTCGCGGGTTTTATTGTTTGCAGATTTCGCGCGAGAGCAATTCCTTAATAATCATTGCATCCTGTTTAATCTGAAAATCGTACATACCGACGTTCAGGAAATCGGCGCCCATATCGAAGGCGTATTTGAAACCGTCCTTCGGTTCGGTGACACCCGCGCCGAGGACTTTAAACGCGACCCACGGTGTTTTACCTTTTATTTTGTTCATCACTTCGGCGACCTGTTTGGGATTTTCACACTCGTAGCCTGCGTTGTTGAAGGTCTTCATGAAGAAATCCACCTTGATACCGGATTCGACGATGGCCTGCTGCGTGTCGATTGTATGCGAACCGACTCCGGCGGCAAGGCCGTTCTCCTTGATGAAGTCGATGACTTTACCGAGCAGGTCAACGTGGCCATTCTCATAGAATTTATCGCCCGTCATACCCTGTGGGAAGGCTGCGACGGCGCCGTTGTCGATGGCCATCTGCACGTTTTCCTTGAGGTTGGTTTCCTTCGGATACGTCTGGGCGAGCCACTGGAGTTTTCCGCCTCGTTCCTTCCAGTATTTTTTAAGTAGTCTGACGGTGTCCTTATCGGTACGCAGGACGGCGGCGTTGATTCCGTTTTCCTCGCAAATCCGGAAGGTCTCCATGATTTTGTCGTCGGTGAAATAATGCCTCATCAGCGAAGAGACGTAAATGAGGTCTCTGCTGTGGGCGAAGCCGCTTATAAGATTACCACCGCAAATAAGTTTGCTGACGGTGAGTTTACCTATTTTGCCGGTCGGCATAGCCTTGCCCGATGGTGCCGGGAGTGGTGACGGCGGTTGATTGGCATCGGCGAGCAATGCCCGCTGTTCGATGCTGCTTAAACCGAGTGCCGCGCCGGTCGAAGTAAGAAGGGTTTTTCTTAGGAAACTTCTGCGGTCTAATTTTTCGGACATAAACGCCTCCTACAGCATTGGCGGCCTAAAGGTCTTAAAAAACAAGCTCGTGGTGTGTTTTCTATGGTATAAGTCTCGTTTCGAGCGAACCGACGGTATTATACCACAAATTTGCCTTAATTGGAAGAAAAATTTTATAAATCCGCCGTAAGACGACGAAAGCGAAAGAATGAGATAAACTACGAAACCGGAGCCTCCCGAGCGGTGATTATAATAGGGGCTTAAATGTCCCAAGTTTTATACGTGGTCGTCTCGTGGACGCCACAATAACCATAAGCTCAAGTTTGCTCGCAACGACGGGGTCGGATTGTCGCGGGAAGTATCAGGTTAGTTTGGTGATAAGGGATTTTTGGGATGGGAATTTTTTGAGTAAATTGTTTCGGTCTGCGAGCTGGAAGTCATTGAAGTCGAAGCCAGGAGCGACGGTAGTTCCGAGGAGCGCGAATTTGCCGCGTTTTTTGAGGAGGCATCCTTGCCAGGTGTTTCGCGGTATTGTTGTCTGAACGCGATGACCTTTTAAGATATCTGGACCAAGTGTTATGATTTCGGTTTTGCCGTTGGGGTGGAGCAGCAGCATTGTTACGGGGTCACCGAGATAGAAGTGGAAGATTTCGTCGTGTTTGAGTCTGTGTAGTTTTGAGCGGGTGTCTGGTGTGAGCAGGTAGAGGATGGCGGTGGAGATATTTCTGGAGCCGATAGTTTTAAGTCGGATTTTTTCGGGGCAGCGGTATGTTTCGGTATAGAAACCACCTTCATTCGGCAGGGGTTTCATCCTGAAAAGTTTTATTATCTTCCGGGCGGTCAGCATCATTTACCGGTAACGATTTTGGCGGATTGAATGATGACGGTGGTGACGGGGACATCGGCCATCATATCTTTTGTCGTTGTGGGGGTAACACCAATCTTATCGACGACGTCCATACCTTCGACGACTTTTCCGAAGACGGCATAGCCGGGGTTATTTTGTCCGGTGTAATTTAAAAAGGCGTTATTTTTCAGATTGATAAAGAACTGGCAGGTGGCGCTATTTGGGTTGTTTGTTCTGGCCATCGTGATGGTTCCTTTATTGTTTTTCAGGCCGTTGGATGCTTCGTTGGTGATCGGCTCGTGTGTTTGTTTTTGCCGCATATCCGGTGTGAAGCCACCACCTTGAATCATAAAGTTGGGAATGACCCTGTGGAAGATTGTTCCGTCGAAGAATCCCTCTTCGACGTATCGCAGAAAATTCTTTACAGTAACCGGGGCGGCCCTGGAATCGAGTTCGACGACGATATCACCGAGGCTGGTCTGTAATTTGACTTTCGGATTGTTCGGTTCCTGGGTTTGGGGCTTATTTGGTTCTGCTGCCTGAATGTTCTTTGTTTGGGGTGTTTGGCCGGTAGAATTTTTCATGGTTATTTCCTGTACTCCTGTATATTTTTTCGCGTATTCAACCTGCGCTTTGGTTTTTTCGGGCTGCCAGTCGTAAGCGAGGAATTTTGTGTACCACCGCTGGGTGTTATTGGGGTCATTTAGTTTGTAGTAGCAATTGGCGATTCTGTAAGCGGTTTTATACTTGTATTCGTAATAGTCGGAATATTCCCATGCGGCGAGATAATGCGTCAGTGCGGAAGAGTAATTTTCCTGGCTATAGTAAATATCCGCGGTCATTTCTTCCGCGGCCCTGAACTGTGCAGAATTTGGATTGCTTAATACCTGCGTCAGATACTGTCGTGATTTTTCATAATTTCCGGCGTTGTAATATAATTTGGCAAGCTCGAACAAGGCGGTTGAGTAATTCGGTTTTAATTCGAGTGCCTTAAAGAAGGCCTGTTCTTTTTGAGCGGGGTCATTCGCATCGAGACCATCCTTGAGGAAAGCGCCCGCATAGCAATACTTTTTGATAAATTTCATAAGTTCGAAATTTATTTTTTCGGAAGGTTTTTCGAGTGTGGTCTCGAGTGCTGACAGCTCGTAACCCTGCACTCGCACACTGCCAAGATAACTTTCCAGATTTCCTGTTTCGTTTAGCCAGCAGAACATCGCCCTGGCGAAGTGTGGGCCGATATCCCAGCTGCTGAAACGCTCTGTAGAGGAAGTCAGGAAGAGGCGCTTTACGCTCGGCCTTGTTGTTTTCTCGATTTTGTCCCTTAATATCTGCTCTCGCCAGGGGTTCGGTTCGACCGATGTCAAGCGGTCTTTAATTACGAGTCTTTCTTCCCCGAGGAAGCTTGCGAGTCCCTGACAGAACCACGGGGGGCAATTTTTAAAGTTGCAGGCAACGATACTATGCGCGATTTCTGGGAAAACAGCGTCTATGTCGCAAGGCTGTCCATCATTCATATATTGATGCGCATAAACGGAGGAAGTCTCGGATGAGAAATATGCACAATCGACTCTAACTTTATAGCCGTATTCGTCAAGCATGTTCTGAGTATCGGCCTGAGTTTTTGAGTAATAAATATGTAAAGGTTGACAGGGGTTGAGCGGAAATTCCGTAATCACGGCGGTATAAAACGCTTCAATTTTTTCGACGATTAACCTGGCGTAATGACTATCGAGGTCGGTGGTGAGCGTAAAGTTGGAGCATTGATAATTTTCCGCTGAAACGGAAGAGAGAGGCAGAAGTACGAAACAAAGAAACAATCCAACGAGTTTTTTCATTTATTGTTATATTCCCAAAAGTAAACTACTACGGGTTAAAACCCGTAGCATTTAGAATTCAAGCAAGGCTTGTCCGCTGTCTTCTTCGCCTTGCATTTTAATATACTTTTTTATTAT
>Ga0214473_10002351_pt1 | contig 23242 bp, 15 predicted proteins | sample RVTome_7_FD_203509 | JGI IMG/M metagenome (GOLD analysis project Ga0214473, IMG submission 203509) | Soil microbial communities from uranium-contaminated site in the Upper Colorado River Basin, Wyoming, United States - RVT98D197 | ecosystem: Environmental > Terrestrial > Soil > Contaminated >... | reverse complement strand
TGGGACCGCAAACCACAGAGCGGGATACGCCTGGCATGTTCTTGCCACACGCAGTAGCTGCGGTCGAACAAGATGCCGCCTTCGCTACACCTTTGGTTGCGGCTGAGCGCACCGAAGCCGCGCCAAGCCCATCTGCGTTCATCTGCGGTTGCATTTCGCTGCCCTGCGTTTTCCCACCACAGGCGCGGATAGTCCTTCCCTTCGAGAATCCACCAGAGGTCCTCCGTGCCGTTGGCTGCCTCGCCCACAAAGTCCCAGCCGGCGTCGAGGAAGGTCTTGGCCGTCTGCATTTGGGCTGTGGTCTTGCCGGTGCCACCGTCGCTTGTGGCTTGGCCTGAGGTCTGGATGTCCCAGAAACTGGCAGTCACACGGCCGCCGTAGTTCCACGCCGCCAGCGCGCCGACATGGTCCTTTCCGCTGACCTTGCCCGTGCTGTAGCACTGGGTGACGGAACCCGGCTCGAGGTTCCGCACTACCCAGTGAACGCCGATGCAGGAGGTCTGCCGGGTACTGGGAGAAGCCCTGCCGCCGGAGGTCTACAAGAGAGTCACCCTCCTGATGGACCACAACCGGCGACAGAGAACATCCTGACACTGACGCCAAGCTCGGCTTCAAAGATGACAGGCAGCTTGTGAGAGTGCTCCCACCACTTATTCACCGAATTGGGAATTCAACGTCGTCGATCCATGCGCTATCTTGTCCCCGGGAAGAGGAACCGTCCTTGGAGTACTTCCATTCGAAGGCCGTTCTTCCGGCGGACACGGGGAAGGACACCTTCGCCCAATCCTGCTCGCCTGACCATCTGCCTTTCTCAACGCCGTTGAGGGAAAATGTCAGACAGTCACACAGTTGCTCACAGGAGACTTTGCGCCAAAAGGTTATCTCGCCGGGCCGACAATCGAGCGTTACCTGTAGACCCGCATTTCCATCATCGTCGATGGTCCCGGATTTGGCACCGTAGAAACCGGAGTGCTTCTCTTGGGAGGTGACAAGCCAGGGCACATCGCCGACACATCGCCAGTCAAATTCGATGAAATCGCCCGTTTCGAATCCTTCTGTGTTGGGGACTCGCGTGAAGGCCGTTTCCTCCCAGTCGGCACCGGCCTTCCAGCCCTCCGTGCCCACTTCGAAACAACCGATGTCCGGAGCGGCCCCCACGTAACCATCTGTAATGCCCGGAATCACAACGCCCGTATCGATAGCGCCCGAGTCGGCTGTCGGCCAGCCGTTAGCATCGACTGAGAAGTACCCATTGTGATGTTGCGCCGCTGGCTTAGTTCGAAACTCCATCGGACCATTCGCAATGTTGTTGATGATTTGGGTTCCTTGCTGGGGCAACAAGGAGACAGGCGCTACATAGCCGCAGTTGAGCGCCCAGGCGCAATTGAAAACCGTATTGTTGTAGATCTCGTTGTCCAATTCGACTGCGTCCACCACAAAGCCTGCAAGTGCCATATTCCAAATGAGATTGTGATGTATCCTGAGGCCGCACGCACCTCCCCCCACATTTATAGCATAACACCACTCTTCAAGACTGTCGTGTAGACGATTGTATGCGATGATCGTTCCTCCGCCGTCAGGCGTCGAGGCGACACCGATGCACTGACCTTCCCTGGAGAGCGCACCGATATTGTAAATATGATTGTGTTCAACGCGCATACTGAAGGGGGTCCACAGAGTAATGCCATTGCTGCCGCCTTCGCAGATCGTGTTATAGGTATATTCACCGAATGGCGCATTAAAGGCTGCAATTCCTGATGTACCGGAGCTAATTAAATCCCAATCGTGGATAATACAATTCGTTACCTTGCTGTGGTCTCCAAGATCGTAGATACCCTGACCGATAGAACAGGCAATCGCAGTCTTCCTCCATTCGTTGTAGCTACCACTCATCTTATTCGATTTCCAGTCACCAGGGAGAAAATGTATTCCTGGCGGTACGATCCTTCGGTGCAGTGGATACTTTAGGTGACAGTCAACGACACTACAGTGGGTGGAATCTTCCATGACTATACCCGCAGCAAATACTCGTAACCCTTCAATGCGAATATGCCCACACCCTGACAAATCGAATGCATGGTCCCGTCGCTTGACCTCTATTGTGTGACGCGCAGGGTCGGGATCGCCGGGACACCACAAATACACTGTGTGTGTCTGAGCATCGAGGAACCATTCCGTGGCCCGATCCAGGCCCGCCAGTGATCCGAAGAGCCAGTAGTGCTTTCCCGGCGCAGGTTCGATGAGAGGCTCTAACTGCCAACCCCCGTCAGAGAACTCGAGGGACTTACCGGGCTCATAGTTCGTGATTTGCTTTGTGCAATAGCTCCATCCTGGCCCCGGTCTTATGTGGACATAGGCGTTGTTCCAATCGCCCGGCGGCAACGCATCGTCGATGAGGATGGCCTCATCTGTGCCGTTATCGCAGGTGGCGTGGCGTGCGCGCACGAGATCACGGGTGGGGGTATTTGGCCAGCGGGCCTCCTGCATCATTTGCCCATCCACGAAGAGCTGTTCAAATTCAACCGTCGTTGGCGCCTTGTAGATCTTGCCTGCGTGCAGCGTCCACGGGACATCAAGGATATCGGCACCGCTTACGACGGGTTCTTCGCCTGGGTAAGCTACGAAGCGTATAGGTGACTCGGGCGTGCCTGAGCGTACGGGTCGAACCGTCTCACGATAGATTCCGTCGCGAATCCAGATCGTTAGTCCGCCTGCAGGCAAGCCCCCAAACCGATCCAGCAACTGCCTGCAGGCCCGGTTGATTGTGCGGAATGGCAGTGCTTCCGTACCTGGGTTGCGGTCATCCCCGTTGCCTGCAACGTAATACTCCCGTCCCGCCCCATGTACATGGACGGGAAGGCCGAGCAGGAACAATGACATGATGAGCCAACACCGCAAGTTTGTCCTCGCGTTCATTTTCTTCTCTCTCCTTACTACAGCGAGCAGTGGATTGCCCCAGAGTATCATCGATACGATGCCGCGCAGGCTCTCGGGAGTCATGAAACGTATCATATCGTATTGTACCAGACCTTTCGGCCGCACCACTACAGAAGAAGCTCTATGATGCCTTTGGCACCGCAAATTTGCGGGTGAGTGTGGGGGCAGGCAGATGTCGGCCAGTTCGTCAATAACCACAGTGCCGGCGCGTGTGGCCTTGCCGACTCCACTATCCTCCAGATGCCATAATGCCGGCGGCCAGAGATCGGCGATTCCACTGTCAGTGTCGGTCCTACTGTCTGTTGTGGTTTGTCCATCGTCAGCTCCCACACCAGTCTTGGATAGCCCTCCCCTTCGAGAATCAGCCAGATATCGTCTGTGCCATTCTTTGTCTCGCCCACGAAATCCCACCCGGCAGCAAGGAATGTTTTGGCCGTCTGCATTTGGGCAGTGGTTTTGCCCGTGCCCCCGGCACTCGTGGCTTGGCCTGAGGTCTGGGTGTCCCAGAAACAGGCGAGCACATCACGTTCGTTATACCCCACCAGCCCGCCGACAGACGATTTCCCACTAACCGGACCGGTGCTGTAGCACTGGGTCGCAGTACCCAGGTTGTACCCCATCAGCCCGCCGACGTAGTAGTAGTTGTTGCTGCCGCCGACCGCACCGGTGCTGGAGCACTGGGTCACAGTACCCAGGTTGGTGTTGTACCCCACCAAGCCGCCGACGTAGTTGTTGTTGTTGCTGCTCCCGCTGACCACACCGGTGCTGGAGCACTGGGTCACAGTACCCAGGTTGCCCCCCACCAACCCACCGACATACAAATCGCCGCTGACCGAGCCGGTGCTGGAGCTCGTGCTGATGCTACCATAGTTCCTGCCCACGAGCCCGCCGACACACCCCTTGCCGTTGACCGCACCGGTGCTGTAGCACTGGGTCACAGTAATGCCGTAGCCGTAGCCGTTCTCCCCCACCAGTCCGCCGACGTAGTTGTGGCTGCCGCTGACCGCACCGGTGCTGTAGCACTGGGTCACAGGGCCCCAGTTGTACCCCACCAGCCCACCGACGAAGTCCTTGCCGCTGACCGTGCCGGTGCTGTAGCACTGGGTCACGGTCCCAATAACGCCGTAGCCGTTCTCCCCCACCAGTCCGCCGACATGGTCAGTGCCACTGACCACCCCGGTGCTGTAGCACTGGGTCAGAGCACCCCAGTTGTACCCCACCAGCCCGCCGATAGACCCGTGCTGCCCACTGCCACTGACCACGCCGGTGCTGTAGCACTGGGCCACACTGCCACCATTGTGGCCTACCAGACCGCCGACCCAAGAGCCTGAGCCAGTCACGTTGATATCCATTACCCCCAAGTTCTTGACCTCGGCCCCAGATGCCAATGCACCAAACAGTCCCACATCGTCTTTGCCCTGAATCGTCAAATGGGAGATCCTGTGTCCGTTCCCGGCAAAGACGCCCACGAAAGAAGTCCGCTGATAGCCAGTCTTGATGGCGTCTGTGTCTGGCGCAATGACGGCCTTGGTGAAGACCTTGCGGCCGGGGAGGTTGGGGTCCAGGTCGATGTCGGCCACCAGGACAAAGTGCTTGCCGTAATCCCCCGGAGTCTCGCCGAGGGCGATCAGGTCGGCGACCGTAGCGATTCTGTAGGGATCGTTAGGCACACCCCTCCCGCCGCTGTATTTGGCGTGAGCCAGTTGTCCAAATAAACAAACGGCGAGCAGGACAAGTATCGTTCCAATAGGCTTGCTTAAGGTACACATACCCTGTCTCCCTCAAAAAATAGAGCGGAACGGTTTCTACTCCTACCAAACATATTGTACCGATTTATCGCAAGTAAGCGAGTTTTGTGTTCTTTTATCTCTGCGTTCCTCTGCGTTCCTCTGTGGTTCCGTCTAATCAATCGTTTTGAAACCGCTGATAGACGCAGATAAACGCTGATAATCTTGCTCTCGCCAAGACGCCAAGAGCGCCAAGGTAACCCCTCCCGAAGAGTTTTCCGGTCTCGTTTCTCATTCTTTCTTTGCGATCTTCGCGGTCCTTGCGAGAAACCGAATCTTCCGGCATCCGCGTTCATCGGCGTGCATCTGCGGTTCCAAGGGGTCCACTGGTTGAGCAGCCTGTGCGATGCGATCAGGCAAGGGATTGTCCGCCGTGCTCGTGAATTACCCGCCATCGTCATTTTCCCCGACCTCCTCTGCCCGACTCAGGGGCCATAGAATAAACGTCTCGCTTTACACTTGCTCTAATGAACGACACGAACTGAACACGCAAGAAAATAGCTCCACAGATGCCAAGCGTAATTGTAGCAGAAACCCGCCGCGAAGGTCAATCACAAAATCCCGGCATTGCCTCCCGATCTTACGCTTGTCATTGTGCACCTCTGGCGGCAGCTACGCGATAATCAGCGTGAGAGAAAAGGTGCACTTGGCCGGACGCATACGGAAATCACGCGGGCGAGCGACGGTGCTTGCTGAATTTCGTTCTATCCCGGCGGTTCGGTGCGGTAGTTGTGCTGCAAGAAGATCTCCCGCCCCCGTGGGGAAGCAGCGAATTCAACGAATTCCTCAGCCAACGAACGATTCTTAGTGAAGGTGAGCACGCCTATATTTACCGTAGAGATCACGTTCTGGCCAACGGCGATAGGAACTTCAGTTCCATGATCGCTGTAATAGCGGGCAATCGCATCCCACACAATGACGGCATCGAGCGAGCCGGCCTGAATCTGCATCCCCAGCTCGTTGACGGTCAGCGACTGAAAGGCCAGGTTCTTCTCGACGTCCTCCCAGGCGATATTGTTCTTGGCGAAAATCTGCTTTGTCGTTCTGCCGATGGCGCAGGCCTTGGCGTCGCCGAGCCCGAGCTTCAGACCCGGCCTGAGCAAATCCCCCAATCCGGCGATATTCTTAGGATTGCCCTTCTGAACCAAGATGGTCGGCACGAAGTAGCATAGCGCCTTCTGAGAGAGAATCATGCCTTCTCTGGCAGCCTGCTCGACATAGTACTGGTCGCCCGGCATGTAGAGGTCACCCCGCCGGGCCAGCTTTATTTTCGAAAGGAGCACCTCGCTGCCGGCGTAGTCGATCACAATCTTCACGCCGTGCTCGCGCTCGAACGTCTCGGCTATCTGCTCTACCGGCGGCCGAATGCCGGCGCCACAATAAAGCAGCAATTCCTTTGTCGCGGCGGCAGACTCCTGCGGCGCGTCCCTGTTGCAGCCCGACAGCAGAACAGCGACGAGAAAAGCACAACAGATTTGCGATTTTTCAATCGGCAATCTCATGGTAGCTATTTCACGTATCCGAACTCAGCGAAAACAGCGGGACCCCGCTTTCGGGCAAACTCAATGAACTGCCTGAGCGGTTCAGGCTGTCTGCTATAGCTCAGGGTCATGATATGCACGCGGGTTTCCTCATCGTACTCATAAGGCGTCTTGACAACGTCCAGGCTGTCTTTGAACGTGTGGGCGACCCCATTCCACATAATGCCCGCGTCAATAACCTGGGTCTTGAGAAAGGCGCCGATGTTGCTATGTCCCTTGGTCAGGCGGTTCTCGACGTTCTTCATCACGGCGTCTTTGATGCCTTTCTTTTCGAGGAGGGCAAAGACCATTTCGCCGCACGTGGAGTATTGCGGATCGGTCAGAGCAACCTTCAGGCCCGGCTGCGCGAGGTCCTCGATGCTTTTGATGCCCTTGTGATTACCTTTCTGGACAACCAGCACGGGAGCCACAAAGCCCACCTCGACGTGATCCGCCAAGGCATTCGCGTCAGCAACGTAATCAAGGTATGGGTCATGCGTGACTAAGACGTCTCCTTTTTGGCCTGCTTTGACCAGAGGCAGAAAGTCCTCGCTGCCTGCAATCGTGGTAGCAACCTTGATGCCCGTTTGAGTGGTAAACTCCGAGCACAGTTTTTCCATCGGCCCAGGAAAAGAACTTCCACAAAGTATGACCAACTCCGCGGGTTTATTCTCAGCCTCTTTCTTGCTGCAACCGATTACCGGCAGCAAAGCAAACACACTCAACAACAAAAGAATCGGAATCGCCTTCGCCTTGCATGAATGTGCATTCTGCATTCTCTTACTCCTTGATCCTTCGCATGGCAGCAGTACGTTGCGTTTAGCTGCTCTTGCCGAAGCACAGGACCTGGCCATCTTCGAGAGTCACTACAGCGCGGCCGTCACGATCCACCGCCAGGCCCCAGGGAACGCAGGCCGAGGGCAGCGCGTCAGACCAGAGAATCGTCCCGTCCTTGAGATTCAGCGCCACAATCTCCGACTTACCCGCAACAACGACGGCATTACTGCACGCTGCGAACGCAACGCTGTCCTTACAGTCGTACGTCCACGAAGGTTTGTCCTGGATGCTCAGCCTTTTCCAGTCAAGATTGAAGCGATTGCCGGGTTGGGCCATTTTCTTCTTCAGCGACTCTTTGTCGATCCGATCGAAGCACAAGACTTGCTTGCCGCTCTGGTTGCTTACCCAGACGATGTCGCGTCCGCCGGTCGATGCGAAGAAGATTTTGTTGAAGGCGGTATTATCGAAAACGTCATATTGCGGGTGTGCGTAGTAAGGCTTGCCACAGGCCACAACCTGATCGCCAAGCAGGGAAAGCTCCCAGCCGCGGGGGCTTACCGACCGGCACGTTGCCAACGGCGCCGGATCGTTAAGGCACTTTCCGTCGGCGATGTCATAGACAGCCGGCGAGATAGAGGTCCCCCCGGCCATGTAGAGCTTGTCGCCCGCAAGCAGCAGATGTCCCTGTACGCTCACGCCGGTACGGGCCTGCGGGTCCAGATGACCGGACGTGTTGTTCTGCCACTTTATTTTGCCGGTTGCGGCGTCAAGAGCATAGACGTAGGTCCCGTCGAAGTTAGCTATGCCCGCGGCGGCGTAGGCGACACCATCTTCGACCAGCACGCCGCTGGCCGCCGGCCACGTGGAGGACAGCAAACCATAGACGGGCATCATGCGTTGTGCCGGAGCGGCGCGGAACCGCCAAAGCAGCCGGCCCGTCTGGGCCTCGAAGGCATAGACGTATCCGTCGCCGGAGCCGACAAAGGCACGGCCCTTCCATATCGTCGGCGGAATTCGGACTGCTCCGCCGGTATAGGCCTTCCATCGCAGAGTGCCGGTCGCCGCATCCAGGGCTCGAACGATGCCGTCAGGCCCGCCGGTAAAGACAAGGCCGCCTGCGGCAACCGGAGCCGTCGGCAGAGCAGCCACAGTGAGTTTTACCCCCGGCTCAAACCGCCACAGCAGTCCGGCCTTGTCGGGAACGGCAGCTTGCGTTGTGGCGCTGCCGGTGATGTCGGCGCGAAACGTGGGCCAATCCACAGGCGATTCAGACAAATCTGCGACCTTCCTCAGATCACCATCGCCTTTCTCTAAGCGCTGTTCTTCCGTCGCCGTCGGGCTAAAGTCGAAGTCTCCCGCCGGCCCCAGACAAGTGACGCCGTAGAGCGTAAGCTGACAGTCGCAGACCGACGGCCACCAGTGCAGCAGCCCGTTGGCAACGATTACGCCCTCCTGACACACGGGGCGCATCGGTGAAATCCACTGGGGGCGATTTGAGGCCAGGTCCAGCCGGACCGAACCGTCGTCGGCGCGGAAGAAGATTGCGTCGGCGGAACCCGTCGGTCGAGTGCACGCCCGGCGGCTGTGCTCGATCTGGGCCAGCACCTCTCCGGTCAGCGGGTCGAACTTCACGCACGGGTGCTTATCAATCTGCCCGCTGATACCGTACAGCGCATCTTCTCGCAAAATCAACTGAAAATTGCTGTACGAGTTTTCCCAGAGGATATGCCCATCCTCGGCGGAGACGGCGAGCAGCTTGCCGATCTGCGGGCCCGCAAAATACAGAGCCTTGTCGGAACACTTCAGGTAACACGTCGTGCGCCAGTTCGTTCGCCAATCTTGCCGGTCCAGATATGTCCCCAGTGACTTAAAAAGTTCTGGGGCGTTGTCCGGCGTCTTGCGCCAGAGCACATTGCCGGTTTTCGCATCCAGGCAGGCAAGATACGCTGCGAATCGAAAGATGTAGATGCGCCCATTTTTCATACATATCGCCCGGCCATCCACCGGCTCCTGCTCGCGGTAGCTCCACAGGACCTTCTTGCTCTCGGGGTCGATAGCCAGGACGTTTGAGCCGAATCCCCACGGCTGGTTGGGCTGATTGAAGCCTTCCGATATCGGATCCCACGGCCAGCCATGTGCCTGCCGCTTCCATCGTTTTGTTTCGTCTCTTTGCTCCTGCTCTCCCATGAGGGCGTAAAGCACGCCATCCTCCATCGCCATCCATTTCCAGAACGTGCCACCTGCTTTATCGAGAGGCGGGATGATTTCGTCTTTCAGTTGGCCGGTTGCGGTATCGATCACTTTGCAGGACTTGTCGTCACCGACGTAGAGCGTGGCCGGCGTGGCAATCATGGTATTGCGGTGGATCATCACCCCCTCGGCCAGGTCCCGCTGCCACAGGATTGTGCCGTTGAAGCTGTTGAAGGCGACAAGCTTGTTGAGGTAAGGCTCTTCCCGCTCTTTGAAGGCGACGTGGCCGAACGCTTTGAACACGCGGCCGGCCGACGCCACAGTGACCTGCGGAAGCGGCGCGTATCGCGGCTCGGCCAAGTACTGCGTCAGGTAAGGCGCTAATATCACCTTGTCCTGCGATTGCGGATTGTTGTCCGGACCATGGTAGGGATGACTCCAATCATCCACGCCTTTCGGGAACGGCTTGCCCACAACTTTGTTCGGTCCCAACAGGGCCTTTCCCCCGGGACGCAGGACTCTGAGAACCTCCTCCTCGACGTCGTTGGGGATTTTAAGTAACACAACAACAGCATCGGCCAGATTGTCAGCCAAATGTATCTTCGTCAATGGCCCTTGTTCCACGAAGACACGTGTGCCGTAGAGACCCGCTTCATCAGCGATTCTGCGTGCCTTTTCGACGTCTCTTTGAGGGAGCAACTGCACATATACCAACAGATCGCTGTCTCTGACCAGCTTCAAAGCCAGCTCGCATGTCGAGTCGCCAAGCACCACACAAATCCCTCGCGTGACGCCGATGTCACTCAGGGACGGTCCAAAAGAACCGCCGGACTGAGCTTCGAGAGAGGTGACGGGGCAGCTGAGCAGAACACTTGCAGCCACGATCAAAATGCCTGAGTTTGCCTTTTTCATTTTTGCTCCCCTTCATAGAAAGATTTATGATTTTCGAATTACGATTTTCGATTGTGGCTATCGCCGAATCTTGGCCTCCATTCATAAATCATAAATAGAAAATCGTAAATCGCGTGGCTATGCCACGATCTGTCCCGCGTTCATTTGAATCGTGCGCGTCGCATGTGCGGCCGACCGCGCATCGTGTGTGACCAGCAGCACGCAGCCGCCGTCGCTGACGTATTGACTGAGATAGCCGAACACCGTCTGGGCGTTGTCTTCGTCCAGGTTTCCAGTCGGTTCGTCCGCCAGGATGACCTTGGGCTCGTTCAGCAGGGCGCGGGCAAGCGCGGTGCGCTGTCTTTCCCCGGTGCTGAGCTGGGCCGGCACGTGACCGGCGCGATCGGCCAGCCCGAAACGGTCGATGAGCGAACCGGCTCTATCGGCGGCTTTCTTGTTTGTAGTGTGCCCGTAAGGGCATTTGAAGAAACGCCTTACGGCGTCACTACGAACCGCTAACGAAGCGGCCAGGATGTTCTGACGAACCGTCAAGTAAGGAATCAGGTTGAATTGCTGAAATACGAATCCGATCGTCCGCGCGCGAAGCCCGCTGCGTTTTTCAGGATCCAGCTTGTAAGGGTCCTGGCCGGCCACGGTGATTTGCCCGGCGCTGGGGCGCAGCAGCCCGCCGGCGGTCAGCAGCAGTGTGGTCTTGCCGCAGCCGCTCGGCCCGCGCACCGCCAGAAGCTCGCCCGCCCGGACCGAAAACGAAACCTCTTTCAGTGCCGTGACCCTGCCTGCGCTTCCATTATCCTTGGAGCTTTTTACGGAGAACCACTTGCTGACGTTCTTGAATTCGAGCATATGTTGTCACTCGCTCCGCAGGATGTCCGCGGGGTCTTGGCGCGTGGCCACCATGGTCGGAATCCAGCCCGCGATGACGGCCAGAGCCGCCGCCCCTGCGACAGACAATAAGAGCAAGCCGACCCAGGCAACGCCCCCACCCATCATGCTGATTTCCGCCAGCGGTCCCGAGGACTGCGCCCCATCGCGAGCGGTGCCGAAGTAGCCGGCCACCAGAACACCCGCCGCGAAACCCAGCGTCCCACCTATGGCGCCGACCAGAACGTGCCTGGAGAGGAACATGACCAGTATGTGCCGTCCGCGGACCCCCAGCGCGCAGAGAATACCGATTTCTTCGCGCCTCGCCCGGACGTTCGCGAATCCGAGGATGCCGATGGATATCGCGCAAGCTGTGATGATCACGGGGATCAGCACCGACGCGAATCGCTCGCGGACCTGACGCAGGTCTTCCCGCGCCTGTTGCTCCTGTTCGAGCGAGGCGCGGGCCTGCTCTTCGACTTTCACTCTCGCTTCAGCCCGCGCGATGACCTCCGAGCCTCGTTCAATGACCTGCGTGCCGGGCAGGATTTTTTCGATCTCCGCGCGAATTATTGGCAGTCCCTCCTCGCCGACGCACAGACACTCCAGCGCCAAAATGGCGTTAATCTGCCGGGGTTTGTCCAGCAGCTCCTGGGCCTCAGCCAGATATATCCAGGCGGTGATATCGTCTTTGTCGCCGCGCTCCTTGTGGCAGGCTTGAACCGTGAACTTGCGGCCCATCAGCTCGACCTGCTCGCCTTGCTTGATGCCCATGCTTCGATGCAGCTCGTAGCCCAGGGTGATCGTCCCGGGCGGCACAGGCTGCACCAGTGGCTGCACAGGGCTCCTGTGCAAATCGGGAACCTCGCCGCGTGCCCCGACAAGGATGATCGTTCGCTTGCGTTCGGGCCACTCGATCTTCTGCTGGAGGCTGGGAAGAAAATGGCGAACCGTCACAACCTTCGCGTTCGCCAGCCGGTCCACGTAATCTTCGGGCATGTACTTTGAGGCGTAATCGTCCGCATACCAGTCGTTGAGATTCTGGTCCTTCGGGAGTATCACGACGTTGAAGCCGAGCTTGAGCATCGCCTTTCGCGTGTCGTCCTGGAGCTGGGCCATCTGCTGCGTCAGTTCGGCCTGTTTGGCTTCGAGCAACCGGTTGGTATGGGCGTCGTGAATTTGCAACAGTGCCACCGCCCCGACAAGCGAGCCGCTTGCAACCACAACGGAAAGCACGCCGAGTGCGAAGTTCAATTTACGATGCAGGATCTCGCGGACTAACAAGTTCCAAATCGTCACGGCTGTTCCTTTCGCCGCCGGCTCACGGCCAAAGTCGCCAGAGCCACAATCAGCACAATTCCGCCCAACGACAAAGCCGCCACCCCCATGACCCCGAGCCCCGTAAACGCTCGCGTCTGTGCTCGGGTGGCATCCTCAAGCGCAGCTTGGGGATGGTGATTCCTGGTCTCGCCATCCCCAAAGGCTTCGCCTTTGAGGCTGCCACCCTCCGGAAAAACGCTCGTCAGCTCCATTGGCGTTTGTTGTGTCTCATAGAATTCTTCGTAGAACTGCATCACGGCGGCGTCCCAGTTGACGGCCATGAGCAAATCCACGCCCGGGTTCAGCATTTTGACTTCGCAGCCGCAAGGGCCCGTAAGAAAGCCGACGGCCTCGCGAATGTTGTCCGTATTGATGCCCTCTGCGACAAGTGCGTAGAGGGCCCTTCCGCGCCCGAATACGGGGAACAGGATTGGCTCGCCCGCGTATTTCTCCAGGTCCGGCTCGCTGTGCAACAGCATAGCCAGCAGGAATTGCTCGTTGGGATCCGACCGCGAAACAGGCAAAACGGAGAATTCAAATGAAAGCCCGGGCGTCTCCATCTCCTCGACAAGTGACGGCAGCATTTCGGTCAATTCCTTGGTCGCCGTCTCCAGCTCCCGGCTGAGCAATTGCAGAGCCGCCTTGTCCTTGGCTGCGTCGCCCGATTCCACGAGAATCCAGACCCCCGACTGGCCCTCGGTAAGGCGCTTCGCCAATTCCTTTCGCTTGGGTGATTCGATGAGTTGCGAGACTGTTGCCGGCGTGAATTCGCCCACCCAGAACGGTGCAGCCCGGCCTTTTAACCCCGGATACCAGAGAGCAAGGGCCGGCAACTTCTCCGGGACCTTCTCACCCAGAAGAGCCTTGGTTTCTTCTTCCGCAGTCGAGACGATATCCAGCCTGGAAAGACTCAGATTCAGCAACTCCGCGGTCTCACCCTCCAAAAGGCTACTGGTCGCGTCGTCTTGCGCCATCGTACCTCTGTGGATCAAGACTCCCTCGTAGTAGTCCGGCGCCCACCGCTCCATGGCGTAGCGGAAGACCGGCACCGAGCAGGCATACGCTGCGCCGGGCAAAAGAACGAAAAGCCCCAAGGTCGCGATTGTGGTCCGGCATATTCTCATACGTGTCCTTCCCAATCCCCGAAATTGGCAATCGTCAATCATGAATTGCCAATTCCCATTACGCTACCCGAAGCCTTATTGTTTGTCAAAACAAACTACTTTGCCGTCAATTGTGGCCATGTAGAGCCGGCCGTTCGCGGCCGCCATGCCGTCCCAGACGGGCACGGATTCGAGCTTGTACTCGGTGAGTTTCTCGCCGTCCGAGGCCGAAAGGACACGCAACAGGCCGCCTTTCTTGCCCTCCCAGGCTGCTTCCTGCTCGGTGAGGGCCTCCCGGTGAGCCGGCGCGTCGGGCTCATAGAAAGCCGCCTTCTCATCCGCTATGGCCGGCGGACCCGCCGTGTAAAGATTCCCGCCTGCCAGAACCATTGCACGAACCAGTAATGGCAGCTTTTCCTGTGTCCAGCGAGTATCGGCGGCCCAGAGCGATTTTGCGTCGAAGCCCTGCCGGGTCTCCCAATCCGAGGAGTTGGCGTTCTTGTTCTTGGATTTGGCGTCGATGGCACTGTTGCTGCGTCTGACGCGCTGGATCGCTTCAGGGCTGACCTGCTTGTCGGCGGCATAGAGTTGGTACTCCAGAACCGAAGCGTTCACCATGTATTCCGGCTTGCGGCCGTAGCCATAGACCGAATCGTCGTCGAAAACCATGATCCGCGCCGAGGGGGCCATGCGTCCGGCCTGGAACCAGCCGCCGTAGCCGCCGCCCATGCCCCGGCCGTAAATCCAATACGAGCGGAAGAACCATGAATCATCCAGAAAGCCTATCTGGCAGAACAGGTGCGTCCCTTCGCCGGTCTGTTCGTCGGCAGGTATGGGCGCGATCCGCCGGCGAACGCCCTCCATGTCAAATTGCTGGCCCCGCATATAAATGGAGCGTCCATCGCTGGACAAGACATCGGGCAGCGCCACCGGCATCGTAAGGTTCTTCACCTGGGCTTGCAGATTCTTGCCGCTTTCTGGGTCGCGGTCGTCCAGAATGGTTTCCGCGAGCTTGTCACCGGTTTGCGGATTGAGCTTGAGCATGCGAAGGCCGCCATCGAGAAACATTGAGCGGCCCGCGACACAGTACAGGGCGCCATCCTGCACGAGCACGCTGCCGTGCACAGGCCAGACTGACTCGACCTGCTCGTACGCCGTCATTCGCAGGTCTGCCGGCGCAGCACGGAACCGCCAGGCGAGCGCCCCGTCCGAGGCCCTCAGACAATAGACCCAGCCGTCGGCCGAGCCGAAGAGGACACTCCCTTTCCAGATCGTCGGCGGGCTGTCCACGCGTCCGCCGGTTGTGTAGCTCCACAGACGCTTTCCCGACTCGGCGTCGAGGGCGTGCACAGAATGCGCATCGACGGAGGCGATAAAAAGTTTGCCATCGGCGACAACCACGCTGCTGAGCTTGCCGCCCAGGTCCGCTTGCCAGACGGGTTTCAGATTGGTTGGAAGGGCTGCCCCCGCACGACCGCTGCGAGCGGCATCGCTACGATAGGTCGGCCACTCGGCTCCGCCGGAGGCGGACAATTTCAAATTTTGAATTTCAGATTTCAAATCTTCATAGGCCGGGCCGCGCTGGATTCTTTCCCCAGCCGGGATTTGGCTGGGAATGGCACGACCCTCGTAGGCCGGCGCCAGGGCGTTGAATCCGTTGAGCTTCGAATCCAGGTAGCAGCCGCACGACTGGGACGGCGCATAGACCAGGCCGTTACAGGGCATGATGCCGTAGATGCAGCCGCCGCGGACCCAGTGATGGATCTGCCAGTTCTCGGTCTGTGGGTCGATGAACTCGATGCCTGTCCGCGAGGTCAGCAGGTACAGGTCCGTGGCCTTGGACGGATAGCACCGATGGTGAAACCAATAAGCGTCCACGTCGGGCGGAAAGTCTTTCTTGATCTGGCCCGTGTGCAAATCGAGGCCCTTAAATATGCCTGAGTCCGTGGTGGCGGCGATAGCGCCCGACCACACGAGGTCATTGACGATCATCAGGTCTTCGGGCGACTGGTGCCCCGAGCGAGGATGCGGTGCCGTCCACAGGGACTTGCCCGTCGTGGCTGAGACCGCCGTCATGGACCTGTCGCCGCCGGCAAATACGACCACGTCCTTCCAGACCACCAGTCGCGGCCCGAAGCAGACGGGATTCGGATCCCGGCGTCCAATCGGCTCGGATTGCCACATCGGCTCACCATTCTTGCGATTGAGGCAAACGAGTTTCTCTCCATTGTGGAAATACACGCCTTGCGAGTCCGCGGCCAGTGTCATCGGGGCGACCAGGGAATCCTTCTTCCACAGGATTTTGCCGGACTCGGCCTCTATGGCAACAACGTGCCGTTGCTGCTTGTCCCACGCCCAGTCTCTGTTGGCGTGATTGGAGTTGTTCCAGACATAGGCGAATTCCTGCTTATACTGGGGCCACTTCGAGGGAGCGTCGCTGGCCAGTGCGAAAACCACGCCGTCCGAGACGATCAGCTCTTCGGTGTTGGCGGTGTCTTCGTACGTGCGGATTGTTCTGCCGGTAGCGGCATCGAGCGCCGTAACCGGGGCATCCAGCGTGAGGGTGACATAGACCTTGTCGTCCACGGCCACCAGACGCCGCGTTATCTGGGCCGGACCGCTTTTTAAGGGCCACTTGTGCGTGTTCCAGGAAGCCATCGGTACTTTCCACAGCACGGTGCCGTTAAATGCATCCCGGCCGATCAGAGACCATCTGGCCGGCAACTGGATGGATTCCCTCCGACCTTCATCCATGATATAGAACAAACGGCCGCCGGTGGAAACCAGCGCGCTCATGCTGGCCATGTGATCGTGATGCCTCGACCAGCGAGGGCTGCCGACCCACTGGTACCGGCGAGGGGGACCCACAAGAAGATCGTGGGCCACGGGATTATTGCCGGCGTCGTGAAAGAAATGCGTCCACTCGTCCATCTCCCGGGGCCGAATCTTCAGCGTTTTTGTCCATGCATCGCCTTCCTTGATGTAGGCGACGCCCTCGGGAACCAGAACGCGCACGACCTCCTCCAGGGGAATATCACCGATGTTCTCTGCGACCACGAGGTTCACAAGGTTGTCGATATACGGCAGATACCCGCCGCTCCAGAGGTCAACGGTGACCTTGCCGTACAAGCCAAGCGAGCGGATATGCTCGCGCGCCCGTTCGACGTTGCGCGGATCGGTGTCCAGGCCCTGGACCAGGTAACTGTCGCTCGCGTGCAGCGCTGCTGTGAGCTTTCCGTCGCCGCAGCCGAGGTGAACGATCAGGCCGCCTTTGACGCCGGTCTTGTCCAGGATTCCTCCTGCCTGGTCGCGTTCTGCGGACGAGGCGGGAGCCGCCGTCGCCAGGCTCAGCAACATCATCGCGGCTATACAGAATGTTTTGGTTTTGCCGTAGGGCATCTTTTGGAGTGCAGTCATCGTGAGACCTCCATAATGTTCACTTCATCTCGGCCGTGCACAGCAGCCGACCGTTAACAGTTGCGATATGCAACGAGGTCCTGATTATACCCAAGAATATGGTCCTGCGGCAATGGAATACTCGGTTCTTATTTGCGAGCGGCGCGGCGCCTGGAAGTGACGGCAACCAGCACGGTGGCAACCCAAATACCGCTGGCAATGACCACCAACGCGGCGATAACAACCAAAGCAATCAAGAGTGCATCCATCTATCCATTACCTCGATTCCGGATGCCCGGCTCTGGATTGTCGTCGAGCATCGAGGATGTGTCCGAGAAGATAAGCCGCCAGTGCGCAGGCCAACGCCAGAATGATGGTAGGCACACCCGCACGGATCCAGAACTGAAAGACAATGGCGACGAGCGTTCCGACCGACATGGACAATATCGCGGCCAGGGGGCGCGGGCGATCGGCCCACAGACCAATGATCAGAACGGGCAAGATAGCCGGGGCCCAAATCGTATAGCAAATGAGCAGACCCTCGATGATACTCGGAACCACCACCACGCCGGCCGCGGCGATCAGAGCGATGGCGATCGTCGCCGCCCGGCCGACGTTCAGGGCCTCTGCGTCCGCAAGCTCGACAAACGGCTTGACAACGTCTTCAGTAAACGCCACCGCCCCGGCGTTCAGCAGAGAAGCAAGGCTGGACATGACCACCGAGATCAGCGCGATCAGTAGGAGCGCATGGCCACTGGCTGGCATAGTCGATTTGATCAGGTTCAGCAGCACCACGTCCTCGCCGATGTCAGCGGGGATGATGCTTCGGGCCGCAATGCCCAGTGATATCATCACCGTGAACCAGAACGTGCTGAACACGCCTGCTAAGACGAAACCATTTCGCGAGACCTGCGTCGTTTCGGATGCCAGTGCCCTGTTTGCGTAGGGAGGGATGAGGGTTTCTCCCAACAGGAAAGCCGCCACAAGGCTGACGATCTCAAGAGTCGAGGTGGAGTTTAGCCCGTGCGCCGTGGCGGCCGAGGCTTGTTGGGCAAACGCCGCCGCCATGCCCCGTCCGTCACTTGTGCTGCCCGAGAAGGCCAGGACGAACAACAACGCAAGAGGCAAGAGGACGGCGAATGTGCTGAATTGAAAGGCATCGGTAATAACGCTCGCCCGCAATCCTCCAAACGTCGTGTACAGGGCCGTCATGGCGACCACAATGAAGACGCTTGACCAGTGCGGAAGTCCAAAGAAATCGTGCAGCACGCCCCCGCCGGCCTTGGCCATGACCGCGGCGAACCCCGCGCACAGGCCCACGGAAATAATCCCGGCGGCAACGTGGCACTTTTGGTCATACTTCTGGCCGATGGCGTCACCCAGAGTACGACATTTCTTGAGCGCCCGCAGGCGCGGGGCAAGGAGCAACCCGACCAGAATGTTCTGAACAGCATAGGCCAGGCCTACGCCAAGAAAGAGAAATCCACTCTTGAAGCCACGTCCGACGAACCCGATGGAAAAGCCCGGTCCCACGTAGGTGGCCGCAAGGCTCCCGAACACCATCGCCAGCGGAAGAGCGCGTCCGGCCAGGGAGAACTCCTCGAACTCGCGCGCCGCCCGCGCGCGCACAACCACAAGGATCAACAATACCCCATAGGCAACGATAATACCCACAGACAAGGCCGTATCCACGATGTCCAATCCTATTTGATCCCTTTAGGGGCCGCCCCATCGTGCCGGCATCTCGCAGAAAGGGACTTCAGCGGCCTTCCCCTCTCCTGATGCTTCCCGCGCGTTACTTTTCGTCATCGGGCTCGTCCGACTCATCCTTGAACGCCTCTTCTTCAAGCTCGCTAATCGTTGCGTTCAACTCGGCCTCGGTACGAATCCAGCCGAATCGCACATCGACCAGGAAGGTGCGGTACCACTGAATCAGGTTTTTGGCAAAGTCCTCGTCTTTGCAGTAGATTCCGAAGGATATTTCTCCGGCGTGCGACCCGGCCTTCTTGGGCATCTGCGGAAAGGCCAGCAGGACAGCTGGCCGGGTCAACAGGAATTCGATATCGGATACCTGGCTGTTGTAAATCCGAAGCCGGCCTGATTCGATGGCTTCAGGATACTTGCGAAACAAGTGCCGCGCCGCGTTGGAAAAGCCGGGGACACTCAGATTCATCGCACGGTGTATTCGAACGTCGGGATAGTCCTCTATGATCTCGTACAGAGTGCTGAGATAGTCGTCCACGGGCTGCCGCTCGCCCTCGAACAACATGCACGTCCATAGCTCGCTGTCACCCGTGGCGTCGAGCTGGTCCTGGAGCATTTGCTTGGCGGCCTTGTAGGTTTCTCGCCGGCTGCCCAGAACCTTCAATCGCCGCTCGGTGAGCGGCTTCGCCCAGCCGGGCATGTCGTCCGGCAGCGATTCCGGCGGGCAGACGCCAAGCCGGGTCAGCAGACGCAGGAATTGTTTCTGCTCGGAGCCGTAGAATCTGCGGCCCACCACGCTGCCGACGTTGCCGTTGCATTCCATCCCGTATTGCTTGTGATAGCCGAAAGACAGGCAATGTACGTCGTGGCCGCGAGCGACCAGCATTTTCTCCAGCTCCGCAATCATCCGCACGGCCTGTTTTTCCGGCGCTCTGTCAATGGAAAGATGAACGTTCGGACAGAGCACAATCGGTCTCTTGCCCATCATGTCCGACAGCGACTCGAATTCGTCGGCCGCCTGTTTCAACTCCTGCTTATCGTCGTATGATTCGATGCAGACAAATATTACCAGCACGTTCCTGAAAACCATCTTCTCCTGAGGTGTCGAAATCGTCGCCGGGTCTATTCTTGAGGACGGCTCTCTGTCCTCGAAGTGACAGGACGAGCACTGGTAACAGTCCAGTATCATACTCTTTCCTCAGTCCTGTGCGGCTTGGTCATGGACCGTCCCTCGGTCGTACGTCTGGTTCTGGAGGAGGTCTTTGGCTTCTTCAGCCGGGATACAATGTTGGCATCGACGCGGGACATGAACAGGCCCACGTCCGCCGTCGCAACCTTACCCGCAAATCCGACGCCGTTGAGAATCCGTACCACCTCGGTGGCCTGCCAGAACTCATCGGAAGAGGCTATCGTCTGGCCCTCCTGGCGCGTCAGTGACTGGAGAAAAATCGGCACACTGCCGTCCCGCAACGCCCCGGCGTAGTCACTCAGTAATTCCTGAACTGTCCGGTTCATATCAGCCATGGTTCTCGCTCCTAAATGAACAAATGCAAGAATCAAATATCAAATACAAAAATCGAGGAGGCCCTTCGGGCCGACTTCCTTCATTTTGCATTTTCCTTTTCAGCTTTTGTCGCAATACTCATTCAGCATGCTCTTGAGTTTCAACATCGTTCGAAATTTAAGCATCTTGACCGCTCCGACCGTCGTGCGCAATTCATTGGCGATCGCTCTGCTGGAGTACCCCTCCATCCAGAGCTCGACGGCCCTCCGCTCCCGCGCCTTGAGTCTGCGCATCGCCCGGGCAAGAACCTGCGTCAACTCGGCCTGCGACATTGTCTCAAGGATGCCCAGCTCCGGAGCAGTCAGGTTCTCCAGGTCCTTCTGCGGCAGACACACGTGGCGATTCATCCGTCTATAGACCTCTCGGAGGTGCTTGCGCATGTAGTACATATACACGGTTCGCAGCAGCTCTCGCTCGGTGGCCACGTGACACAAACGTTCCGGATTCTCCCAGATGTCGGCATAAACGTCTTCCAGGACGTCCTCGCACTCCACTTCGTTGCCGAGATAGCGGTACAGATACCTTATGAACATGTCAAAGGTCGCCCTGACGAAAGGCTCCATGGCCCTTCTGCGCCGGTCGCCGTCCGGGGCCATGAGTCCCTTCAGGGCGTTTCGCAGCCGCCTGTTCATAGCCAGTTTTCCGTTCCCACTGTCGCTCTCTATGCTGGCTTCGGCCTATCCATAAAAGGCACTGACAAAGCCATTGGTCACGCCAATTATATGCCGGAGTCGAGAATTCTTCAACAACCAACTTTTCAGTATTGAAAACGTAGGAAAACTGCTTTATCCGGCTAATGGGTAGGCGGACCGGACAAATCGGGGCCTTTGCCGTTACTTCGAGAGAGAAACCATTTGGGCAGAGGTTAAGGTTGGGGGCATGAGGGGAGGAAATCTCGACCACTGGGGCCCCGAATGATTTATTCGGTCGGCCGGAATGTTGAATACACCTATCCCCTGTATCGGATGAGCCTTTTCAGGCAAGTGCGCCACAGGCACGCTGATAGATGAACGCGGTTCGGTAGAATCATAGGACGAACCGTGCCCGTTTTTTCAAAGCAATGCCTCTGGGAGCTATCAGATGACACAGGATCGAACGCTACGCAACGGTCTGATCCCTGAAAGCCCAGCCGGGCGCGGCATCGCAGCCGCAACCGAATCGTCGCATTTCACAATCGTGTTGCTTTCGCCGGGCGGGGAGACTACAATCGGCGACCGCTGAAGGATCGCCATGACAGACAGCAATGGAAACAAAACCCGCGAACTCAGCCGCGAGCTCGGCCTCATCACCGCCATTGCCTGCGGCGTAGGCTCCGTCATCGGCTCCGGCATCTTCAAGAAGCCCGGCCTCATGGCCACCCAGCTCGACTCGCCCGAACTGCTCATCATCATCTGGATCGTCGCTGGCTTCGTAACGCTCTTCGGGGCGTTGTCGATCGCCGAGATCTCCGGCATGTTCCGCGACCCGGGCGGTCAGTACATCTACTTCAACAAAGGCTTCAACCATTTCATCGGCTACCTCTACGGCTGGGCGGCCTTTGTCGTCATTCAGGCCGGCTCCATCGCTGCGATTGCTTATGTCTTCGCGGATTCGCTGGGTTACTTCGTTGCGTTCCCGAGGCTGCCCGCGGCCTGGGAGCAGTGGGGCATCCCCATCCCCGGTATCGGCGAGCTGACGCCCTTCAAGTTCATCGGCCTGAAGTTCTGCACCATCAGCCTGATCGCTTTCCTCACCGGGATCAACTACTTAGGTGTGAAGCTCGGCAGCGTCATCCAGGTCGTCTTCGCGACCCTCAAGGTCGCGATCATCGCCGCCATCGTCGTGCTGGCCTTCACCCTGGGGCATGGGAGCCTTGGCAATCTCACACAGTCGGCCCCCGATTCCGGGGCGGGGCCGGCGGGCTCGACGCCGGTCTTCCTGGCGGTCATCACGGCCCTGGCCGGCGCGTTCTGGGCCTACGACGGCTGGATCAACGTGACCTACATGTCCGGCGAGATCAAGAACGTGCAGCGCAACCTGCCCCGGGCCATGGCCACCGCCGTGCTCATCATCATCGCCATCTACGTCTCCGTCAATCTCGCCTACATCTACATCATCCCCGTCGCCGAGATGGCGAGCAGGTACAGGGCCGCCCAAGCCAGCGGCGGCAGCTACATCGTGGCCATCGACGTGGCCAGCAACTTCCTGGGCCGGCACGGCGGGGCGGTGATCGCCGTGGCTATCATGATCTCCACCTTCGGGGCCGTCAACGGAACGACGATGATGTCGGCGCGGGTCTATTTCGCCATGGCCCGCGAGAAGCTCTTCTTCCGTCGGCTCGGCGAGGTCCACCCCCGTTTCCACACGCCGGGCAACTCCCTGCTCGTCCAGGGGACCTGGGCCTCGATGCTCGTCCTGAGCGGCACGTTCGACCAGCTCACGGACATGCTCATCTTCGTGAGCTGGATCTTCTACACCCTGGGGGCGGTCAGTGTCTTTACGCTCCGCAAGCGCATGCCCGACGCCCCCCGGCCCTACAGGGTCTGGGGCTACCCGGCGACGACCATCATCTTCGTCGCCTTCGCCTCGATCTATGTCCTCTTCACGCTATACACGGACATCCTGAGCTACAGAAACGGCTCGGCCCCTCTGATCAACTCTTTGATGGGCCTGGTCTGGGTGGCCATCGGAATCCCTGGCTACCTGTGCTGGAGCTTCTACAGGAAACGCGAGGCCGCGCAAAGCTCCGCCTCGCGCCCGGACGTGGAGAACACGTAGCGACTGTCTCGGAAATCAACTGAAATTAGGATTCCAAGCCTGATTTTGCGCGACCATTGTATTGAGTATTGTAATCAGCTTTCTCATGCACGCGATGATCGCTGTCATCTTGGTTTTTCCTTTTGAAAGCAGGTGTTGATACAATCGATACCGGGTGGAGCACCGTGCCGCGTCCCTTCTGGGATTACCCCTAAGGACAGCACGACGCGCGGCGAAGCTCGGGTCGGAACAGTTATCGGTCGTTGACGCTACTGCGATTTTGTCCGGCTTGCAATAGAATTTACCAATACTTCCCATATTGCCTATTTTGACTCATGTTTTCTTTTCAGTTGCTCCGATATCTATAGCATTCGATTGAATATTTTGCCCATATTAACAGGCAAGAGTTTATAGAAGGTTATGGGCGTGAATATA
>Ga0214473_10002350_pt1 | contig 23247 bp, 19 predicted proteins | sample RVTome_7_FD_203509 | JGI IMG/M metagenome (GOLD analysis project Ga0214473, IMG submission 203509) | Soil microbial communities from uranium-contaminated site in the Upper Colorado River Basin, Wyoming, United States - RVT98D197 | ecosystem: Environmental > Terrestrial > Soil > Contaminated >... | reverse complement strand
GGCATCTACCTCAAGCAGAACCTGCTCCATTTCATCGTGCCCTCGGGAAGCGGCCAGGCCGCCGTCTCCATGCCCATCCTCGCCCCGCTCGGCGACCTCGTCGGCATCACCCGCCAGACCAACGTCCTGGCCTACCAGCTCGGCAACGGCCTAACCAACGTCTTCATCCCGACCCAGGGCTATTTCATGGCCGCGCTGGGTATCCTGAAGATCCCCTGGACGACCTGGGTCCGCTGGCTTCTGCCTCTCCTCGCGATCTGGCTGGCCATCGGCTGCGGCGCGGTCATCCTGGCCAACGCCATCCGCCTCGGACCTTTTTAGGGGCAGGAAAAAACGATCTTCCCGAGCGATTTGCCCGGGAACGTATGCCGCGATCCCGCTTCAGATCAAGGCCCGCGGAGGCCATTGACTCCGGGACAGGGCCCATGATATAAATCCCCCCTCATAATTCCGAATCCGGGATCGTGAAATAATCATTTAAGGAGAGGGATTCATGAAGAAAGGCATGCTGGTTTTTTCGGTGGCGCTTTTGCTGGCGGCGTTCATGCCGCAGCCCGTCGCGGCCGGGATCAACATCGACCTTGGCATCAAGGGCGGGATTTCTCTGGCCAAGTACAAGTCGAGCGACACAGGCGAGACCCCGTTCAACTTGGAACAACCCGTCTTCGGCGTCTTTGCCACATTCAACCTCACCAAGAGTATCGCGATCCAGCCGGAAATCTACTTGTTGACGCAAGGCGGAATAATGGACCCTTATGATGACGGTATCGATTTCTGGGAATACAAAAATTTTTATCGCTATATTCATGTTCCCGTCCTGGCCAAGGTCCGCCTGATAAAAAAGGGCAAGTTCATGCCCATCCTTTTTGCCGGTCCGGCCGTGGATGTTCTCTTAAGCGCCCATAATAAGACCTACAAAAACGGCGAGCTGAATAACGACTTTGACATCAAACCGTTCCTCAAGAGCACGAACTTAAGCCTCGTTTTCGGCGGGGGACTGGAATTCATGATGAATAAGCTCATGCTCGTCCTCGACATCCGCTACGACATGGGGTTGGCCGATATCTCCGAGTTCGCGGGGGACGATACCCTGAAAACCAGGGCCCTAATGTTCATGGTTGGAGTCGGGTTCTAGCGAGGTGGGACCTCTTCAATCCAGCGAGCCGTTTTCGAGCCGCTTGAAGGGCGTCTTGAGCCTTTCCCTGGCATAGGGGCTGAGCTCGTATCTCAGGCCGTACTGAGAGTGCGACCAGGTGTCCGAGAGGTTCATCTCGGCGGCCTTCCGGTAGCGTATGAGGGCCGCAGACCTCTTGCCTATGAGGTCAAGCATGTGCCCCTGCCAGATGAGACCCATGGCTTTCATCTGAGGGTTGCCGCCGAATTTCACCTCGAGCCGTTCGAAAACGGCCAGCGCGTCGGCATACCTCTCGACATCGTAGAGGGCGAAACCCGCGCGCAAGTAGAGCCGGTACTGGCTGAGAGACTCCAGCCACTTCGGAGAGTACTTGCCGGCGAGCTCCCGGCTGGCCGGCATCCCCCAGCTCGTGTTGTCTATGACGATGTCCGGACGGGCTTTCATGGCGGTGACCCAGCCGTCGAGAAAGGCCCGATACTCTGCGAGTGCCGTCTTGTCGACTCGGGGCAGGCCCTTGATGAACTCCTTGAGGACGCGGAAGAACTCGTCCGGCTGCTCGTCGTAGATGCCGTGGGCCGCGTTCTCGATGACGGCCATCCGGCCGTTCGAGTGGTTGCCCTTGAGGATGTCCTTCTTCTTCTCCGACCAGGTCAGGTCGAAGCGGCCTTCGAGGACGAGGGTCGGGATCGGGTTCCCTTCGAAGGCCCCGGTGAAGTCCCAGCGGCCTTGCGTCTGGCCCATGACGCTGTTGAAATTCTGGTCGTGCGCCCATTCGTAGAGGGCGCCCTGGGCCAGGCGGTCCGGCGACGGCCTGTAGAAATTCTGGCGTTTCCAGTCGCCGTTGAGGAAATTGTTGTAAATGGAGAGCTCGACGACCTGTTGCCTGGGCAAGGCGTTCGTCTTGGCGTAGTCGTCGAGCTCGCGGCGGAGTTCGGCCATCCGGTTCTTTTCGGCCTCGGACATGAACTCTCCCTCCCGCGACGGGCCGAGGTCGGCGCGCATCCCCGGCGAGGCCCCGAGCAGGATGAGGCCGGAGACGTTCTCGGGATGAAGGACGGTGTAGAGCTGGGCCAGGAAACCGCCGTAGCTGTAGCCGAGGACGACCCACTTCTCGAAGCCAAGCGCCTTGCGGATCGCCTCGAGGTCCTCGACGGCCTGCTCGACGGAATACCCCTTTTCGCCCGGCTTGAAATCGGAGAGGCCGCAGCCGCGCTGGTCGTAGTAGACGACCCGGGCGTATTTCTTCGCCCGGGAGAACCAGGGATGGAAATAGTGGTGCGTCCCGCCGGGGCCGCCGTTGATCAGGACGATGGGCGTCCCTTTCCCTTCGGCTTCGACGTAAAGCTCCGCGCCGCCGACGTCGATCCTTCGCTTGTCGAGCCCTTCGATCCGATCGCACCAGCGGAAGGTGGCCGGGATCGACGTGACGAGGGCCGGCTCGATATGGACGACCCGGTCGAGGATGGACTCGCCGTGCGTCGGCTCATCGACCGCGGGTCCCTTGGAGCAGGAGACCGTCAACGCCGCCAAGATGAGGAAACCCGAGAGGGCTGTCAGGATATAGCTATCTTCGCGCATGTTCGCTTCCACCTCAACCATATTAAACATCTAAGTGAAACCAAATTCCACTCGAGAATTGGTCAAGCCGGTAGGTTTGACTTATAATGAGCGCGGCGAGATCAGGCTGGAACGCCGTCATGATATCGAAACAAAAAAAAGACACCGTCGTCCTGCTGCACGGCCTTGGCCGGACCGGGCGCTCCATGAAAAAAACCGCCCAGGCCCTGGGCGAGGAGGGCTACGTCCCCGTCATCGTCGACTATCCTTCCCGGAGCCACTCCATCGAATACCTGGCCGACGAGGTCCTTCGTGAGGCCTTAAAGTCCCTCCCCCGGAGGCCGCGCTCCCGGGTCCATTTCGTGACCCATTCCATGGGCGGGATCATCGTCCGTTATTACCTGAAGCACCATCAAATGGAGGATCTTGGGCGGGTGGTCATGCTCAGCCCGCCCAACCAGGGGAGCGAACTCGTGGATTTGCTCAAAGATAGCCCCGTATTTAAAATCTTGCACGGGCCGGCCGGACAGCAGCTGGGGACCGCCGACCGGTTCCTCAAGAGCCTGGGCCCCGTCCGCTTCGAACTCGGCGTGATCGCCGGGCAGACGACCGGGGACCCCGTCGCCAGCCGTATCATTCCGGGGCCCAACGATGGCAAGGTCGGTGTCGAGCGGACGAAAGTCCCCGGGATGAGGGATTTTCTCGTCGTGCCTTACAGCCATACGTTCATCATGCGCCACAAGGCGGTGATCGATCAGGTCGCCTACTTCCTCCGCCATGGCGTTTTTCTTCGCGAACCGCAATGACGAAGACAGTGGCCCTTCCTCTCTGGCTGGCCGTTCTCCTCGGCGCGCTTCTCGCCTGGGCCCTCGCCGACCGGATCCTTCTACCGGTCGCCCGGAGGCTTTTCAGCCGTCGGGAAGAGCGTTTCCTGGAGGGATTGAAGAAGCGGTTCCACCTCCTCGTCCCCGCGTTCAAGGTCGCGCGGCGTCGGACGCTCATCGAAAGGCTAGTTTCCGACCCCCAGGTCCTTTCGGCGGTCGACGACTACTGCCGCGAAAATGGATCCGCCCCCGCGGCCGTCCTGAGGACGGTCCGGAACTACGCCGAGGAGATCGTCCCGAGTTTCCATGCGTTCGCGTACTATTACCTCGGAAGCCTCGTGGGGCTCACCATCGCTCGGCTCTTCTACCGGGTCCGCCGCGTCTATGCCGACGAGGCCGCGCTGGCCGGGATCGCCCCGGGTTCGAGCCTCGTGTTCCTGATGAACCACAGGAGCAACATGGACTACGTCTTGCTCGGATATCTGACGCGGGCCTGGGCCCCGCCGAGTTTCGCCGTCGGCGAGTGGGCCGGATACTGGCCCGTCCGCCCGTTGGTCAAGGCCATGGGGGCTTACTTCGTCAGGAGGGGATCCGGCAACACTCTTTACCGGAGGGTCCTGGCCGCTTACATCCAGATGTCCGTCGAAGGCGGACAGATTCAGGCCGTATACCTGGAAGGCAAATTGAGCCGGGACGGAAGCCTTCAGGAGCCCAAGGCCGGGATTCTCGATTATATCCTCCGCCGGTTCGACCCCGGCGGGGAGCGGGATGTGGTGTTCGTTCCCGTCGGCGTCAACTACGACCGCGTCCTCGAGGATAGGAGCCTGGTGCTGGACCTGGTCCCGGGGGCGAAGAAAAAGAGAGGGCTCGCGGCGAAGGCCGTCACCCTGCGATTCATCGGGCGAAACCTCCTGCTCATGGTCCGCGGCGGCTGGCATAGGCTCGGGTATGCGGTCCTGCACTTCGGCCTGCCGATCTCCCTGCGAGAGTATGTCCGTTCCCGGGGGATCGACTTCAGGACGCTCGGTCCAGACATACGGGCTTCTCATGTCCGCGAATTAGCGGGGGAACTGCACGGCTCCGTCGGACGGGTCGTCCCCGCCCTCCCGGTCTCCCTCGTCTCGACGGTTCTGGTCGAGAATCCGGAGAGGTTTTACGGCGAAGCCGAGCTCAAGGCTGAAGTCGAAGAACTCATCGAACAGTTCCGGGAAGCCGGAGCTCGGGTTTATCTCCCCCGGAAGAGCGTGGAATATACGGTCGAGGTCGGCCTGAGGTCCCTGGTCCTGCGGCACCTCGTTCTGAGGGAGGGCGGTTCTTACAGGGCGGCGCCCGGGGAGATGACCCTGCTCAGGTACTACGCCAACTCCATCGCGCATCTTCGGGGAAAGAAAGCTATAGGATGATCCCCGGCCCGGCTAGACCGTCTTCTTGAGTGCCTTGACGACGAAGGAATTCAGGCTTTCGCCTTCGCTGAGGGCCCTGACGGCGAGAGCCCGGTGCATCTCCGTGCCGGTGCGCAAGACAAACCGTCCCGAATAGTCTCGGTTCGTCGGTGGGGGGAGAGGACGCCCGTCCTTTCGATAGATCTCGATCCATTCATCGACGCTGCCGCAAAGCTCTCGGTAGACCTCCGCTTCGTCGCTCCCGTGACAGCAGGCGTCGATCCAGCCGGGGACCGACCCGACATAACACTGGTCTTCCTCTGACCAAACGACGAGCTTCAGATATTTATCACGCGGTTTCATTTCAATGTATCCTCGATTTTTTCTCTGACCAATTTGATTTCGAGTTCTCTGATAATCTCCGGGATTTTCTTGGACATCTGAATAGTACTATAATGATACTATATCGTCAAGTGTTTTTATGATGGGATTTCCCTCGCAATTAATCAAGACGAAGCTGAGTCGCTGAATTCTCAGAATCGGAAGACGAAAATCGGATCACGGAGATATGCGCGGGCGCGAAGCTCCTCCTCGAACCGCGGCAGGTTTGAGGGCCGTTTCAGCGCCGGTGGGCGGGCTTGAGCGTCCAGAGCTGGAGCTTCGTGAATTCGACGATCCTAGACATGTCGAGGTCGGGGCGGTGGACCGGCCAGCCCTTGTAGCCTTCGACTTCCCCGACGATCTTCCGTTCGTTCGTCGCGGGATAGGGTTCGAACGAAGGGACGTCGTATTCCTGACGAGGCTTGCCCGACTCCATGTCCAGATAGACGGCGCTGAACAGGGCGAATAACGAGCCGGCCCCGAGGCGCGCGTTCCCGACATGCAGCGTCGCGGGCAGGGCCCCGGTGCGTCCGATGTGCTCGCTCGAGGCCCGGGCGAGAGCATAGACGTCTTTGAGTTTAACGCGTGAGATCTCCGGTTTTGCCGGCGGCAGCTCCATCGGGCCGAGAGGACGAGTTGTGCCCATGCTCCGCGGAAGCGCCCCGTTCTCTCGATAGCTCACGATCGTGCGGGCCAATCCGGCGAAGGCCTCGGCCGGCGAGAAATCCTCGGTCGGTGCGAGAACTTTCGCCTCGAGCGTTGCCGCGGCGATCGTCCGAAGGTCTTCCCGCGTCAGGCTCCCTTTTTGAGCGCTGTAGATGTCCATCAGCGCGCGATAGGTCGTGATTTCTATGTCGTTGCGACTCTTGAGATAGCGCATCATGCGACGGAAGTTCTTTTGCGCCGTAGCCATGGCTTCCTGGGGCCGCAGGCGGGGCGTCCTCCATTCTTCCGGTGCGGTGTTCTTGCCATAATAAAAATTGAGGTCCCAGAACTCCTCGGCGCGGATCTTGGTCGGATGGCCGGCGAAGAGGGCGAGGACTTTGGCCGTCCGCACCTGTTCGGGCAGTTCCGCCTTGAGCTTGTCGAAGACCGGCTCGAATAGGTCGTCCCGGTAGTAGGCGTCGTCGAACCCGGCGTATTGGGCGCTGAAGTTCAAGGCGTTGCAGAACCAGACGACGTCTTGTCCGGGAAGGCTCGCCGGGGAACCCTGATAGCCCGCTTTCATCAGGCCCAGAGCGGCCACGAGCTGGGGCCCGTAGGACCCGCCGTGCCGGGCCAGGGTCGTAACGGGGACGCCGAAGATGCGCTCGAGCTCTTCGATGCCGGCGGATTCCTGGTCGAGCATCTGCCGCACGCCGTCGTCCCACCCGGCCTTTTCCAGCTTTTCCGTGACCGTGGGGTGGATCGAGCCGAAGTTGGTGTGACTGCCGATGTCGTGCCTGGCCATGGCTGCGATGACGTCGCCGCGCCCCCGTTTTTCGAGCGAGCGGCCCTTCTCGCCGATGACGAAGAAGGTCCCGGTGACGCCTTCCTCGGTCATGACTTCGGCCAGCCACTTAGGGATATCGTCGATATGCTCGGCCTCGGGGGTGATGTAGTCTTCGGTATCGAAGGTGACGACAAGGAACGTTTTCGATTTTCCCTGAGGTGATGCGTCGGCCGTACCGAGGGCCTGGTCGAGGGCCAGGTTAATACGGGTGCGGGCTAGGTTACGGTCCGGGTCGCCGAGGATGAGGGCGGCGAACAGGCCTTTGTGGGCGAAGAGAAAATAGCGGCCCGCCTCGTTCTTGCCCTCGAGCGTCTCTCCATCGCGCCGGACATCCTTGAGATACTCCCTGAAGACGGCCAGGACATTGTCATCAAGGGTCCCGGCCTCGGGCGCTTTCCTGAATTCGGCGATGACCAGCTTGGAAACGGCGGGAGCGACGCCGTACTTGGCCGAATAGGCCTCGGTCGCGCCGTTCGTGGTGCCGAACCCCCAAAACGCGGCTTCGAGAAAGGGTGATTCACTCTGGGCGGCGAGCGGGCCCTTGATGTATCTCCAGCTTCCTAGAACCATGCCGTCGCGCGGCAGCCAACCCATGCCCTTCGGCCGGGCCGTCTCCTTCCCCGGGATCTTGGGTTCCATGGCCGCGGCGAACTCCCCGATCTCCCGGTCCGTGCACTGGGGGGCCAGGATGTTGACCATGTATTCGCCCTTGGCGAGCCCGCCCTGGCCGGGGCTGACCCAGTGGTCCGACTTGATCCCGGGCCAGCCCTTTTCCTCACCCTCGAGCTTGGTCGAGTAGATGCCGAAGGCCGCCTCGGCGGACTCCATCCGGTAGATCTCGAGAACGAGCTCTTTTTGCGCGGATAGGGGAGTGGTCCCCGCCGGCTTGAACTTGAAGACCGCGAGCGCGCGGAAGCCATATTGGAAGACAATCTCGGCCCCGCCGTCGATGTAGCCGTAGAGGCCGTCCTTCGTGTAGGTCTCGACATCACCCGTCCGTGTCCAGCCGGAGATCCCGTCCACGGCTTGCATGATGGCGGGCGTATCTTGAGCGGTGGGGGAGAGGGCGCTGTCATCGGGCCGGGCGTCGTTCCCTCCCGAGCAGGCCGCAACGGTAAGCAGGACGTAAACGGCGAGGACTCCCCATTGGCGGGTCATGATTCGCGGACCTCTTTCTCGACCGCCCGCTGAACGAGCTGGTTGAGCGAAATCCCGAGCAGTGCGGATTTCCTGGCCGCCTTTTGATGGAGCTCCGCCGGCATCCGCACGTTGAAGCTCCCTTTGCAGGACTTGTATAAAGGCTTTCCCGCCTTCCGGCACAAGCCGATGTAATCCTCGACCGCTTCATGAAAGGCCTTCTTGAGCTCGACGACGTACCGGCCTTCGAAGGTCACCAGGTCATCGATGCCTTCGATCTTGCCGAAAAAGCATTCGTCCTCGGCGCTGAAATGCACCGAACCGATGAAATCCTCGTACCGGAGAACGTCCTTCATTCGAGCCCCTTGTTTTGAGCCTATTTCGCCGCGGCTTTCGGCTTGAGCTCCATGCCGAGCTGCTGATAGAGGCCCAGCATGTCGGCGTCCTCGATCTCCTCGACGACCAGGCCGTCCTTGATGCGGAAAATGCAGATGGCGCTGATGGCGATCTTGTTCCCCGTCGGCGGGATGCCTTCGAGCTCCGCCTGGTGGGTGCCTTGAGCGACGAACCTCAGGACGACCATGTCCTTGGCGGCGAAAATGTCGGTGATCACATGTTTCATGTCGGGAATGGCCGTCATCATCATCTTGGCCATGGCCATTTCTTCTTCCCGGGACCCGGGCGTGGAGCTGTTCGAAGGGAAATAGAACTTGAAGTCCGGGGCATAGAACTTCAGAAATGCTTCTATATTTCCCTTGTCGAGTTCCACGAGAAGCGTCTTGATGAGATCGATGTTCCGGGCCTCGAGATCCGCCTGGGCCTTCATCTCCGCGAGCGCGGCCTGGGCTTCCTTGTCCTTACAGCCCGCGCCGAGACCGACCATAGCGGCCAACAGAATGACACCAATGATTCTTTTCATTATCCCCTCCTAGACTTATGGGAAGAAACCGATTGATGAGGTGACTTTAGACTTTTTCGAGGCCCAGGTCAACTCGGGTGAGGGCGTCATGGCCCTTGACAAACACATTAAAAAGCATTAAATATAAGGCACATTGATTATCGCGAGGAGGCCATGAGACAAAAAAGCATCACGCTTCGTCTTCCTGAAGAGGAGTATGTGGCGTTTACGACGGTCTGTAATGAAAAAGGCTACAGCAAGACCGGCAAGATCAGGGAGTTCATTAGGAATATGGTCAAAACGGAGATCGGCGAGGTCGAACTGAGTGCCGGCGAGTGGGAGAATGTCCGCGAGGGAATCCTCGAGATCGAACGAGGCCGCTACGCCACGCTCGAGGAGATGAAGCGTGACCTCGCACGGAGAAAGCTGGCGCATAAGCAAGATCGCTAACGAGGCTCGCCGAGCCATCGAATCACTCGACCTGGATGCGCAGGAAAGGATCCTGACCGAGCTCGAGGATCTTCAAGCCGATCCTTTCTCGGGGGACGTTAAGAGGATAAATTGAAATCCTATTGTTCGATCAACGTAGCGCGATCAAAGATAAAAACATCCAAAGGCTCTAATCGGCCTTCTCGCCCCCCTCTATTCTCGGAACAACAGGCGCGTTTTCGCCTTTACATCGGCGGGCCGAAAGGCTATAGTCCGATCGAAGATCGGATGTAAGAGGAGGGGCGCGTGAAAAGATCTGTTTTCGTTCTCTTGATTCTCATCATCGTCGTTTTCGGATCCTCTCAAGAGCTTATCCGTAACTCCAATAAGCCATTGAACCCGCAGGCCGGAAGGACCCTGAAGCTCGAGCCCGTGTTCGAGATATCGGACGCGTCGGGGGAGTTCTTTTTCAAACACCCCTACAAATTCGACATGGACGACCTGGGATATCTGTACATCCTCGATGAAGACCAGTTGCTAAAATTTTCGCCCGAGGGCAAGTTCGTCAGGAACTTCTATAAAAAAGGCCAGGGCCCCGGCGAGATCGCCTCGAATTACCCAGTCAGCTTTTTCAGCTTCCGGAGCGAATTATATGCTTACGACGGCATGGCCAAGATCATCCGTTTCGACGGGGAGGGGAAACTCATTGGCGAGGTCAAACAGACGGCCGGGAGGTTTTTCATATTATTCGGAATGGGGGAGAACGGGTTTTTCATGCTGGGGCAGACGAACGCCCCCCGGGGAGGTCCTGCCGGATTCAAAGAGAACGAATCCACGGCCAATCTCATTTCCTCGGATGGCAGCTCCGCCGAGAAGATCATCGGCTTCACCAATCGGACCTACGAAGGTCCCAATTTCGGCATGGATTGGGACCCATACCTTCATGTCTTCAACCCGGCCGACGGCTCGCTCTATGTTTCGCACACCTGCGAATATAAGGTGGTCAGGGCCGACCTGCTCAAGCGAAAGATCGCCGCGAGTTTCACCCGTGAATATCCAAGGATTAAATACTCCATGCCCGACTATATGAAAGCTATCTATGAGAAGGTCAACCCCCCCAAGAAGGACTTCGAGAACGATATTTCGGCGTTGTTCGTGTGCGACAACAACGTGTGGGTGAAAACCTCCACCACGGTGAAGGACAAGGGGATGCTTTTCGACGTGTTCGATCCACAGGGCCGTTTCCTCGACAGCTTTTACCTGAACGTCGACGGAAGCCTGGCCCTCGCCGACGGGGATTTCATCTACATCACCGAGAAAGACAAAGACGAGAATATCCTGATCAGGAAATACAAGGTCCTGAACGGGACGAAATAATAATCACCGCCCCGGCGCGGTGAATTTCATGACCGCGATACTCTTTTCGGCCGCTGGCGCTCCCGGGACCGATCTTTCCTCTTGAAGCGCTATTTTACCTAAGTCCGGATTTGGGGGCAATAATTTTCATAATCGTCTATGATAGAGGGGATGAATAACCAGCGCAGAATCCTTCTCATCGCCCTTTCGGCCTTCCTGGCGGTCGCCCCGCTCGCCGCCCAGGCCGACAAGTATCCCCTCGATCAAAAGATCCCCGTCGACTCCAAGATCACGGTGGGCGAGCTCGGGAATGGCCTCCGTTATTACATCCGCGAAAACCGGGAGCCGGAGAACCGGGCCGAACTGCGTCTCGTCGTCAACGCCGGCTCGGTCGTCGAGGACGAAGACCAGCTGGGCCTGGCCCACGTGGTCGAGCACATGGCCTTCAACGGCTCCAAGCACTTCCCCAAGCAGAAGCTCGTCGAGTTCATGGAGTCGATCGGCATGCGCTTCGGGCCCGACCTCAACGCCTTCACCGGCTTCGACGAAACGATCTTCATGCTCAAGGTCCCCACGGATTCCCCCGAAATTCTCGAGACCTCCTTCCTGATCCTCGAGGACTGGGCCTACGGTCTGACCTTCGACCCCAAGGCGATCGACAAGGAGCGGGGGATCATCGTCGAGGAATGGCGATTGGGTCAGGGCGCTGACGCGAGGATGCGCGACAGGCAGTTCCCTGTCCTCTTCCAGGGCTCGCGTTACGCCGAGCGCATGCCTATCGGAAAAAAAGAGGTCATCGAAAGTTTCCGATACGAAACTTTGAAGCGTTTTTACAGGACGTGGTACCGCCCGGAACTGATGGCGGTCATCGCCGTGGGAGATTTCGACCGGACCCGCATGGTGGAGCTGATCAAGCGGCATTTCGAAGCTATCCCCCGGGCCTCCGGCGCGTCGCCGCGGCCGTCCTATCCGGTTCCCGATCACGACAAGACGTTGTTCGCCATCGCCACGGACAAGGAAGAGACCATTAGCACCGTCGCCGTCTACCACAAGCTGCCTCTCAGGGACCAGAGGACGGTCGGCTCCTACCGTCAGATGCTCGTCGAACGGCTTTTCAACGGCATGCTCAACGCGCGTCTCTCCGAGATCACCCAGAAACCCGGCGCGCCGTTCCTGGGCGCCGTATCGAGCCAGGGGCGCTTCATCGGCTCGAAAGAGGTCTACGTCCTGTCGGCGCTCGCCGAGGAGGGCGGGATCGGGAAGGGGCTCCGGGCCTTGTACACGGAAGGGGAGAGGGTGGCCCGCTTCGGCTTCACCGTGACGGAGCTCGAACGGCAGAAGAGCGAAATGATGCGCGTCTTCGAGCGCGCTTTCACGGAACGAGAGACGGAGGATTCCGGCGTTTATGCCGAGGAATTCAGCCGGAGTTTCCTCGAGGGGGAACCCATACCCGGCATCGAATACGAATACGACCTGCACGTCCACTTCCTGCCCGGGATCACCCTCGACGAAACGAACCGGCTGGCCAAGGAGTGGATGACCGAGAGAAACCGCGTCATCATGGTCAACGCTCCGGAGAAAGAGGACGTCCGGGTCCCCGGCGAAAAAGAGCTCCTGGCCGTACTCGAAGAGGTCAAGCGGGAAGAAATCGCCCCCTACGAGGACACCACGACCGACGCGCCGCTCCTTCCTGGAATGCCGGAGCCCGGAGAGGTCGTGTCGAGCCGGACGATCGCCGAGGCCGGGATCACGGAGTGGACGCTCTCCAACGGCGCGCGCGTCGTCCTCAAGCCGACGGGTTTCAAGGAGGACGAAATCCTCCTCCGGGCCACGAGCGCGGGCGGCGTCTCGCTCGCCGAGGACGAAAACCTCATCCCGGCCAACACCGCCGACCAGGTCGTGGCCTCCGGCGGCCTGGGTGAATTCAGCGCCGTCAACCTCCAAAAAAAGCTCGCCGGCAAATCCGTTTTCATCAGGCCGACGATCGCCGAGCTCGAGGAGGGGCTTTCGGGGAACGCCTCCCCCAGGGACGCCGAGACCCTCTTCCAGTTGATCTATTTGACCTTCACAGCGCCGCGACCCGACCCCCTCGTTTTCGACGTTATCAAGAGCCAGCTGAAGACCTTCCTGGAGAACCGCGGCCAGAGCCCGGAAACCGTCTTCTCGGACACGCTGCGCAAGACCATGCAGCGGGACCAGCCGAGGTTCCGGCCCATGACGGTCGAGGAGATCCCGCGGATGAGCCTCGAGAAATCCCTGGCTTTCTACAGGGACCGGTTCGCCGACGCGGGCGACTTCACCTTCGTCTTCGTCGGCAACCTGGACCTGGAGACGATCAAGCCCCTGGTCTGCCGCTACCTGGCCTCGCTGCCTTCCCGGGGCCGCAAGGAGACCTGGCGGGACTGGAGGGTTGCGCCCCCTGAAGGCGTGGTGAAAAGGACGGTCGAGAAAGGGGTCGAGCCCAAGAGCCTGACGGCCATCGTCTTCTCCGGACCGTTCAGGAGCGGCCCCGGGAACCGCATCGCCATTCGCGCGGCCGGCCAGGTGCTCGAGACCCGTCTGCGGAAGCTCCTCCGCGAGGAGTTGAGCGGAACCTACGACGTCGCCGTCCAGCCGTCCTACAGCAAGATCCCCCGCGAGGAATACCGTGTGACCATCGACCTGGGCGCCGACCCCGCGCGCATCGACGATCTGACCCGGGCCATCTTTCGGGAGATCAAGCGGCTGAAGAAAAAGGGGCCGACCGAAAAAGAGGTCGAGGAGGTCCGGCTGGCCGAGTCCCGCGACTACGAGACGAACAGCCGGCAGAACGGCTGGTGGCTGGCCCAACTCACCGAGCGCTACCGGATAGGTGAGGACCCCGCCGGGATCATGCGATTTCCGGAATCGCTCAAGCTTCTGACGAAGAAGGCGGTCAGGGCCGCGGCCCGGACGTACTTCAACACGAAACGCTACGTCCAGGTCACGCTCTACCCGGAGATAAAATAGCCCAGAGCACAACCAAGTCGTTCTAGATTCATCCCCTCCGTTTACCGGCCTGGGATCCCTTCGGGGCTATGCGGATAACGGCGATAGACAACGGCCTATCCGTCCCGCTGAAAGGCGAGCCGGCGACCGCCGTCAGCGTGCCCATGGCGGTATTCATCGAAAACGTTGTTCACTTCCAGTCCAACAGGATGAAGCCGACGCCGATCCGGTTAACGCGGTGGTTGTAGTCGAGAAGGCTCTCGCCGTAGCCGAGAAAGTAATGGATATAGCCGCCGATTTGGGCGAACAGCGGAAAGCTCCACTCGAGCTGGATGGCGCCCCGATTCTCGCGAAAATTCAGGTTGTCGCGGAGCATGACCGCCAAGCGGTGTTTTTTCAGGAAATAATAGGCCCAGACTTCCCCGTACCCCATGTACTTATCGATCCGGAGATTGTCGTTCTCGCCGACGCTTTCGGGAAAGTGGTACCAGCCCTTCATGAGGAGCGAAAAATCGCCCCGTTCGAGTCCGATGTTGGCTACGATCCGATTCCAGCTCTTGGACAGGGGCTCCGACTGGCCGTTCGATTGGTGGTTGAGTCCAAGCTGGATGAAGAGGGCCTTCAGCCCCAGGATACTGAAGCGGGTCCTGAGGTTGAGAAGGACCTCCGGCTCATAATCCGTTTCCCGGAAAGGTGAGCTATCGTCGATATTGTAGAGTTGCCAGAAGGACCTCTGCGTATACCCGAACCACAGGTCCATTTCCTTCCCGAAAACGTCCTGCCAGAGCTTAGCCTTGAAGCTCAGCTGAAAAGCGACCTCGGGTTTCGTCAACGTCTTCGCCGGGTCGACTTCCTGCCAGGGGGCGAGATTGGGCGAGCTGTTGTAAGAGAAAGCCAGAGCGTAGTTGGACCTGTGGAAGGTGACGGAGGGTTTGCCGGCGCGCGTCTCCTTGTCCAGATGCCAGAGCTCGGTGAAGTAAGAGAGTTTTCGCGAATCGCGGGGCGCGGCCGAAAGCCCGCCCGTGAAGACTGCCGCCAGCGCGATCAGGGCAAACGGTCGCTTGATCGAAAGCTTTGTTGCTACTGCCAAACAGAACTTGCCTTTCAGCCCTAAGGAGGGCCAAGGGGCAAAACGGATGGCCTGTTTTTCCTTGCTTGCTACGTTTATAGGCCCGCAGCTCCAGGTAAGTCAAGCGTTTGTTCCAGGTTTAGGAACGCCTGGAAAGGAGACGAGGGCGGCGGCTTGATGACGATGCCGCACTTAAAAAGGCGGCGCTCCGGCCCCGGGCGTCAGCCTGCTTGCCCCGCTATTTGCCATCCGCATCGAATTCCCGTTTTTCTTGACTTATTATCGAGTCGTGTCTTATATTTATCCTCGGGAACAGCAAAGAAATATCCTGATCTGGGCCGTAGTCCATAGCCGGCCTGCCTAACGTATCTGCGCAGGGGAGGGGACTCGATGAAAAAGGCGTTGGTCATTCTGACCTTTGGCGCATTCTCTGACGACGGGGGGTGTCTCACATGAGAAATCGTACGATGATTTTTCTTCTCGGCGCAGCGGCGTTACTTTCTTTCCCTCAGGGGGCCGGAGCCCAGTGGGACCAAGCCAAGGCTCCCAAGGGCGGCTGGATAACTTCTTTAGCGGTGAGCGGGACGAACCTCTTTGCCGGGACTTATGTGGCGGGCCGCGTCTTCCTTTCCAAGAACAACGGCGGCTGGTGGGCCAACGTCAGCGAGGGCTTACCTGGTCCCATGAGCTTTTCGCTCTCGGCTCTCGTGACGAGCGGCGCGAACCTCTTTCTCGGTTCATTTCGAGGCGCCTACTTGACAAGGGACAACGGAGCGACCTGGACGGCCATCAACCAGGGCCTTCCCAAGGAACCTTCGATCTATTGCCTTGCGGCGAGCGATACGGACCTTTTCGCCGGAACCGAGGACGGCAAAGTCTGGCGACTGCCCCTTGCCGAAGATTCTTTAAAAAAAGCTCAAAGCTCGGACCCCGACCACCCTGAGACATCTGCCTTCGAAGATGAGATCGCTCTTTATAAGCAAGTCCTGAGTCTGTTGCCAGACAATGCCGAAACCTGGGAAAAGCTGGGCGAGTGCTACGTCAAAATCGGGAACGATAAAGATGCCATGGCCGCTTACAAGAAAGTGGTCAAACTGAAACCGGACAATGCCGAAGCATGGTATGCCCTGGGCGGTTGCTACGAAAAAGCGGGCCGAAAAGAAGATGCAGGCAAGGCGTTCGATCGGGCCAAGAAGCTGAAGCCGGAATTATTTAAAAAATAGCCCATCACTCGTAATGGGTTCCCATGCGCAGGATCTCGACCGTATTGATCTCGGAAAGCACTCGATAGACGAGTCGATGGTGGATATTGATACGCGGGAATAAGCGCCTGACAGGTCTCCCAGCAGCTTTTCGAAATTGCGTACGTTGAGTTAAGCGCGACGCGCCCGGCAGTCCGATCGACACGCCCATGGTTACTATCTTCCTTAGGGGTCCGTCCAAGGAGATAGACGACCGGGCAGGGTCAAATCGCTCACTCGTAGCGTAGGCGGTCGGCCCGGTTGGTCAGGCCGGCCGCGGATTTTTTTATCCATGTTCTTAAGGGTAAGGCTTTACTAAGTTCCTGGCGGCTCCGATGAACTCTCCGGCGTTCGAAATGCTAATAGAAGCGCCCTCTTTTGAAAACGACCCGCTTTTAAAAGCCCGATTCGCCGACCGGTTTTTCCCAGAGAGTGATGCCGCGGCGGAGCTCATCAAAGAACTCCGGGCTCCCGTTTTCCAGCTCCATCCATTCGACCTGGTCCTTGATGATAGGACGAATGTCGAGGCCGCTTTTTCTCTTTAAGGAATTGATCTTTCTCGATATCTTTTCCCTTTCTCCGGAGACGATAAGCAAATCGAGGTCACTCGAGGACGTATTATTTCCCGTGGCATAGCTTCCGAAAAGAACAATCCGCCTGGAAATGCCACAGATGGCCTCGATGAGCGGCTCAAGAACGAGAATCGTGTTCAACACTTTAAATGATTGGATGATCGGGTTCTGTGCCTCGATGAGATATTGCTTTGTTTTGCCGACATGCTGGGAATGGAGAATTCTGCGCTTTTCCAGAGATAGCAGGGCCGCGTGGACCGCGCCCAGGCTGATTCTTAGCTTCTTCGAGATTTCTCTTCCATAGAATGGCCGATCGGGATTCATGGCGAAAAGGCTGAGGATTTTTTGTTCGGTCGTCTTGATTAATAGACCTAGCAGCATGCGTAGCTCCAAGGTTCAAAATAATGAACGCACATTCATAATAATGAACAATCTGTATAAATGCAAGTTTCAGGATTCCTGCGCCTGATCCGGCAAATCCTGTAACACCCAGGACGGGCTGTTCAAGATAATATGACCCGGCTAGACTTTGATCTTCATGTCGTGCCTACGCTGACTTGGTGCCGTCGGCCATCCACTCCTTAGCTAAAAATAGCGGCCTTTCCATTTCAAGACTTGTTTTGATACAAAGATGCGTAAAAAGACCATTTATAATGATACAAAGAACGAATTTTGCCAGGGGTCACTTACCGTTGCCCTAACCCAGCATCACGTCCGCGATCTCGATCTTGGCCCGGGCGCTTCGGACGTCAAGCCGGCAGATGGAGCCTGTCCAGGATCGCCGCGAAGCGCGGGTCGCGGGTCAGGGCCGGGACCATCATTTCGCAATAGACATGGAAAAAAGCCATCAGGGCATCCCGCTCCTCGATCGCCGTCTCCAGCCAACCGAAAGCGCCGTCGAGATCCCCGAGAGCGGCGAAACCCCAGGCCAGGTTCACCGGAGAAACCGGGAGCCGCTTCCGGTCCTCGAGCATTCCCGCCAGGATCTCCTCGGCCTTCTTGCGGTCTCCCTTTTGGAGATGGCACAGCAGAAGCAAGGCTTCGCTCCAACCCGGAGAGATGACGAGCTGACTGGCTTTTTCGAATTGCTCGATGGCTTCATCGATCAGGCCTTTGAAATAGTATGCCGTCCCGGCGTGGAAATAGGCTAGGCCGAAGTTCGGCTCGATCTGCTGGAGCCTCGAAAACTCCGCCAGGGCTTCGTCGTAGCGGCGGGCGGCCACATGAATGCCGATGGACCAGGCATAGAAGAGGGGCATCAGCGGATCGAGCGCCAGCGCCCGCTTGATCTCCGCCAGGCTGTCCTCGAACCGCCTTCTGGACATCAGCAGCCAGGCATACTGCCCGAGCGACATCGCGTCCCCCGGGTTGAGCGCCAGAACCCGCCCGAAGCTTTTCTCGGCCGCCGTCCAATTCCATTCGAACCAGAATTCCAGCGTGGCGGCGACGGCATGGGCCTCGGCCAGGTCCGGATCCAGGGCGAACGCTTTCTCGAGCGCCGCCTTGGCTTTCGGGTACATCTCCGCCGGCGGCGCCAGGTTCAGGATCCCCCGGCTGGCGAAGGTGAAGGCGACGCCCGCATAAGCGAGGGCGAAGTTCGGGTCCCGTTCGAGGGCGTCATGGAAGAAATTCAGGGCCTTCTGGATGGATTCGGGATTCGGCCGGGCGACGAAGTAAAGCCCTTTCAGGTAGAGGTTGTAAGCCTCCGTGTCGGTCGTGGGCCGCTTGCGCAAAGCCTTCTTCTCGCTGGCCAGGAGCGTGACCTTCAAGTGCTCGACGATGGCCAGCGAGATCTCGTCCTGGATGTCGAAGACGTCGCGCTCCTCGCGGTCGAACCGCTCCGACCAGAGATGGAGCCCCGTCCGGGCGTCGATGAGCTGGGCCGTGACGCGAAGGCGGGTCCCGGCCTTCCTGACGCTCCCCTCGACGACAGCACGGACGTCGAGCATCTTCCCGATCTCGCGGAGGTCAAGCTTCATGCCTTTAAGGGCGAAGGCCGATGTCCTGGCCACGACCCGGATCCCCTGGAGACGGGCAAGGGCGTGGATGATCTCTTCCGCCAGCCCCTCGCCGAAATAATCCTGATCCTTGGCCGGGCTCATATCGACGAAGGGCAGGACGGCCACGGACGGGAGGGCCTCCGGGGAGGGCGCCCGTTCGCCCGCCGCATTCGCAGGCCGGACCTTCTCGCCCTGGAGGGCCTCCAGCAGGCTTTCGAAGTCCGGGAAGCGATCCACGGCGTTTTTCCGGAGGCACTTGAGGATGACCTCCTCCAAACCCGCCGGGATATCGGGCCGGGGCGTCGAGGGGCTCGGCGGCGCTTCGTTCAAAATCTCGTTCAGGACAGTTAGCCCGCGCTCTCCCAAGAACGGGCGCCGGCCGGTCGTCATCTCGAAGAGCGTACAGCCGAAAGACCAGATGTCGGTCCGGCCGTCGGTCCTCTCGCCCCGGACCTGCTCGGGCGACATGTAGGCCGCGGTGCCCAGGACCGTCTGGGGTCGCGTCAGGTCGGCCCCGCCTTCGACCGAAGCCAGGCCGAAGTCCGTGATGCGGACCTGTCCCTCCCGGTTGAGCATGATGTTGGCCGGCTTGACGTCCCGGTGGACGACGCCTTTTTCGTGCGCGGCCTTCAGGCCTTCGGAGACCTGGACGGCGACGTTGAGCACTTCGATGAGGGGCAGGGGGCCGTCGGCGATCCGCTCCTTCAAGCTGTGGCCTTCGATAAAAGCCATGGTCAGGAACATCTCCCCCTCGGATTCGTCGACCTCGTAAACCGGGCAGATGTTGGGGTGGTCGAGGATGGCGGCGGCTTGGGCTTCGCGCAGGAATCGCTTTTTCGCTTCCGGGTCCCGGCCGATCTCCTCGGGCAGGAACTTGAGCGCGACCGTCCGGCGCAGTTTCGTGTCCTCGGCCTTGAAAACGACGCCCATCCCGCCCTGGCCGGCGACGCTCAGGAGCTTGTACCTGTTCCCGACGAGGCGTCCGGGCTGATGGAGGTTCGAGGGCGCGGTCATGGACCGGGTGGCGAATAGCGCCCCGTCCTCAGCGCGCTCGATCCTCGTCCCGCATTGCGGGCAGAAATGGCCGTCGGAAGCGGCTTCGAACCGGCAGCTGGGACATTTCACCGAGGCGCCACCTTTCTGTTGGTGGGCTAATTCTACCGTAAATGCCCATACCAGCTCAATCTCACGTCCTTGATCTGAATCTTCTCCCGCGCCGCCCCAGCCCCTCGGCGAGGCCCAGGAAGGCGCTCCGGCCCCGGCCCCGCTTCTTGACTTTCGTCTCTGGCCGGCGCTAAGCTTAGTTTAGCAATGGGACAATCGAATCGTGACAAGGGGGAGGCATCTATCATGAGATTCCGTTCGTTGATTCTTCTGGCCTGTCTGTGGCTCCTTTTCGCCACCCCGCCGGGGGCGGATGCTCAATGGGAGCTAAGCGGCAACCCGGGAGGCGGCCGGATCACGTCTTTCGCGGTGAAAGGATCAATCCTCTTCGCCACCACCCGGGACGGCGGCGTCTTTCTGTCGATAGACAACGGCGCCACCTGGAGGTCGATCAATACGGGATTGCCCGCCAAGGCTGTTTGCCAATGCCTCGCGGTCAGCGACGCGAGCATCCTCGTCGGCACGCGGGAACACGGCGTTTTCCTTTCCGCGAACAACGGCGGATGGTGGAAAGCCGTCAATACGGGTCTGTCGGAAACGCAAATCCTTTCCCTCGCGGCGGACGGCGCGAACCTCTTTGCCGGCACCTCACGCGGCGTCTTCCGGTCCGGGGACAACGGCGTCAGCTGGACCGCGGTCGACTCGGGATTGCCCCGGGACTTTCCGGCGAATTGTCTCGTGATCAGCAACGGGAATCTCGCCGTCGGAAGCGGTGGAGAAGCCTTCCTTTCCATGGATAACGGGGTAAGTTGGAAAGCCATCAGTTCAGGATTGCCCAAGGGCGCTCAAATATTTTGCCTTGCGGTCGGCGAAACGGATCTCTTCGCCGGGACCGAGATGAACGGGATCTTCGTTTCCATGGACGACGGAGGCCGATGGAAGCCGACGGTATCGAAAGTGCCGGAAACCGAGATCCATTGCCTCTTATTCAGCGGGGCCAATCTCCTTGCCGGAACTGGGGGAGGCCTAGATGCGCTGATGGCGGGGGGCGAGATCAGGCGCATTTATCATGGCGTAGGCGTCCTCCTTTCTATGGACAAGGGCGCCCATTGGACCGCAATAAACTCGGGCTTGCGTCTTGCTCCAAAATTACCGCTTTTAAAGGGCAGAGTCGCGTTTTGGATTGAGTGTTTGGCCGTGAACGGGTCTTACCTCTTCGCCGGCACTCAGGAAGGCGAGGTCTGGCGCTTTCCCTTATCCGATCTTCCGCACAAGTAGAGGGTAGATTATCTCAGGGGGTCTGGGGGTCCTGCACCTACCCCAGCTTCACGTCCGCAATCTTGATCTTCTCCCGCGCCGCGACGCCCAGCCCCAGTCCCTCGGCGATGTCCAGGAAGGCGATTGCCCCGCGGCCGTCGACCTGCCTGGTCCCCCGCCGTCCGCTCCGGCTCCTTGACACCTGTCCCCGAGCGGAGGTACGCTTTGATCAGCGAAGGGACGATCGAATCATGAATTAGGGGGAGGCGGCTCACATGAGAAGTCATGCGGTGGTTTTCATGGTATGCGCGGTGATCCTGCTCTCCTTTCCGCAGGGATCCAGCGCCCAGTGGGTGCAAACCATCGGGCCCGGCAGAGGCCCGGTCTCCGCTCTTGCGGTGGTTGGTACGAACCTCTTTGCCCGGACTGCTGACGGCACTTTTATATCCACGGACCAAGGCACCAGCTGGACATCAGTCAGCTCGAGACTTCCCGGATTAAAATGGATCGCAGGTTATGCCGAAATCGGTCCGAATCTCTTTGCCGCGACCGACCAAGGAATCGTCCGATCCCGGGACAACGGGGCGAACTGGGAGAAGCCCAATCCCGGTTTACCTGTTAAAACTCAGCTCAGGCACCTTGTCCTTGCCGCATGCGGCGAAACTCTCTTCGCCGCCACGTATCTCCGGGTCTATCAGTCCGATAATTATGGTGCAGGTTGGGAAGAGGTCAAGATAGGATTGACGGAAGGTGTCGGTTTTGAAACTATCGAAGATCTTGCGGTGGTCGGAGCAGACCTTTACGCGCTCGTCGGAAATGAAGGGTCGGGACGTGTTTATATGTCCACCAAAGACGGCGTTAGATGGAGAGCATTCAAAGTGTTCCCAACAAGAATAGGGGCCCAGAGTCTGGCGGTTAGCGGGCAGAGGCTTCTTGCCGGAGGCGAGGGAAGCATCTATACCATCTCGAATAATGGGGGAAGGGCGAAGATCGTTCCTCATGAATTGCCCGAAGGCGTGATGGCCGAGTGTTTCGCGGTGAGCGGGACGACGATCTTCGCGGGCACCAATAATGGGATCTTTTGCTCCGCTGATAACGGTGAAAACTGGGAGGCCATCAAGCCGGGATTGGCCGATATCCATATCCAATCTCTTGCGGTGGGCGGGAAGTACCTTTTTGCCGGAACCGGCCATAGCGGAGTGTGGCGGTTGCCCCTGGCGGATCTATTCCCTGAAAAGCGTTAGGGTGCCTCTGTGCGTCAGGTCGCGGATAAAAGGGGAGTGACGATGTCGCTTTTTGAAGATAAGAACCTGGTCATCCGGACACGGGTCCTGGATGATACCGAGGGCGGGGTAATTGAGGAAATCATTTTTATAGGAATCCATGATCACCTTTGGCGGGGATGGGGGAAGATCTCTGATTTCGTCAAAGACGATTATCTGAAAAATAACGCGACCGCGTGCCTGTTCAATTTCCTGGGATATGAATATGAATTCGGCAACGAGATCGCAGGCCCCATCCTGGCTCCCATGCTTGCTCGCGGGACTCCTCCTTTGCCGCCGATCGCCATTGTCGCACAAGGCAATACGGCGCGATCAATGAAGAGTCTATTAGCAGGTTGTATGCTGGACAAGATCACCGAGATTGAGTTCTTCGAAGATTCTGCGAGCGGGTGCGCTTTCCTTCGTGGTGTGCTAGACGCGAGGAAAAAGCCGCCAGCCACTGAAGGCTAATATCGCGCTTGGGTCTGCCTCTTACCCCAGCTTCACGTCCACGATCTTGATCTTCTCCCGCGCCGCGACACCCAGCCCCAGCCCCTCGGCGAGCTTCGGGGAGACGCTTATGATCCCTTATATGCTATGCGAATGACGGCCATGGAAAGGGGAGAGTCACCTCTGCCAGTACCATGAGGCGAGCCGGTCAGTGCGGTCAACGCGCCGGTCCCCGGATCCATGGAAAACGTCGAGATACGGATATGATCCCCGCTAAAGTCGCTGCTCCTATTGTAGACGTAGATAAACTTGCCGGAAGGATCGAACGCGATCGAACAGGGATTTCTTCCCGTGGGAAACGTCGGCGAGGGAACCAGCGAAGTCAGCGCACCTGTGGTCGCGTCGACGGTAAAGGCGGAGATAGTGTCCGACCACTCATTGGCCACATAAACAAACTTGCCCGAAGGATCGACCGCGACACACATGGGACGATCCCCCAGCGTGCCGAAGGGCGAACCCGCGACCTCAGTCAGAGCCCCGGTTGTTGCATCGACGGCGAAGGCGGAGACGGTGTCCAATCCCTCATTGGTCAAATAGAGATATTTCCCCGAAGGGTCCACCGTGACGAAACTGGGCGCGCTTCCCGCCGTCAGACGCGGCATGTCGTGGATGGGAGCCATTTCCCCGATCTCCGCGTTGATGACGGCGAAAGCCTGGATCTCTTCACCCACACC
>Ga0214473_10002349_pt1 | contig 23248 bp, 17 predicted proteins | sample RVTome_7_FD_203509 | JGI IMG/M metagenome (GOLD analysis project Ga0214473, IMG submission 203509) | Soil microbial communities from uranium-contaminated site in the Upper Colorado River Basin, Wyoming, United States - RVT98D197 | ecosystem: Environmental > Terrestrial > Soil > Contaminated >... | reverse complement strand
GACCATGCTGGAGCGTATCATCAAGCTGGAGCGGCCGGACGCCCTGCTGCCCACCATCGGCGGGCAAACGGCTCTCAACACGGCTATCGAGCTGGCCGAAGGCGGTATCCTGGATCGCTACGGGGTCCAGCTGATCGGCGCCAAGCTGCATGCTATCAAGAAGGCGGAGGATCGCGATCTCTTCAAAGAGGCAATGGAGCGTATCGGTCTCGACCTGCCGCGCAGCGGCTACGCCCGTAGCGCTGATGAGGCGACGGCGATCCTGGAGCGCCTCGGGTTGCCGGTGATCATCCGGCCATCACGCACACTGGGAGGCACCGGCGGCAGCATCGCCGTCACCGCGGCCGAATTTGCCGAGCAGGTACATCAAGGCCTGAGCGCCTCGCCCACGCACGAGGTGCTGATTGAAGAGTCCATTGCCGGCTGGAAGGAGTTCGAGCTCGAAGTGATGCGTGACGGCAGGGACAACGTGGTCATCGTGTGCTCCATCGAGAACTTCGATCCCATGGGGGTGCACACGGGCGACAGCATCACGGTCGCTCCCGCCCAGACGCTGACCGACAAAGAGTACCAGATCATGCGTGACGCGGCGGTGGCCATCATCCGCGAGATCGGCGTCGATACGGGAGGCTCCAATATCCAGTTTGCCGTGCATCCTGACACCGGCCGGCTGGTGGTCATCGAGATGAATCCCCGCGTGTCGCGCAGCTCGGCGCTCGCCAGTAAAGCCACCGGCTTCCCGATCGCCAAGATCGCCGCCAAGCTTGCTGTCGGCTACACCCTGGATGAGATCCGCAACGACATCACGCGCGAGACACCTGCATGTTTCGAACCCACGATAGACTACGTGGTGACCAAGATCCCGCGGTTCACCTTCGAGAAATTCCCCGAGGCCACCGATGTGCTCGGACCACAGATGAAGTCGGTGGGCGAGGTGATGGCCATCGGCCGCACCTTCAAGGAGTCCCTGCAGAAGGCCATTCGTTCGCTGGAAATCGACTCGTACGGTTTCGATGACAAAGGACGTGGGCCCAGCGTGCCGGACCGTGCGGCTTTGGAAGCGCGGCTGCGCGTGCCGAACGCCCGCCGCTTGTGGTACATCGCAGACGCCTATCGTGCCGGCTTCACCACTGGCCAGCTGTACGAATTGACCAGGATCGACCCGTGGTTTCTCGACAATCTCAAGCAAATCGTCGACCACGAGCAATTCATCCGCGATCAGTCGGCAGACGCGCACGAGAGTGGGCCGGCGTTGGAACAACTGCTGCGCCCGGCAAAGCAGATGGGATTCTCCGACGTCCGGCTGGCGCAGCTCACGCTACGCAGTGAGGCGCAGATCCGCCAGGCCCGGCAGGCGGCGGGGGTGCGGCCGGTGTTCAAGATGGTCGACACCTGCGGTGCCGAGTTCCCCGCGTACACGCCCTATCTATACTCGACCTACGAAGACGTCGATGAAGCGGGAGTGACCGAGCGCGACAAGGTCATGATTCTGGGCGGCGGCCCCAACCGCATAGGCCAAGGCATCGAGTTCGATTACTGCTGTGTCCACGCCGCCTTCGCGCTGAAGGAAGACGGCTTCGAAACCATCATGGTGAATTGTAATCCGGAAACCGTCAGCACGGATTACGACACTTCCGACAAGTTGTACTTCGAGCCGCTGACGCTCGAAGACGTCCTGAGTATCGTTGAAATCGAGAAGCCCAAGGGTGTGATCGTGCAATTCGGCGGGCAGACCCCGCTGAAGCTGGCGGTGCCGCTGCAACAGGCCGGCGTTCCCATTCTCGGCACCTCCCCCGACGCCATCGACCGAGCCGAGGATCGCGAGCGATTTGCGGAGCTGCTCTCCAAACTCGGACTTCGCCAGCCGCCCAATGGCATCGCGCGCAGCGTAGTCGAAGCGGTACGCGTCGCCGATCGCCTCGGCTATCCCGTCCTGGTCCGCCCCTCCTACGTCCTTGGCGGTCGCGCCATGGAGATCGTCTACGAGGAAGAGGACCTGCGGCGCTACATGTTGCGGGCTCTCGATGTCGCCCCGGAACGTACCATCCTCATCGACAAGTTCATCGATGATGCCATCGAGCTCGACGTCGATGCCGTTTGTGACGGCACGCGTGTGGTGATCGGCGGCATCATGGAGCACATCGAGCGCGCGGGGGTCCACTCCGGCGACAGCGCCTGTTCCTTGCCTACCAAGTCTATACCCGCACCAGTCCTCGCCGACGTCCGGGCCCAGGTAAAAGCGCTGGCGCTTGAACTGGGCGTCATCGGCCTCATGAACGTCCAGTTCGCCGTCAAGATGGGCGAGATTTACATCCTCGAGGTCAATCCGCGCGCGTCGCGCACCGTGCCGTTCGTGAGCAAGGCCATTGGCGTGCTGCTGGCCAAGGTTGCTGCGCGCGTCATAGTGGGAAGATCACTGGCGGAACTGGGATTCCTGGAGGAGGTTGTGCCGCAGCACATGTCGGTGAAGGAAGCCGTCTTCCCGTTCTCCAAGTTTCCTGGCGTGGACACGTTGCTCGGGCCGGAGATGAAATCGACCGGCGAGGTCATGGGCATCGGGCCCTCCTTTGGTGCGGCCTTCGCCAAGGCACAGATCGCGGCCGGAACCGTTCTGCCGGAACGTGGCACAGTCTTCATCAGCGTGCGCAATGAAGACAAGGCGCCGGTTTTTCCCACGGCGCGGCGTCTGGCCCAGGCGGGCTTTCAGCTGGTGGCCACCAGCGGCACGGCGGCGTACCTGCGCGAGCACGGCCTGGCAGTGGACAACATCAACAAAGTCGCTGAAGGCAGCCCGCACGTGGTTGACGCCATCCGGCGAGGCACCATTGCCATGGTGATCAACACTCCCAAAGGGTTCGGGCCGCAGCTCGATTCATTTTCTATCCGGCGCAGCGCCCTGGAATGCCGCGTTCCATATTTCACCACGGTCGCCGGAGCCGAAGCGGCAGCAGAGGGTGTGGAATTGCTGCAGCGCGAGGCGCTCGAGGTCCAGGCCTTGCAGCTCTACCACCAGAGGGCCGGCGCGGAGCCGATTGGGGCCGTGCCGCCGCGGTGTGACGAGGCACCAACCTGCGAGCCGTAGCCGGCAGTCAGTATCAAGCCCGTAGAGACATGAGCAGGACGGGCGGCATGACCAGCCTCGAAGAGTTTTTGAACGCCGTCTCCTCGCCGCTGAACTTCCTCGCGGCCGCTGCGCCGCACGCCGCCGAGCGCACGCGCTTGCCGACGGCGGCGCTCGTGGCCCGGGGGCATGAAGTGTTGCGGAACGTCAGCGACCCGGGAATACGCCACGACCTCGAGCTCCTTTGCCGTGATCTCTCCGCCTACGAGCATGCGGCGCCGCAGCAGAAAAGTGCCCATCTGGCCCACTGCCGCGCCCTCATCGAACGCCTGCGGCACCAGAAGACGGAGGTAATCCCGCCCTATCGCCGTACGGGTGGTGCGCCTGAAGAGCACCTACGCGCTTTGGCCCAGGCGGCACAGTTTGTCCGCGGAGTTGGGCCACAGCGCGCCGAACAGTTCAAGAAGTTCGGCATCGTCAGTATCGAAGATCTGCTGTATCATGTACCATTTCGCTACGAGGACCGCCGCAGCGTGCGCAAGATCCGAGACTTGCGCGTCGGCGAGACCGCCAGTGTCATCGGTGTGATCCAGCACCTGGCCGAGCGTTACGTCGGCCGCATGCACCGGCGCATCCTGGAAGGCGTGTTGCGCGACGACAGCGGTCTGCTGGCACTGACGTGGTACCACCAGGTGCCGTATTTTCGCGAGCGCTATGAGGTAGGACAGCGTTGTCTGCTGCATGGCAGAGTCGAAGGCGCCGGCGGTGGCACCAAGCGCATGGTACATCCCGAGATCGAGCTTGATCCGGACCTCGAAGGGCAGGGGATTCTACCGGTTTACAACAAGCCGACGAACATGAGCGTCGGCGTCATCCGCAAGCTGATGCAACAGGCGGTGACCGACTGGGCCGAGCGCCTGCCCAGCGTCTTGCCCGAAGCCGTGGTTCAGGCCGCGGGCATTACCGACCTGCGCCAGGCCATGGAGCGGATCCACCACCCTCCGAGAGATGCCGACGTCGATGCCCTCAACGCGCAACGCTCCGCCAGCCATCGCTCGCTGGTGTTCGACGAGCTGTTCTTCCTGCAACTCGGGATGGCCCTGCGCCGGCGCTCGGTCGAAAGGGAAAATGGGCTCAGATTGCCGGAACGGGGAGAGTTGACCAGGCGCTTGCACCAACTCTTTCCGTTTGAGCTTACGGCTGCCCAGCACCGCGTGCTGAGCGAGATCCGCGCCGACATGGCATCGCCGCACCCCATGCACCGCCTGGTGCAGGGTGATGTCGGCAGCGGTAAGACCGTGGTGGCGCTTTCTGCCGCGTTGATCGCCATCGAGAACGGCTGCCAAGCCGCCTTCATGGCGCCGACTGAACTGCTGGCCGAGCAGCACTTCAACACCATGAGCACCTTTACCGAACAGTTGGGTTTTAAGACCGCGCTGCTCACGGGCGAGCTGACGCGCGCGCGGCGGCGCGCTCTGTGCGATCAGATCGCCGCCGGCAGCATCCAGCTGATCGTCGGAACTCACGCCCTCATCCAGGAAAGCGTCACCTTCAAACAACTCGGCCTCGGCGTGATCGACGAGCAACACCGCTTCGGGGTGCTGCAGCGTGCGGCCTTGCGGCGCATCGGTGGGCAGGCGGTCGTGCCGGACATACTGCTGATGACCGCAACTCCGATCCCACGCACCTTGTCGATGGTGGTATACGGCGACCTCGACGTGTCGGTGCTGGACCAGATGCCGCCGGGCCGCCAGCCGGTGCGCACGCTGCTCCGGCACGAAGGCGAACGGGCCGAGGTCTATGATCTGGTCAAACGCGAGTTGGACAACGGACGCCAGGGATACGTGGTCTATCCTCTTGTGGACAGCTCAGACGCGGTGGAACTGCGCGACGCCACAACCATGGCCAGGGAACTGGCGCGGGCCGTGTTTCACGGCTACCGCGTCGGTCTGGTCCACGGCAAGATGAAAGCCTCCGAAAAGGATGCCGTGATGCGCCGATTCAAAGCCGGCGACCTGCAGTTGCTGGTCAGCACCACGGTCATCGAAGTCGGCATCGATGTTCCCAACGCCACTATCGTGGTGGTCGAGAACGCCGAGCGCTTCGGGCTGGCGCAGCTACACCAGCTCCGCGGCCGCGTCGGGCGCGGCGCGGATCGCGCCCTCTGTGTTCTGCTGACGCCGTTCCACCGTGGTGATACCGCACTGCAGCGCCTGCAAGCCCTGGTGGACAGCAATGATGGGTTCAAGATCGCCGAGGCGGACCTGGAGTTGCGCGGCCCCGGTGAGCTGCTGGGCACACGCCAGTCCGGGTTGCCTGATTTTCGTGTCGCCAACCTCATCCGCGACCGCAACATCCTCGAGGAGACCCGCCGCGCCGCAGACGCCTGGCTGCGCAGCGACCCGCAACTGGAGAGCCCGGAATCAAAGCCACTGCGCGCCGTGCTCGCTCATCGTTGGGCAGGGCGGCTGGAACTGGCGGAGATCGGGTGAATGCCCGCCAAACACTCCGCAACGGAAGCTTCCCTGGTAGCACACGCAATGACGTCGGCTAAGAACCGAGTCTGGGATGATGCGCGCCTGATGGGGGCGGCGGTTGTCGTCCTGGCCGCACTGGCGTACGTGAACGCTCTCGGCAACGGTCTGGTGTGGGACGATCCCATCGTGCTGACACGGCAGTTGCTCGCCTTTCAGAGCGTGCGTGATCTGATCTTCCTTCCTCGCAACATTCCGCAGTTCAGTCCCGATTATTACCGGCCACTGACGGTTGCCTCCTACCTCATCGACCGCGCCGTGGCCGGAAGCAGTCCGTTTATGTTTCATTTCTCGGTCGTCTTGTGGCACGTGGTAGCAACTTACCTCGTCTTCCGCCTGGGTCTGGTGCTGTTCCAGTCAAGCTCTGTGCCGGCACCTGCCGCGGGCCTTGCAGCGGCGCTGTTTGCCGTTCATCCGATACACACGGAATCGGTGGCATGGGGAGCGGGACGCTCCGATGTGCTGGCCTGTGCCTTCGTGCTGGCGGCGGCGATGGTGTACCTGTCGAAAACGGTCCAAAGTCCAACGTCCAAGGTCCATAGGCAAGTCCAAAGTCCAAAGTCCAAGGTCCAAAGTGGGTCTACGGAAGCTGGTGGATCGAAACAAGGTTTAACTATATGGCGGGCTGCTGGGGCGGCTGTGCTCGTGCTGGCTGGCGCTCTGGCGAAAGAGACAGCAGTGGTTTTCTTCGTTCTGCTCCCGTTCAGTGACCTGCTGTTCAAGCGACCCGCGGCGCCAATCGCACCGCCGGTGCGTCGCAGCGAGCGGCGCCGGGCGAGTGCCACGGCTGCGCCTGCTGCTCCGCAATGGCTTGCCTGGTTACCTTTCGCCGCGGCCATGGCTCTTTACCTTGTACTCCGGCGTGCCTCGTTGGGCGGCGTTCTGGGCGAGGCTGGCGAAGGGAGCCGGGATGTAGCATCAAGACTGCTGGGGGCCGTGGGGCTTTACATTGCCAAGCTCGTCCTGCCGCTGCGGCAATGCGCCTACATCTCCGACTTGCCTGCGGCGCCATTGACGCTAATCGGCATCGGTGTGCTGCTCCTGGGCTTGGTGGCAGCCGGTCTTCTGTACCTGTGGCAGCGCGGCGAACGCACACAATTTTTTCTCCTTCTATGGATAGCCGCTTCGCTGGCGCCCTCACTTGCCATCGTCATCAAGATACCGGCGGCACCGGTCGCGGAACGCTATCTCTACATTCCCTCTGTCGGGTACTGTTTGTTGCTGGGCTATGGGATCATTCGTGCGCTCGCGAGGATGAATACGCCGGTCGTCCGGGCCGCGGTCCTCGCGGGCATTGCTGTGGTGCTGGTTGCGGCAACGGCTGCGACGCGGCAGCGCAACGGCGTGTGGCGCAGCAATCTCACTTTATGGGAAGACACTGCCGCAAAGAACCTGTCAAACGGGCTGCCGATGCGCAGTCTGGCGGCCGCGTATCAGCAACGGGGTGAGGCGGCGAGGGCCGCGGCGCACTTCCAACAGGCACTTCAGCGGCACAACGACACGGCCGGTCTGGTTACGATCTACAATAACCTTGGAAGCCTGGCGATGGTGGCAAAGAACCTGGACGAGGCGGAACGTAACTACCGTGCGGCCTTGGCGCGGCAGCCACAAATGCCGGACGCGCTCTTCAATCTCGCGTTGATCAGCCTCACCCGTGCCAAGGAAGACGGCAGCCACGATGAGAAGTGGAAGCAGGACGAGGCAAGAAAGGCACGCCAGGTTCTCGATCAAGCCCAGCGGCTCAGCCCGCTCGACCCGGACATCCCGCTGGCGCTGGGGGAGACACTGCGCATTCTAGGCGAGACCGGCGGCGCACGGGCGCAGTACGAACGCGCCCTCCAACTCGGCCTGCCGGCCGTCAACGAGAAGGCTGTGCGCGCCGTTCTTGCAGAGCTGCCTTAGACGTGCTTCCGGGACGGATGCCTGCAGCCACCACATAATTGTTTCAGAGGCAACGTCCCTTCTTGCTCCCCCTTCGTCGGGGTGGCTGCCTCTGCCGGCCGCACCAGCCCGAGCCGTTCCCATGCGCGCGAGATTCTCACTCCCATTCGTCCCACTCGCCCCTACGTCCCGATAGCGCCGATTACAGAATGAGCTTGCGGCCCGAGCGCCGTAGCTGCTGCAGTGCGGCGATGGTGGCCGCATCGACCCTACCGTGCGATGCCAGTGTGCCGTCATAATCACAGGCCAAAGCATGATAGCGCATGAACTCATTGTAACGCGAAGACGCCGGCTCGCAGAACAGCCGAAGCGTGATGTTTGTGCTGTGTCTGGTAACCGCTACATGCTATGGTTGTCCTTGCGCACGGCCGAGGCGGCTCGGGCGAGGCCCTCGTGGCGCTGACGACCCCTCAGATCTCTAACGGGCGCAGCTCGCCCGGGTGAAAGAACGGCTCTTCCTGCGATCCGATGGACCAGCCGATCTTCAGGCCGACGACGAACCAGCCCATAGCCACGATGCCGATGGCGAAGATCGTATCCCCCACGATGCGCAGCCAGCGCAGCGTGTCCATGATGTCGGCCTGGGTAAACTCGGCCGAACGCGCATACCACAGGCCGTGCTGGACGCTGGCCCAGGTCTGCAGCAGTCCGATGGGTAGCAAGCTCAGCACCACCATCAGCGTAAGACCGATGTTCATCGCCCAGAAAAAGAACGCGAGCACCTGCGTGCGCCACAGGTTGTGCACCGTCAGTCCCTTCAAGCAGAAAAGCATCAGGCCGAGACCGAGCATTCCATACACGCCGAACAAGGCGGTGTGCCCGTGTACCGGGGTCGTGTTCAGTCCCTGCATGTAATAGAGCGCGATCGGCGGGTTGATGAAGAAGCCGAAGAGGTCGGCACCGACCAGGTTCCAGAACGCCACGGCGATGAAGAAATATATCGGCCAGCGATACGCCTCCACCCACGGGCGCGTCCACGCCAGCCGGTAGTGCTCATAGGCCTCGAAGCCGACCAGCACCAGCGGCACAACTTCCAGGGCGCTGAAGGTGGCGCCTATGGTCACGATCGGAATCGTCGTGCCGGTGAAATAGAGGTGGTGGAAGGTGCCCAGGATGCCGCCGGAGAGGAAGATGGCGGTGGCAAATAGCACCGCCGACGTGGCCGTGCGCGTCCGCACCAGCCCCAAGTACCGGGCAACTCGCAGCAGGGGCGGTACGCCGAGCTCGCGACCTCTCTTTGATGCCTGTGTAGCCCAGGGCCGAGGCCCGTATGAACGGCCAGAACCGTCCGTGTCCGCAAGTTGAAAAGTTGGGTAGAGGTCAGCTCAATGTACGGAATGCTGCGGGCGCTCGCCCAGCCGGCCGATACCCGCGAGCAAGCGGTCAATTGTGCTTGGGTCCGCGGGCTTGGCGAGGTATTGGCGAGGTAATGGTCGAATCCGGCTTCCTGGGCGCGTCTTCTATCTTCCTCTGCCGCATACCCGGTTAGTGCCACCAGCACCGTCGCCTGGAAGGCAGGCATGCCCCGCAGGCGCCGAGCAACTTTGTAGCCGTCCGGCTCCGGTATGCCTATGTCAATGAAGGCAACATCGGGCACGAAGCTGCGCGCCAACTCGAGTCCGGCCCGTGCACGCCACACGCGCATCGTGCCCCTGAAGTTCCAGCAAGACGATGAAGCTCTGCGCGGCGATGCGGGGCTGTTGTGGTTGTGGATCGCGGGAGAGAAAAAAGGTAAGAAAAATAGGATGAAGACTCTGCAAGGCAAGGTTGCCGTGGTGCTGGGAGCCTCGGCCGAGGGCGGAACCGGGTGGGCGATTGTCGAGAGCCTGGCGGCACACGGTGCGAAAGTCGTGGTCAGCGCCCGCAGTGCCGAGCCGCGGGAGAGGCTCGCCGCTGATATCAAGGGTACCGCCGTCGTGTGCGATGCGGGCGAGGAGGCGCAGATTGCGGCGCTGGCGCAGCGGGCAACCGAGACCTACGGCAAGCTCGACATCGCGGTAAACTCGGCTGGGCTCCCGGTGATGAGCAGTATTGCCGAGGCAACTCGGGAAAGCCTCGAGGTGGCGACGCGGGTGAATTACTTCGGTAACGTATTTTTCGTCAAGTACACGGCCGAGGCTATCGGCGAGGAGGGCTCCATTACGCTCATTACTTCCCTGGCGGCGGAACGCCCAACTTTTCCGGTGTTCGCCTACGCCTGTGCCAAGGCGGCAGCCGATTGCCTGGTGCGCTATGCCGCCCTCGAGTACGGACCGCGGCGGATCAAAGTGAATTCGATCCTGCCGGAGCCGATCGTATCGGACCTTTCACGAGAGCTCTACGCCATTCCTGGCGTGGCCGAAGTCCAGACCCGCGAAGTTCCTCTGGGTCGGCTCGGCTATCCGGCGGACTATGCCAATGCCGTGCTCTGGCTCGCAGGGCCCGCTTTCGTTACCGGCGTCAACCTGCCCGTATGCGGTGGTAATCAGCTCACCCGCTTGCTCTCGCAGGACGAGCTGCCCCTGGAGCCCGGGAGCTACCAGCGCATGGGCAAGCCGTTACACGACCGCGGCTGACCCCAGTCCGAGCGCGAAAGTCGTTACTGGCATCGGGCCTAGGGATGAGTCGGCAACAAAAGAATCCGGCGCTCGCTTGGCTGGCGACGGCGTTGTCGATGAACGTCTTGTTGAACCTGGCGATATCAGCGGGACTGGTTGCGGCTGGGGAAACAGTTCTGCAGGCAGTTGCCGCGACCGGACCGGCTCAGATCATCCGCCTGCTGCTACCCGCCGGACAAGATTCATGGATGCCGATGCGCGAAGCGCATCAATGCCTGGTCGACGATCCTGGAGCCGATCTGTACCACACCTTTTTCGATGATCACGTCAAGTTCCAGTATCCTCCGTCGTCATTGCTGTTTTTTGAAGCCCTCCCGCCTTCGATGCTGGCGGCGATGGATAACGCACGCATCTCACCGCTGCGCGGCCTGACCACAACCGGCTTGTTGGACGGTGAGTACTTTGCCCATCAAGCTTTGGATTGGCTCTCGCTCGCGGCAATTTTAACGACCGTGCTTGTCTCCGCTGCGATCCTGGAACTCGGCCTCAGCCATCTTGCCGCAGCCAACTGGATCATTTGGCCCGGGGCGCCAGCCCGCTTCGTGGTCTGCCTGGTCCTGGGCCTGACATACTATCCGTTGCTGAGAGCATACTGGCTAGGGCAGATTCAGGTATTCCTCGACGCCTTGGTTGCTCTCGCCCTGCTTTTCTACCTGCTCGGCCGGGAGGTGTCGACCGGGTTGTGTATCGGCATCTGCTGTTTGGTAAAGCCCCAGTACGGGCTCGTGCTGCTGTGGTCTGTTCTGCGGCAGAGGTGGCGGTTAGCGCTCGGGTTTGTGGCCATCTTCTCGGCGGGGCTGACGGCTTCGCTCATCCGATTCGGCCTGCAGAACCATCTTCGTTATCTCGAGGTTCTGCGAACGATCGGCAGCCGCGGCGAAACCTACTGGGCCAACCAGAGTGTGAACGGCCTGGTGAACCGCCTGTTGCTGAACGGCGATCCGGTCACGTTTTCGCACACTGAATTCCCGCCGTTTCACCCGATCGTGTACGCGGTGACGGTGCTCAGTTCCGCCGCGATACTGGTTCTTGCACTTTGGCCACCTAAAAGCGCGCGCTGCGCTGACGGCAGGCTGGCCGACCTCATGCTTGTACTGGCCGCCGCTACGATTGCTTCCCCCGTCGCCTGGGAACACCACTACGGAACATTCCTCCCGCTGTTCGCAGCCGCATTGCCGGTTTTAATCCATAGCTGCCCGTTCGGCGCGGTCACGGCGCCACTGTTCGCCCTGAGCTACGTCGCGATAGCGAACGTAATGCTGCGGCCGGCCCTGATCTTCCGCAACCCCTGGCTCGGCCTCACTGGCTCGCACCTGTTCTTTGGCAGCCTCATCTTTCTTGGCCTGTTGTTAGCACTCCGGGCAGTGAGCTCCGGAGCCTCCAACACACTGGCGGGTCGCAGGTAGAGGTCTCTGGTTTTTGGTTTTCCCGTTTCCGTTATCTGGCGACCAGACACCAGGGACCAGAAACCTATCCGTTAGGCCCGGCCTCGACTTCGTTCGCGCCGCTTGCTATGAGAGGGAAGTTTATTGTCGCTCGCGTACTTGCCTAACAGCAGTTTGCATCAGCCCCAATAAGCCGTTGCGGTGCAAGGTACAGTGCCCGCGGCGGGTCAGGACGGTTTTCGCGCCATCCGTGTGCAATTGGCGCCACAACAAAAGGGAAGGACATCGTCTCTCGTGAACTGCGCAGTCCCGACCTTTAAGCACTGCAGGAGGGCTCCTGTTGACGAATGAATTCAGGAAAGATTCCGAGCGTCCGGCAGATGACGACGGCCGGCGGCGGCGGGCGCACGCGTTGACGGTTTTCGTGGACGACCGCGGTGTCGACGCGGCCTTGCGGGTGTTCAAGAAGTTGATCCTCAAAGAGGGTTTGCTCAAGGATATCAAGCGCCACGCGCATTACGAAAAGCCAGGCGACCGCAAACGGCGCAAGACCCGCGAAGCCATACGACGGCGCCGGCGGCAGGCGGCCCGCACACGCTTCCGCCTGGGAGATCGCGAATGAGCCGGGACGACCTGCTGCAGTTGCCGGGTACGGTGACCGAGATGTTGGCGGGCGGCCACTTCCGCATTCGCGGCGACCAGGGACGCGAATTCATCGCCCGCATCAGCGGCCGCCTGCGCCGTTTTCACATCAAAGTAATCCCCGGCGATCATGTCACCATCGCCGTGTCGCCCTACGACCCCACCCACGGCCTGATCGTCCACCGCGGGTAGCAGGTTGCTGGTTGTTAGCATTGGACCTCGCGCCGCGCGAGGTCCAATGCTAACAACTTGTCTCATGGCGTGTTCAGTGGCAGCGGCTGCACGATTTCGCCGTCGCGCGCAGACTGACCCATGTTGACGGCGATCAGGTCCTCGTTGCTCAAGCCTTCGTGGATCTCGACCGATCGGCATATCCCAGCGTGACCGGGGCGAGGTGGAGGTGATTGTCGCGCACCAGCGGCAGATACACCTTGCCGCCCAGTGGGGAGGGCGAGGCCAGGCCTTCGATGGTGAACAGCTTCTGGATGCCGGGCGGCATCAGACGCAGAACGGTCTGAGACACCGAAGTCATTTGAGCGATCGCACCGGCCGTGGTGGCACCGGGATGAAAATACACCTTGATCAAGCCGATGCCCGGGAACGACACCTACTCCATGTGTTCGATGCCATTGACGCTGGTGGAGAAGGCGCGCTCGCTGAGCATGGTCACCCGGCGCTCCATGTCGATGGTCGACAAGCCGGGATAAGACCAGAGCACCTGCACCACCGGCAGGTCGATGACCGGGAAGATGTCGATGTTCATCGAGGCAAACGACAGCACCCCCAGGACGAGCATGAGTAGCGCCATGACGGCCACGGACAGCGGCCGGCGCAGGGCAAAGCGGACAATCCACATAAATGGCCTCTATTCTCTTGCCGATTTGAGCCGGCAGCGCAACCCGTTGATCCTCCTCAAGCCCACAAGCCCTCACTCCCTCTCTGGATTGCCATCGCATCTTCGGCTATGAACAGTTCTCGCTGGATTCGCGGTGGATATGCTGGCGTAGCTCAGTCGGTAGAGCAGCTGATTCGTAATCAGCAGGTCCGGAGTTCGAATCTCCGCGCCAGCTTTCAAGAAGCCCTTGAGAAATCGAGGGCTTTCTAACTTCTGCCGCGGATTGTTCTCAGACTGGCGTCGTTCGCGGGTAAGCATGGGGTAAGCAACGAGCAAGCCCTCCTCGGCGAGATTCAGGCGGAGACAGCAAGAGCGCACGGCAGCCGGCATTTCGTGGCCCCTGCAGGCGCTGCAGGATTGGTAGGAGGAAGGCCGCCGTCTTGCCGGTGCCCGTCGAGGCGCAGCCGATGAGGTCGCGAGCTACCCAGGGCTGCCTCTGGATACACGCCCCAAGAGACCAGCCGTTGCTAATGACTGACCAGTCAGTTATTATCTGCCTCCCATGTCTCCCATCGACAAGTCCAATCCGCCGCGCCGGCGCCGCAAGGAGGCTCGCCCCAGCGAGCTGTTAGCGGCAGCGCTCGACCTGTTTGTCGAGAAGGGCTTTGCTGCGACGCGGCTGGATGACGTGGCCGCGCGCGCTGGCGTTTCCAAGGGCACCCTCTACCTCTATTTCGACAGCAAGGCCGCCCTGCTCAAGGCTGTGGTCGAAGACGGCATCATGCCGGTGCTCGACAAGGGCGAAGATATCGTCGCCAATTTCGTCGGTAGCACATCGGAACTGCTGCGCGACATGCTGCTCACCTGGTGGTCGCTGGTCGGTGAAAGCAAGCTGTCCGGCATCTGCAAGCTGATGATCGCGGAGGCTTCGAATTTCCCTGAAATGGCGGCGTACTACCACGACGAAGTCCTCGCACGTGGCCAGGGTCTGGTGCGACGCGCGCTAGATATAGGCATCTCCAGCGGGGAGTTTCGCGGGATCGATGTCGAGGTGGCAATGGACTCCATTTTTTCGCCGCTACTCAAGCTCATGCTGTGGCGCCATTCCTTCGCTGGCTGCTGCGACATCCAGCAGGACCCCAAGTCCTACCTCAACAAGCACCTCGACATCGTGCTCAACGGGGTACTTTCAGGAACGAAGAAGTGAGAAGCAGCATTTTCCCGCTGGCGATACTGATACTTGTTGCCGGCGTCGTTGCCAGCTGTGACAACAAGGTTGAAAGGCGACCACCCGCCGCGCGAATCGTGAAAGCCATTACGGTTGGCGCTGCACCTGCGGATCAAATGCGCAGTTTCGGCGGCGATATTCGCGCACGGAACGAGACGCTGGCCGGCTTTCGCGTCGGCGGCAAGATTGTGGAGCGCCTCGTGGATGTCGGCGCTGTCGTGAAGCCCGGGCAGCTTCTGGCGAAACTGGATTTGGCGGATCTCGCCTTGCGCGCAAGCGAGGCCGAAGCACAACTGGCGCTGGCCGAGGCCGATGCCAAACGCTACCGCGAACTGCGCGCCAAGAACGTCGTCAGCCAGTCTGCCGTCGACACGCGCAACACCGCGCAGAAAGCGGCCAGTGCGAGGGCCGCATTGGCTCGCAACCAGGTGAGCTACGCTGCGCTGACGGCGGATCACGCCGGGGTGGTGGCAGAAGTTCTAGCGCAGCAAGGCCAGGTAGTCGCGGCCGGTCAGGGCGTGTTCCGCCTGGCCTGGGATGGCGAACGCGAAGTTGCCATCTCGATCCCCGAAAACGCGATTGCCGAACTCAAGGTCGGTAGTGAAGCCGAAATCGCGCTCTGGTCGGCGTCGGGCAAGACGTATCGCGGGCGCGTGCGCGAACTGGCGCCGGTAGCAGACCCTTCAACCCGCACCTATGCCGTGCGCGTCAGCGTTCTCGATGCCGCAGTCGATCACGCGCCGCTGCTGGGTATTAGCGCCACGGTGAGTTTCAAAATGCCCTGCTCATCTTCCATATTGGTGCCCATGACCAGCGTATTCCAGCAAGGCGACCTGCCGGCAATCTGGGTGATTGGCAAGGACAACAAACTCAGCTTGCGACCGGTACGCGTCTCGTCGTATGGCGATGGTGGCGCACGGATCGCGGAGGGTCTTGCTCCCGGTGAGCGCATCGTCACTGCCGGTGTGAATCGTCTGCACGCGGGCGAAAAGGTAGGCACTGCGGACGAACCTCACTGACCGGCCACCATGAAGAAATTCAACCCCTCGGCGTGGGCCATCGAACATCCGCAAATGGTGCTCTACCTGATGGTCGTCATCATGGTGGGCGGCGTCATTTCCTACCTGCGCCTCGGTCGTGACGAAGACCCGTCATTCACCTACAAGGTGATGGTGGTGCGCACGCTGTGGCCCGGCGCCAGTGCTGCTGAAACTGAGAGCGAACTCACCGAGCGCATGGAAAAGCGCCTGCAGGAAGTACCCGGTGTCGATGTCCTCAAGTCGGTGACGCGCCCCGGTGAATCGCTGATCTTCGTCTTCATCAAGGAAACCATTCTGCCCAGGGATGTGCCGGGTACATGGTACCAGGTGCGCAAGAAACTCTATGATATTCAGCCGTCTTTGCCGGCCGGCGTCCAGGAGCCGTTTGCCAACGACGATTTCGGCGATGTGCAGATGCTCATCTACGGACTCACCGGCGACGGCTTCGACATGGCCGAGCTGCGCCGTGCGGCGGACAACATGGCCATCGAGCTGCGCGCCCTGCCCGACGTGAAGCGGGTCGATCTGCTCGGCGTACAGGAAGAAAGAATTTATCTCGATATTGCGCCGACACGCATGAGCTCGCTGGGCATCACGCCAGCGCAGATCGCCGCCGCTCTGCAACAGCAGAACCGCATCACCCCGGCCGGCTTTGTCGAAACGCCGACCCATCGCGTGCGCATGCGCGTCACGGGCAACTATCAAACCGTAGAGGCGATCCGCGATACGCCAATCAGCGTCAATGGCCGCAGGCTGCGTCTGGGCGATGTGGCGGACGTAACGCGCGGCTTTTCCGACCCGTCCGATCCCATGATGCGGGTCGGCGGTCAGCCGGCAATCGGCGTAGCGGTGACCATGGTCAAGGGCGGCAATGTGATCGGCCTTGGCCATACGGTGGGCAAGCGCATGCAAGAGCTGCAAGCGCAGTTGCCCGTAGGCATCGACGTGCATGTCGTCTCCAACCAGCCGGAGTTGGTCAAGGAGTCGATCAGCGTATTCGTCAAGACACTTGGTGAAGCCGTGGTGATTGTGCTGACCGTGACATTCCTTAGCCTCGGCTGGCGTACCGGACTTGTGGTGGCGTTTTCGATTCCGTTGGTGCTGGCGATGACTTTCATTCTGATGCGCCAGTTCGACATCGATCTGCAACGTGTTTCGCTCGGCTCGCTCATCATCGCGCTTGGGCTATTGGTTGACGATGCCATCATCGCGGTGGAAATGATGGTGGTGAAAATCCAAGAGGGCTGGGACCGATTTCGCGCCGCCACCTTCGCCTACACCTCGACCGCGATGCCCATGTTGTTCGGCACGTTGGTCACGGCGGTCGGATTCCTCCCCATCGGCTTGGCTAAATCCAACATCGGTGAGTACTGCTTCTCGATGTTCGCCGTAGTCACCATTGCACTCGGTTCCTCGTGGTTGGTGGCGGTGGTGTTTGCGCCCTATCTGGGTTATCGCCTGCTCGACCCGGTCAAGCTGGCGCAGCGGAAGCATGCCCACCAGGGTACCGACGTGTATGGCACGCCCTTCTACCGCCGTTTCCGGAACATCGTTGAGTGGTGCGTCGATCATCGCTGGCGCGTGATTATCGCCTCCGCCGCTGCCCTGGGCTTCGCCATCTTCCTCTTCGTCACCGTGGTGGAGCGCCAGTACTTTCCGGGCTCGCAGAGCGTGATCATGCTCATCGACATCTACCTGCCGGAAGGCTCGTCGCTCAAGGCGACCCAGGCCGAGACCGCCAAGGTGGAAGTGTTGCTGAAGGATGACCCGAATGTCGACGTGTTCACTTCCTTCGTCGGGATCGGCGCGTCGCGATTCAATCTTACGCTCGACCAGCAGCTCAATGCAGACAGTTATGCGCAGATTCTGGTGCGCGCGAAGGACGTCGACCAACGCGTCGCGTTGAAGAACAAGCTCGACAAGCAGTTCAACAACAACCCCGTGTTCGCCGAGGTGCGCCTGCGCACCAGCACCATCGGCAGTGGCCCGCCGGTCGGCTATCCGCTGCAGTACCGCGTCTCAGGGCCGGACAAGGAGAAGGTGCGTACCGTCGCCGCAGAAATGGCAACCGTCATGCGCAGTCATCGTGAGCTGCTCGACGTCAATTTCGACTGGAACGAGAAAATCAAGAGCATGCGGGTTGATATCGACCAGGAGCGTGCTCGCGCCCTCGGCATTTCCAGTCAGGAAATCGCGCAGACTTTGCATACCTGGCTCAACGGTCTGCCGATTACGCAGTATCGCGAGAGCGATCAGATGATCGGCATCGTGCTGCGTGCGCCGGGCGCCGATCGCGCTTCGCTCGATCGCCTGCCCGACCTGGTGCTCACCACGGCCGGCGGAAGCCATGTCCCGCTCGCCCAGATTGCGCACCTTACGCCGACCCTTGAAGAAGGCGCCATCTGGCGCCGCAACCGGCTGCCCACTATTTCCGTGCGCGCCACGGTGGCCGACGATAGCGTACAGGCGTCTACGATGTCTGGCCAAATCTGGCCGGAGCTGGCGCCGATTCGCGCCCGGTTGCCAAAAGGCTATCGCATCGAGACCGGCGGTGAAGTCGAAAATTCCGACAAGGCTCAGGCCAGTGTTGCCGCCGAACTGCCGCTTACCTTGATTATCATGCTGACGCTCTTGATGATCCAGTTACAGAGTATGGGCCGCACCGCGATTGTGTTGCTGACGGCACCGCTCGGCATGATCGGCGTGCCGATCGCCATGGTGATGTTTAATTCGGCGATGGGCTTCGTCGCCAACCTCGGCGTGATCGCGCTGATGGGCATGATCATGCGCAACTCGATCATTCTGGTCGACCAGATCCGGCAGGATGAAGTTGACGGCAAGAACCGCTATGAAGCGATCGTGAGTTCCACCGTGCGCCGCTTCCGACCCGTCGTGCTAACTGCCGCTGCATCCATTCTAGCGATGGTGCCGCTGACGCGTCAGGTGTTCTGGGGGCCGATGGCGGTGGCCATTATGGGCGGCCTGATGGTCGCCACAGTGTTCACCTGCCTGTTCCTGCCGGCGCTATATGCGGCGTGGTACATGCCCCCGGCAAGAGAGTCGGCCATGGATGCACCTGAGACTGCGCTGGACCGAAGTTCCCGTTAGTGTCGAGTGATAAACAGCGGTGATGGTTAGGGAATCCTGCATTGCGCGGTTGCAGTTACTGGCTACGGTCGGAGCGAGACGCCCAGAAGGTCCAAGGCACGCTGCTGGAGCGGGGTGGGGCGAGTGATCACATCGAAGGCAGGAACTGAGGAGTCCGGTGGTTGAATGCGGTTCTTGGCGATGGTGGCCAGATCATGGAGCAGGGTCTGAAAGCTGTGAACCGGGCCGCCGTCGTCGGTGCGCTTGGTAGCGGCTTTACGCTTCGCGCACGCGTTCCTCGGCCAGCAGGGGATTGCGACACGCGATCAGCCGCTCACCGGGATAGTCCGGATCGCTGATCTCGGCCAAGTCGCGTTGATCGAAGAGCGAGAGCTGCAGGGAGCCTGCGGCGCGCAGGGCCTGGATCTGCGGGGCGCGCAACGCCGTGATCCACTCGATGCCGGGCCGCTGGAGATCCTCGCGAATGCGAGGCGCTGGTGATCATGCCGCGATCCCCGACCAGCACGATCCGCTCGAGCCCGAAGCGCTCGCGCAGCTTGTCCACCGCCGGGCCAAGGGTCTTGGGATCGGCCGTGTTGCCCGCAAAGACTTCCACCGCCACCGGGCATCCATCGGCATTGGTGAGCACGCCGAACACGATCTGCAGGAGAGGGCCACGTGAATACGCTGCCCTTGGCCGGAAAAGTCTGCGTCCTCACTACAAACGACGATTCCGGCATGGCGACCATCTTGTTGGTGCAAACGGATGAAGTCGCGCCGATTGATGGTCACGACAGCCCGACCGTTGGAAGCAGCGAAGTGCAACACTTCGGAATCGGGCACCCCTTTGCCGGACCGACCGACGTCGCGCGTAGTCAGAACATCGTGCCCCAACCCCCGCAGCACGTCGACGACTGGCTGCGGAAAGTTTTCGTTCGCGTACAGGCGCGCCAATCTCAGGCGTCCTCGTTCTCTCGGATCTGTCGCTCGATCTCGGCTTTATGGGCACGCACAAAGGCCCAAGCATTGGCAAGATCTTCAGCCCGGAGAGATGGGTAGGCACGGAGAATATCCGCGTCGCTAAGGCCCTGGCGTCTGTAGTGCTCCAACGCACGGACAGGGATGCGGGTCCGCACTATGCAGGGGTCACCCCCACATACCCCAGGCGTACTCTCGATGCCGGGAAACGCATCCCCCAAGTCCCGAACAACGGCTTGAAGCACTTGCGCCTTCTCGGCGTGCGTCATTTCGGAGAGCAGCTTCTCGACCTGCTCGACGGCTTCGGTCATCGTGGTGGTCCTGTATCCCGACTCGGCGTTGACCTTTTCTTGCGGCTCTTCAGGCAAGTCGCCAGAAGTGAAAGCCTGGATTGCGGATGTGCGGCCCGGCATGCAGGCAGGGCCAATTATCTCCTGTCCGAGGACATGAGCAGACCGCGAAGCTCGATTAGCTAGATGCCTTTGCGCGAGGAGAGGCGGTGAGTGTGAGGATTCCCCGCCGAAACCACCCGCGGGCGGGAGAACAGTACTCCCTTGTAGCCTTGAGCATCGGCGCGGTCAGCGAACGCTTTGCAGACCTCTAGTGTGCTCGCGCCAGCCTTCGCGCGGGAGGACCGCGGGGCACGCTACGTGTCAAGCGCTAGGAGTACCAACTCGCCCTCCCCGTCCTGCAACAATTGATCGAGACATCGAAGAAATAGAAGAGCAAGACGCTATCAAAACAAGGCACCATGCAACGAAGCCGCAGCGGATTCCCCGCTGCGGCTTCGTTTTCAACTTGGTATGTCGTCACCTGACTCGGACATACCGCGGTGGCACACGTGGAACCTGGTCAGAAGCTATATGCCAGCGTAACGTGTACCTCTCTCGACCGGCCAACGATGCAGTAAGTTTCCGCGGGAACGGTCGTCGTCAGCGGGCGCGAATTGGATACCTGACAGACCATCTCGTTCAAGAGGTTTCTCCCCACAACACCGGCCGTCCAGGGCCCAAACTGCAAGGATAAGTTCGCGTCCATCAAGATGTGACTCGGTTCGTCCAAAGTAGCCGCCCCCACGAGGTACTCGGTACTCCAATTCGCCCCCACACCCGAGCTCAGCTCGGCGTGACCGGAACCGGGAAGCCCGGTGAAGGGCGTCTCGAATCCGTGCGCATAATCGAGCTCCACCCGGCCAGCCCAATCCGGCGCCCGGTCGGTCGGCGTGCCGCCGAAATCCTGACCCCAAGTTTTAGCGAGCGTCGTCGGATTTACGCGCAACAGCACGTTACACGCTCCCTGCCCCGGCCTGGCGCTGTCCGCCTTGGTTAAAACACAGGGGCCGATGTAGTCTTTGTAGCGCGCTCGGTTGTAAGAGAGGCTGTTGTAGAAGTTGAAGCCGTATCCCATTACCAAACCGCCATTGATCTCAAAGCCCGTCACCTCCGTCTCGGCGGCATTGTGGACGGAATACGTCGTCGTCACTGGGTCGAAACTATTCGTCTGCAGGCCTTTATACCGATAGTAATAGCCAGCGACGTTCATTTTCACGCGCTGATCGAACAGGGCGAACTTAGCACCGGCTTCGCCGCCTTTGACTTTCTCGACACCAAACACCAGATCGGACTGCTGGGTGGCAGCCGTGAGGACCGCCGTATGATTGAAGCCGCCCGACAAGAAACCCGATCTGTAGGCGGTATAGAGCATCACATCTTCCATGGGTTTCCAGGTGAGCGACGCCTGCGGCGAGGTGTTGGTGAACGTCTGGCGCGCTTCGAACTTCTTCCCGGGGGGGAAGACAGCGGCGAGTGACGGAATCAGGTCGGGATTGTCTCCGTTGAGAGTCGTGGAATGCTTGGTCTCCTCCGTGTAGCGCAGGCCGGCATCCAACTCCAGCGACGGGATGATCTTCCATTGCACTTCGCCAAACCCGGCCAGACTCGTCCCCATTTGCTCGCCAAACTTAAGCCACGTGAATTTGGACTTTTGGGTGTCGACGGGGAAGATATTCGCGCCGTTGATGGGATTGTAACGGCTATATTGATAATACATGCCTGCCAGGAAGTTGACCGGGAAATCGAAGGTGGAGAGATAGCGAACCTCCTGCGAGAAGGCCTTGAAGTGCTTGTCACCGACGGAGCTGACGAGATTGGCGTTCGACACGCCGTGCTCGCCGAGGCTCCAGTATTTGTTTGTATTGAACCCGGTGATCGAGGTCAGTTCGCCAACGTTTAGGGGGCGGTAATGCATGTTGAGCGTGTTGGCCCATGACTCGAGCCGCACAAAGGATTCCCCGAAACGAGAGTCGCCGGTAATGGCCGAGGTATTAAAGCCGCGCTCGCAGGGCGCGTCCCCCGTCGTATTGAAACCATTACCCAATGGGGACGGCTTGCCGGGCGGGATGCCGCGGGCGGGATTGCCCGGGCAGCTGATGAGAAGGTCCAGCGACTTTGTGCCGTTATCTTTATATTTATTGTACTGCAGCTTGTATGTCGCATCGAGCTCCGGCAGCGGCCTGTAGGCCACGGTCATACGGCTAATCAGGTCCTGTGAACCGGGTTGATCTTTGCCGTAGGTATTTGCCCATCCATCCATCTGGGAGGCACGGCCCGCGACCCGGACGGAGATTTTGTCCGTAATGGGTACCGACACTGCCGCCTGGCCATAGCGCTCTTTGGCGTAGAAATCGTAACCGATCTTGACATCGCCCTCCAGTTCTTTGCCCGGGCTCTTCGTCTTGATGTCGATGGCGCCGCCGATGGTGTTCTTGCCGAAGTAGACACCCTGCGGCCCTAGCAGTATCTGCACGTTATCGAGATCGAAGAATCCCGACTGGACCCAGTGGCCACTGCCGTAGTAGACGCCGTCGATAAACAGCCCGATCTGCGGGTCGAAGCCGTCGTTGGCCCCGTTGGCGCCGACGCCGCGCATCGTCATGACATCATTCAGAACAAACGCGTGGATGTAAACATTGGGCACGAGCTGCGCCAGTGCCTCCGCCGAGTAGATGCCCTTCTCCTCGACCTGCTCGCCCATTAGCGCCGTGATCACCACGGGCGTCTCGGTGATCAGCTCCGCCCGGTGTCGCGCCGTGACCACCATTTCTTCGACCTCAATCGCTTCGGCCTTGGCCTTCGCTCCAGCCGCCGGTACGGGCCTCGCAGCGGCCTCTGCCGCCCTGCTGCCCGGTTGAGCCACCTGAGCGTTAACCTGGCCTGGCGCCAAGGCAACAAGCAAACCAATCTCTCCAGCTGCGATGAGCGAAGATAAAGCTCTCGGTACTCTCAAGGTACTCATATCACTCCCGTTTACTCCCTTCTTTATCTGCGTTGTGCCACCCTCAACTGTGCCGTCGTGAGCCCTTCCCGCGCCAGCAGTGCCCCGCGGCTCATTATGATTTCCGGAAAAAGGCAGCCAGTAGGTACCATGATCAGAGCATCCCGTCAACAGCCGCCGCCAACAAGCCCAGGGCCGCGTCAAAGTCCGAAAAGTAGCCGTATGGCATGAAAGTTGTCGAATCACTGGCTTCGTGATGCAGAGTCTGGTAGAGACAGCGCGTGGCTGCGGTGCGCAGACGAGTTGGTTCTGGCAAACGGATCGTGTTCCGGGGACGGAATCTTGGGGCGGATGACGTTAAGCGAATTCAACGCATCGTTGATCGGCACCCCGAGGAGAGCCGTCAGGAAATTACACAGCGGGTGAGTCGGCGCTTTGGCTGGCGGGAGCCGAGCGGCAAGTGGGCCGTCAGTTCTTGCCGGCTTTTGTTGGCGCGATTGGAGCGTCGAGCATTGATCACGCTTCCGGCGCCACGGCGCAAGGGGAACTTCTGCGAACGGTGCCGGGCGACGGCGGAGTCTGTACGAGACGCAGGGCTGCTGGCGGAAACCGACGCAGCGGCGGAGCTGGTTGAGGTGGACGCGGCA
>Ga0214473_10002348_pt1 | contig 23263 bp, 13 predicted proteins | sample RVTome_7_FD_203509 | JGI IMG/M metagenome (GOLD analysis project Ga0214473, IMG submission 203509) | Soil microbial communities from uranium-contaminated site in the Upper Colorado River Basin, Wyoming, United States - RVT98D197 | ecosystem: Environmental > Terrestrial > Soil > Contaminated >... | reverse complement strand
GACCCCTTTTCCCATAGTTTCCATCTTGCCGGCCGGCGCCAGCTCGTCAAGGAACTGGCCGCGATGCAGGTCGAATTCCTGCTGGTCTTCGCCCGCGATGACGTCCTGCCGGGCGAGCAGGCCGTGCTTGATGGCGTTCTGGGCGACGATGGCCTTGCCCTGCGTCGTCTTGGGTCCGGTGCTCTTGGCGGCGTTGCTGCGGTTGGCGGAAACTTGTGCTTCGGTAGCCATGACGTGATCCTCCAAAAAGTGAGTGGTTACTATTTACAGTTCACTATTCAGTTGCATCAGTATCATACAACTGCCCCACTTGGCCGTCAAATGAAATCCCGAAAAAGGGCGGAGATTCTTCCAGGCCGCAGGGGGAACGCGCCAAGTCCTTGTGACACAGGGACTTACAGCGGACAGATGAGAACCGGCAACGTCCTGCGGCAGGGAGCACGCGACCGGCCATTCACGATGGCTCCGGCTTACCACCTCTCACATGCCACGTATCGCTTTGGGTTCCCTCTCGCGGCGTTCCTGATGGAAGCCGGAAATGATAGAGTGCCCCCAGAATTGCAGGCACGGGCGATGCCGACGATCCGCACCGGGAAGCCGTCATTTATCTTGACTCAGGAGACTGAGCACTGTAGACTGTCGTGCTAGCAGGATCATCCAGGGATGGGACATATCGCGTCGTGCACACAGGAGGGTTCTCGACGACAGCGTGAGGAGGACGTGCTATGGGTAGATATTGTCTCTTGCGGCTCATCATTCTGTTCGTTCTATCCCAGGGGGTCGCGGCTTCTCGCGCGGCGGAAGCGCCGGAGCAGGTCAACATGCCAAGAGACAATCCGCTGTCGGTGCTGTTCCGCCGGAACCCATCCACAAAACTCAGAGAAGACTTGGAGAGACGTATGGCAACAGTATCCATCATAATGGCCTTGCTGGCCCTCGGCGTAGCCGTGCCCACACTCGTCTGGTGCAAGAAGCTCAGCGAGAGCGTAACCCGCCTGATCGTGGACACCTCCGGCACTGACGGAAGAAAGCGACTGGCGGAACTGGCGAACGAGTCTCAGTCGCTGCGTGCGCAAGCGGATCGCCTCAGACAGAGCTGGCAAACGGACACAACCAGGCTCGAGTCTGCCGTCGGGCAGTTGGAGAGCAGAATCGTCGAGCTGGAACAGGCCCGCAGCAATCTCGGCACCGTGTCACAGGACCTTGAGAGCCTCAGGAACTTCCGGACCCAGGTCGAGCAGATTCACGCTCGCATTCAGAAGGCGTTCAACGGCGCCCTGGCCGGAACGTCGTCCGCCACGCTCCGAGAGGAAATGTCGCCGCGAGCAGACGCATAGGCACTCGCTTACGTTTATCGCGAAACGCGTTCTCTTTGAGAATCAAGAGGCAGGTCCTGCTTCTCCCGGACATCATGTCGGATTGTGGCAGAGCAAGCATGAGGTCGCGGGTGGCGGCGTCAATGCCGCACGATCTTCACGGACGTGTTCACCCTTCTCCGTCCCGCTGCTGAATTTCCTTGAAACCGGTCCCTGAGACGGTTATGCTGACAATGGTTCCGTCCTATAACCTGCAAGAAAACTGTGGGACCGGAGGCTTACCGGCGCGGTCAACTTTGGAGCACCCCTTTACGCCGAACGTACCCGCGGCCGCAGCCCCTCAAATACGCTCTTATTCAACGGAGGCAGAGAAATGAACGGCAAATCTCGAGCATCAGCAGTTGTGGTGTTGTGCGCGGCCCTGTGTCCCGGCAGCATCGGATTGGCGGCGACTCTCTCCGGGCGGGTCTACGAGGGCAACGTGGGCGAAGAGAGGAATCCCCTGGCCAGGGTGACGGTCACTCTGTATGGCTCGAACAACAGCGGCCAGAAAGGGACCTACATCACGAGCACGACCACGGATTCGGCGGGCTGGTACGGCCTGGAAGTGGAGGGCGCCTTCGATTACTACAACATCGTGGAGACGAATCCGGAGAAGTACACCTCCGTGGGAGCTACGACCGTCGGCGGCGCGGTGATCGACAACGACTGGATTCAATACGATTACCTGGCCCTCCAAGGTACTACCACCGGCAACAAGTTCTGGGACAAGAAGGAAGGCCCGCCCGTCAACAATCCGCCGGTGGCCAACGCAGGCCCTGATCAAGCGGTGGACGCGGGGAACGTCGTCCAGTTGAACGGCAGCGGCAGCTCGGACGCCGATGGCGATCCATTGACCTACAGTTGGTCGCTGATCGAGCGTCCGCCAGGCAGCAGCGCCGTGCTCGACAACCCGACGGCCGTTGGGCCGAAATTCACGGCGGACCAGGGCGGCACATACGTCGGCCAGTTGGTCGTGAATGACGGCAAGGTTGACAGCAGCCCGGATACCGTTGCGGTTAGTGCGACCTCAGAGCCATCACGGACCGGTGAAATCAAGGGGCACAAGTTCAACGATGAAAACGGGGATGGGATCTGGAACGGCGCGGAGACCGGCATGGCCGGCTGGACCATCTTTGCCGACATGGACCCATACAACGCCCACATGGACCCCGGCGAGCCCTCAGACGTGACCGGTCCGGACGGTTCCTACAGCCTGAGCGGCCTTGCCCCAGGCGTTTACAACGTGTACGAGGCGGCCCAGTCTGGCTGGCAGATCACCTATCCGTCGTCGGGGTTCTATGGGATCACAATCCAGGGCAATGACCTGTGGGACGGCCGGGATTTCGGCAACCACCGTGAGGGCGGGGAGCTGCAGGAGGCTTGCTGTCTGCCCGATGGCTCTTGCGCGAGTCTGACCCCGGAGCAGTGTCGCGAGCGGGGTGGCATGCCCCAAGGTCCGGGCACGGTCTGCCTGGGCGACGCCAACGGCGACGGCGTTGACGATATCTGCGGCGGCCAACCTGGGGGCCGGGACTACTTGTTTGATATCTGCCTCAACGCCGAGATAGACATACCGGGCATCGGTCTTGTCAGGACGACTCTGACGGGTCCGGCGAGAATCCAAATCCAGGTCGGCCCTAATGGGCAAGCGTTGGATCTGAATGGAAACGGTCGCGACGAGGCGCCCGCTGAGTTGGTGGACCTGGACTTGGCCGGGATGGATCCGCTGGTGGGGGCGGTGCGCCTGCGCCTGAATCCGTACAAATCTTCGATTGGGCAGGTAGAGGATTGGGCCAACAATACGCCGGGTGTGCTGGACGTCGAGCCGTTCACGGCCACGGGCTCGGTCGACAGCTTCTTCGATGTGTTCTTCGAGGTCGAGTTGCCCGATCTGGGACTGACGTTATGCACGTGCGACGCAAAGCGGTTGAGCGGGGTGATTGAGAGCCTCGTGCCGGGGGCTGCAAGTTACTCGGAACAGAGTTCCGGGACCGCGATTTCTCTCTACAGGGAGGTGGCCGGGGCCGATGTCTGTCAAATAGTGCCTCGGCCATCGCCGTCGGCATTCCTCAACCGTCTGGCCTCCTGCGATCAACTTCCGCCGGTCCAAGGCAGGTATGACTATGGCGACGCGCCGGGTCCGTACCCCACGACGCTGGCGCAGAATGGGGCCAGACACACCAGTGGCGGGCCTTGGCTGGGCATGGCGCCTCCGGATGCCGAACAGGACGGCCAGCCTGAGAGTTCCGCACTCGGCGACGACCAGCAGGGCACCGATGACGAGGATGGCATGGGCTTCATGACCGCCGTGGTGCCCGGCCAGTTCACCTGGGTGGACATCACGTTCAGCGGTCCGGGCCAGGACCTCACGTTTGCCGTGTGGGTGGACTGGAACCAGAACGGCCAGTGGGAGGACCCCGCCGAGCGATACACCAGCGGGAACATGAAGAGCCTGCCGGCCCTGCCTCTGGGCATCGTCGTGGCCAATCCGGTGCCTGTATCGGCCAAGACGGGCACGACCTTCGCGCGGGTCCGGGTGTACAAGGGCCTCAACGCCGCCATCTCGCCCACAGGCGACGGCGGCCCCGGCGAGGTCGAGGACTTCCAGGTGCGGGTCCAGGCGACCGGCCAAATCCTGCCGCCAGGCCATATGATTATGGGCATCAAGTTCAATGATCTGGATGGCGACGGGACTTGGGAGCCCCTTGACGGGGAAGGCCGTCTGTCCAACTGGACGATCTGGCTGGACACCGACAACGACGGCACGCCGGACAAGACGACCCAGACCGACAGTCAGGGCGGCTTCGAGTTTGCGGGCCTCAGTCCCGGCACCTATACCATCGCAGAACAACAGCAAGCCGGGTGGACGCAGACCGCCCCGAGCGGCCCAGGAACCTTCACCGTCACGGCGCCGGGCGGACTGCAGCCCACGATCAGCTTCGCGATGTTCGGCAACCGCCGGACCGGCGGGACGGGCTGGCGCGCGGACTGGGGCGATGCGCCGTCTCCGTATCCTACCCGCCAAGTCGATTCCGGCATGACTCTGAGCGTCAGTTCGACCCTTTTCTTGGGCGGCCCTCCGGACGGTGAGTCAGACGGCCAGCCGGATGCGCACGCCCTTGGAGACGATAACCACGGCACGGATGATGAAGACGGCGTCACGTTCACGTCACCCCTGATTCCCGGGCAGATGGCGACGGTGAATGTGGACCTGACGGGTGCCTCTCAAGCCGATAACTTGCTCTCGGCGAGCATCGACTTCAACGGGGACGGCAAGTGGGACCTCTCCGAGCATTTCTACTACGCCAAGGTGCCGGTCGGTGCGGTAACAACGCTCACGTTCTCCGTTCCCGCCGGTGCCAAGGTCGGAACGACCTTTGCGCGGTTCTACGTCATTGACGGGGGCCCTATCCCGCCTTGGGGACTGCCGTATGGCGAGGTGGAGGACTACGAGATCTACATCGGCCAGGGCGGGCCGTATCCTCCAACCGCCGACAGGATCGACTTCGGCGATGCGCCGGATAGCTACAAGACCCTCCGGGCCAGCGGCGGGGCCTACCACAAGGCCGGGCCATTGACCCTTGGGACGAGCGTGGACATTGAGACCGACGGCCAACCGGGCCCGGACGCCACGGGCGACGACCTGGCGGACAAGGACGATGAAGACGGTCTCGTGTCCAGTCTGAACCTGACTACAGGTAAGATCGCCACGGTCAGCCTGACCGTGGCCAACGGCGATGCCGCCGGCGACTCGGGGATGGTCGCAGGCTGGATCGACTTCGACGGCAGCGGCCAGTTCGACCTGGTCAGCGACGACATCGGGACCCAGTATGTGACCGTGCCGGGCGGCGGCCAATCGACCGTCCAATTCACGTTTCTTGTCCCTGCCGGCTCCAAGGCGGGCAAGACCTACGCGAGGTTCCGCCTGTATCGCGATGACCCGAATCCGCTGGCGATTCCGTGGGCCATCCTGCCCACCGGCCCTGCGGACTATGGCGAGGTGGAAGACTATGTCGCGACGATTCGCAGCGGCATATCGCCGACGGACCGCGACTATGGCGATGCACCGTCGCCATACCCCGTCGCGGACCACGCACTCGGCGGGCCGTACCTGGGGCCTTTCGGCGACCTGCCCGACGGGGATCCAGGCATGCAGCGCAACGCGACGGCGTCGGGCGATGACAACGACGCCGACGGCGACGATGAGAACGGACTGCTTTCCATCAACCTGGTCAAGAAGTCAGGCGTCATAAGCCACGCGGAGATGAAGATGTGGATCGGCAGCACAGGGTCACTGACCGGTGCGATATGGATCGACTGGAACGCGGACGGTGACTGGGACGACACGGGCGAACTCCAAGGCTCGGCCGGCATAAGCTATACAAAGGTTCCTCCGGGCGGCGGCTGGCTGCACGTCACGTGGGGATTCCCGGTGCCGGCCACGGCGAAGCCCGCCAATACGTTTGTGCGTCTGCGAGTGTACGAGGGATCTCAGGTCGCCATTTCGCCCAGCGGCCCGGGCACAGCCGGCGAGGTCGAGGACCACTTGGTCCAGATCAAGACCGATGGCCCAGGCCTGCCGCCCGGCGGGATCGTCCACGGGTACAAGTGGGACGACCGCGACGGCGACGGCGTGTGGGACATCAGCGAACCGGGCCTGGCCGGCTGGACCATCTGGCTGGACCTGAACGGCAGCGGCATCGACGACACAGGGGACCGGCACGAGACCACGGATAACCAGGGGCACTTCCGGTTTACGGGCGTCCCTGCCGGTACGTATGTAGTGGGCGAGCAACCGCAAGCCGGCTGGACGCAGACCTGTCCGTCTGCGCCCGGGACCTATACTGAGACCGTAACACCCGGCTCCGCCAGCTTCCCGCTGGTGTTCGGCAACACCACACGCCCGGTCCTGCCGCCGGACACACTGAAGACGCTGGACTGGGGCGATGCCCCCGACCCGGCTTACCCGACGCTGCGCTCCAGCAATGGAGCCTACCACGTGATCCTGTCAGGGTTCCAGTTGGGCGGGGCCGTCGATCCTGAGCTGGACGGTCAGCCGTCGCCGGATGCCCTCGGTGACGACCACTTTGGCGCGGACGACGAAGACGGTGTCGTTTTCCTGATGCCGATTCTGCCCGGCGGCACGACCGGACTGGAGATTGCCGCCTCCGCGGCAGGTGTTGTGGACGCCTGGATCGATTTCGACGGCGATGGAGCCTGGAGCCAGCCCGGCGACCGGATTCTGACCTCCCAACCTGTTTCGACAGGGGCGAACGTCGTGAGCGTGGCGATTCCGGCGTCGGCCCGGTTGAACATCGCGACATTCGCACGATTCCGCCTGAGCCGCACGGGCGGCCTGTCCCCGGAAGGTCCCGGGCAGGATGGCGAGGTGGAGGACTACCACATCCTGATCGGTCCCGATGGTCCGGGCGTGCCCGGCGAAGGGCGGCGCCCGCACGTGAAGTGGTCCCAGCCTCCGCTTGAGATCGATCCCAACATAGACCATCCGCCGGTGTTCTGCGGGTGGAACCAGTCCTCGAAATCCACGGTGCTTGCCGATGGCCGTCGCGTCTGGAACATGGCTGCGGATGACTTTCACTGCCTCGGCCCTATCCCGGTGACGCATCTGCGATGGTGGGGCTTCTACAAGGGATGGGAGAAACCGGAATTGCCCGCGATCCAGCCGCTGCGTTGGCGAGTGACCTTCTGGATCAATCGCCCGGAGATGGCGGACGCGGACCCCTTCCCGGAGAAGATGGTGTGGCGGCTGGATGTCCCGGTCGAGCGCGTGCAGATCGAGCCGGTTGGATTGAGCAATTTCCCGGAATCATTTTCCGAGATGTGCTTCCGGTATGATCTGGTCCTGGAGCCCGGTGAGTGGTTCCGGCAAGCCGAGTTCCCCTCCGAACAGGACATCTATTGGATCAGCATTGCGGCTGTCTATGACGAAGGCACCGAGAATCGGAATCTCTGGGGCTGGGCGACCCGGTCCGAACTCTGGCGCAATCCGGGCCAGATCATCGTCCTGTATGGCGACGGGCCCGATGCGAACACGCAGCTCTGGCCCGGAATGCTCCTGCCCGTGACCAACAACGAGCTCTGCAGCCGGGAGCGCGGCTATGACTTGGCCTTCGAGCTTCTGACGGAGCCGCCGTGGATCAAATGGGACCAGCCGTTCGCCGGTATTCGCGAATGGCCGCACTATGCGGACGTGGAATCGCAGGGCGCCTCGATTCGTGGCCAGGAGAACATCGGCCGCCTCGTGGCGGATGACTGGCTCTGCGAGCACAATACGCCGGTGATCGCCGCTGCGTGGTGGGGTTCCTATATCGGCTACGGCCATGAGGCATGCCAATGCGAGTCACTGCTCGGGCCGCCGCGGCCGGATTACTTCCTCCTGACGATATCGACCAACGTGGGGCCGAGTCGAGAAACGCCATACAACCGGCCCGGCGAGGTCGTCTGGCAGTACCGGGCCTATGATTACGATGAGGTCCTCGTCGGCTATGACAAGGAACCGGAAGGCGAGCCGAACGAGCCGGTCTTCCGGTATTCGGTCCGTCTGCCCGAAGAGAATTGGTTCCGGCAGGAAGTCCCCGGGACGCTCTACTGGTTCAGCGTGACGGCGGTCTATACCGACCCGCTGCCCAGGATCGTGCATCCCTGGGGCTGGACGAGCCACCGGCACATGTTCGAGTCTGCGGGCCTGTTCATCGACTACCGCCTGATCACGGCGCCGCAGTGGCAGCCGCTCCGCGATCCGGCGGACCAGCCCATCGACATGTCGTTTACCTTGTTCACAGGACCGGAGTGATCCAGATGCAGGCGGATACAAAGCCGGTCAATGATTTCGTGCTGAACGTGATGCCTGATAATGAAGCAAAAGGGCGCCTTCTCGATCCCATCCGAAGAGAACTCAAGCCGCTCCCCATGCTCCTGATGTGAGCCGACGGATTATCTGACCGAGTCGTCTTCGGGCAGGCCGAGTTTTTTGTAGAGGCCGCGGCGGCCTTCTTTGTCGCCTTCCATGATGGCGCGGGCGTACTCGGCGACTTCCTGGGCCTTCTCGCGCGGGACGACGATGACGCCGTCGCCGTCGGCGACGATCACGTCGCCGGGCCGGACGAGGACGCCGCCGCACTCGATGGGCCGGTTGACGGACTCGATCTCATTGCGGCCGGGACGGATGCCTCGACCGACCTTCCGGAGGTACAGAGGCACTTGCTCCGTGGCGATCTCGTCGGTGTCACGCGCGGTGGCATTCGTGACCACGCCGACGCAGCCGCGAAGCTTCCAGCCCATGATGTTGTTCGAGCCGATGGAGCCGACGTCGGAGTCGGGGGCGTCGTCGATGACCAGGGCGGTCCCCTTGCGAATCAACGGCGTGAACGGCTCCGGTGTCACCTTGCCGTACGTTTCACCGACCCATTTGTCGTATGGGGCGGTTTCCATCGCCGGAGCAGGCGGCCGGTTCGTCGGGACGTAGCGGGCCGTCACGGCAATGCCGATGAAGCGGTGCTTGTAGTGCGTCGCGTCCTTCCAGGCGGCGTGGATCTCCGGCGACATCAGCGTCACGTTCGTCAGACCCACCTTGTCCAGCCCATCCGTGACATCGGAGACCCGCAGCCCATCGAACAGCTTGAGAGTCTTCAAGTCGTCCTCCTCGGTATAGACCTTCGTCTCGATGAAATTCCTGCCGGTCCGCAGGTCTTCCGCCGCGGGCTTGAGATTCTGCTGAGCCGCCACAGGGACCGAAACCATCGCCATCCACGTCGCCGTGACGACGAGCAGACTCACCGCCAGGGCCAGGGTCAACGCCTTTCCATTCCTGCGATTCATCATTTCTGACCTCCACAATCCATCAAAGGAGCCATCGATACTGCGGCCGGCCCGTCCGGCCCGCGTCACTACTATACTCCCATCCAACCCCGACGGAAAGCAGCAAGATGGAGTTTCTATACGCCGGGTGGCAGCGGCAAGCGCCGGCTTGCCGATGGTGGCGACTATGTATGCCCCAAGACCATCGGCAAGCTCCGCAGGCTGCGCTTGCCGCTGCCACCCATTGATCTTCACCTTGACAGGGCTGGGTAGGCTCTCAGCTCATCTCGTCGCCATCCTTGCGGCTTCCAGGGCAGCCAGGAGCGGCGGGAGCCGGATGGCTGTTTTGTAGGGCAAGACGTTCTCGCCGAGCGTGGCATTCTCGCGGAGGGAGCTTTCGGGCACGGCCAACAGGATTCTGTGCCGTCGGAACTGGCGGAGGGTCTCCCGCTTGGCGGCGAGATATTCCGGCGTCCAGAAGCCGACAATCTCCAGGAGGACCTCCGTGCCGTCCTCGTGGCGGAAGGTGAAATCCGGGATGAAGGTCTTCTGGCGGTCACAGAGGATTTCGCCTTCGCGAATCAACTGCCAGCCATCGCGCACGGGTCCGAACTTCTTCGCAAAGGATTCCTCCAGGGCCGAGTCGAACTCCTGCGCCGCAGGCAGATGGCTCGTGAAACCGTCCTGGGCCGTGACGATCAGTTTTGCATGGGTCTTCCACGGCGTCTGCAGGATGGCCTCCAAGGTCCATCCGTTGCACGCCAGCAGGGCCGGCAGGAACTTGGCGAAGTCCACGCCATATCGCCGGGTCTCGCGCAGCACCGAAGCCGGGCCGGTGAATGTGATCCGATACGTGGATGGACCGACTCGCACGATCTCATGCAGCAGCCGGGCGAACTTGGCGTAGCGGACGATAGTCTTGAGGTCCTCCCCTGCCGTGACTGTCACCCTCTCGGCCCGGTACAGCGCCGCCTGGAGCTGGGCCACGTTGTAGCGGGACAAAAAGGCGCCCGGATTCGCATAGCCCGCGAATTCCTCGAGCGTCTGGAAAGCGATCACGTCGGCATACAGGGCCTGCTCGATCTGGTCCCATGGCGTGCCAAGCTCTTCCGCGATCTGCGTCTTCGTCGCCTCTTCCTCATGCTCGAACAGTCGGTCCGGCTGGCGCACGAGCGGATGAAAGCGCGTGGCCCGGGAGAACACTTCGAGCCGCAGTTTCGCGGACCTGCCGGACGGGTCGCATTGAAACGTGCTCGCGTCGTCCAGGAGCTTGCAGAACGCCTGGATGCGGCGGACGGGGCAATCGGGCTCATCCGCGAGCACCGCCTCGATGTCCCCGTGCAGCCAGCGGCGCTGCCGGCCGACGCCCTCGCGATAGATGGCGAGCATCCGCTCGGCATGGTCCACGTAATGCCGATGCACGTTCTGCGTCAGGCGGTCGGGGATGGCCTGGCCCGCCCTATACTCGATGATGGCGTGTTCGCTCGTAAGCATCGGTCCTTCGCCTCTTTCGGGAGCGCTCGACCTCTTTCGTGTCCTCGCAGACGACCTCATAGAGCGTGGCCCGGATACTGCCGGACCTTCGCAGAACCCGGCCGAGCCGCTGCGTGGCCTGGCGCGTCGAGCCCTGTCCGCCGATCACCACGGCCACTTTCGCCTCGGGCACGTCCACCCCTTCATCCAGCACGCGGTTGGCCACGAGGACGGTGATCTGCCCTTTCGCAAAGCTGTCCAGCACGGCCAGCCGCTCGCGCTTACGCGTATGGGACAGGATCGTCGGCACCAGGAATCGCTTGGAGACCTCGATGGCCATCGCGTTCGAGCCTGCAAAGATGAGGATTCGCTGGCCGTTGTGGAGGCGGAAAATGTCCTCCAGCACGCGCAGCTTCTCGGCGGCGCGGTCCTCGATGGCCTGCTTGATGTAGTACGCCTTCTGTGCATGTCGGGCGCGGGGGTCTTTGCCCGATTCCTTGCACAAGTCCCGCCAGGAGTAGCCCGGCAACTCCTTGCGGCGAGACGCGAGGAAGTGGCGGACCACGCGGCCGCACTCGTCGTAGCTCGCCTGCTCCCGGTCCGTCAGCGCGACAGGGATTCGCACCACGTCGAAGTCAGCAAGCGTCGAGCCCTTCGCCTCCTTGAACGGCATACGATAAACGACCGGGCCGATGAGCCAGTCGAGGTCGGTGTGCAGACCGTCGCTGCGCTCTGGCGTGGCGGTCAATCCAAGACGCATCACGGCCGTGCTGAGAATCGCCGCCTCCCGACGGCATTTGCCCGGCAGGTGGTGCTCCTCATCGAAGATCAGCAGGCCGAAGCCCGTCCCCATCTTGTCCATGTGGATATAGGCGCTGTCATACGTGGTCACTGTAACCGGCTTGATGTCGAAGAGGTTGTCGCCGACGATCCCCGCGTCGTAGCCGAACGCCGCCAGGATGCGGCGATGCCACTGATACATCAAATCCCGCACGGGCGCGACGACCAGCGTCGCCACCTTCGTCTCGGCCATCACGGCAAAGGCCACTTCGGTCTTGCCGGTTCCCGTCGGCATGATGACCTGCCCGCGCCGGCCGCCGCGCAGCCAGGCAGCCAGAGCCTCCTGCTGCTCTGGACGCAGCATCGGCAGCTCCGTCTTCGGCCAGCAGATGCGGTCCGGCTGCAGCGTGCCGTCGTGAAACCGCGACGCGAAACGCCGGCTCAAGATCGCGCGAACCGCCGCATAGTGGATCGCGTCGCACCGCCACGCCCCCACGCGAGGGTCCCACGTCCAGACCGGCGAGCCCGGCTCCGCCGGCAATTGCCCGCGATTCACGCCCGTCAGCAGCAGCGTCCCGCGATCGAATGACAGCGATATTTGATTGGGTAGTTTGCCATCCATCATCGACGCGTATCATAGCAACAAGCGATTCCCTCCGCCATGCGTACGGCATGCAACTGTGCTCGACCGGATCGACAACATCCCAAGTTCTTAAGTCTTGTGCTGGCCGGGTGGCAGCGTCAAGCGCAGCTTGGCGATGGTCCCATAGCCGCTCGGGGAAGCCATCGCCAAGGCCTTCGGCCTTGACGCTGCCACCCGTCTGCGTACCTTACGTCGGCTCAATCTCAAGAGCATGGAACGTTCTCACAGATTTCTGCTATACTATGCTGCGGCGTTCGGTTCTTGTGTGAAGGAGCAGAAGAATGGATATCAGTGAGCAGATGCGTCAGAGGCTGCTGGCGTACCAGAGGAGTGAGATCACCGAGCATCACATTTACCGCAAGTTGGCGGGGACGGTCAAGTCGCCGGAGAACCGGCGCGTGCTGGAGCACATTGCCGGGGACGAGCTGCGGCATTACCAGCAATGGCGGGCGTACACGCAGCAGGATGTAGCACCGGATCGGTGGAGCGTCTGGAAATACTACCTGATCAGCCGGGTCCTTGGGTTTACCTTCGGCGCCAAGCTCATGGAGGCCGCCGAGGACAACATCCAGGGCGACTACCTGCAACTGCGAGACGTGATTCCTGAAGCCAGTGCCGTGATGAAGGAAGAGCAGGAGCACGAGAAGGCCCTGCTGCAAATGCTCGACGAGGAGAAACTCCGCTACACGGGCTCCATCGTGCTGGGGCTGAACGATGCCCTGGTGGAGCTGACCGGCGCCCTGGCGGGCCTGACGCTGGCGCTGCAGAATGCCCGGCTGATCGCCCTGACCGGCTCGATCACCGGCATCGCCGCCGCGATGTCCATGGCGGCCTCCGAATATCTGTCCACCAAGCACGAGGGGGACGCCAAGAGCCCGCTCAAGGCCTCGGTCTATACCGGCGTCGCCTATATCCTCACCGTCCTGGTCCTTATCACGCCTTACCTGGTCCTGGGCAATTATTACCTCAGCCTCGCGTGCACGCTGGCCGCCGCCGTCCTGATCATCGCGGCGTTCAACTACTACATCGCCGTGGCCAAAAGCGAGCCGTTCCGCGCCCGCTTCCTCGAAATGACCGGCCTGAGCCTCAGCGTCGCCGCCTTCAGCTTTCTCGTCGGCCTGCTCATGCGGGCCCTTCTGGGGGTCGACATCTAATGCGAGCATCCACAATGCACCCGTGAGGAGTCAACCATGACGAAGCAATGGCTGTGTGTTCTTCTGTCACTGATCGTTATCACAATAGGATATGCCGGTGAGATCACCGGCTTTACGCTGATCGATGCGGCCAGCGACCAACCTGTCGGGCCTCTGAATGACGGCGACGTTGTCGATTTGTCCCGGATTCCCGGTGGGATCAATATCCGGGCCGACGTCGAGGGCGCCGTCGGATCGGTGCGCTTCGGCCTCAACGGCAACAACAACGACCGAATCGAGAATACGGCGCCATACGCGCTGGCCGGCGACAACCAGGGTGACTACTCTGTGTGGGCCTGCGCTCCCGGCGAGTACACGGTCGCAGCGACGCCCTACTCGAAATCCGGCACCTCCGGCACGGCGGGACTGTCGGTCAAGGTAACATTCCGCATCACCGGCCAGGCGGGATCGGGTGGATCGCCGGCCGTACCCAGCCAGTACCCGGACATCACATCCGAAGCAGAGTTCGGTAATATCGCGTCTCCCGTCGGCGGCACGGCGGAGATCAGCGGCGAGTTGAAGCGCTGGCACCGCGTGACCCTCGCCTTCACGGGACCGGAATCGAGCGAGACGGCCAAACCCAATCCGTTCCTCCACTATCGTCTGGACGTCACATTCATGCAGGGCGACACAACCATCGTCGTGCCCGGCTACTATGCGGGCGACGGCCAGGGCGGGACGGAGGGCAACAAGTGGCGCGCGCACTTCTCACCGCCGCAAGTCGGCGTGTGGTCGTACCTTGCCTCGTTTCGCGCTGGATTCAACGTGAATGTCAGTCTCGATCCGGAGGCGGGGCAGCCGACGCCCTGTGACGGGGCGAGTGGAAGCTTTAAGGTGTCCGAATCAGATAAATCGTCGCCCGATTTCCGCGCGGCTGAGAATGGACTGCTGATTAATCGCGGCGGACATTACCTGTCGTTCAGCGGCAGCGGCAGGCCGTGGATCAAAGGCGGGCCGGACATCCCGGAGAATCTGCTTGGCTACGTCGGGTTCGAGAATACCCCCAACGGCCGACACACCTTTGCCGCCCACATCGACGATTGCCGGCCGGGCGATCCGGACTGGGGCGACGGGAAAGGCAAGGGAATCATCGGTGCGTTCAACTACATCGCGGCTACCGGCGGCAATTGCGTCTACTTCCTGCCCATGAACATCGGCGGCGACGGAAAGGACACGTTCCCCACGATCGGTCCGTACGAAAAGATGCGATACGACAACTCCAAGCTGCGCCAGTGGGAGATCGTCTTCGCGCACGCCCAATCGCTGGGCGTCTTTCTGCACTTCCAGTTGGCCGAGACCGAGAATGCGAACGAGAACTACCATGACAACGGTACGCTTGGACCGGAGCGCAAACTCTACTACCGCGAGCTGATCGCCCGCTCCGCGCATCACAACGGCATCCAGTTCAACATTGGCGAAGAGAACGACTATGGCACGGAGCGCCGAATCCAGTTCGCCAGTTTCATCCGGGCTGTCGACCCGTACAACCATCCGATCGCCGTGCACACTCATGGCGGCGCCGAGGAATCGACCTACGATCCACTGATCGAGCGGCTCCGGGCAGGCGAGGAAGTCGCCATCGATATGACCAGCTTTCAGGGCGACAAATCGCGCAAGGCGATGGCCGAGCTGATGGCCCGATTCCGGCGTTTGTCTGCCGAGGTCGGCCATCCGTGGGTGATGTCGTATGACGAGCCTCAGACGATCCACAACGACAAGACCGACGAGCAACAAGGCTACCCCGCGGCACGACGGTTCAAGATGTGGCCCGCCTACATGGGTGGCGGCGGCGGATTCGAATGGTACGTCCAGCAGGACGGCGGCGGACACGGTTTCGACCATCGCATCGACGATTTTTCGCAGATGGACCTGGCGATGAAATGGGCGGGATACGCCCGCGATTTCCTGTACCGATTGCCGCTGAATAAGGTCGCACCAAACCACGCTCTGGCTACGGCCGCGCGCGGCGAAACATACGTTCTGACCAGCGTCGGCGACGTCTACGCCATCTACAACGACACCTGCGGTGAGGATTTCCGAATCGACCTGTCGAACGTCACAGGCACATTTGAAGTACGCTGGTTTGACCCGCGCAACGGCGGCCCGCTTCAGAAGTCGAGCGTTACCGAGGTAGCCGGCGGCGGCATCCGCCCACTTGGCAACGCCCCAAGCGACCTCACCGAGGACTGGGCCTGCTTGATCCGCAGGGTTGACAATTGACACAGGCTCACGGCCCGGCAAGAGAGCCTGTGGGAACTCGACCAAGCCATCGGATTCTGACGACGAGAAGATTATTCGGAGAAATGTCGTGAAGGTGCCATCCCAAACATGAGATGTTCAGTCACAATACTTATGCCGACTTGCGCGTCGGGTCGGTGATGGCCAGTTCCACGAGGACGCCGGGTTTTCCGAGGAGGCCGGGGAAATGGCGGAGGCCGGGGGTGATATACAGCCGCGTGTTGCCGAATTGGAACCATCCCTCGTCCAGGAGCCGGCTGTACTTCGACGGCACGGGGAAGCTGCCGATCCAGGGGAGCCTGATCTTGCCGCCGTGCGTGTGGCCGGCGAGGGCGAGGGGGACACCGAGCCGGCTGAAAACCATGATATTGTCCGGCGTGTGGGTCAGGCCGATGGCGAACGTCGCCTGCGGCCGCCCGGGCAGGACGCTGCAATGCCACGGGCACTCCAAGCCGACGATCTCGATGCCGAGTCCAGGCACGACGTGCCCGGCATTGGAGAGCAGGACAATCGAATTCTCTTTCGCGAGGCGAGCAATCAGCTCCGGGCGGCGCCGTTCGTAGTCGTGATTTCCGCGCACGCAGAAGACCCCGTAGCTCGGGCGCAGGCCCGCAATGGCCTGCATCACCTCCGACAGTCGCGTTGGGCTCTCGCCCAGGTCGCCGAGCACGAAGACCATGTCGTACCGCTCGTCCGGCAACGCGGCCAGGGCAGCCCGCAGCTTGTTCACGCTGAACCGCCACCTGCAGTGCAGGTCCGAGAGAACCAGGCAGCGGAGAGAGCCGGGACCCTCGGGCGGCAGTTTCGCCTCGGTGGCGATCCGCCGCAGGACAACCCCGGGCACGAGCGGCCGCTCTCCCGCAGCGTCGGCGGTGCAATCGATCCTGCGAACGCCGAAGTGGTATGGAAACAGGAAGTGCACGATGATCAGGAGGCTCAGCAGCGATGACAGGAGAAGCCAGATCGCCGCCCCGTCGCCTGTCCGGGTCAGCGCCAACAGGAACGGGACCGCCAGCACCGCGCAGGCCAGCCACACGATGATATTTCGCAGAATGATCCGCGACGGCGTGCGGACGTAAGTCCCAAGCACCCTGCCGGCCAACTCAACATAGAGGCAACATTCGCCAACGATGAGCACGACCAGCGACGCCACAAACGGCGCCGTCGTGATTCGCTCGGACCCGTCAATCCATGCCAATGGAAAATCCATAAACACCCGTCGTATTTGGCAATTCGTTCCTTCAAGGAAAGAGGATGCTATCAGAATGATTTGGGACATGCAAGCTATCGCAGTTGGCGCAGAATATCCCAATAGGCGCCTCGGGCGCCGCGGCGGATGGCCTCGACGAGCTCGGTGTTGTCATTGTAGTTGTGGTCGGTCGCCTCCGCGCCGGGCTGCTCGGCCATCGGCTCGAAGAACCGTTTGTCGCCGGCGATGAGGTCCTTGATGAGCCCGGCGGGCTCAGGGCCGAGGGCCGGCGAGATGTAGAACGTCGGCCGAAAGAGATCGACCTCGCCCGCGTACTTGCGGCGCAGACCGGGATTATCGCCCAAAGGCCCCTGCCGCTTCAAGGCATCGACCATGCCGGTGCCCGGATAAATCCGTATGCCGAGCGAGGCGCCGGCGCAGTCGGGGTTGATCTGCTTTATGAAGCTGATCGTCTCGGCGGCGGTCTGCGGGGTCTCGCCGGGCCCGCCGAGGAGCAGGTCGATCATGACCTTCATACCGGTCTCGCGACAGAGACGCACAGCCGTCGCGAGATCCTCGCTGCGGTGCGGCTGGCGGTACGTGCTGAGCATCACGCTGCTGGCGGAATCGCCCGTGAAGTTGATGCCGACGCAGCCCGCCTTTCGCATGGCGCCGGCCAGCTCCGCGTCGAACGGCGTCACCGCCAGGTACGCGTACCAGCGCATCCTCTGGCCGATCGAGCGGCGGATCAGCTCCTCACAGACCGCCATCGCGTGGCTTCGCGGGATGTTGAACTCCGCGTCGCACGTGTGCAGCACGTCGATGCCCCGGGCCAGAAGCGACTCGATCTCGTCGGCAACCTCCACGGGCTTTCGCGACCGTGGCACGGGACCTTTCGCCAGCGGGTCGGCGCAGTACAGGCACTGGCGATTGCAGCCTCGCTTCGTCTCGAATCCGCACTGTCCGCCCCGCGCAAAGTAGGCGACGTTATCGACCATTTCCCGCCGCGCGGGCAGAGAGAGGTCCGCAGGCCACGCGGGTGCATTGCCGTGAATCCGTCCATCGCGGCGCCAGATCAATCCCTCGACCCGGCTGAAATCGCGCCCGTCCTGCAACTGCCGGTACAGGGAAATCGTCGCCAGCTCGCCGTCGCCGCGAACGCCGAAATCCGCGCCGGTGTGCTCGACAATACGCTGGGCAAATACGGAGAACCCTACGCCGCCAACGACGATCGGCGCGTCACTGAGCGTCCGTATCCTCCGCACGAGGTCCGCCAGGTCCGGCACGAACCACTGCGCACTCGGCCAGAAGCAATCGTCCACGTTGCGGAATGACAAGCCGATGAGCACCGGCTCACGAGCCGACAAATGCTCGGGCAGAGCCGCCGCCGGGTCGTCGGCGAGCGCCAAATCCAGAACGCTCACCTCGATGCCCGCGAGTACCGCCGCCTCGGCCACGTATTCCAGCCCAATCGGCCCGATTGCCGGCGCCATCCGATTCGTATTGATCAGCGTCAACATGCGGCGTATCGTATCGCCACGATCACCCCGATTCAAGCATGGGCTCAGGGTCGGGTGCACGACAAGAAAGTGGCGACTGAAGCGGTGCGTGGCAGCGTCAAGCGCAGCTTGGCGATGGCGTCTTTGGCGTGCGTAAGACCATCGCCAAGGCCTTCGGCCTTGACGCTGCCACCCAGAGCCGTATGCTTACTCTGCCACAATCTTGTCGCACAGCCCAGGACCGCACAAGACCTGGATTTTTGTTTGTCGCAAAGCCGGGATCGGGTACAATTGGCGATAATCGCCGATGCCGGTGCCGGGCAGGAGCCCGCACGGGGAGTACTGCATATGGGTCTGTGGGAACTGCCAAGATAGACGATTTCCGGGGAGTGGGTCGCCATGCGAACTCGAAAAGGCTTTACACTCATCGAGCTTCTCGTAGTCATCGCCATCATCGCCCTGCTGATGGCAATTCTGATGCCGGCCCTGATGAGGGCCAAGGAACACGGCAAGCGCACGGTTTGCGCCAACAACGTCCGGCTTCTGGGGATGGCGAATACCATCTACGCCGACCAGTGCGACGGCTGGTACGTCCCCATCATCCATCGGCCGCCGAGCGGGACTCGCACCTGGCCGGCGAACCAGCTCTTTCGGACACTGGTGGGGTACAAGGACCGCCAGGGCGAAGCGGAGAGCGGCTGGCACGCCCCGAAGGAATTCCGGTGCCCGAGCGACGTGATCTCGATCAAGGAGCGTCCCGACGAGCAGTACGATTCCTGGATCAGCTACGGCTACAACCTGACGGACTGGTACTATACCGACTGGTACGCCGCCATGTACGCCGGGCACAAGAACACCACGGTCGCCAACCCGGCCGGAGAGCTCGTCTTCACCGAGAGCAACGATTGGTGGGCGTGGTGGAAGGGCGCCAATTACATCGACGGCTGGGACGTGCTGGGCCACGACACGATCATGCCTTATAAGCGGGTCGGCTGTGATGGGCCGACGCTCTATCGCCACAGCGAGGGGGTAAACCTTGCCTTCTATGACGGCCACATGGAATACAGGAAGAAAGAAAAGGTCTACAGCCTGAAGGACTACCAGGACGGCAAGCCCGGGATGTGGTCCACCTTCCGGCATTGGCCGCCGACAGCCACCGAGCAGCAGCGGCTGCCAAGACCCTGACGACCACCGCTTTCCACGCTCAAGAGCATCCATTCGGGCAGGCCAAAACCGCCCGCAAGTCGTGATATACTGGAAGTAAGCCCAACTTCCATTCTGCAAAACTCCACCTGGAAGGTCGGCCGGACGCGCGATGTCCGAGGCGATGGGGTATTGTGAGAACGGAACCATCCTCGCCTGGAAGGCTTTCCTTCCTGCCCTTGAGACCTGCATAGCGTTACCATAGCAAGCTCGATGAAGAGGCCAACTGCTACATCACCAAGCCTGTCGATTTCACGCAATTCATGGAAGTGGTGAAATCTATCGAGCATTTCCGGCTGGCCGTCGTAACACTACCGGGGGAATCATGAGGTATCGATGAGTAAAGATTGCGTCCGAGTACTGCTCGTGGAGGACAGCCCTTCCGATGCACGATTGCTGCGCGAGTCGCTTGAGAATTACCCGTTCCAGAAATTCGAGATCGAGCTGACCGAGCGGCTGGACGACGCCATTGCCCTGCTGACCCAGAGGCCCTTCGATGTGATCCTGCTGGACCTGGATCTGCCCGACAGCCGGGGCATGCAGACATGTGAGCGGATGTTCCGTGCGGCGGGGCAGACGCCGATCATCGTCCTGACTGGCGCCGATAGCGAAGCGATCGCGGCCGAGGCAATGTGCCTGGGCATCCAGGACTACTTGGTCAAGGGGCAAACGCATGGAGGCGTCATCGGCCGGACCGTACGCTACGCCGTCGAGCGAGCCCGGTCACAGCAGGCCCTGCGCGAGGCGAACCAACAACTCCAGGAGCAAGCGGAGGAATTGACGACTGTCAACGCGGCCCTGCAAGGGAGCGAACAGCGACTGCATCTGGCGATGGACGCCGGGAGGGTGGGCGTCTGGGAGTGGCAGCCTGGCATGGAACATGTGGAGTGGTCGCAAGGCATCTACACACTTCTCGGCTATAAGGCCGGCGAGGTGACGCCCACTCACGAGTCGCTCCGGCAGCGCATACACCCGCAGGACCTCGCTCGCCAGGAACAGGCCCTGCGCGAATCGATGGAGCGATGCGAGGACTACTTCTGCGAGTTCCGCGTGGTCTGGACGGACGGGTCCGTGCACTGGATCGAGGCACGCGGCCAATACGCCTATGCGGAAGATCGGAACGGCGTCACGCTGTGGATGCGCGGGGTCCTCTCAGACATCGATCTGAGGAAGCAGGCGGAGGAGGCGCTGCGGGAGAGCGAGCTGCGCCACCGGCGGCTAATCGAGAACCTCAAGGGCTCTCATTTTATCTACGTGCACGACACGAAAGGAGTGTTCACGTACCTGGGTGAGTCGCTCACCGACGTCCTCGGTTATACGCCGGATGAATTCATGGCTCACTACAGCCAATTTATGACGGATCATCCTGCCAATCAGGCTGTATACCGGCATACCGATCTGAGCATTCAGGGGATTCGTCAGCCGCCCTATGAAGTCAATGTGTGGCACAAGGACGGATCGAGCCGCTGGCTGGAGGTGCAGGAAGTGCCGGTTCTTGACGCGGGGGGCAAGGTGATCGCGGTCGAGGGCGTAGCCCAGGACATCACCGAGCGCAAGCAGGCGGAGGAGGCTTTGCGAGAGCTGACGAGGACGTTGGAGAGCAAGGTGGCCCGGCGGACGGCGGAGCTGGAGTACCGGGCTCGGCAATTGCAGAAGCTGACGCTGGAGCTGTCCGAGGCGGAGGACCGGGAGCGCAAGCGCATCTCGGAAATCCTGCACGACGACCTGCAGCAGATCCTGGCAGCGGCGAAGTTCCATTTGAACCTGGTGAGGAACCGGGTCAAATACGACGCCTCGCTGCAGGCCACGGTCGCCCAGATCGACCACATGCTCAAAGACGCGATCGACAAATCCCGGGCGCTGTCCCACGATCTGAGTCCGGCCGTGCTCCATCATGGCGATTTCGGCGATACCCTCGGATGGCTGGCCGGCCAGACCCAGACCAAGCACGGCCTGCTCGTCCACGTCGATGCCTTCAGCGAAGTTCACCTGAAATCCGATGCGCTCCGCGCCTTCCTTTACAGAGCGGCCCAGGAGCTGCTGTTCAACGTGGTCAAGCACGCGAGGGTCAACGAGGCGAGAATCCGCATTCGCCGGTGGGGCCAATGCATCTGCCTGTCGGTCTCCGACCGGGGCCGCGGGTTCGATCCCCAGGAGCTCAAGGCGGCCACCGGGTTCGGGCTGTTCAGCATCCGCGAGCGCGTCGAGCTGCTTGGCGGCCGGATGAAGATCAAGAGCCTCACAGGCAGAGGAAGCACATTCCACATCATCGTGCCGGATGGCGAACTCGCCCAAAAGGGTATCGCTATCGAGCCGGCCGAATATGCGAAGGAAACGAAGCGTGCACAAGGCGATGGGCAGCGCCGCTTGCGAGTGCTGATAGCGGACGATCATGAGATCGTACGCCAAGGCCTGATCTCGCTGCTCAGCGATGACCACAGCATCCAGGTGGTCGGCGAGGCCGCCAACGGCCGCGAGGCGGTGGACCAGGCGGATCGTCTCCGGCCGGACGTGGTGATCATGGACGTGGCCATGCCTCTGATCGACGGCGATGAGGCCACCCGGCAGATCAAAAAGCATATGCCCGAAACGCGGGTGATCGCGCTGTCCATGTACGAGGAGCACGAGAACGTGGAGAAGATGCTCCAGGCCGGGGCGGAAACCTACATCCTCAAGACCGCGCCCTCCGAAGAACTCATCGCCGCCATCCGAAGTCGTCAGACCGTGGAGACCTGACCACAAAGGCCTTCGACGATCTCAATCACTTGGCGTGCCGGCGGCCTCTTTCTGCTCTTTGGCTTTGGCCTTCTTCTCGGCAAAGACAGACAGGATGATGCCGAGCTCGTAGAGAAGGTACAGCGGGATGAGCAGAGCGATCATCGAGATGATGTCCGCAGACGGTGTCGCCACGGCGGCGACGAAAGCCATGCCGAGCAAGACGTACTTGCGGACGCTGCGAAGGGTGGTGATGGGAACCAGGCCCGTGCGAGCCAGAATGAAGACGGCGATCGGAGTCTGAAAGGCGATGCCAAATACCAGCATCATGAGCGTGATGAACGAGATGTAGCGCTGCAGGGTCCACATGGAGGTGGCGCCGATGATGTCACCGAACCAGAGGAAGAACTCCAGCGTCTTTGGCGCAATGCCGAATAGGAAGAACAAGGCGCCGGTGACGAACAGGCCGGTGGAGAAAGGGATCGCCGTGCGGACGTATTTGCGCTCACTATCATATAGACCGGCGGCGACAAACATCCAGATTTGGTAAAAGACCCAGGGCGACGTGAGGATCAGGCCGGCAACGAAGGAGACTTTCATGTACGTGGTGAAGGCCTCGGCCGGGCTCATGACCACCAACTCTCCCCGGTCATCCGCCGTCGCCTGCGTCTTCTGCACCCAGGCGTCCACTGTCTCCATGGACACCTTCTCGATGAACGCGACCAGCTTGGGATCGATACCGGGCGCGTTCGGATCGGCGTCCAGGCGCAGCGTGAGGTTCTTGAAGAACAGCTCGACGAACGCGCCGGCCTCCGATTTCATCCGCGGAGTCTCGATACTGACGCGCCGCTCGTTCATCGTCCGGTCGTATGGGGCCCTGATGACGCGGAGGATCTGCGTGCCGAAGATCAGGCTGACGACGGAGCCGACGAGCAGGCCGAGGACTGCCAGGATCAGCCGGGCGCGGAGTTCCTCCAGGTGGTCGCCCAGACTCATCGTGCAATCAATGGGATTGCGCCTCTTTTCGTTCTTAGCCATCGTGGTGGACGAAATGAAATGAGGTTGGCCGGCGGAACGGTCAGTTCGTGTCGTTCACGCCGGAAGCCCGCTTGGCATCGTTCACGACGTCGGTCTTGATCTGCTTGACGTCGTCC